>WNFP01011510.1_pt1 | contig 11121 bp, 8 predicted proteins | sample 5400201 | NCBI WGS metagenome assembly WNFP01 (sample SAMN13153355, study PRJNA577476) | soil metagenome | isolation source: 115 cm saprolite under Madrone tree | place: USA:California | collected 2016-06-14
AAGGCGATTCAATCGGACGCGGCGATGCGTCCGCACGCGATTGTCTTTGAGCCGGTCGGGGGCACGGCGTTTCCGCAGGTGGCGCAGGCAGCGGTGAGCGCAAAGATTGGCTGGGCAGCGCTGAACCGCGAGGCGGATTACATTCCGAAATTGCGCAAGACGGCGCAAGTGCCGGTGTTCTCGATCAGTTCTGATCACAAGGAAATCGGGCGGATTCAAGGGCGGCAATTTGCGGCGCTGCTGCCGAAGGGCGGCTGCGTGCTGTACATTCAGGGGCCGTCGGAAAATTCGGCGGCGCAGGATCGCACGGAAGGCATGCAGATGGCGGTGCCGCACAACGTACAAATCATTTCGCTGCGGGGGCGTTGGACGGAGGAAAGCGCGCAGCGCGCGGTGGAATCGTGGCTGCGATTGAACACCTCGAACAAAACGCAGATAGATGTGGTGGGCGCGCAAAATGATCTGATGGCCATGGGGGCGAGAAAAGCGTTCGAGGGTGTAACGAATATTGCGGACCGGGAAAAGTGGCTGCGGCTACCGTTTACCGGGGTCGACGGACTGGTGAAGACGGGGCAGGCTTGGGTGCGCGGCGGGACGCTGGCCGCGACGGTGATGGTACCGACCAACGCGGGTCAAGCAATATCCATGATGGTCGAAGCGCTGAAAACAGGGAAAGACGTTGCGGAACGAACTCTTACAGTGCCGGAATCTTTACCGGGGATCGAGAAGCTTGCGGCGAAGGGCGAGAAAGGCACGCCTATTGCTTGATCCGCTGCGCGTGGATTCGTTGACAGCAACGGCGGGACGGGATAATTTCTGTGCAGCGTTTGCCGCGGGCAGCGACTGCGCACGGCGAAAACATGAAGGAGCAAAACGTGCGGCGAGCTATAGCCATCGCGGTGGTGTGCAGCGTGATTTTTTTCGCGGCGGTCGGGGCATCGATGGCGCCGAAGGTGGACGAGCGCCTCAAGGGCGCTTTCCGACGTCCCGCGGTCAATGGCTGGACGTTCGTGCACCTGGAAGGAACGCCGGGGCAGATCGGCTATCAACACGGATATTTGCTGGCCGCTGAAATCCAGGACCTTTACAAGGTTTATGCGCTGGAGTTGACGCACGACAACGGGAAGGACTGGAACTTTTTCAGGGACGCCGCGAAGAATATTTTGTGGCCTCATGTGGAGCAGGAATACCGCGATGAGATGCAGGGAATCGTCGAGGGAGTGAACGCGCAGGGCGGGAAGCTGGACATTTGGGACATCGTGACGCTGAACGCGGCGATGGAGTGGAGCTACTACGTCGATCAATATGATAAGGCGCACAAGATTGCGTCGCTTCCGACGGTAACGGCGGGAGATCATTGCAGCGCGTTTGTGGCGATCGGGAGCTATACAAAAGATGGCCGGGTGGTGATCGCGCACAACAACTGGACCAGTTATCTCGACGGTGCGCGGTGGACCATGGCGTTTGATATTGTGCCGGCGCGCGGCTATCACTTTGTGATGGACGGGCTGCCGGGGCTGATTCACAGCGGGGATGACTTCGGGTTGAATACGGCGGGCATCGTCATCACGGAAACGACGATCACCGGTTTTCACGGCTTCGACAGCGACGGCGTACCGGAATTTGTGCGCGCGCGAAAAGCGATGCAATATTCCGCGTCGATCGATGACGTGGCGCGCATCTTCAAAGAGGGCAACAACGGCGGCTACGCGAATGACTGGCTGATCGCCGACACGCGAAAGGGCGAGATTGCGAGCCTGGAGCTGGGGCTGAAGAATGTCACGCTGGAGCGCAAGACGGACGGCTACTTCGTGGGTTCGAACTTTCCGATCAGTCCCAAGCTCGCGGCGGAAGAAACGGATTTTCCGGTTGGCGACCCGGGCGTCAGCGCGAATGCGCGCCACCGCCGATGGGATCAGTTAATGGCGGAAAACAAAGGAAAGATTGATGTGACGCTTGCGGAGCAATTTCTTGCCGATCACGTCGATAGCATCAGTGGGAAGACGGCGCCGAGCGAGCGGACGTTGTGCGGGCACGTCGATCTGTCGCCACGGGGCATGGGGAGTTGGCAAAGTCCGTTCGGCACTGCCGGCGCGGTGCAAAACAAAGCTACGGATACGCAGATGGCGGCAAGGATGGAATTCACCGCGGCGGCTGGTCACGCGTGCGGTATGGACTTCCTTGCGGCCAAGCACCTCCAGCAGCATCCCGAGCAATCGTGGGAAAAGCCGGAGCTTCGCGATATGAAAGCGTATCCCTGGACGACCATCGCTGCGCAGAAATAGATATTGTGGCTAGCGCGGGCTGGGGTTGCCGCTAAGCTGCAGCAGGTTTTCCTTGGCTAATTCGTGGTTGGGATTGAGCTGCAGGGCGCGCTGGTAGTGCAGCCGCGCTTGCTTGATGTCGCCGATTTCGGCGAAGGCGCTGCCCAGGTTGGCTTCCGCGTTGGCGTCTTCGGGATTGATGCGGACCGCGGCCTGAAATTGCGCAAGGGCTCCACGGAAATCGCCCAATGAAGCGAGCGCGTTGCGAAATGGACTCCTCGGTGCGGCCGGCCGCCAGCAACGCGGCGCCGAAGGCGTTGTTCACCGTTGGCTCGTTGGGGCGGATGCGGTTGGCCGCCGCAAAATGCGCGATAGCCTCGGCGCTTTCGCCGGCCCCCATCAGCAAAGCCGCCAAATTGTAATGCGCCTCGAAATCTTCCGGATTCTTTTGTAAATTGTGCCGCGCCATGGCTTCCAGAATTTCCGCTCGGGGATCGCGTTTTGCCTGAGCGGGGTCTTCCGGCAGCACCTGCACCCAAAGATGAGCCATTTCGTCGACGGCCCGGTTGCCGGCGACGACGCGTTGAGGGGGATCATTTGGATTGCGCACGTTACCGTCGGAATTGTCGTACACGAATTTCATGGAAATTGCGGTGCCTTTGGGTAATTTCACGGGCTGGGCGTAGCGATAGACGGCCTGCCAATTCAGGTTCCAATCGGGAATATGAATGAGGGTCTCGGAGCGGCCGTCCGGGAATTTGGCGATGGCTTGCAAATCCTTACCGAGATAGTGGGCGTGCGGATAGATGGCGAGCAGGTCGACGTCCACGGGCAAGGTGAAATCGTCGGTCACTACAAAGTGTTTTTCGCCTGCCGGAATATCCAGCAAGCGATCGTTTTCCAGTTGCAGGAGAATCGGGTGCTTGGTGGCGGGCTTGTCCGTGAAATACAAACCGAGGGTGGGCTGAATGGTTTCCGGCTTTCCAGAAGTCTGTAGATGGGTGTTAAGAATCAGGTCGGTGTCCTTGTCCAAGCGCAGGGCCATGCCGTCGGGCTCGATGTAGGGAATCGAGCCTGGCTTCCAAAATAGGAAGTGACTGTCCGGATCAAAAGCTTCGGACTCGATGGTCAGTTCCATGCCGGCGAAGCCCGCGCCAGGTTCTGACTCCATGCGCCTACCGTTCTGCTGGCGGTCCACCAAAACATTGGCGTGATGCACGAGGCGCTTATCGCCCGGGCGGATCTCCATGGCCTTGAGCCAGCGTGTGCGGTCAACGGGCGTGCGAAAGACGAAATTCCAGTAATTGTCCGAGCCACTCGCAGGCAAGGCGTAGGGTTTCGTCGCTTTCACAATGACGTCCGGCTTGCCGAGCTGCCAACCCTCTACAAATTTCGGCATCGGCGGCAAGCCTGCGGAAATTCCCTCGGCTGCGCCTTGCTCCACCCAGGCCTGAATGCGCACGATCTCGTCTTCGGAGAGGCGTAGCTCGTCGGCAAATTTCAGCGCGCCCTCTTCCGGCAGCCAGGGAGGCATGAAGCGGCTCTTGGCGACCGCCGCGATCTGCCGCGCGTGCGATTTCGCATCGGCATAGGTCAGCAGGGGAAAGGGGCCAGCCTCGCCTGGGCGATGGCATGAAACGCAAGCACGATAAAAAATGGGCGCGATGTCACGGTTGAACGTGACTTGTGGCTGTTGAGCAGCGTTCCGGGCCGGGGTTTTCTGTTGCGCCGGCGCCCGGCCGCCGCGAGCGATGCCGAGTAGTGCGATGCAAACGAGCGGCAAGACTGATCGAATTAGTTTCTTGGGCACAACCGTCATTCGAGATCCGAAATGTAGCAGCCCACTGCCGGTGTCGCCTTCCCGCTCAGCGTTTTGCCTGCGATGGCCGCTTCGATAGCGTCTGCCAGTTCGTGCGTCGTCGCATTCTTTCGCGCGTGACTAAAATCCTCGTACAGATTGTCAATCCGGCCGTGATAAACCAGCCGCCGGTTGGCGTCGAAAACCGCGGCCTCCGGAGTGATCTGCGCCTGGCTCTGCTTCACCAAAATATGTTGCGGGTCGCGGAGGGCGGCCAACGTATAGCCAAACTCGCGATCGTGCTTACGAATCGCATCGGCCGTTTCTTTCTTGCTTGGATAAACCAGAAAGAAAGCCACCTTGTCTCCATTTTGCGCGCTGAGCTGCTGAATTGCAGGAGCGTAGCGATTTGAAACCGGGCAGTCCGTCCGCACAAAAATCAGGACAACGACCTTGCCTGGCGCCGCGCGAAATGGATTGACGGGCTTGCCGTCAAGATCCGTGGCGAAGCTCTGCAAACTGGCGGAAATAAGAGGGGGGCTGCCGAGGCACAAGAGCATAATCGCAAAAAGGAAGCTGGAGAAAGTTCGCAGTGTCTGAAGCCTTTTACCCATAGGTTCGTGGAAGAGAACGCAGAAATGTTACTGCGGGCAAAAACGGTTGTCCATTTGACTGTTCGCGAGGAGGGAGCGAGCGGCGCTCTTCGCTGAGCAGTTCGCTAGCGCAGCTGCCCTGACTCAATCCCGCGCTTGCGGGCCGCATCGAAAACGGCGTCCATCTGCGCCGCGACCGATTTTCTCTTTTCCTCGAGCTTGTGCACCTGGTCTTCGACGGGTTCCGTGGAGTAGCGCTTGTGCAGCTGCAGGCCATTCGCACCGGGCGCCTCGCCCTTGCTGAAGCTTTTCAAGTCCGCTATCTGTTTCTCGACGCCAGCCAATTGGGCCTGAAGAGCCGTGAGTTGTTTGCGATAGGCGGCGACCACTTGAGAACTAGCCGGCTTCGCGGCCGCGTTTTTCCCTGGCGAACTATTCCTTTCATCGCCCACTTGCGAAACCGCGCTTCCACTGACGTCTCCCAGGTTGTCATTGGTCCAGACTTTCTTCGTTTTCTTGGACTCCTGATGTGATGGAGTCGTAGGTTGTGACTCCGGTTCGCTTGCTTTCTGCGATGACGTTTGTGACCGCGACGATGGCGAATCCTGCGCAGGCAATGAAGAATAGGGGAATGAAGCAGCGGCGGGAAATGCCGACAGGAGGGCCGCTGTCGCAAAGATAACCCGGCGGTTCATGATGTCAGATTATCAGGGGTCGGCATTCGCGGAAGTCGACTTGCCCAACTCGGCACGGATGGCTTGCAAAGCTTCCTTGGGGGGGCCGATGCGGCGGTACTGCGAATAAAATGTCCGCTCGTGAATTGAAAAGCTCATAAACAAACGGCGCCCGTCGAAATCATATTGGGAATAAGTGACGAACCACAGCCCGGGGGCCATCTCGTAGCGTTCCTGCATCAAATGGCTGCCCTTGTAGACCCTGGCGAGAAAGCCGCCGATGGAAATGTCCTCCGTGACCTCGATTTCTGCGCGCGCCAGTTGCTCCGCATCGTCGTCGATCCATACATAGCCGCGCACCTTTGAGAAAATCGAAGTGGCTCGCGATGTCGCTTTGTAAGCTGGATTGGGGACCATTCGGTACTTCGACAGCATGCGATCGCCGCGGGGCTCGCGGTCAACGAAGGTGTAAAGAAAAGCCACGCGCGTCGCGTCGATTAAGTCCGAACGCTCTTTTTGTTTCTTCGCGATTTTCTCGTACGCTTCGCGCTGTGCCCGGCCATCTTCCGCAGCCCAGGAAAGCGCGCGTTCCAGCTTTTCCAAATCCGCGCGATAAGCCGCCGCATCGACCGGCTTCCCATCCGGCCCTACCGGGATACGATCGATGCCTGTTCCAGCCGGGACTGCACGCGTCGTTTTGATTTCCGGAGGATGTGACGCAGGCGGGCCTTTTTGGATTTCCAGGCGCTCCAGGCGCTCATAGGTGAACTGCGCCAGATCATTTTTTTTCTGATTGGCGATCACGTGCTCGAGCAGAGTGCGGGCCTCGTCCCCTTCGCTTTGCGGAACGGGAATTGGGGCATCCTGGGCAACCGAAATTCCGCCGCAAGCCGCAAGCAAGGAGGCAAAAAGAATGGCTCTAGGAGACTGCATAGTCAGGGGAATGGTCAGAAGCTCCGTCAACCTCTATATTGGATTCGGCGCCAGCGCGGATTGTTGCACCGGGCTTTCAGCAAGACTCACAGGCCCAGTATCCCGCTGTTGCCTGACGAAGGGCGTTGCGTATTGCAGGACAGTGCCGTATGGGGAACCACTGGCTGCGGGCCCCGGTTTTGCCACCAGGCTGGCCTCTCTAGCTTCTGAATCACCGCAAGTATCGCATTTATAATGAGATACGAGCCATCCCGGCGAAATACAGCTTGAAATCAGCCGCTCGCCGCCGTAAATCTCTATTAATCAGCGGGCGAAGCAAAAGGGTGTAATTTTGCGTCTAAGCATAAGGAACGGAAACCTATCTGCCGACTAACTCGTATTTAAGAGCAGTTGAAGAGAAGCGAGTGAGGTTCCGTTGGGTGTAGCTCCACTGGAAGGTTTGACGCAGTTGCCGCAGGTAACCGCCGCTGCCGGCGGGCGCAGGGTTGCGCTTACCGGGTTGCGCGGCGGTGCCGTGACCATGCTGGAGACCATGCGCCTGGCGCTGGACGCCTTGCGCGCGCATAAGTTGCGCAGCTTTCTCACCCTGCTTGGCGTAATTTTGGCCGTAGCCACCCTTGTGGCGGTGATGAGCATTGTCTCTGGGATGAACTTTTACGTTGCCGACCGCATTGCCAACCTGGGCGCCAACGTCTTTATCGTGGATCGCTTCGGCATCATCACCAGTCAGGACGCGTGGGTCAAAGCGCAGAAGCGTCCGTTGATTACCATGGAAGATTACGAGCGCATGCGCCATAGCATGAAAACGGCCAAAGCGGTTGCCGCGCTCGACGACCACAACATCGAGGTGCGCTCCGGGAACACGCGCCTGCAGAACACCGACGTCATGGGTGTTTCCGCTAACTATGCGGAGGTGCGCAACATCAACATCGCGCAAGGCCGCTTTATTAACGAGACCGACGACGACCATCGCGGGGAAGTCGTACTCATCGGCGCGGACGTGGCGGACAGGCTTTTCTCCAATGTCGATCCAATCGGGAAATTGGTGCGCGCGGAAACGCATGAGTATCAGGTCATCGGAGTTGCGGAGCGCATCGGCAGCGCCTTCGGGCAATCGCAAGACAATTTCATGATCATGCCGCTGCACACCTTTGAAAAAGAGCTGCACCGCCCGCGTGACTGGGTGGCTATTTTCGTGCAGGCCGGCAGTGCGGAAATGATGAGCGCGTGCGAGGACGAAGCACGCATGTTGATGCGCGCCTGGCGCCACTTGCCGTATGAGGCCCCGGACAATTTCGCCATTCTGGGCTCCGATTCGATCATGAGGCTGTGGCACGATTTGACAGGCACGCTCGCGAACGTCGCCGTCAGCCTGGTCAGTGTATTCCTGGTGGTGGGCGGCATCGTCATCATGAACATCATGTTGGCGAGCGTTACGGAGCGGACACGAGAGATCGGGATTCGGCGTTCGCTGGGCGCGCGCAAGAAACATATTTTGCTGCAGTTCATGATGGAATCCGCTGTGCTCGCGGCGACGGGAGGAATTATTGGCGTCTTGCTGGCCTACGGCGTGGTTGCGCTGGTGGGGGCGACCACATCCATTCCCGTGAAAATGCCGCTAAGCGCCGTCATCATTTCGCTGTGCGTCTCCACCGCAGTGGGTCTTTTCTTTGGAATTTATCCGGCGACGCGGGCGGCGAAACTGGATCCGATCGAAGCGTTGCGAGCGGAGACCTGAAGGCTGGTTACCGAGAAAAACAAAATGGCGCAGGCCTACGGCGAGAACCTTAAGCAAGCGATGGACACGCTCCGCGCGCACAAAATGCGCAGCGCGCTCACCGTTTTTGGAGTGGTTCTGGGCGTCAGCGTCATCATGTTGGTCGCCGCGTTGATCACCGGTTTCGACGAAACCATTCAGGAAAATATCAAGCAGTTTGGCGCGGATACCGCGTTCATTTCCAAATGGGACCAGGGTTTCCACGGAGGCGACACGCCGATGGAAGAGAGACAGCGCAAGCCGTTGACGCTGGAAGATGCGAAAGCGCTGATTGCCGGGTGTCCCGGGTTGAAAAATGTTACGACTTTCTTGCAGACCGGGTGGATGCAGGTGCACACCGTGCGCACCAAGGCCGGTGAGGTCAGCGCGATCGATTTTCGCGGCGTGCAAGCCAACTTCGGCCAGGTCTACGCCAATGCCGCGACGCTCTCCGGGCGTTTCATCAGCGAAGGCGACGACCTGCACCGCGAAAAGGTGGTAATGCTGGGCGAAAATGTTGCTCCGGTGCTTTTCCCGGGCGCCGATGCGGTCGGCAAAGACGTGATGATCGATGGCTCCGACTTTCGCGTGATCGGCGTAGTCGAGAAGCCGAAAGGCGGCTTTGGCATGGGCGATGAAGATCGCCGCGTGCTCATCCCCTTCAACACTTTCAAAAAGACGTATCCGTCCGCGGATGAAATCAACATGCGCGTGCAGGCATATCCGGGCATGCTGGATCAGGCGGTCGACCAGGCCGAGGAAGTGCTTCGCCGGCGGCGCAATGTGCCTTACAACGGCAAGGACAATTTCTCGATTCGCACCGCGGCGCAGGAAGTCGCGGAGTTTCACAACATTATGATGATGGTTTACGTCGCGACGCTCGTGCTTAGCGCGATCGGTTTGCTTATTGGCGGCGTGGGTGTGATGAATATCATGCTGGTGAGCGTGACCGAGCGGACGCGCGAAATCGGCGTGCGCAAGGCGATTGGCGCGAAGCGCAGCGACATTACCTGGCAGTTCCTGCTCGAAGCAATGACGCTGACGGCCTCGGGTGGCGTGATCGCCCTTGTGCTGGTGAACGGCCTGGTGCTCCTGATTCGCCTTACGTTACAGTGGCGCGGCGCTGTTCCGATCTGGGCGGCGACGGCCGGCGTAGTGGTCAGCGTGAGCGTAGGTTTAATCTTCGGCGTATGGCCCGCAATGAAAGCCGCAAAACTGGATCCAGTGGAAGCTCTTCGGTACGAGTAAGTTCGCTCCTGACGGGAATTTTACAAATCTCGGCTCGACGTTCGGGACCGTGCAAAAGGCGCGGGACCCGAGGTTAATCCAATTTGCGCTCAAAATTCTTTTCTGAGGTGAAGGAGTAGCGAACAATTTTCAAAGGGCGCGGCTGACGAGCGGGGGAGTTGCCAGCAATTACCGTGCATATGATCCCTACCCGATCTTTGTGAAGGAAGGGAAGGGCAGCAAGATCCGCGACATTGATGGGAACGAGTATATAGACCACAACCTGTGCTTTGGCGCGCTGATGGCCGGGCACTGCCACCCCGCGATCGTGAAGGCCATCGAGAAAGCGCTCCACGCGGGGACTACCTTCGGAATGCCTCACGACATGGAGTGGGAGCTGGCGGAGGAAATCTGCGCGCGCTACCCGGTGGAGATGGTGCGGTTCGGGTCCAGCGGGACGGAAGTAACCATGCACGCGTGCCGCATGGCGCGCGCGGCCACGAAACGCGACAAAATTCTGAAATTTGAGGGCGCATATCACGGACTGCATGACACGGCGCTGGTCAGCGTGAAGCCAAAGGCCGAGGATTACGGCGACATCAACGCGCCTACTTCCGTGCCGGGCGGGCTTGGCGTACCAAAGGCAAGTCTCGAGAACGTGCCGGTGGCGACGTTCAACGATCTTGCCAGCGTCGAGCGGCGCTTCAAACAGTTTCCTGGAGAGATTGCCGCGATCATCCTCGAACCGATTTTGATGAACGTTGGGCTCTGTATGCCGCAGCCGGGGTTTCTGCAGGGGCTTCGCGATATCGCCACGAAAAACGGCGCCTTGCTTATCTTCGATGAAGTGAAGACAGGAGCGAAGTTGGCTTGGGGCGGCGCCAGCGACTTCTTTGGCGTGAAGCCGGACATGATCTGCCTGGCAAAGTCGATCGGCGGAGGCACGCCGCTCGGAGCGTTTGGGGCGAGCCGTGCGGTGATGGACCTGATCTCGCAGCGCAAAGTTTTTCACGGCGGGACGTACAACACCAACCGAATTTCGATGGCCGCGGGCCTTGCGACATTTCGCGAGGTGCTCACGCGCGAAACTTATGCTTACGTCGGCAAGCTCAGCAAGAAACTCACGGAAGGCTACCGCAACATCGTGGCCAAGTCGGGATTGCAAGCGTATGTGGCCAGCGCGGGAGTGAATGGAGCGCTGATGCTGTATCCGAAAGAGATTCGCAATTACCGCGACTGGACCACGATTGATGTCGATTTGTGGCGGCAGTATTGGTTCGGCATGGTGAATCGCGGCGTGCTGGCGCAGCCCTATTGGTGGGACGAGCAATGGACGATTTCGGTGCAGCACACCGAGGCGGACATCGACAGGCACCTGGCGGCGTTTGAAGACGTGGCCCCAGGGCTGGCCAAGGCGCAGTCTGAACGCGGTGCTGCTGCGGCAAGTTCGGCCGGGCACTGAGCGAGTTTCGCCCGTGCGCTCGAGTGCACGCGACCTGACGGAGAACAAAGTTGTCCAAAGAAGTCATTGCGCCGAGCACGCCGGCAGAAAAAGAAGCGCCGCACCTGCGGCGTGTTCTGGGACGCTGGGACCTCGTCCTGCTGTTTGTCGTCGCGGTCCGGACGCCGTTTTTGTGGGATCGGCTGCGTTTTTCTTTTTTGTGTATGGCCGACGCAAGGCGGCGCGGGTGAACCTCGACGAAGAGCCGATTGGGTGGTACTGAAATGCCTACGATTCAGATTCGCACGGAAATTCCCGGACCGCGCTCGCGGGCCTTGATGGCCCGGCGGGAGGCCGCGGTTCCCCGCGGCCCATACAACAGCGCGCCCATTTTCATGGCTTCCGCGGAAGGCGCTACGCTCGAGGACGTGGACG
>WNFP01010124.1_pt1 | contig 11120 bp, 8 predicted proteins | sample 5400201 | NCBI WGS metagenome assembly WNFP01 (sample SAMN13153355, study PRJNA577476) | soil metagenome | isolation source: 115 cm saprolite under Madrone tree | place: USA:California | collected 2016-06-14
CGCTCAGCTGATTGCGCGTGATTTTTTTCGATTGCCGCGTGAATTTGACGCTTCCATCCCACGGCTCCGGGACGTTCACGTTGAGCAGAACTTGATCCGGCAAACCCTCGCGTAGAATTAATTCCGCCGCGGAACGCGCTACACGCGCCGCGGAATCAAATTTCGCTCCATTTTTCTTCGAGCAAAGCGATATGGCCAGCGCGGGAATGTGATGCAGCGCCGCTTCGCGCGCCGCGCCCACCGTTCCCGAGTAGTACGCGTTTTCTCCCAAGTTAGCGCCAAAATTTATTCCTGAAATGACCAGGTCCGGTGGCTCCGGCAGCAATTTGTGCAGCGCGACGATCACCGCATCTGCGGGCGTGCCATCCACGGCCCATTGCCGCTCCGCCACGTTGTGGCATACAATCGGCTGGCGCAGCGTCAGCGATTGTGCCGCGCCACTTTGCTCGTGGCTCGGCGCAACAATGCTTACTGTCGCGAATCCCTCCAGCGCACCGGCGAGCGCGTGCAGGCCCTCGGCTTGAATCCCATCATCGTTAGTCAGCAGAATATGCGGCATGGATCAAATATTTTCTTGCAAAATCTCAAAACCAGTTTACGCGAATTCTGACCGGCGGGTTTGCAGCGGCAGTTTTCTGCGATTGCAGAAAAAGAAATGGTCGGGGCGCCCGGATTTGAACCGGGGACCTCACGCACCCCAAGCGTGCGCGCTACCAGGCTGCGCTACGCCCCGACGCTACGCCCCGACAGGCAAACAACCACAAATCCACGTTATCACCGCCGTTCGAGCAGCGTCAAGAAAGCGCGCAGGGAATCGCGCAGATCGAGCAGCATCTTGCGGCCGAGGAGTTGTGACGCGCCTTCCGAAGCTGCACCGGCGGAAAGCGCCGCTCCATCGCCGTCGCCCGCGCCGTTCGGGTCCCGCAGATGACGGCGCGCTCCAGCGATGGTGAAGCCCTCGTCATACAGCAGGCGTTTGATCCGGAAGACCATGTCGACGTCCTGCTGGCGATACAGGCGGTGCCCGCTTGGACTCTTCACCGGCTCCAGCATCGGAAATTCGGTCTCCCAGTAACGCAGGACGAAGGGCTTCAGATTCGTCAACCGACTGACTTCGCCGATGCGATACAGCCCTTGCTCGGCGGCGGTTGCGGTTTGTGTCGCGGTTGCGTTGCTCGGCATGTTGCAGCCCTGTCGGGAGGGGGACGCCGCTATCGTAGCAGTTTCCAAAGAAATCCTATAGAGGTCTGCGTCCGAGAGTGCGGAAGTCGCGATCATTCACCACCCCGGGATTTCTTATCGCGTTTGCGGAGGCGCTGGATGAAACGCACCGGCGTGCCGGTGAAATCGAACTTCGCGCGAAGCTGATTCTCGAGAAAACGCTCGTAGCTGAAGTGCAGCGGCGTCTTCTGGTTGGTGAACATGAGGAAAGTGGACGGGCCGCGCCTTCGGCGTGGTGCCGCGCTGAAGGTCGACGTCCTCTTTGAGCCAGCGATTCAACTCGGGCGTGGGAATGCGCCGGCGCCGCGCATCGGCCACCTGATTGATCAGCGGATAAAGCTTCTGCGCGCGCTCGCCCGTTTTCGCGGAAAGAAATACGATCGGCGCATAGCTCAGGAATTTCAATTTTTGGCGAATCAATTTTTCGTAGTCGTGGAGCAGCCTGCCGGCATCGAAGTCTTCCGGCCGATGTTTTTCGCCGGGCGCGCGCTTCGATTTGCCTTTGGCCGTGGCGGCATCGCGCGCGGCCGCTTCCCGCGCGGCTTCGACGGCGAGATCCCATTTGTTGACGACGATAATGACGGAGCGGCCGGACTCCTCGGCGTAGCTGGCGATCTGCGCGTCGCCCTGAGTGACGCCTTGTACGCCGTCAACGATCAGCAGCGCGACGTCGGCGCGCTCCAGGCCGCGCCGCGCCATCACAACGCTCAGCTTTTCCGCCACCAGCGTGGTCTTGCCCTTGCGGCGGATCCCGGCGGTGTCAACGAAGCGGTAGGTGCGGGCGTCGCGGGACACTTCGGTGTCCACGCTGTCCATGGTGGTGCCCGGCGTGGGCGAAACGATGGAGCGCTCTTCGCCGGCCATGCGGTTCAGCAGCGTCGATTTGCCGACGTTAGGCCGCCCGATGATGGCGACCTCGATGAGGTCGGGCCGTTTTTCTTCTTCTTCCGATTCCACCACGCTGACTTGCGCGAGCGCGGCGTCGAGCAGATCGTCCACGCCGGTGCCGTGCTCCGCGGCAACGGGGAAAACGGGCACGCCAAGCTCATGGAACGTTGCGGCATTCGCTTCCTGCTGCGCGGAATCCACCTTGTTTGCCGCGATGACGAACGGCTTGCCGGTGCTGCGCAGAAGCCGCGCCAGCTCTTGGTCGAGCGGCGTGACGCCCGTGTGGGTGTCCACGACGAGCACGAGCAGCGCGGCTTTGTCGATCGCCACACGCGCCTGGCGCAGAATTTCCTGGGGAATAATCGCCCTGTCGTCTGGGACGAGGCCGCCAGTGTCCACAATCTCGATGGCGCGGCCGCGCCACTCCGCTTTGCCGTAGATGCGGTCGCGGGTGATGCCCGGCTCGTTGGTCACGATGGAACGGCGCGTGCCGGTCAAGCGGTTGAAGAGCGTGGACTTGCCCACGTTGGGGCGTCCGACAATGACAAGGGATGGGAGACGCGTAGTCATGAAATTAATTTGCGGTACAATCTTCCAATGTAGCCTATTCGCCTTTGCGCAGGAAGCCGCTGTACTCACAGGTTGAAAAATTATTTTTGCGGCGCGCGAGGGGCGCGCCAGCGGCGACCCAGAGCGGGAATGACGGCGCCGCCGACATTGGCGAGGTTCGCATCGGGGAACGGGGCGCGATCTGCGCGGGGGTTCAAGGAGCGGAACAAAGTTTTCAGGAAGCGCCCGAATGCGTCAATTTTTTCGCGGAAGCTGAAGTGCAGCGAGCGGCCATTCGCGCGAACGACCATTAGGGTGACGTCGTCCGCAGCGAGATTTTCAGGAAAACGCTCGCCGATTTCCTGGAGAAGCGAAGCGATGAGTTTCTCTGCAGGGACGTCGCCGAGCAGATTGACGATCCGCAGCAGGCCTTCTTCCCCGAGCATTTCGCCGTCGGCATCGCAGGATTCGATCAGAGCGTCGGTGTAGCTGAGGAGGCAGTCGCCGCGTTCGAGTTCGATGTCCAGTTGCGCGTAGTCGGCTATCGAAAGGACGCCGAGAGGAATGTTGCCCGGCCCCTTCTTTTCGGCATGGTCCGGATCGCCGAGGAAGGACCAGCGGCCATCGTGGGCTCGGAAGAGAAGCGGACGGGGATGGCCGGCATTGCAAAGAGAGAGCCGCCCGGTGGGTGCGAAAAAGGTGGTGACGACCGCGGTGGAGAAGGTGCCATTGCGGGAAAGCGCGGTGAACTGCTCGTTGAGCAAGCGGACGAATTCTTTGTGGTCGAGCCGATTGACAAAACGGCGCATCAGCGTGCGCAGGTCGGCCGCCGTGGAAGCCACGGATTTGCCGTGGCCGGAAACATCGGCGAGCAGCAGGCGGCTGATGCGGCCGGAAGCGCAACTGGAGACGTAGTAGACATCTCCGCCGCGCTGGGCTTGGCCGAACGGCTTGCTGTAGACCCACACGTCGAGTCCCGCCAGTTCGACACCGCTGGAAGTAACCTGGCTGCCTCCCCAGACCTCCATGCACTGCATATGCTGCTGGGGCGAATCCGTCATGGAACCATTATAACGGTTGCGAGGGAATTCCACCGATTCGACGCCCCCTGACCCGGCCCTGTCGGGGAGGAGGCCGCCGATGTCTACAGACTCAGGGCGGAAACCCTTCCTCGGGTAAGTGTTCATTCTAAACAGCTTTAAATTCCCTAGAATCAACACTTCTAGAAGTGCGGATTCTAAAGGAGTTATCGGCCTGCCTTGCGGAACTACGGATTTGGGGAAAAGAGTGGAACAAAAAAGAGAGGGAGGGGGGTACCCTATCCCGGGTATTTTTGCAAAGTGTGTGGAAGGGCATGATTGCAAAAGAGTTGGAGGAAACAGTTGCTTTCGAGTGTGATCCAAGTGTGCGGAACCGCCTGATTTCAAAAGAGTTGAAGGGAAAATTTGCTCTGAACTGCAAGGTAAGTGAGAAGACACCCCTCGCTTTCGTTCGGGGCAAGAAGGAGTTAGAGGAAGAACGTCTCACAGTCGAATGCCGAGAGTCGAGAGGTACAGCGGTCGAGGGCGACGACCGGCGGAGTGTGTAGCGAGAATCCATGAGGGATGGTAGCATGGAACTGTTAACGTGTCAAGTACTATTATAAGATGGTATCGTTCGAACGGGAGAAAGCAGAGGTTAGAGAATAGAAGTTAGAGATTAGAAAGAAGTTGCGGCACAAATCGGCGGAACAAATGGCTCGTACGTTCGAACGAACCCACGCTTAGAAACCAAGGGTGGGGCACCCGCAAGACGAAGAAAAGAAAGAGTTAAGCGAGAGACGCAGAAAGCATCCATAAACATCAATGAGCTGGGGATTGTTCGAATGATTCCTCTCGAAAAACTGTTAAGGAAAACTCGGGGGAAAAGGCTCCACACGCAAACCCCGCGTGGGGGCCACCCAAATTCGTCTTGGGGCTTTACGTGCAGGCCACCCGCCTAGCGGAGCGGAACTCGATAGAGGTTTCGGTGAATAGTCTGGCGGGAAAAAGCGTAAACATCAGGCGACGCGCCGGGAGCTATGTCGGCTGAGTCAATCACGCGGACACCCGGAAGTGCGGCGATAGCAGCTTCCGAGGGGAATCCACCAGCCGGAATATCGGGGAGCATTTTGCCATGGGGCACTGGAAGAACATACGTCTTCCCATAAGCGCCCGCGGAATTCATGCCCGTAAATACCGATAGATAAAAGAATCGGCTGTCGGGCTGCCATTGAGCCTTACAAAAAGCATTGAGAATCTCGACCGATGAGCCACCCCCCATCGGGAGAATCAGCGTTGACCATGTGGTTTCTCCGCCGGTAGGAAGAGCACTGGTGACTAACCATTGCGCATCGGGAGAGATGGAAAGAATTTGGTAGATTTGCTGTGACGCCAGCTTCTGCTTTCCCGTTCCGTCCTCGTGGACGCGAAATGCAAATGAGCCACCGCCTTCGACGCTGTGGACAACCAACTCGCCCGGAAGTCCGAAAACCGGCATGTCGCCTTCAACATTCGGAACCTGTCGCGGCGGCGAGCGACGGTCGGTGGGGGCCAGCCAGATATGGCTTTTGCCATCGGCATCGATAGCGGAAAAGACCACACGCCGTCCGTCGAGCGAGATGTCATAAGAGATGACGGCGAAGCCCGGCAGAAGGGCTTTGCTGTGGCCAGACTCAAGCTCTGCCACCCACAGTTCGCTAGGGCCGAGAAACGGAGACGTGCCGCCCTTTAGGATACGGTAGTAGAGTTTCTTGCCCTCCGCAGAAAACTTTGGCGAGTAAGCGTAGCCCTCGACTGAAATCTGATGCTCACCGCGCACATCGCGGATCGACACGGTTCGCTGGCGGAGCCCCACGGAAGTGATGAAGGACCCACCGTTGGGATCCAGCGCGATGCCTTCCTCTTCGGTAGGGCCGGAAGTGATCTGCTCCGGTAGCCCGTCCGGAAAGCGCTGACGCCAAATATGAAAGTTGTCGCCGGTATGGACACTCATATACATCCAGTGGCCATCCGGTGACCATGCCGCACCAGTACAGGGAGCGCCACGAGGCCCGATTTGTTTTCCAGCCGAATTCCGCTTGAATGGAACTACACGGCATGGCAGCCATTCTCCGTTGTCCATCTCGACCACCAGGACAGAATTACTATCAGGCGAGAGGTAAGACCGATGGGCCATCCCGCGCTCATGAGGGGGCACGTATACATCCCGAGCCTCAGCTCGACTCTCTGTGGCCGTGACGATCGCCATGTGCTCGCCTTTTTTGATTTCGGAGAAAAGCAAGCGCTGGGGATCGATCCAGGTAACACCAGAGGCGTTTGGCAACCATAGTTGCTCTGTACCGCCAAGGACCGGCACCAACCAAGTGTCCCAGCCGAAGCTACCGTCGAGGGCCGTGTAGCCGATACGAGAACCATCGGGCGAAAAGACTGGGCTCATCTTTGGCCGGTTGTCATGTGTGAGCTGAAAGGGCTCTCCTGATGGGAGCATCTTGACATAGATCTCACCCGGTGCCAGAAACGTACTGTCACCATGGACAAAGGCGACCATGCGACCATCCGACGAGAGCGCAGGCTGGGTTACGGAATCAGGAAAATTGGTGAGCTGGATGTACTCTGCGCGCGAGGGAGAACTTCGATGCGAGTTAAAAAGAAAAAGTACCGCCGCTATGATTCCTACCGCGACGCCCGGCACAACGAGCTTCCAGATTATCGAGACTTGGCCTTTGACTTTCGACGCAGAAGGGACGCCTACAGGAGCCGCGATTAGGGCTTGGCTCGAAGCGGAATCCCGTGTCAACCGCTTTAGGTCGGTGCGAATCTCGGACGCATGCTGGTACCTAAGATTGCGGTCTTTCTCCAAGCACTTGCTGATGATTTCTTCCAGCTTTGCCGGGATGTCTGGGTTGATTCGGACTGGTGGGACAGGCGAGCGTTCCAGAATTGCGTGGAAAATAACCCCCGAACTCTCTCCATGAAACGGCAATGCCCCTGTCGCCATCTCGTAGAGCACTGCACCAAATGAAAACAAATCAGTGCGCGCGTCCAACTCTTTCGTCCGCACTTGCTCCGGCGACATGTACGCGATGGTGCCGAGGACAGTGCCGGGGCTTGTTAGTTGTTCGTTCAGCGTCACAGTCGATTGTGTCCCCGCCTCCACGCCGTTCAGGGTGGACATCACCTTCGCCAAGCCGAAGTCCAGAATTTTGGCATGCCCTCGCTTCGTGACAAAGATATTCGCAGGTTTGATGTCCCGGTGGACTATACCAGCGCAGTGGGCGGCATCGAGTGCGTCCGCAATCTCAATTCCAAGCGACAACACCGTCTCGATCTCCAATGGCCTGCCGGCAATCCGGTGTTTCAGCGTCATGCCGTCCAGAAACTCCATGGCGATGAACGCTTGTCCATTCTGCTCATCAATCTCGTGGATCGTACTGATGTTCGGATGATTCAGTGCGGATGCTGCTTTGGCCTCGCGCTGGAAACGGGCCAGTGCCTGCGGGTCTGTTGCCGCGTCAACGGGCAGGAACTTGAGGGCAACGAAGCGGTCTAGTTTGATGTCTTGTGCTTTATAGACTACACCCATCCCCCCACCCCCGAGCTTTTCAAGGATGCGGTAATGCGAGATGGTCTGGCCAATCATTGCTGGAATATCGCTCTTGGCGAGGCATGTTAGGCCGTGCTCAAAGGCAAGTCAACGAACGGAACTCAGGTGGGTAGCTGAACTGGGCTTACCACCAACAAAAATGGACCCAATGCCTGATTAACGCGGTTACCGGAGATGTGGGTTCGTGTAGGGAAGATTCTGAGTAAGCAGGGGCACGATACAGAAGTCTGGTTCGCTATTTCTGCCACAGGTAAAAGCCACCTAGGAAGGCGTTTTCGTTGCTGCCGAGCCGCGTGCCGGGAGGTAGGTTCTTCAATTTCTTACTATTTCCGCCACCTAGCACCACATAATCGGCTTCTAGCGCGGTCTTAAGTTTCTTCGCAACTGTGGCCACATGTTTGCGCCACTTTTTCTTGCCGAATCGTTCTAGCCCGCGCAAGCCAAGGTAGTCTTCGTAGGTTTTGCCGTTTTTATAGATAAGGTGTGCCAACTCCATGGGCTGGAGCATCCCATCCACGACCATGGCCGACCCGAGGCCGGTGCCTAATCCGAGAAACAACATGCGGCCGCCTTTATAACTGCCAAGCGCTTGCATGGCAGCATCGTTGATGATCCTGACTGGACAGCCAAAAGCTTTGCGGAAGTTAAATCCCATCCAGCCGCCGCCCAGGTTGTGGGGCTCGCGAAGTGGATGCTGATTAATGACGGGGCCGGGAAAGCCTAGCGATACACAATCGAACTTCCAGTCCCGAACCGACTTCTTGACCAGGCGGACCATCCTGCGCGGGGTCATGGTGGGGCCAGATGGATATTTTCGAGGCTCCTTTTGCCCGGTAGCCAGCATCTTGACGTTTGTGCCGCCGACGTCGATGACAAGGACTCTTGGAGATTTTGCCGCTTGTGCAGCTTTCATCGCTGCTCCTTCGATGCGTGGCTGAATCGACTGCGGCGTCGCTCTTGAGAACAATGTAATTCTAGGATGAACTCGCCGTCCAGCGGAGCAAATTCGAGGCGTTTGCCGTGAGTGGTGATGGCAGACCAGGCTCGCTGCCGCTGCCGGATCAACGAGTGGCGTGCGAGGCTCCGAAAAAATCAGCAATCGGGCCAGCCTTCCTTTTGAAGATGCCTGATTAACGCCGTAACCGGACAAGTGCCCCTAGGTCCTCAGAAGTCCCGTTGTGAGAAGTTGGAAGCTCCACGATGTGAAAGGAGAATTTATGGGATTCCTGTCCCCCCCAATGACACCACTACCAGGGGAAGGCTCGCTGGCAGAGCGAGGGCGCGGTATTGTATAGACGCTAAAGGAGGTGAAGATGAGCCGGATTTTTCAGCTAGCAGGAGCGATCGCAGTGCTGCTTGCCGCGTGCGGACAAGGACCAGCGCGGCCGGAAGTGCCGAAAAACTTGCGAGCGCCAGCGGGCGAGGAAGTAATTCTGACGGCGCAGGCGACGGGAGTGCAAATCTATGTGTGCCAGGCGGGAGCGGACCAAAAATTTGCCTGGGTGCTGAAGGCGCCAGAGGCGGACCTTACCGACGCGACAGGGAAGAAAATTGCACATCACTCCGCGGGGCCAACCTGGAAGCACGTTGACGGAAGCGAAGTGACGGGCAAAGTGATCGCCAGGCAAGACGCGCCGAAGCCGGAGGCGATCCCGTGGCTGCTGCTGGTGGCGGCAAGCCACACGGGGGAAGGAATCTTCAGCCGCGTCACGAGCATTCAGCGAATCCACACCCAGGGCGGCCTGCCACCGAAAGCGAATACTTGCGACGCCTCCGCGAACGGCAAGGAATCGAGGAGCGCCTATTCGGCGGACTACTACTTTTACGCGCCAGCGCGTTAGCGCCGGGCGCGAACTCCCACTACTACGTTCTCCACGCCCCAGCTCGCTGCCTCCCCGCGTTAGACTGGCGCTTGACCCAGTATCACGGATTTGCGTACCGTGTAGCGCTGAACTTCCTGAGCGCGCGACGGCGTGTCAATGCGCGCACGGAGTCGTGGCATGAACCGCGTGCCGTTTTGGGTATTCTGTTTATCGATGATGCTTTTCTGCGCTCTTCCGGTTGGAGGCCAGGGCAAGCGAAGAGTCATCATTGATCAAGACTGTGCCGGACCGGGCGGCACCGACATGCAAGCGGTTCTCGCACTCATCAATTCACCCGAGACCGACGTCCTCGGCATTACCGTCCTTACCGGCGACGCCTGGCGCGACGAAGAAGTGCAGCACACACTGCGACTTCTCGAGATTATCGACCGCACCGACATTCCCGTTATTCCTGGCGCCGTCTTTCCCCTTGTCAACAGTAAAGAGTACATCGCGCGCTGGGAGACACTCTACGGAAAGGTTGTCTACCAGGGCGCGTGGAACTATGCAAAAAAGCATCCTGTCCATGGTCCCTGGGAAATCCCGCCGATGCCCGAGGGAACGCCAACGACAAAAGCCGCGAACGAAGACGCCGCTCATTTCCTTGTCCGGATGGTTCACCGGTACCCGCATGAGATCTCCATCTACGCAGCCGGACCCATGACCGACCTCGCCCTGGCGATTGCTATCGATCCGCATTTCGCAGAGCTCAGCAAAGAACTGATCGTCATGGCGGGAAGTATTAGCCCCAACACGGACGACCCGGAGTTCCGCCTCACACCGCAGCGCGAATTCAATTTCTGGATGGATCCCGAGGCTGCGCACGGGGTGCTCCACGCGCACTGGCCCCGCGTCGTTCTGACGACCGTGGACATTTCCGTGAAGACGCGCATGGAGAAAAAGTTGATCGAGCAGGTTGCCAAAAGCACGACTCCAGCGGCGCAGTATGTGGCGAAATATGCGGAACCGAATTACCTTTGGGACGAATTGGCGGCTGTCGCGTGGCTCGATCCAAGCATTATCACAAAATGGGAGAAACTTTATATCGACGTCGAAACCGACCACGGCGCTTCGTATGGAAATACGCTAGCCTGGGCGCCCGGCCAACAGCCCGGGCTAGGAGAGGCGCAGGTCGAGGTGCAGAAAGACCTCGACAAAGAAAAGTTTTATGCGCTGTACGTCGAATTGCTGGCGCGGCCGACGCCCGCCGCGCGCAGTGCCGGGCCGCCGGGGAATTAGCGCAGGGCGCGGGAGCATTTTGACGGCGCAGTCCTTCGAGGGATAAATCGAGGAGAATCATGCCGAAAGCCAGCCAGGTCGTGGGAATTGGCAGCTGCACGATCGATTATTTCGCGATCGTTCCACGTTTGCTGGGACCGGATGAAAAGATCAATGCCAATCGCCTGGAAATTCACGCGGGCGGCGTGACAGGCAACAATCTCACGCAGGTGGCACGCCTGGGAGCGAGCGCGGGCTGGCTGGGGCTGATCGGCGACGACGAAAGCGGCCGATTAATCACCCAGGCTTTCGAAGAAGACGGGCTCGATATTTCCGGCGTCGAGATCGTCAAGGGTGAGCAATCGTCGCTTACGTGGATTCCCGTCGACGCGCAGGGTGAACGCTGCATTTACATGTTTCCGAACGTCAATGGGAAGCTATCCGTGGAGCAAGTGCGCAACCGCTTTGCGCCGCAAATCCGGAAGGCCAAACATTTTCATACCGAGGCCTCGCAGCTTCCGCTGCCGCCAGTGAAGGAAGGAATGAAGATCGCGCGCGAAGCCAGAGTTCGCGTCATTTTCGACCTCGACGTCGCGCCGAGCTACTTCGCACAAGCAAAGCTGGGCACGGAGAAAGACCTCATCGCCGCCCTGCAACTCGTCGACGTTTTGAAACCGTGCAAAGCCGCGGCCCGCGAGATCACGAGCGAAAGCGATTACAAAAAAATGGCCGTTAAGCTGCTGGCTCTGGGCCCCAAGG
>WNFP01004584.1_pt1 | contig 11119 bp, 11 predicted proteins | sample 5400201 | NCBI WGS metagenome assembly WNFP01 (sample SAMN13153355, study PRJNA577476) | soil metagenome | isolation source: 115 cm saprolite under Madrone tree | place: USA:California | collected 2016-06-14
CGATCTCGGTCAAGATGGCCAAGACGCAGGACATGCCGCTGACGGACAGCCGGCTCCTCGGCAACTGCGGCCGACTCAAGTGCTGCCTGCTCTACGAGTTCTCCACGTACGACCAGCTGCGCAAGCACTTGCCCAAGGTCGGCTCGACGTGCCAGGCCGATTGCGGCGGGCAGGGGTGCATGACGGGCAAGGTGCGCGGGATCCGCGTGCTCAAGCAGACCGTGGTGGTGGGCTTCCAGGATGGCACCGAGGCCGAGGTGCCGCTCGAAGCGCTGACGTGGGAAGGCCGCCCGCACATCCAGCCGCTCTGAGAGGCCGCCCAATGATCACTCGACTCGCCGCGGTCTTCGTACTTGCGCTTCTGTCCGTCTGCGGCGCCGCGACGGCGCAGGAGCAGCCGCGCATGGGCGGCGTGCTGAAGGCCGGGATGATCGGGGAAGCGCCGACGCTCGACCTCCACGTGACGACGGCGGTCATCACGCAGCAGATCACGTGGCACGTGTACGAGACGCTCTTCACGCTCGACAAGAACCTCGCGCCGATCCCGATGCTGGCCGAGGGCCACGCGATCGCCGACAACGGGCGGCGCTACACCATCACCCTGCGCAAGGGCGTCCGCTTCCACAACGGCAAGGAGATGACCTCGGCCGACGTCGTGCCCTCGCTCCTGCACTGGAGCAAGCTCGCGACGCCGGGCAAGGCGATCTGGAAGAACGTCGAGGCGATGGAGGCCAAGGATCCGTCCACCGTGATCATCTATCTCAAGGAGCCCTCGGGCTCGCTCCTCTACGCGCTCGGCTCCCCCAACAACGGCGCGGCCATCTATCCCAAGGAGGTCGTGGCCGCCGCGGGCGACGGCGCGGTCAAGGAGTACATCGGCACCGGGCCCTATCGCTTCGTCGAGCACAAGCCCGACCGTCACGTCCGCCTCGCGCGCTTCAAGGAGTACTCCGCCCGCTCGGAGCCGCCCAACGGCTACGGCGGCAAGCGCACGGCGTACATCGACGAGATCTACTTCATCCCCGTGCCCGAGGCCTCGGTCCGGCTGGCCGGGACGGAGACGGGCGAGTACAACTTCGCCCAGAGCATCCGGCAGGACCAGGCGGACCGCATCAAGGGGCAATCCGCCGTCGAGGCGCAGATCGTCAAGCCGTACGGCTGGATCACCGCCGTGCCGAACCACAAGGAAGGCGTCATGGCCAACAAGAAGGTGCGCCAGGCCTTCCAGGCCGTGCTCGACATGGAGCCGATCATGTCGGCCGGCATCGGCAACAAGGGCTTCTACAGGCTCGACGCGGCGCTGTTCTACCCGGAGCAGCCGCTTCTCTATTCCCTGGCCGGCACCACGGGCTACAACCAGAAGAACAAGGCCAAGGCGCGTCAGCTCCTGAAGGAAGCGGGCTACACGGGCCAGCCCGTGCGCTGGATCACGACGAAGGAATACGAGTGGATGTACAACACGGCGCTCATGTCCTCCCAGCAGATGGAGGACGTGGGCTTCAAGGTCGATCTCCAGGTCCTCGATTGGGCGACGCTCGTGCAGCGGCGGGGCAAGCCCGAGCTCTTCGACGTCTTCTCGACGGGCTTCACGCTCGCGCCCGACCCGGCCATCGCCACGCCGTTCCAGTGCAACTGGCCGGGCTGGTGGTGCCTCGAGGAGAAGGACAAGCTCCTCGCCGAGATGGCGCGGGAGACGGATCCCAAGAACCGCCGCGCGCTCATCGAGAAGGTCCAGGCGCTCTTCTACGAGGATGTCGGCCGCATCAAGATCGGCGACTACTTCGATCTCCAGGTGACGCGCAAGGAAATCCGCGGCTTCAAGCCCGGCCCCTACCTCTTCTTCTGGAACGCGTGGATCGCCAAATAGACACCTGATGGCCGACCGTACTTTCTACCTGACGACGCCGATCTACTACGTCAACGCGCGCCCGCACCTCGGGCACTCCTACGCGACCATCGCGGCCGATGCCATGTGCCGGTACCGGCGCCTGCGCGGCGACCGCGTGTACTTCCTCACCGGCACGGACGAGCACGGGGAGCGGATCGCCCAGGTCGCGGCCGCCGCCGGCGTGACGCCCCAGGCGTATGCCGACGAGATCGCGGGCGCCTTCCGCGAGACGTGGCAGCGGCTCGGCATCACCAACGACGACTTCATCCGGACGACGGAGCCGCGCCACGCCAAGGTCGTCCAGGCGATCCTCCAGAAGCTCTACGATGCGGGGGAGATCTATTTCGGCGAGTACGGCGGCTGGTACTGCTACGGCTGCGAGCGCTTCTACACCGAAAAGGAGATCGTGGACGGCAAGTGCCCCGACCACCAGACGGCGCTCACCTTCATCAAGGAGAAGAACTACTTCTTCAGGATGTCGAAGTACCAGGGCTGGCTGATCAAGCACCTCGAGGACAACCCCGGCTTCATCCAGCCCGAGCGCTACCGCAACGAGGTGCTGGGATTCCTGCGCGAGCCGCTCCAGGACCTCTCGATCAGCCGGCCGAAGGCGCGGCTCACGTGGGGCATCCCGCTGCCCTTCGACGACCAGTACGTCACCTACGTGTGGTTCGACGCGCTGATCAACTACTTCTCAGCCCTCGGTTATCCCGACGGCGCGCTCTACAAGGAGTTCTGGCCCCACGTCGAGCACCTGATCGGCAAGGACATCCTCAAGCCGCACGGCGTCTACTGGCCGACGATGCTCCACGCCGCGGGCATCCCGCTCTACCGGCGCCTCGACGTTCACGGCTACTGGACGATCGGCGGGGGCAAGATGTCGAAGTCGATCGGCAACGTCGTGGAGGCGTTCGAGCTGACGGACAAGTACGGCCACGACGCCTTCCGCTACTTCCTCCTTCGCGAGATGAACTTCGGGCTCGACGCCAGCTTCAGCGAGGAGGCGTTCGTGGGCCGGCTCAACGCCGACCTCGCTAACGACCTCGGCAACCTGGTTTCCCGCGCGACGACCATGATCGTCAACTTCGGCGGCGGGCTCGTTCCCGCACCTGGCGACCCGGCGGCAGAAGACGCCGTGGTGCGCTCCGCGCTCGAGCAGGCCGCGCGCGACGTCGACCAGGCCATGGAGGAATTCGCCTTCCAGCGGGCGCTCGCGGCCATCTGGGAATTCCTCGGCGTCGTCAACCGCTACGTGGATGCGACGGCGCCGTGGGCGCTCGCGAAGGATCCGGCGAAGCGTGGCAGGCTCGACACGGTGCTCTACACCCTCGCCGAGGCCCTGCGCGCCATCGGCATCCTCATCGACGCGTTCCTTCCGCAGGCCGCCGGGAAGATCCGCGCGGCCGTCGGCGCGGCACCGCCGAAGCTCTCCGACCTCGCCTGGGGCCGGCTCGCTCCGGGCGCCGCCGTGCAGAAGGTCGCCGCCCTCTTCCCGAGAATCGAGGCGAAGGTGAGCGACGCGACTCCCGCAGCAGGCGCCGCGGCTGCCGCCGCAGGCACCAGGATCCCCGTCGCGGACTTCGCCAAGGTCGAGCTGCGCGTGGCGGAAGTCCTGGCCGCCGAGCGGCTGCCGAAGTCGAAGAAGCTTCTCAAGCTCACGGTCAAGGTGGGAGACGAAACCCGCACCGTGGTCGCCGGCATCGCGGAGCAGTACGAGCCGGGGACGCTCGTCGGGCGCAAGGTCGTCATCGTCGCCAATCTCCAGCCCGCGACGCTGATGGGCGTGGAGTCCAACGGCATGGTGCTGGCCGCCTCACACGAGAACACCGTCTCCCTCCTCACGCTCGACAAGGACGTCCCGCCGGGCTCCCAGGTCAAGTAGTGCGCCGGGACATCCTCGAGGAGACGTTCCGGCTCCTCGCGCGTCACCTCGACCTCTTCACGCTGATCGCGCTCACCGTCTGGCTGCCCGGCCACCTGGTTATCAACTACATCGACTTCTTCGCGACCTCGAAGGACGCGGCGGATGCCGCCGCCCGGAGCTTCCGCGTGGCGCTCATGGTGGAGGCCATCTTCGGCCCGCTCGTGGTGGCCTCGACGCTGGCCGCGCTGGCGCGGATCAAGCGTGAAGAACCCGCGAGCTACCCGCAGGCCCTGCTCGACGGGCTCGTCGCGTGGCCGCGGATCTTCATCGCGCGGCTCGTCGTCAGCGCGCTCGTCCTGGCGGGCCTGGTGGCCCTCGTCGTGCCGGGCGTCATGATCCTGGTCCGCCTCGCTTTCGTCGACGCCCTCGTGGTCCTCGACGGGACCCCTCTCGGCGTCGCGCTCAAGGCCAGCAACACGCTGACGGCCGGACGCCGTCTGGCCATCTTCTGGACAGGCGGCTTTCTCTTCGCGGCCGTCTTCTCGCTCGCGCTGGCGCTCTCGGCGCTGGCGAGCGCCGCGGACCATTTCGTGGTCCAGGTGTTGACGGACTGCGTGATCGCGGTGACGCAGACCGTCTTCACGATCGCGCTCTTCCTGTTCTACTGGCAGGCTCGGCATGCCGCCGTCGCCGCAGCGCCTCCCGCGGACTGACGCGCCGGTGCCGCGCTGGGCATGGCTCCGCTGGCTCCGTCGGTGGGGAATCTCGGTCTTTTCCCTCGCCCTGGGAGTGGCGACCCTCTTCGTCTTCAGGCGGGGCCTGCCTCACGTGGGCTGGATCGTGGGCTATCTCCTCCTGCTGGTCCTGCTCGTGGCCGCGATCGCCGAGCTCCGCCAGCCGCTCGAGCGTGACGGACGGCGGCTCGTCGTCACCGCGGCGGACTACGCCGTGCAGTCGCTGTACCACGGCCTCCTGCTCTTCGTGCTCCCCGCGTACTACGCGAGCGCGACGCTCGACTCGCCGAACGTGGTGTTCCTCGCCTGCGTCGTGGCGGGAGCGCTGGTGACGGCGGTCGATCCCTGGTACGAGGCCATCGTCCGGCCGCGGCGCTGGCTCAACCAGGCGCTGCTGGCATTTTCGATCTTCGCCGCGCTCAACGTGGCCCTGCCGCTGCTCCGCATCCGGCCCATCCTGGCTCTCGAGGGCGCCGCCGCGTTCACGGCCGTGGCGATGATGCCGGTCTTCCGCGAGCGCGGCGCGGAGACGTGGCGGCACGTCTACGCAGCCTCCGCCGTGCTCGCCGCGCTCGCCATGGCGGCTGTCTGGGTCGGACGCGTGGCCGTGCCGCCCGCGCCGCTCTTCGTCGCCAGCGCCACGGCCGCGCGGAGCGTCACGATGCTCGAGCCCGTGGACCCGATCGAGAGCCCCATCCCGGCTGGCACGGTCGCGGACTGGGGCGGGCTCGCCGCGTATACGGCCGTCTACGCCCCGGCAGGGCTCCAGCAGCACATCGAGCATGTGTGGTGGAAGAACGGCAAGGTCATCGGCCGCGTGCCGCTGTCGCCCGTGCTGGGCGGGCGCAAGGAAGGCTTTCGCACGTACTCGCGCAAGACCGACCTCAAGCCGCCCTTCCAGGGCCGCTACCACGTGGACGTCGTCACGGCCTCGGGGCAGCTCGTCGGCCGCCTCCGGTTTACCGTCACGCCCTGAGATATCATTGGGCGCGATGCGGCTCTTCGACACGCACGCCCACTTGCACTTCCCCGACTTCGCCGAGGATCTGGACGCCGTCCTCGACCGCGCGCGCGCAGCCGGCGTGCGCGGCATGGTCACGATCGGAACCGACCGCGAGACAAACAGCGCCGTGGTGGATCTGGCGAAGCGATTGCCGGATGTCTGGGCCACGGTGGGCATCCATCCCCACGACGCGGGCGAGGCGGCCGAGGCCGACTTCGAGGCGCTCGAGCGCGTGGCGCGCGAGGAGCCCAGGGTGGTCGGCTTTGGCGAGATGGGTCTCGACTTCTTCCGCAATCTCTCGCCGCCGGACGCGCAGCGGCAGGCCTTCCGGAGGCAGATCGACATCGCCCGCCGCGTGCACAAGCCGCTCGTCATCCACTGCCGCGACGCCCACGATGAAACGCTCGCCCTGCTCGCCGAAGAGCGGGCGGGTGAGACGGGCGGCGTCATGCACTGCTTTTCCGGCGACGTGGAGATCGCGCGGCGCTGCCTCGATCTCGGCCTGTACATCTCGCTCGCCGGCCCCGTGACCTACAAAAACGCCCGCGCGCTTCCCGACGTCGCGCGCTTCGTCCCCGAGGACCGCCTGGTCGTCGAGACCGACTGCCCCTACCTGCCGCCCACGCCGCACCGCGGGAAGCGAAACGAGCCCGCCTACGTGGCGCTGACGGCGGAGCACGTCGCCCGGCTCCGCGGCGCCGACCCCGAGGCGCTCGGCGACCGGCTCACCGCCAATGCGGCCAGCCTGTTTCGCATCACGCTGACCTAACCCCGCTGCACGGAGGCCCGACCATGGCTTACACGGACGTCCTGTACGAGGTCAAGAACCAGATCGCGTGGCTGACGATCAACCGCCCCGACAAGGGCAACACGTTCCGGCGCCAGACCGTGCTCGAGCTGATCGCCGCGCTGAACGAGGCACGCAACGACGCCGGCGTGCGCGTGGTCGTCCTCACGGGCGCGGGCGATCGCTTTTTCTGCATCGGTGGAGAAAAGGAGCCCAACGACGGCCAGCTCCACTACCACAACGTGCCGCCCGTCGTGGATCTTTACAGCCTGATCGACCTCATGCCGGTGCCCGTCATCGCCATGGTCAACGGCTTCGCCGTCGGCGGCGGCAACGTGCTCGCCAACATGTGCGATCTCACCATCGCCAGCGACCAGGCGACCTTCAGGCAGGTGGGGCCGATGATGGGCTCCTACGACGCAGGCTTCGGCACGTGGTACCTGGAAGATTCGGTGGGCCGGAAGCGCGCGAAGGAGATCTGGTACCTCAACCGCAAGTACAGCGCGAAGGAGGCCCAGGCCATGGGCCTGGCGAACGAGGTGGCGCCCCACGCCGAGCTCCGCGCGCGCACGGAGGCGATCTGCGAAGAGCTGAAGAAACGTGGACCCCAGGCGCTGGCCGGGCTCAAGGCCGCCTTCCACGCGCGCCACAACGGCGCCTTCGGCATGAGCCGGATCACCGTCGACCACCTCGTGGCGAACTACTACCATACCGACGAGGCGAAGGAGATGGGCCGGGCCTTCAACGACAAGAAAGACCCCGACGCGGAGAAGTTCTATCGGTAACTTTCTGGGGTGGACCCTGCCCCTGCAGGCCGCGTCTTGACTGCCCCGCGGTCGCCGGCGCAAGATCGCCGTTGATGCTTGGCCCGGCGGAGGGATCACCGATGCACGACGCGCGGTTCTGTCGGCGCCCGCCACCCCGCCGTCGGTGCCCACCGGCCCCGGCCCGGTCTGATAATGGCCTTTATGCCGCCTATGCTCTCGGGGTCACTGCCAAAGCGCTCCCGGCCACCCGCCCGGCAACGTCGTGATCCACGCGCGCTCCGGCGGCAATCACGCGGTGTTCCTGGGCGACGTGCTGCATCACCAGTTCCAGTTGATGCAGCCGGCATGGTCGACGCTCGCCTGCTCCCACCGCGAGCTCTCGAAGAAGACGCGGATGCGGCTAGTCGAGGAATATGCCGGGAACGGCACGCGGCTCCTGCCGAGTCATTTCCCGGCGCCGACCGTGGGGCGAATCGTCAGGCGCGGCAGTGGCTTCCGCTACGCGTTCGAATAGCGCGGCCAAACAAGCGCCACACCGTGCGAATCATCGCTCGGCCGTGAACCCGCTTCCCTTGAAAGGGCGCAATCCGATCCGAAGCTGCCAGTCGCGTACAAAAGCAAGCCCCGCCGAAGCGGGGCTGTCGAATCTGTCAAACCGAGCGCGTTCCTTACCGCGCCTGCTTTCGTCGCCAGGCCAGCAGTCCAAGACCAAAGGCCAGGAGCGCAAGAGCGGAGGGTTCGGGCACAACTGTGCCGGTGAGATCGAAATCGTACCGGTTAAATCCTATAGGCGTCCAAGGGCCGCCTGTGTTGCTACGGGTAACACCGTTGCCCCCAAAATCTGATATTGTCCAGAACCAGTTATCGTCCGTATCAACGGTGGTGTCATTGAAAATGGAGAGCCAGAACCTGGTGTTGGGAGCAAGAGCTATCGGTGCGACGTTGACTGAATAGGAGAAAATATCGAAATTACCCAAAGAAGTATTTACTCCCGTATCCGTACGGCCCGGATTCCCGATGGCCAGGGTAAGAAGCGGGGTAATGCCCGGGCTGCCCGCGACATCCGCGAAAATCTGGATGGTGAAATTGTCGACTGCCTGAGGGGTATTGGTAAAGGCGTAGAGTCCCGTCCAATGCAGATCGGTAATGACGTTCGCGTTCGGGGCCAGAACGAAATCATCCGCGGAAAACTGACCTGTAGGTGGAAAACTGGGGTCGCTGATGAAGCCGTTGTTGCCGATCCCGCCGTTGGTGTAAATAGTTGCGGCAGTTGCTGCAGTTCCCCAGGCCAGTATGGCCGCGACCAGTACGCTTGCCAGTGCCACTTTTCTCATGATTGCTCCTGTTCCGTCACGCCCCAGTTCTCGTCCGCCTTGCAGAACTTAGAGCACTCGAGTGGATCCGACGAGACATTTTCCGTAATTCTTTGTTTCCTTATTTACAGCATGAACCGTGCCCAAACATTTTCGCTCGAAATTCCAGATCCTTAGCAAGTTCGCTCCTTTCGGACTGACGGATCTGCAAAGAAATCCGACGGTTGAAGCATCCAAGTGGTGGTCGCTAAGGCAACCATACTTCACGTAGTGGGCCAACCAGCCCGGAGAAATTCTACCGCTAGTAGCGCGGGGATCAGAGCGCGAGGTCGCCCAGGAAGATGCGCTTGACCTCCTCGGACTGGAGCAGCTCGGCCGACGGCCCCGTCAGGATCGTGCGGCCCGATTCGAGGATGTAGCCCCGGTCGGCGAGCCCGAGCGCCAGCTCGACGTTCTGCTCGATGAACAGGATGCCGACGCCCTCTTCGTCCCGGATGCGGCGGATGAGAGAGCCCATCTGCTGGACGATGACCGGGGCCAGGCCGAGGAACGGCTCGTCGATCATGAGCAGGCGCGGGCGGGCCATGAGCCCGCGCGCGATGGCGACCATCTGCTGCTCGCCCCCCGAGAGCGTGTGCGCGAGCTGCCGGCGCCGCTCGGCGACGACCGGGAAGAGGCGCTCGACGCGCGCCAACGTCTCGTCCCGGCGCGTCCGCGCGGTTGGATTGTGCGCGCCGAGCAGCACGTTGTCGAGCACCGTCAGGAAGGGGAAGAGTCGCCGGCGCTCGAGCACGTGCGCAAGGCCCTCGCCCGCCGTGCGATGAGCGGGAAGGCCGTCGATGCGCTTGCCCTGGAAGGTGATGCGCCCGTCCCGGGGCGCGAGAAGCCCGGAGACGGCATTCATCAGCGTGGACTTGCCCGCGCCGTTCGGGCCGAGGACGGCGACGATCTCGCCTTCGCCGACCCGGATCGACGCCTGCCACAGCACCTGGAAGTCGCCATAGGCGACGTCGAGCCCCTCGACCTCCAGCATCGCCTTCATCGCGCGTACGACTGGCCGAGGTAGGCCTCGACGACCCGCCGGTCGCGCGTGACCGCGTCGGGCGGGCCGTCGGCGATCTTCTCGCCGAGATAGAGGGCGACGATGCGCTGGGCCACCGCCGTGATCACGCGCATGTTGTGCTCGATCACGAGTAGGGTGAGACCGCCGCGGTGCAGGTCGCGGACGAGCTGCACCAGCCCGGGGATGCTGCGCTGGTCCACGCCTCCCGTCACCTCGTCGAGGAGGAGCACGCGCGGCTCGGTCGCGAGCGCGCGCGCCAGCTCGAGGCGCTTGCGCTGGCCGGTGGAGAGCGTGCGCGCGTACTCATCCGCCTTCTCGGCGAGACCGACCCGGTCGAGCAGCTCGCGGGCGCGCGCGCGGGCGTGCCGCACGTCGAGCGTCCGCGTGAGCGCGCCGACCATGACGTTGTCGACGACGGTCAGCCCCGAAAACGGCCTGAGCTTCTGGAAGGTGCGCGCGACGCCGAGGCGGCACACGCGGTCGGGAGAAAGCCCCGTCACGCGCGCGCCGTCCAGGCTCACGGCGCCGGCGTCGGGGCGATAGAAGCCGCTGATGACCTCGAAGAGCGTGGACTTGCCGGAGCCGTTCGGACCGATGATGCCGACCAGCTCGCCGGCCTCCACGGCAAAGGTGATGTCGCGGTTCGCGGTGACGCCGCCGAAGCGCTTGGTGATGCCGGAGACTTCGATCAAGCTCACGAAGCCGGCCGCGCGGCGGGACGCCGCCTGAACCGTTGGCCGACCCAGGGCACGAGCCCCTGCGGCGCGAACCGCATCATCACGACGAGCGCGCTGCCGTAGATGATCAGATAGATCCCGACAATGCCGGCGCCGATGCCCCCGAAGCGCGCGCGCAGATAGGTCTCCAGCATCAAAATGAGCGCGGCGCCCAGGAACGGCCCGAGTGCGGTGCCGATGCCGCCCAGGATTGCGGCCAGGGCGAAGCGGACGGAGAGGTCGACCGAGAAGACGTAGAGAGGGTCCACGAAGCCGACGTACTGCGCCCAGAGGGCGCCGGCCACCGCCGTGAGCGCGGCGCTGGCCGCGATGGCCGCCACCTTGAGCCGTAGCGCCGGGACGCCGAGAGACAGGGCGGCGTCCTCGTCCTCGCGTACCGCCGCCAGCTGGTAGCCGCGCCTCGAGCGCTCGAGGTAGAGCTCGACCAGGTAGAGACCGATCGCGAGCCCGAGGACGATGACGACCCAGACGCGCTTGTCCGTGATGCCGAGCGTCCAGAACCCCGGACGGAAGGGCACGGGGATGCCCTCGGAGCCTGAGGTGAAGCCGCGCCACCGGCTGGCGACGATCAGCAGCACCTGCGAGAACGCGATCGTGGCGAGCGCGAAGTACGGGCCGCGCAGGCGGTTGCTGAGAAAGCCCAGGAGGATGCCGAAGCCCGTCGCCAGGACGGCGCCGACGAGAAGCCCGATCCACGGGGAGAGTCCCCACTTCGTCCCGAGCAGGGCCGCCGAGTACGCGCCCAGCCCGAAGAAAGCCGCGTGGCCGAGCGAGACCTGGCCCGCGTAGCCTCCGGCCACGTTCCAGGCCGCGGCCGTCGAGCCCCAGAGCAGGATGAGGACGAGGCCGTCGAGGAGGAAGTTGTCCCGCACCACGGCGGCGCACAGGGCGGCGAGAGCGAAGAAGGCGACGGCCGGCCACGTGCCCTTCACGCGCCGATCGCCTCGGCGCCGCGCTGGCCGA
>WNFP01010028.1_pt1 | contig 11119 bp, 8 predicted proteins | sample 5400201 | NCBI WGS metagenome assembly WNFP01 (sample SAMN13153355, study PRJNA577476) | soil metagenome | isolation source: 115 cm saprolite under Madrone tree | place: USA:California | collected 2016-06-14
CGCCGATTCCCGTCGACGCCGACGTCCTGCACTTGCGCGCGACCGGATCGCGCGCGGTCGCCACCGAAGATGCGATCCAGGAGAAGTTCGGCGCGCTGATTCCGGACGGCCATGCGATCGTCACCGCGCCCGACCTCGAGCAGGCGCTCGCGCGCGAGGAGCGCGTCGTGGAATGGCTGGAGAGCCATCGCGTTCCGGCGCCGGCCGGCGAGCGGGGGTCGGGCGCGCCGGCCGCGACAGACGCCGACCGCGACGTCGCGATCTCCGGCTATCAGGCGCTCACCACGTTCCTGCCGTCGCGGGCGACGGAGGAGGCGCGGCGCGCCGCGTTCGCGCAGTTGCCGTTGGCACGCGCGCGCGAGACGCTGCGCGCCGAGCTCGCCCGCCAACGCTTTCGCGTCGAGGCGTTCGCCGACGCCGAAGCCGCGCTCGCGCCAACCGACGCGACGCTCCCGCGCGACCTCGACGCGCCCTGGCTTCGGCCGCTCGTCCAGCGCCATCTGCGTCAGACACCGAGCGGCGTCACGCTGGCGGTCATGTTCACGCCCGCCGCGGGCGCGAGCCTCGCCGCGATCCGCGAGCGGCTCCGTGCCGATGTCGGCGACGATGTCGTCGTCACCGGCCGCGCGCTCATGGAAGCGGCGCTCGGAACCGTGATCGCCCGCGAGGTCGTCGCCTTCACCGTCGCGAGCGTAATCCTGAACCTCGTCATCGTGCTGCTCCAATTGCGGACGCTCGCACTCGCCGTCGCCGTCATGATGCCGACGATCGTAATCGTGTTCGGCACGATGGAGGCGATGCATCTCGCCGGCGCCGCGTTCACGCCGATCAACCTGATCGTGCTGCCGCTGACGCTCGGCATCGGCGTCGACTATTGCGTCTACCTCGTCCAGCGCTGGCGCGAGGGCCTCGACCTCGCGACCGCCGCGCGGCGCATCGGGCGCGCGATGGCGCTCACGACGCTCACGACGATGGCGGGCTTCGGCTTCCTCGCCGTCTCGCGCTATCGCGGCCTGGCGGGCCTCGGGTGGCTCGCGATGACGGCGATCGCCGCCGCGTTTGCCGCCGCGATCTGTCTCCTCCCCGGCTTTCTCGCCGTCGTCGCCCGCGGCCGCGCCGCGCGTTGACCGCGCGCGGTCGCGACGCAATGCTCCCGCGGCGTTCGGGTAGTGGGTCAAGTTGCCCTACGAGGGCAAGCGAGCGAGACGAGGCGCGAGAGAAGCGAGCAGCGCAGGCGTAGCGGAGCTACGCCGAGCAGCGCAGCGACCGAGCAACGAAGTATCGCGACGCAAATTGGCCCACTACCGGTCGCGCCGGTCGTTTGGTACACGCGGCGGGTGGCGCTCCCGAGCACGACCGCATCCGCCGCGGACCCCGTGGCTCGCGCCGGCGCCGCGCCGTCTCTGCCGCCGCGACGCAGACGACGGGGCCTGCGCGCGCTCGTACTCTTCGCCCTCGTCGGTGCCGCCGGCGCCATCGGGTTCGATCGCGCGACGCGCATCGTGCCCCCGGACGTGTCGCCACCGCCGGACGAGGCGCTGCGCTTCGACGACGGCGTCACGCGCGTCGGTCCGGCGTCGCTCGAGCGGCGCGGCAGGCTCTGGGTGATGCACCTCGCGGGTGATCCCGTCCAGCTCGGGTACCGTCACGCGCGACTCACGGCGCCGATCATGGCGGCCGGCGATGTCCGCATGCTCGATCTCTTCGCGACGTTCGTACCTTCCGCCGTTCTACGCTCGGTGCTCACCGCCGTCGTGCGCGCGCGCTACCGCGACGTCGACCGCGGCTTCCCGCCGCAGCGGCGCGCCGAGATCTACGGCGAGTCGGTCGCCTATGGCGATCGCGGGCCGGCGTTTCTCACGCCTTACCACCGCCTCGTGTATCTGCACGCGCTGTACGACATCGCGCTCGCTTTCGAGCGCTCGCCGCTCCTCGGCTGCACCGCGTTCGTCGCCTCCGGAGACGCGACGCGCGCCGGCGCGACGCCGGGGCACACGATCGTCGGCCGCAACTTCGATCTCGATGTCGACCCCTGGTTCGACGCGGAGAAGACGGTGCAGATCGTCGCCCCCGAAGGCCGTCTCGCGTTCGTATCGATCGCGTGGCCGGGGATGACCGGGGTCGTCACCGGCATGAACGCCGCCGGGATTTGGGTGAGCGTCAACGGAGCGCGCGCCGGCACGTTCGACGAGCACGGCGTCCCGGTCGTGTTCACGACGCGGACGATCCTCGAGGAGGCGCACACGCTCGACGAGGCCATCGCGATCGCCACCCGCGATGCGCCGATGGCGTCACACATGCTGCTGCTCGCCGAAGCCGCGGGCGGCGAGTCGGCGATCATCGAGCGCGCCCCCGGACTGACGGCGGCGGTGCGACGGAGCAAGCCGGTGAGCGTCGTCGCCAATCATTACGCGACGTCCTCCTTCGCCTCCGATCCGAAGAACGCGTTCGTATCCGAGCACACGTCGACGGTCGCACGCGAGGCGCGCGTGCGGCAGCTCATCGCCCGCGCCGATGGGCGGATCGATCCGCGAACGGCCGTCGCCATTCTCCGCGATCGCAGCGGCGTCGGCGACGTCCCGCTCCCACTCGGCAACCGCAACGCGATCGACGCGCTGATCGCGACGCATTCCGTCGTCGCCGATTTGACCGCACGCGTCGTGTGGGTATCGGAAGGTCCGCACGCCCTCGGCGCGTACCGCCGCATCGATCTCGGCGCGCGTCTCGGCGGGCGGCCGGACGACGCGGCCCGCAACGCGACGGACGCCAACGGCAACGCGCCCGTCGCGGCGGACGCGCATGGCCTCGGCGGTGACGGCGGCGCTGACGACCCGCACGGCAACGTCGGCGAGTACGAGGCACGCGGCGACATTCCACCCGACCCACTGCTCGCCCTCGGCGCGTTCGATCGGCAACTTCTCGGCGCCCGGTTCCGTCTCGCCGCCGAGCGCGAGCGGTCGCTCGGACGGAGTGACGCGGCGATCGAGGAGTACGAGCGAGCGCTGGCGCTGCGGAGCGACGATCACCTCGCGTGGCGCGGCCTCGCGGAGATGCGCGCGGCCACCGGCAACGTGGAAGGCGCTCGCGCGGCATGGCAGCGCGTCGTGGAACTCAGGCCCGAGAGCCCGGCCGCGGACGCCGAAGCGCGGCGCGCCGTCCGGTCCCAGTAACCAGCGCCACTCCGAGCGTTCGCGCAATGTCGATCGGTGTTGCGTAGCGCCGACCGGCGTCGCCCGTTACCGATTCCGCGTGCAGCGCGGCCGCGCGTTTTGCTATGGTCGTGCGATGGGAGACGGCCAGTGGAACGGCTGAGTCTCGACGTCGCGATCATCGGCGGCGGCCTCGCGGGATCGTTGCTCGCGCGCCAGCTGCGGCGGACGCTGCCGCAGCTCCGCGTCGGCGTGTTCGAGAAGACGACCGAGAGCTCGTACAAGGTCGGCGAATCGACGGTCGAGATCGCGAGCAACTACCTGATCCGTCGCCTCGGTCTCTCCGGCTATCTGTATGATCGGCAGCTGCCGAAGAACGGCCTGCGTTTCTTCTTCGACACGCCCGCGAAAAACGCGGAGCTGCACGAGATGACGGAGGTCGGGTCGGTGGCGTTGCCGTTCCATCCGAGCTTCCAGATCAACCGCGCCCGCATCGAGCGCGATCTCTGGGCGTCGAACAGCGCCGAAGGCGTCCTGGTGCGAACCGGCACGCGCGTGCAGGACCTGGAGCTCGGCGCCGACGGCGCGCGACATCGCTTCGCCTTTTGCGGCGACGGCGCCGAGGGACGGTGCGAGAGCCGCTGGCTCGTCGACGCCGCCGGCCGCGCGAGCCTCGTCGCGCGCGCCAAAGGTCTCCGCGTCGCCGAGCGCGAGCACGCGATCGCGGCGGTGTGGGGACGCTACACCGGGGTTCGCGACCTCGACGCGTACGGGCCCGAGAGCTTCCGCGCGCGCGTCCGCCACAGCAGCCGCATGCTCTCGACCGTCCACTTCTGCTATCCCGGTTACTGGATCTGGTTCATCCCGCTGAAGGACGGTGTGACGAGCGTCGGCGTCGTCGGCGACCGCGATGCCGTCGACGTCGGCTGCCGGACGAAACTCGGGTTCGCGGATTTTCTCGCCCGTCACCACGCCGTCGCGTCGCTGCTCGACGGCGCGGAGATGCTCGACGTGGGCAGCTACGCGCAGCTCGCCTACGGCACGAAGCGCTTCTTCAGCGACGAGCGTTGGGGCCTCTCCGGAGAAGCGGCGGCGTTCAGCGACCCGTTCTACAGTCCCGGCAGCGATTTCATCGCGCTCGAGAACGATTTCCTGACCGACCTCATTCGGCGCGACGACGCCGGCGAGGATGCGGCCGCGCTCGCCGAGCGCGTCGAGCTCTACGACGAGTTCATGCGCTTCCGTCACGAGGCGACGATGCTGCTCTATCGCGGTCTGTACTCCACGCTCGGCAGCTACGAGCTCTACCGCCTGAAGTGGGAGCTCGACATCGCGTGCTACTACAACCTCTGGGTCGAGCCCTACATGTGCGATCGCCATCTCGACGCCGACTTCCTCCGCGGGCAGCTCCGCGAGCACACGTTCATCCTCCAGGCGCTGCGCAACTTCGCCGCGCTCTTCAAGGCCGTCGAGGCGCGCCTGCACGAGCGCGGCGACTACCATCGCCGTAACCTCGGCGAGTTCACGGAGCCGCTCGCGCACCTCCCCTACGCGACCCAGATCGGGGCGACGTACACGCGCGAGGCGGCGCTCGCACGCACGCTCGAGAAGTTCAACGACATTCGCGATCGCGCGCTCGACCTGCTCGAGGATGCGCCACAGCGGACGGTGCGCAAGCCGCTGTCGCTCGCGGCGTTCATGACCTCGCGGCCGCTCGCCTGATCGCGCGCGGCCATTCGCCGCACCCGCACTCGGCGACGCGCAAGCAGAGCGACGAATACTCTTGACACGCCGCGTGCCTTCAAGGCCAGATGTAGCCATGAGACGTGTCAAGATCGCGCAGTTGAAAGACCAGCTCTCGCGTCACCTACGAGCGGTCGAGCGGGGCGCGGTGATCGAAGTGACGGACCGGGAAAGGCCGATCGCCCGCATCGTGCCCCTGCCGAGGAACGAGGAAACGGTGACGATCATCCCCGCGACGCGTCCGTTCACGGCACTGAGGCACAAGCGCTATCCGCCGCTCCGTCTGCGCCGGACGTCGCTCGATTACCTGCACGAGGAACGCGGCACGCGGTGATCTACGTCGATTCGTCCGTTCTCTTGCGGATCGTGTTCGGGGAGCCCGGTCCACTCGAGGGCTGGGCGCGGGAGACCCACGCCGTATCAAGCGAGTTGATCCGTCTCGAGTGCCTGCGGGCGATCGATCGTATCCGAATTCGGGAAGGGCTGCCTGACGACGACGTCGCGACACGTCGGAACCTCGTGCTCGAGCATCTCGGGACCTTCGATCTCGTCACGCTCGACACGGCGGTACTGAGACGCGCTGCCGATCCTTTCCCGACGGTCATCGGCTCGCTCGACGCGATTCACTTGACGAGCGCCCTCTTCGCTCGCGCGCGCGTACCTCGGCTCACCCGGTTCGCCACGCACGACGCCACGCTCGCGACGGCGGCACGGGCGGTTGGGTTCGACGTCGTCGGCATCGGCTGAGCAACCCCCCTTCCGCTATCTTTTCCGAAGCGCTATTCGACTCGGCGGGAGGTCCGTTCCGATGGACGACATGGACGCACGTATCACGCCGCTCGAGGCGCCGTTCGAGCCCGACGTCGCCGCGGCGCTCGCGGCCATGATGCCGGCCGGGTCGCCGCTGGAGCCGCTCGCGCTGTTTCGGTTGTTCGCGCTGCATCTGCCGATGGCGAACGCGATGCAGGCCCTGGGGAGCTTCGTCCTCGGACGAAATGGGCGCACGCTCGCCAGTCGGGATCGCGAGATCGTGATTCACCGCGCCTGCGCACGTTGCGGGTGCGAGTACGAATGGGGCGTGCACGCGGTCGCGTTCGGATCGCGCGTCGGACTCGACGCGGCGCAAGTCGCGGCGTCCGCTCGCGGCACGGCCGACGATCCGGCATGGTCGGCGCGCGACCGGCTGCTCGTGCGCTTGGTCGACGAGCTGCACGACACTGCGCACGTCTCGGATGGACTCTGGAACGAGCTGCGGCGCGAGTGGAGCGTGCCCCAGCTGCTGGAGCTCTTGCTGGTCGCGGGCTGGTACCACGCGATCAGCTACCTGGCGAACGGCGCGCGCGTGCCGCGCGAAGAATGGGCGGCGCGGTTTCCGCCGCCACGGACCTGACGGCGCAATCCTGGCGCTGATGGCGCAAATCGCGGCGCGGGACGGCGGTCACTCGCGCCAGCGCTGCAGCTTCCCGGTCGGCGTGCGCGGCAGCTCCGCGACGACGCGAAACTCGCGCGGCACCTTGTAGCTCGCGAGGCGCGTCCGGCAGTGCGCGGCGAGCGCGGCCGCGTCGGGCGGGTGCGCGGCGTCGCGCGCGACGATCTCGGCGACCGGCACCTCGCCGACGTGCGCGTGCGGCCGCGCCGACACGCGCGCCGCGCGCACGTCGCCATGGCTTTCGAGGACGGCCTCGACCTCCTCGCTGAAGAACTTGTAGCCCGCCATGCTGATGCGATTCGCGTGACGGCCAGCCAAGTGGAGGTCGCCGTCGGCGTCGATCCAGCCGTGATCGCCGGTACGAAAGCCGTCGGGCTCGAGCACGTGTGCCGCCGGTGTCCACGGGTTCAGATACGCGTCGAACGTCCCGGGGCCGCGAATACACACCTCGCCGATCGCGTCGGCGGCACCGGTGGACGCGATCGGCGCTCCGTCCTCGGCGCGGAGCCATACTTCGTAGCCCGGCAGCGCGCGTCCGAGCGCCGTCGGCTTCGCGGCAGCGCTCGTGAGGTTCATCACCGGCAAGCCGACCTCGATGATGCCGAGCGCCTGGACGAGCGCGCGCCCGAAGCGCTTCGCGAAGCGCTCGGCGACGTCGGCACGGAGACCGTCGGCGGTCGCGACGGCGAGCCGCACATCGTCGAGCATCGCATCGGACGCGTCTTTCGCCAGCAAGTCGTAGTGGTATGGCGACGCGTAGAGGACCGTCGCGCGCTCGCGGCGCGCGAATGCGAGCAGCGGACGCGCGAGCGAGCTCGCCGGCAAGAGGATCGTGGCGCCGAAGCGCAGATAGAGCAGGATCGAGACGACGAAATGATGCGCCATCGGCAAGAGCCAGAGGACGCGGTCGTCGGGGGTGATCGCGAGGCCCACATTGGCATGCGCGAGGCGGGCGAGGATCGCATCGTGGCCGATTACGACGCCTTTGTGACGCGCCGTCGTGCCGGACGTGAACCGCAGATACGCTGGACGGAGCGCGGCGAATGCCGCCTCGACGTCGGGCGCGAAGGACGCCGGTGACGCGACGTCGGTGCACGCAAAATCGTCCGCCTCGCGCACGACGTGGCGCAGAGACGCGTCGGCCGTGAGGCGCTCGAGCGCCGCTGGCGTCGGCTCGTCGCCGATCGACACCAGACACGCGCCCGCGGCGACAATGCCGAGCGCGCCCTCGATGAAGAGCGCGGCGGCGATGCCGATCGCTTGCCCCGTCGCCATCGCGGTGCCGATGACGCGCAGCGCACCGAGCGCCTCGTGCGTCGCCGACATGCAGCGTCCCGCCATCCCGAGCCGCGAATGCGTGCGGCTGACGAGCGCCCCGAGCGGGATCGAGCTCGGCCCGGCCGGATGCGCGAAGTGCGCGCGCCGGTGGTCGCGCCAGAGCTCGATCGGCCACGTCGAGAGCGCGACCTCATCGTCGTCGCGGCGCCGGCCGCCGAGCACGTCCTCGGCCGTGACGACGACGCAGCCGTCGACCCGGCGCGTCTCGCGGATCCCGAGGCGGCGCGGCCACGCGCGCACGTGGGCGTCGCGAAACGCCGGCCGCGTCGCGCGGAGATGCGCGACCAGCTGCGCGGCGGCGGCACGAGCGGCGGTCTCGAGAGCCGCGACGACCGCGGGGTCGAGCGGATCGAAGCGCGACGGGCGCGCGACGTTCAGCGTGACGTAGACCTCGTCGGGCGCAGCACCCGGACGGAGCAGCACCGATTCGCAATCCGCCGGCAGCGTGCCGCTCCGCACCGCGCCGGCGGCCGCGACGCTGAGCTTCAGACGCGCGAAACCCGCCGCGCATCCGGCCTCGGTACCGCCGACGCGGAAGATGAACGACGGGCACTGGAGCTCGTCCGGCGGCGCCATTTCGATCGCAGCGCCGCCGAGCGCCGCGACCGCGCCGTCGCCGGTCGCGTCGAGATCGCGTCCGCCCGCGCCGAGCCGCACCGCAATCACCTCGGCGTCGAGCCGGCACGTGAGCGTCGGCTCGCGCGCGCACACCTCGTACGCATGCCGCTCGAGCACGTGCGGATGAATCGGCAGCACGAACACGCTGCCGGCGCGCTCGACCGTGCCGGCGCCGCCGACGCTCCGCAAGCTCTGCGCGAACCGCGACGGGAATCCGCGATGCGCCTCCACCGCCTCGGCCGCGGGGTCCGGATCGGCCGGCAGGTAGAGGCCGCAGAACGTGTGGACGAGCGCGTGCGCCGCGTTGCCGCCGAGCGCCGGGCCGCGCTCGACGAGGAGGACGCGCGCACCGAGACGTGCTGCGCTCACCGCCGCCGCGACGCCCGCCGTGCCGCCGCCGGCAACGACGACGTCGAACCGCTCGCGGCGAACCGGCGGCGCGCCGACGGTGGTCATCCCGACGACCGCAGCGGCTCGGCGCGGGCCGCGCTGCCGACCAAATCGTCGAGCAGCTGCTCGTGAAGGCGCATACGCTCGTCGTCGGTGATGGCACCGCGCTGCCAGACGAACGTGATGTTCAAGCGCCCGTCGCGGATGCTCATGATGATGCTCGTTCCCGGCGACGGCATCACCGATGGCACGTGAAAGCCGTTCCCGATCTCGGCGTCGAGGAACGTCGCCATGCCGGGCAGGAACTCATTCGTGAACGCAAAGTAGAACGACGCCAGCTCGCCGCCGAGGCCGTGTCGCGCGATCCACGAGTGCAGTCGCGCCGGCGCGAGGCGCACGAGATCCATCGCCGCGATTCCCGCGTCGATCATGCCGTCGCGAATGCCGGCGCGGCGCTGCCGCATGAGCTCCGCGACGAGTCCCGCGAGATCGCCGACGTAGTTGCGGGCGACGTGGAACCACAGCAGCGATACGTTCGTGCGAAATACGTTTCCGTCGCCGCCCTTCGCGCGCAGATTGACCGGCAGCGGCACGAGATAATGGCCTGGATCCTCATCGCGCGCGCTGAAGACGACGTCGTGCGCGCGGATCGCCGCGGCGAGATAGAAGAGGACCGGGGTCAGATAGCCGGCGAGCGCCGCGGCGCGCTGCGTGACGACGGCGGTCTCGGCGTGCGAGAGCGTCACGACGTCGTACGCGAGCGCCTGTGCGACGCGGCGACGTGGACCGCCGAGCGAACGCGGCGGCGCGGCGCCGTAGCCGACCATCTGCGTCTGCCAGCGGTGCGCTCGCCGTACGCGCTCGCCGAGGGTCGTGCCGCGCGCGCCCGGATCCGTGTCGTCGGCGGCGAGATCGGCGATGGCGCGCCGGCCGTGGAAGCAGTCGTCCAGGCGGCGCACGAAGAGCTCACTGCCGACACCGTCGAAGAGGAGATGCGCCCACGTGATCGCGACATCCGTCTGCCGCCCGCCGCCATGGCGCACGACGTCGAACCGCAGGAGCTCGCCGCGCTCGATCGCGATACGCGCGTTCAGGCGGGCGGCGAAGATCGCCCGTGGCGCGCTGTCGTCGGATGCCGATGGCGGCACGTCGTGGACGATCACCGGCGGCAGCGGCGCGTCCCCCGCGCGTCCGACGCGGTACATGGGCGGGCCGACGCCGAAGCGGCGACGAATCGGCGCGCGCACGATCGGCGTCGCGTACGCGACCGCCGTAATCAGCGCGCGAAAGCGATCGACGTCGAAACCGGAACCGAGCCGGAGGACGAGCTGCGACAGGTGGCTCGCGCCGTGGAACCGGCGCGCTTCCTCGTCGAACGACCGTAGGAAGCAGTCGGCCCCGGTGAGCGGCGCGTCGTCACGTCTCCGCCAGCTGCTCATACACGCACGCGGCGAGCGTCTCGGCGCTGCGCAGGTTGTCGGGCGTGAGACGGCTCTCGTCGACCCAGATGCCCGTCCGATCCTCGATCGCGAGCATGAGCTGCGTCACCGCCAGCGAGTCGAGACCCGCCGCGACGAGATCCGACTGCGGGTTGAAGTCGGCGCCGACCGCCAGCAGCTGCCGCGCGCTCTCGAGGACGCACTCGACGAGCTCGGCCCGAGTCCATTCTTTTGGCGTCACCAAACCGCCGGTTCACGAAATCGCGCCCGCATCGAAATCCACCGTGAAGACCATGCGTCCGTGAAGTGTCGATTGGTCGGATCGCTGCCGCAGCGCTGGGCGCGCTGCCGATCGCATTTTTTCTGTCAGGTCGAAAATTCGTTGTCAAACCGCGGCGCGACCATCTTTGCCCTCCACGCGCGTTCGTCTATCGTGCGACGAGAGCCATGACCCGTCCAATCGAGACGATCGCCGTCGTCGGCGGCGGCCCCGCGGGGTCGCTCGCGGCGGCGCTGCTCGCGCGCGCCGGACGCCGCGTCGCGATCTTCGCCAAACGCAAGCGGCCGCCGCTCGTCATCGGCGAGTCGCTGGTGCCGGCGATCATCCCTTTTCTGCGCGAGCTCGGCATCGAAGACGAGGTGCGCAGCTACAGCACGTACAAGCCGGGGGCGACGTGGGTGCTGCAGCCCGATGACGTCGTCAGCTTCCGGTTCGAGGACGTGCGGAAAGCCCGCACGCGCTACTCCTACAACGCGCCGCGCGACCTTTTCGACGAATCGTTCCTGAAGGCCGCGGTGCGCACGGGCGCCGTTTGCTTCGATCATACCGCCGTCCTCGAGCGCGACGGCAACGCGCGAATCCGCTTGAGCGATGCGACCCTCGCCGCGACCGACGGTTTTCTTCGCAGCCAGCCGGATTTCGTGATCGACGCCAGCGGTCGCGCGCGCCTGCTCTCGAACTTGCTCGGCATCCCGGCCGTCGAGGGCGACCGGCGCGACACCGCGCTCTTCGC
>WNFP01004585.1_pt1 | contig 11118 bp, 7 predicted proteins | sample 5400201 | NCBI WGS metagenome assembly WNFP01 (sample SAMN13153355, study PRJNA577476) | soil metagenome | isolation source: 115 cm saprolite under Madrone tree | place: USA:California | collected 2016-06-14
AGAAATCAACCATACGAGTAGCGTCAAAACGACTTGAAGCCTCCAGCAAACCAATCATCCCGGTCTGCACCAGATCTTCAACGTCCACATGGGCAGGCAGGCGACGCTTGATCTTGCTGGCAATCGCCCGCACCAAAGTGAAATAGTTCTGAACCACCAGTTGCGTTTGTGCCGGATTGATTAGGTTTGTCGCCATGACTTGTTTCTCCTTACAGTCATGGATAGAGCATGTACTGTGCCAAAACAGTAGTAACTATTAAGTGATTAAGAATCAAGGACAAGCGTACTGTGGCTGGTGCCGGCTTTGTGCGGATTCCAGACTTCAGACTCTTGCTGCTGGACATTCGCAAAGCTAATCTCAAAATTAACTTTTACCCATGTCGTCACAAGCCTGCCTTTGGCAATCGCAAAAGCATTTTTGGGGGGACCGGCGTCCACTCTTTCGTTTATTGCTTCAATTCTTCTTATTGCTTCAATGATGTCATCGGCGACTTTGGGTCTTTCCCTAAGTAGCAAGATTGAACTCTTGTTGTACAAAAAACCCTCCGGAACGAAAGTCCCTGCCATAAACGCCGATAACCACTATGAAATTGGAAACTGTGAGGACTCTTGTGGATCATTTAATAGTAGTGCCGATGCAGCAGAGTGTACCGGAAAGCTTCTTACACGCGCTGCGTCAGGCCGGCTGGCGCGTCAGCGTGACTGCGGACATACACAAGGCGAAACAATTGTTGCAGCAAGGTGATGTGGCTGGAGTGATTCTGGAGTTCGATTCGGCTACCCATGATCCTGATCGCTTTAAGGTCCTTCGTTTCATCCACGAGTTTTGTCCGGGCACGCTGGTCATCATGCTGAACTCCGGCGCAGAGACATTCAGAGCCAACGGTATAGGACTGGTACAGGCCCTAAACTCAGTTGAAGATGCTCGCAGCGAAGGCGAGCCACATGTACTGGACCTTTACAATCTGAGCCCGGCACAGAAACGCATCTCTGAGCTGGTGGCACAGGCATATCCCAATCGCGAGATCGCGCGGCGCCTGCGTATCAAAGAGCAGAGCGTCCGCAATGAGCTTTCGCGAATTTTCAAAAAGATGGGTGTCTGGAACCGTGTGGAACTGGCACTCCTCATGCGTGGCCAGCCTCAAGAACATGGGGTTTCTGCAACCGCTGACGCCAAAATCAACTGGAACGCAGAGATCAAGCCCCCGGCAGATGGAGCAAGCGCTGCCTCGAGCGCTCCGCTGAACTAAACCGCCTGCTGCGTGGTTTCTGTCGGGATACCATAGACTTTCAATTTCTGGTAGAGCGTGCTGCGTGGAATTCCCAGCCGTACCGCTGCTTGCGCCACCCTGCCTGACTCCTCGTGCAAAATTCGCGCGATATACTGGCGTTCCAATTCAGCCAAAGTTAGTCCTGGCTCTGGATCTGTGTTTGTCATCGGCGAACTCGGCCGCTGGGCCAGGCCCAGATCCGGCGCTTCAATCACTCGCGTGTCACATGTGAGTGCCACTCTTTCCAGTACGTTACGCAACTCACGTATATTGCCCGGCCAGGAATAACTCTTTAAAAGCGCTTCCGCATCGCCGCTCAACTCCTGCTGGTCGCGTGCCAGATCATTGGCGAGGTTTTTGAGCAATGAGTTTGCAATCACGGGAATGTCTTCCGCTCGTTCGCGTAGCGGCGGAATGAGCAAATGGAATGTGCTGATGCGAAAATAGAGGTCTTCCCGAAACTTCATCTCCTTCACGGACTGCATCAAGTTGCGATTGCTGGCGGCAATAATCTGGATATCCACGGTGCGTTCGCGCACATCGCCCAGACGGCGGAACCGTTGGTCTTCGAGCACCTTGAGCAGCTTTGGCTGCACCATCAAGTCCATCTCTCCCAGTTCGTCCAGAAAGAGAATTCCTTTGTGCGCCGCTTCCACCAAACCTTGTTTGCTCCCGGCCGCGCTGGTGAAAGCACCCTTCTCATAGCCAAAAAGCTCTGATTCCAGCAGTTCCCTGGATAGTCCGGCGCAATTTACATCCACCAGGGTCTCTTCGGAACGAGGGCCATTCTTGTGGAGCCACCGCGCCATCACTCCTTTGCCTGTACCGGTTTCACCCAGAAGAAGAATCGGGCGCTCGGTCTGGACAATCTTATGGGCCTCCTGCGCCAGGCGCTGGATCAAAGCACTGGTGCCCTGGAATGGGTCCTTCTCATAGCGGGGCCGCGACATCTTGCGCGCCAGCAGCTTTCGCTGGTTCTGCTGGCTTTGCACGCAGGTACGTACGGCTGCAATCAGCACTGAAAATTGTACCGGCTTGGTGAGAAACTGTTCTGCGCCTTCTTTGATGGCCCGTACAGCCAGATCAATCGAGCCATGCCCCGTCAGCACAATGACCTTCAGAGGCAAGTTGATGTTCCTGAGATAAGCCAGGAACTCCAGCGCATTTCCATCGGGCAGATCAAAATCAATCACTGCAAGGTCGGGAGTATCTTTTTCTAACGCCACATATGCGGATTGCAGGTTTGCGACCTGCACCACGCTGTAGCCTTCAAGATGTAAGAATTCCGCGACAGCCGTGAGGATGACTGGGTCGTCATCCACGAGAAGTACTTTGGTCTTGTTCAAGAGCGTACCCTGCTTTGCGAGAGAACCTGGATTCACCTGAGTAGAAGAACAACGTTGCAACTGTACTCTTGAACTCGAGTGTAATCTGATTTCAAAGACTTCGCAGCAACTCTTGCAACACTGGACAGACCCATGTCAGAAAAGAGGGCATAATTTTAGAAAACTCTTAGAAGCAATATGAGCAGCGTGATCGTCTCCTGCGGCCTTGTCTCGACCGATGATATTTTTCATTTGCTCTAGCTATGAACGCCTCTTACCAAATTGAAAACGGGCGGTTCAGTCCTATTGCATCGGTTTATTGCGTTGGTCGAAGAGTGTCATGCAACGGCTGCACCGGGTGACTTCTCCTGCTTCATTGGCCGCAGTGATCGCCAGAATGCGGATCTTCGGATTGTCGGGCAAGGTTAAAGTTCTGGCATCTGTGGGCAAGTCAATCGAAGGAAAATTTAGACCATACTCGAATCATTATTCGAGTATGGTCTAATAAATCCACTCTACTTAGCCTCAATCACGTTGATTTGACTAAAAAATGTGTTGCCGTGGGTATCGTCGATTTCGGTGGGCACCGTGTCGATCAGCACGTAGCGGAATTTGCCAAGGTCGCCTGCCGCGCCGGCTATGCTTACGCCGTACTGGCCGCCATAGTAATCATCGTCGGCCCGCGTATCGACCGTGGCAATCAATTTCCAGCCACAGGCGGCGGGATCGGTATGGGCATCCGGAGCCGCATTGAAATCAAGGGCGGTACCGTCGCTCACAAAGAGGTTATAAACCTGGGGGCCGCGATAATTGGAGTGCCAGGAATAGGTATTCACCTGGGAGATGGAGATGATCCGGCCAAAGTCGAGGAGTATGCGCCCGCCATCGCTTCCGTCGGCAAAAAAGAAATTTTTTGCAGGCTCATCTTGCCCAACGGGCAGAACACCGCCAATCAGGTTGTTCGAAGGGGCGCTGTTAGCGTCCGGCTTGCCGACGATCAGTTGAAGATTGGCTTTGGCGGCGGCGTTATCCTTCACAGGGGAAGGAACGTGAGGAAATTTGAATGCGGGTGTAGCATTGAAGTTACGAACACGGTCCACGGTGACTGTGACCTGAGCGGGCGCTACTACAGCCAGGCCGAAAAACATAGCGAAAGCAAAATTGATCGTCCGGTTGATCATTTCCAGTACTTTATCTCCCTAGGTTAAATACACGGGCAAATTCGGATTCCTTCGCCGTAGAGGCTTGCAAACAACCTTGATGCGCACCTCGCTAAGAATCAATGGGCCGCTCCATTCCGACGACGAGCTTCGATGTTTGCAAGGCTTAACTTAATAAGCTCCTTCTTTGTCGAAAACCGCTCAACCCGGCGATGAGTTGAGCGGCTACCAACTAGTTTTGACGATTGCCGGCTCACTATAACACCACTTCCGAATGGTACCGACAGGATAAGTGGACCGAGCCGCGTTTTTTATCTACCGTTGCAACGTGTCGTACAAAGGCTGCACGGGCCGCACGGGATCGTTCGTATGCGCGGCGGTCACCGCCAGCACACGGATCGAGTCGTTGAGCGGCAAAGTCAGCGTTGTCGCTCCCGCCGGCAGGTCGATGGCGTAGGCAAATAGGTAGGAATAGGCGTAAGCCTCGTTTGCTCCGTTCACGTCATGCCGGTGCGACGAGAACCAGCCCACATCCGCCCGTTTAGTGAAGCCCGGCTTCAAGCCGATCATCTCGGCGTAATCGTCAGTGCGCACACGCACCGGCGTGCCCGGCGCCGCGGCTGGAGAACCGGGACGCGGCGGAATCGGTTCTTGCTGGCGCTTCCAGATCCGGTCATCCCATTGCCCGATAAAGCCTGTCCATTCCTCGATGTTCAACTCAACTGGCTTGTCGCCTGCGTGGAAGATGGCTTTATGATCGCCGTTGGCGGCCGCGGCCAGCAGATAAATCCGGTTGAAGGTTCCGGCGGGCAGCGGAATGATTTGGCCCTGAGCCGTCACCGCGTTCAGTTGACCGCTATCGGCCAGTTTGAAGCGGATGCCTGCGTAGTCGATACTGCTTGGCAGCATCTCCGCCGGCAGGGCCTTTCCTTGCGTTGCCGTGGGTTTATCCAAGAAGCAATCGAAGCACCCTCCGGACGGCTGGCCTTGCGCGCTGGCCACGGAGATGTCGTAAGGCAATGCGACCGGTTGTGAGGTCGGTGCCTCGACCTTCGCCGGCGCGGGGCCGAGTTTCAGAGCAAACGTTCGTGGCTCGTACCCGCCAAGGGATGTGATAATTTCGCCCTTGGTCACGGTCGCCGCGCTTAACGGCTGCTCCTGCGCGTTGACCTCACGGGCATCCGCAATGGGTGCGGCGAAGCTGATGTGTACATTTTGGATCGGCTTGCCGTCGATCTCCACAATGCGCAAAATCAGTTCATCGCTGTGTTCCGCTTTCTTCAAGGCCAGTACGCGAACGCGGCTGCTGCCGGTCTTCATCAAAGAGAAGCTGTTGCCCAGCGTCCCGGCGTGTTTGGAGGTCTGGAAGCCGACCAGAGGATCGTTCAGGCGATAGCCTTGCCAGTCGGTTTCTCCCTTGCGCCAGTCGCCGTCATGCGAGGACAGGCCGAAGAGAATGTCGTGGTGGCCGATGTCCTGTGTGCCCTGATCCTGGTACCCGCCGCGGGTTCCGGGAGTGCGGAGCAGGGTCAGACGCAGCGTGCCGTCATCCGGTTTGTCCGAGCCGTTCTTGTAGTCTGTTAGCACCGTCGCGCCGAAGCTTCCGTCCTTGTCGGTCAAATCGATCCACTGATGCGAGGGAACCTCAAATTGCCGATCGGTTTCGTTCGGTCTTTGCACCGTGCCCACGTCCCAGTTGTAGGTCGCCATCGGGTTCTTCGCGCTCAGCGGGAAGACCGCCTTCAGGTTTCCTTCCTTGCCGGCCCAATCGATGGCGTTGTTAAATTCCACTCGATTGCCGGAGTCGCCTGCGGAAAGCCGCACGGTCTGGACGAAGGTGGAATTCTCCGCTTGCCGCTCGATGGATACAGCCACTCTCGCCGGACCGTTCTCGACAATCCGAACCTTTGCCGGACCGCTCACAATCGTGCGCGGAGCCCGTTGTTCGTCTTCAAAGTCCATGTTCCAGGCCGGCCAGCGCTTGGGATTGTCTTTCGAAATAGCCAGATGCATCGGGGAGGAGAGCAACTGACGATTGAGTTTCTTATCGAAGATGCCGGCAATATCGCCGTTCTGATCCAGCGTCACCTTGTAACGGGCGTTTTCCAGGGACGATTCCGACACCTTCAACTCCGAAGCCGCTGAAGACCCGGAGTCGGCGGGCCGAACGTCGTAGACTACGTAGCCTACAGACGGTACTTTGGCCGGGAAGATGACTTTGGCCGAATCGCCCGCGAGTTGTGCGGCGACTTCTTTTCCGTCCGGTCCAAAAACACGTACGGCTTTCGGCGTTCCGTTCGGAAACAAGACGTTCGCTTCGACGATGTCTTCGCGCTGAATGTTCAGCGGATTATAGACAACAACCGGTACGCCGGCGGTCTTTGTATTCATGGCTGTGGCCACATTCTCGGTAGCGCTGCTAAGAACGCCCGCGAACTGGTTCATCGCCAGAATGTCGTCGTTCCAGGCAAATTCAAACGACTTTGGCGTCGCCGTGCCTGGCAGGATGTCGTGGAACTGTCCTCCCATCACCAGCGTCCAGGCATTGTTCAACCGCTCCATCGGATAAGGTGTGCCGCCGAGCCACGCGGACATGATCGAGGCTTTTTCCGCCGCGTCTGCAAGTAGTTCGTTCTTGCGAATCCAGCGCTTTTGATAGGCCTCGGATGTAATCGAGCCGGCGGAATGGTTGATGAGCTCAAGGTCGCCTTTAAACCGAGGCAGGCGATCGGTGTTGCAGCACTTCAGGATGTCCAGGAACATCTGGTCGGCCTTGGACCATACCACATGGATCGGACCATTTCCCATGGGTACGGGCTCTTGTCCGGGCAAAATGAATTGGCCGCCGGTGGTGATTGCCTCCATCCTCCGAACAGAGATTTCGTCCGGAGAACCGCCGATATCTCCCGTTCCGACATAGTGATAATCGGCCTTGACGCCCGTAAGATCACCGTTGATCTGGATTCGCTTTACCCAGTCTTCCTCGCCCCTTGTGCGGCGCCGATTTTGCTCCGGCGTCAACGATGGATCGGGTGCGGGCGGTGGAGGCGGATTCTTGCTGAGATCGTAGATGACAGGGCTGTCGTAGGTCAGTGGGTTCAGCGCGGCTATGATCGCCTTGCCGTCCGTTCCTTCCCAAAGTCCCACGTTGAAAGGGATTCCTTCAGGTGTTTTTTCCGGAGAATCAGGCCCGCCTACGTGCGGCGCGGGTTGCCATGCCGCTGAAAGCTTCTGCGTAGAGAAACCTTTCATTCCGGAATGGATAAGGATGCTGGGCAGGGACGCCGGGAAGCCGAAGCAATCCGGCAGCATATATTCCTCGCTGGCCACGCCGAACTCACGCCGGAAAAAATCGTTGCCGTAAAGAATCTGCCGAAAGATGGACTCCGCGTTCGGCGAATTTACGTCGCCCTCCTCCATGGAGGAACCAGCGGGAAACCACCGGCCCGCCGCCACGTACTTCTTCAGCTTCTCAAAATCCGCCGGATAATATTCCTTCATCAAGCGGTACCGGTTGGCGCCGGTGAAATTGAAGATGTAGTTCGGGTATTTATCCATCAGCGCAAAGTTGCTGCGCAACGTCTTGGACAAATACTCCTGAATCACCTGCGGATACTCCCATCGCCACTCGGTATCAAGATGGGCATAGCCGACCACGTACAGAGTTGGCTGCTTTGTCAGATCAGGGACAGGCGTCGCGACTTTGGGTTTCGCCGCTGAGTGCGTGCTTTGGTTCTGCGGATAGGCGGAAAACACCAGCGAGATGGAGATTAGAAGTACAGACAGATATTTCGACAGTCGCAACATAGCCCCTCAAAAAAACAATTGGATTTTTGCATCTGCGGCCCGCATACCCCGCCACTACGTAACAAATCAGACCCCGACTTCCAGTTCTTCATGAAAGAATGACATTAGCCCGCCCGGATCGCTGGCCCGCAGCAATTCGCGGCGGAACTGCTCATCCATCAGCTTCCTCGCCAGCCGGGAAAACACCTGCATCTGCGCCCCGCCGGGATCAGACTCGCGCGCGGCCAGCAGAATCACCATTTCCACAGGCTCGCCATCCAGAGAAACCCACTCCACGGCCTTCTTCAGCTTCAGGACCCCTATCGAGCTTGCGTTCACCGCGCTCGTCTTCGCGTGCGGAATTGCGAATCCGTGCCCCAGTCCGGTTGAATACAACTCTTCACGGGCCCAGATGTCCCGCTCGAGACGATCAGGATCATCGGTGCGGCCCTCCACGTAAAAGGCGTCAACAATCTCGCGGATGGCCTCTTCCTTGCTTTCGCTTTCGCTCTCCAGAAGCACCAGCTCACGGCCGAGGAGAGTATGCCGTACGCCGGCTGGCGCGCAGGAGTCCAGCAGGGCAGCGACCTCAGATGCTTCGTGGCACTCCAGGGCGCGGGCCAGCAGCTTCCGGCATTCGACCGCGGAAAGCCGTGACATTCGCTCCTTAATGAGAGGAATATAAGGTCCTGCGACACTGACCTCATCCAGTCCCAGACCGAGCAGCAGTGGCAAGTAACGCGGGTCACCGGCCATTTCACCGCACATGCCAATCCACTTTCCTCCGCGATGCACTTCGTCAACAATGTGTTTTAGGAACCTGAGAAACGAGGGCTGCCTTACATCTGCAAGAGGAGCCACACGGGGATTGCCCCGGTCAACCGCTAGAAAATACTGGTTCAGGTCGTTTGTGCCGATACTGAAAAAGTCCAACTCGTTCGAGAGTTGGTCGAGAATAAAGGCCACGGACGGCACTTCAATCATGGCGCCCAGAGGCAGCGCCGGATTGAATTGAACGTGCTCACGCAGCAATTCCTCTTGCACCTGTAGAAGTTGTTTCTTTATCCAACGCACTTCTTCAACCGAAGAGATCATTGGGACCATCATCTGGACGCGCCCGCATGCCGATGCCCTGACGATGGCACGAAGCTGGGCGCGGATGAGATTCTGGTGGTCCGGATAAACGCGCACTCCACGATATCCCAGAAAGGGATTGTCCTCGGCGGGCAGATCCAAGCATCTCACCTGCTTGTCGCCGCCGATATCAAGAGTCCGGATAATCACTGGTTTATCTCCGGCGGCGCGTGCAACTTGGGCATAAACTTCAAACTGCTCCTGTTCCGATGGGGCAGTTTCGCGATCAAGAAAAAGCATCTCGGTGCGGAATAATCCGATTCCATCCGCACCATTGGCAAAGGTCGCACTCAGCTCGTCCGCGGAGGCAATATTCGCCGCAACCTCAATGGTATGGCCGTCAGTGGTAATGGCCGGCCTGTTTCCGTAGCTCGCCAGCCTGGCTTCCCGTCGTCGTGCTGTTTCGCTCTGAAGTTTATAAAACTTTTTGACGGCGGGCGTGCTGTTCCGAATCAGAAATCCCCGGTTGGCATCCAACAATACGCGCTCACCGGGCCGTAAGACACGCGTTGGTTCCTTGACTCCAACCAGGGCTGGTATTCCCAGAGACCGGGCGAGAATGAGCGTGTGCGAAGTGGTCCCCGCCGATTCCAGGACGAGCCCCTTGAGCCATGCTCGGTCCAGGGCAAGCAGCTGCTGCGGCGGCAAGTTGTCGCCTATCACAACCGATGGTCTATTGAGTTGCACGGATGACTGTTGCCTTGCGCCGTATATTTCTTCCAGCAATCTGAAACAGATTTCCTGAATGTCCAGCGCCCGCTCGCGTAAGTAAGGGCTTTCCGATTTACGAAGGGTTTCGCCGAAAAACTGACTTGCCTCCACGATTGCCTGGCCCGCCGAGCAGCCCCGCGCAATCTGTTCCATCACGCGCTCAATCAGCGAGATGTCCCCAAGTATGGCAAGGTGCGCTTGAAGCACTCCGGCTTCGGCGACGGATGTGTGGCGCGCGAGCATGTTATGGATCCGCTCCTTGGCAGCAGTCAGAGCGCGACCCACGCGTTGCTCCTCCAGAACCGGACCAGCAGAGATCTCATTGCTTATTTCGGCTGATACCCTAAACCCCTCAAATATCACCACATCGCCTTCAGCCATACCACGGCCAACAGGAGTGCCATGACATATCTCCACTCCAGCGGACCGCAGTGGCCTGGGCAGGCTTTTAGGAGATGCGTCTTCAGAAGTCTGGTTCCGCACCACGGCCTGAAGTAGAGGAGCATCACCACAGGGAAGCTCGTGGACGATGAAATGCTCAAGCACGGAGCAGGCAATTGTCTCATCGGCTCCACTCACACGAATACTACATTCGTCATTCAACCTGACATTGGCGGCAATGGTCGAAAGCACGCTTTTAAGATTGGCGGTTGAACCGCTTCGCAAATTGGTGAGAGTGCAGTCGGAAAGGAACCGGCTGGCCAGATTGGACATCTGACTTGCCGGTCTGGCATGCAGGCCATGGGACAAAGGACAGGAGAATTTGAATTCTAATGCCATGTACGCTCTCTCTGTACTACAGTTCAGCTTTTCAGTTTGCTGAGAATAGACCGGGTATTTTTGATTGCTTCCTGTAAAGGCACTTCAATTATTTTTAAATTCTTGAAGCGTTCGCGGCCTTCAATGTTGATATCTACTGCAAAAATTGCAACGTCCGCCTCCAGAATGTCGTTTTCCGATAAGGCATTCTCGATGCCCAAGGCACCCTGAGTTTCAACCTTGATCTCGTACCCCATGTCTTTGGCGGTTTTCTCCAGTCGCGCGGCAGCCATATAGGTATGCGCAATGCCGGTGGGGCATGCGGTAACTGCAACAATTTTCATTGGCCCTCCTTTGCCGAAGGCACTTCTGCCCTTGAGAAGCTTTTTACCACATTCACGCAAAGGGCAGTCACAATTGTTCCCGCCAGTATTGCCACAACATAGGCGAGCTTATGATCTACGACGGGCAGTACGATAGGGCCTCCATGAGAGGCAGGGTCACCGACCCCGCCAATCATTGCCACCACCGAGGCGACCATGGAACCGGCCATAATGCAGGGAATGACTCGGAATGGATCTGCGGCCGCAAAGGGTATGGCCCCTTCCGTGATCCCCATCATGCCCATGGTAAGGCTTGCCATACCAGACTCCCGCTCTTCCTCATTCCACAGCTTGCGGTAAATTAGGGTTGCCAAACCCAGGCCCAGCGGCGGAGTGCAGATGGCCGCGGCGCATGCCCCCATGATCCGGTAATCGCCTTCCCCTATCATTGCGGCCCCGAAAAAAAAGGCCGTCTTGTTGACCGGGCCGCCCATATCAAAGGCAATCATGCCGCCCAAAACCATGGCCAGAAAAATGCTGTTTCCCGCGCTCATGGTTTTAAGCATGGAATTGGCGGCGGTCATCAACTCGGCAATTGGAGCGCCCAACAATTTGAGCATCACCAGCCCAACTATGGCCGACGCCAGAA
>WNFP01006146.1_pt1 | contig 11117 bp, 9 predicted proteins | sample 5400201 | NCBI WGS metagenome assembly WNFP01 (sample SAMN13153355, study PRJNA577476) | soil metagenome | isolation source: 115 cm saprolite under Madrone tree | place: USA:California | collected 2016-06-14
TGTTCGTGGTGACGGCGGGCGAAGGCATTCGCAGCCGGTCGGAGGAAGCGAAGAACGACGGCTATTACTTCAAGTCGCATGGCCTACAGGCGCTAGCAATCGAGACGGCGGAAGGCTGCGCCGAATGGCTGCATCGGCGGATCCGCGAGGATTGGGGATTCGCCGACCCTCCGGAGATGACCATGGCGCAGCGATTCACTTCACGCTATCGCGGGAAGCGCTACAGTTTTGGGTACCCGGCTTGCCCGAGCCTTGAGGATCAAGCCGGACTCTGGAAGCTATTGAAGCCAGAAGAAATCGGCGTGCAACTGACAGAAGGCTACATGATGGACCCGGAGGCCAGCGTGAGCGCGCTGGTTTTCCACCATCCGGACTGCGCGTATTTCTCGGTCGGCGATAGCTCTGAGGCATAGCGGCATCTGCAGCGGTGGTCATTCCGATGTTCGAGCCGTCTCGATTGTTGTTGTGGAACAAGCGGTCATTCAAGCATTTATGAGCCTTAATAAGTACATCTAAGGCACGACAGCTCATGGTTGGCACTTTTCGCTCCACGACACGAAAATTCCTTGCATAACTCTTGGAAATTAGTTTCCAGATGGCGGACTAAGCCTTCCTCGGACGGGCCGCAATGGTTCTTCAATTACGGCGGATGTGCTGTCGTATCATGAAGTTGGCTCCGTTCACTGATGTCGAATTTCTGCTCGCCATGTGGCATCAAGAATGCCCGGATTCTTCCTGCGGGCTACTGAGTCAAACGCCTAAATCCTCACAACCCTGACGTCAACAGGGAAGTTTAAGATTAAAATAGGCGGAGGACAGGTAGTCCGCGCCACTCTCCAAGCCAGAATGGCTAGTGCTATAAGCCGGGTGCATTTCCGACATACACTCCCAGCGGTTTTTATGAACCCGGCACTGGCACACTAACAGTTATCCCTGAACCATCTACACTTGTGCTTCTGGGAATCGGCCTGCTGTGCATGACGGGATTGTTCATGAACAGACTCCAAAGACGCAGAAGCTTTACGCGCAACGGATATGCATGACGTACAGAACACGCACGACGTGCAGAACTATAAAGTCACCGCATCTCGCTATCTCACCGTCCCGTTGAATTAAACTGATTTATTATTGCGGGCAGTTTGATGAAGGGGTAACATCGCTCCCCTTGCGGGGACTAACCCCACAAAACTCTCCTGACATTGACGACAGGAACTCAACATGAACTTCCTCCAAATTGCCATCCTGCGCTGGTATCACGCGAATCTGACCGCGAGTTTCGCCGCCGGACCGTTTCCATTCGGTCTTGCGTTCGATGGAGCAAATATATGGGTTGCGAACAACAGTGCCAACACCGTCAGCAGGTTGCGGGCCTGTGACGGCGCCAATCTGGGAACATTCGAGGTGGGGACGTTCCCGGAGGGTGTGGCCTTTGACGGCGCGAACATCTGGGTTACGAATTTCGGTGGCAATAGTGTGACCTGGCTTCGTGGCAGTGATGGCACGAATCTGGGCACATTCGCAACTGGAACCGGGCCCGAGGGCGTGGCCTGCGGGCTACCGACGGCACCAATCTTGGAACCTTCGGCGTGGGAAACCAGCCACGCGCCGCGGCGTTTGATGGCCAGAACGTCTGGGTGACGAATCGGCTCGGCAACAACATCACCAAGTTGCGCGCCAGCGACGGCGCCAGTCTTGGAACATTTGTCGTAGGAACTTTTCCGCAGGGCGTGGCGTTCGACGGCGCTGCTATCTGGGTGGCAAACGCAAACAGCAACAACGTGACCAAGTTGCGCGCCAGCGATGGCGCGAACCTGGGAACTTTTGCAGTGGGAACCGGCCCCCGTGCGATGGCTTTCGACGGCACCCACATGTGGGTAGCAAATATCTCAAGCAACAACGTGACGAAGCTTCGGGCCAGCGACGGCGTGAACATGGGAACTTTTCCAGTGGGAACTGCGCCGGAGAACGTTGCGTTTGACGGCGCTAATATCTGGGTGTCCAATTCTGCCAGCAATACGGTTTCGAAATTATGAGGGTGGTGCAGCCGGCGACCAGCGCGTTCCTTGCGCCGCTCATGCGCGAAGCTTATAGGGGCGCATCATCTCATTATCTTCGTGTTCAAGCGTGCGGCAGTGCCAAACGAAGCGTCCCGGTTCCCACGCAAACGGCGTGATAAATGCAATTTCCGGGACCACAAAATCTGGAGCGGCGGGGCGGAGTCGAACCACCGATGAGGTTTTGCAAGCCTTGCCTTGCCACTTGGCGACCGCCGCTCTGGCCTAAGTCAATAGCCGAACATCCCGATCACGCTATTATTCGAGGACGTGGTGGGCCAATGGTACGAAGGTACCTGCACGCCCCCCATCTGAACTAAGGAATGCGGGAAGTTCTGTGAATCATTCTTCGTGGTGGCAACAGCCGAGCCTTGTCCAGCGGAGAGCCCGCTTTTCAATGGATTTAGAACTGGAGCAGTAGAAGAATTGCATTTAGGTGCGCTTCGTTTCGGGAGAGCATTGAATGAGAAGCGATTCGCTTCTTCCCTCGGGGAGCAGGTCGAGCATGACGCGAATTGCCTTGGGCCTTGCGTCCGCGCTCTTTTTGTTTACAGCCGAAAACATCTGGATTGATCCGTGGTTGAGACACAAACACCACTGGATACCATCACTGGTGCCGTCGGCATTGAGCGGAGCCTGGTTTTTGGCCTTTGTGATTGGCGGAGTCATCTCAGCGCTCTTGGTAGTGTGGCAAATTCTGCTGATGCGGGATCCCATCCTTCCTGTTTGGAGAAAGATAGGTACTGGAATCGCGGTCCTCACTGTCGTGGTGCTAAGCGTGCAGTGGTGCGGTATAACCACAGGACATCCTGCCGTATTCCTGCTACGAGCGTTCCGCAAAACGCACACGGTCAAGCTAACCTGGAATGCAAGCATTTCGAAGACGGTTGGATACAACGTGTATCGGAGCGTGACACACGGAGGCAATTACGTGAAGATCAACAATTCACTGGTTCAAGGTCTCACCTACACGGACGACGCGGTTGATAGCGGCGTGACCTATTACTATGTGACTCGGGCTGTCAACGCGCGAGGCCAAGAAAGCGTCAATTCCAGCGAGACTTCGGCGGCCATTCCCTTTCTCTAGTGAGTTCAGGGAACAGGGGATCCGTCTCGCGCTAATTCATGACAAAACCAAAGGGGTCTCTGCTTCAGAGTCGGAACATCGCGTGGACAATCAATGGAAAAATCTACGCAGAGGACCAGGTAGGCGTTTCGAAATTCATGAAGCCACAAAAGATTCACGCTGGATCTGGAAGCAAGCGGTTGTCACCCTAGTTTCTACATCATTTGGACTTCACCTACTGCTTGGCGGGCGCGTTGCGCTGAGAAGGAGACGGTAACAGAATTTTAGATGAAGGAACGTGTGCAACGAATTACCACTATCATGCGGCCGATGACTTCAACTGAACTTTTGCGCACAGAGTGTGGAACTGCAAGTCACTGACAAAACAATGGTTAAGGTGTCAGCGTAAATGGCCCTTGAACTGCCTGTAACTAAACAAAGCCGTTGGAGACTATTTGTCCAAGGGGAAAACAATGCTTCTGAAGCTGCTGCGCTTCGTGGTTTGCGTTCTAGCAGTGACGTTCGTGAGTTCGGCTAAGGCAGATGCAGTCAATACGGTCTATTTTGATGGCAGCTATTCCTTCGCAGACAGTAATGGGTACGGCATACCACCGTACGGGGGAACATTGAATGGTCAGACTGAGTCTTTCTATTGTGTGGATTTCTCTCACGAGATTCAGACTGGCCAGAGTTGGTATGTAAATATTTCGAGCCTGACTGGATCGAGCTTCAGTTCAACTCGGCTGGGCGACCAATCTACATACATGGTGATGGCATATTTGATTACCCAAATGATGGGTCCTGGAGTTACTCAGCTCCAAAGGGGTGCGGATCAGTATGCGATTTGGAGCTTCAGCGGCGGTCCGGCAAACCCATATGGAAGCACCAGCGCGATTGTGGCCGCGGCACTAACGGGAATGCAAAATAGTGGGTTTACCGGGCAAGGATGGGAGACTCTGACGCCAACCGGGAGTGTGGGACAGGAATTCTTGGTCTACGTGCCGGAGCCAGGGGCACTTCTACTGCTGGTGGTCGGATTGGTTTTGATGGGGACCACGATGCGAAAGAGGTTGTTTGCTGAAGCAAATATCCACTAGTTAGCTCTGCATGGACGAGATCGACTTGGGCCTGCCGGAATAAGATTCCGGCAGGCCCAGCACTTTTTTGATGAAAAAAGATTCGACCTAAGTCCAACCATTGGCTTCTATAGGTCAGATTATCAAGAGGCCTTGGTAATTCGTGCAGGAAAGGTGTTACCCGTGGTCGCTAGAGAGTTTGGTCAAATTTCGTAGGACCAGGGGCCATGGAACGCAGTCCGCATCCCGTTTGAGGGAGGTGTTGTGAGGATATGGGTCAAAGATGATTACAAGGATTGATTTCAAGGCAAAGTAGGCGGGAGGAGAGCAAATTGCCACTTCGTGGAAGTAAATCGGGACTCTCCAGTAAGTCTGAAGCAAGGGTTGTCCATGGACAGAAATCCACAACCTATTGAATTTAAATAGTTTACATGTTGGCAAGGGGGGCAAAATTGTCGGATCGCCTTGGTACGGAACCTGCTTTCCGTAGGTGAGGCAAGCTATGACCTCTAGGATGGTCCAAAGTTCGGACTTCATGACGGCGGCCGGTTTCGTCTACGGACAAGCCGCGCCCGTAAAGACTCTGAATGCGCTAGTTGTCGAGATTGCGAAAACGGATATACCTGTTCTTCTAGTGGGTGAAAGCGGGACCGGAAAAGAGGTTTACGCCCGACTAATCCATCGACTATCTGGACTGCGAGAAGAAGCGATTAAGAAAGTGAATTGTGCGGCGTTGGACGCCGGGCGACTATTGGCAGAGATAACAGAGGTTGACCACGGTAATAAGGGTCAAGAATGCTTGCCGCGAACTGTGTTCTTGGATGACGTGCATGAACTGGATGCCGCTTCCCAGCGAGCACTGCTCTCTCTACTTCCGGATGGAGAACCAAGAGGATATCCGGGAAAGACCAACTCGCGATTTATTTCCTCAACATCGCGAAACCTGGAAAGGGAAATCGAATCAGGGCGTTTTCGGCGGGAGCTGTATTTCCGAATCAATGGGGTGATCCTGCGCCTGCCGGCCCTGCGAGAGCGAAAGGAAGACATTCCGACGCTGCTTGAATTCTTCCTCCTGAAACATTCGAACGGACTAAACAGAAACATTCCGGAATTGGGCAGCGATTCGCAGGAGCTCCTGGAGACTTACGAGTGGCCCGGGAATATTCGCGAGCTGGAAAATGTTGCGAAAAAGATCGTTGCGGTTCGCGATGCTGCACTGGCGCTTGCCGATCTGCGGGCCACTCGAATGACCCCACAGGCAGAGGAAGAGAGATGGCGCGTGTCGTCGCTGAAAGTCGCCTCGAGGGCAGCTTCGCGGCGCGCCGAGCGCGAGCTGATACAGAAAGCCCTTGAAGGAACTCATTGGAACCGAAAACGGGCAGCGCAGGACCTTCAGATCAGCTACAAGTCTCTGCTTTACAAAATAAAACAAACGGGCCTGGAGGGAAAGAAGACGGAGCGGGAGTGAAAAAATGGCCATGAGAAACACGATGGTGGTGATTCTGGCGGCTTGTTTGTTAGCAGGTGGAACGCAGGCAAGAAGTGCCGTCCGTACAGGTCAGGACAAGAAGGAAGATGCGAAGGAGTCGAAAATATCGGCCACGGCAACAGCAGCCGCAAGCGCCGGAGAAGATCCGGCTTACAAGATTGGGCCGCAGGACGTTTTGAAGATCGACGTATGGAAAGAAGATCAACTTACGCGCACTGTGCCGGTCCGACCAGATGGGAAGATCACTCTACCTTTGCTGAATGATATTCAGGCGGTCGGGTTGACACCGATGGAATTAGCCAGCGCGATCAGCGAGCAACTGAAAAAGTACATTAACAATCCACAAGTGACGGTAAGCGTTGCCGAGATCAATAGCCGGCGGATTTATGTGACTGGAGAAGTCGCGAAGGCGGGCACCTATGCGTTACTCCCGCACATGACGGTCCTGCAGGCACTTTCGAGCAGCGGTGGATTTACGCAGTTTGCCCGGGAAAAAAACATTTATGTGCTGAGAACGGAGAACGGCAAACAGACAAAGATACCGTTCAATTACAAGGAGGCAGTCAGGGGAAAGAACCCCGCCCAGAACATCGAATTGCTGCCCGGCGATGTGATCGTGGTGCCCTAAGGAGCAAGACAATGAAAGGCTGGAGACAACTGGTGTATGGAATCGTCGTCCTGACGGCTGCGTGCCTGTGGGCATCGCCGCTTCAGGCCCAGCAAGATGAGGGGCAAAAGCCTAAGCCTGCAGCGAAAGAATATCCGCCCCTCCTCGAACCCGGCGACAAACAACAAAACGCCGATGAGGAACCGCAGAAGATGCAGCCGGATAATGGACCTTTGGGCGGAATCCAGAACCCCACGTTGGGAACAACGGAGATGCGCCACAGCTACTGGGTGCCTGGGATTGAATACAGCAACACAGCACGGTCAAATTCCGTGAATGCGGCGTCAAACAGCGGCTGGGGCACGACTAGCTATCTGAGCGCCAATACAAGCCTGCTGGCAGCCTGGAGCCACTCCGTGCTTTCGGCAAATTTTTCTGGTGGTGGTTTTTTTTCAACGGACGGAGCACAAGGGAATGGGCAATATCATCAGCTAGCAGCGGCTTACGAAATCGAAGAACGAAGATGGCAGCTGCTTTTCGTCAACCAATTCTCGTACCTTCCGCAAACCGCCTTTGGATTTGGAGGCACGACCGGATTGGCATTTCCAGGGATCACGGGAAACCTGGCAGTGCCGTTGCCGGGGCTTCAGAATGTGTTCTTGCCAAACCAATCCATCTTAACTACGAATGGCCCCCGCTACAGTAATGCCTCCGCAGTGCAGCTTACTTATGCGGTGGGTTCACGGGGCTCGATCACGTTTGCAGGCGTCTACGGGATCCTGCGGTTCACGGAACCTGGAAATGTAGACAACGACAGCGAGATTCTAAATGCGGGTTACAACTACGCACTCACGCGGAAGGACACGTTAGGATTAATCTACCGATTCGGCGCATATCACTACCCCGGTGACCCGCAGGCACTCGGTGACCACGTTGCTCAAGTTGCTTATGGGAGGAAGATCACCGGGCGGCTGGGACTGCAGCTTGCGGGCGGGCCGGAAATCACGACATTTCGGGTGGCGATCGGCGGCTCGGCAAGGAAGATTTCTGGATCCGGAAACGCAGTGTTGACCTACGCATTTTCACGAAGTGGCGTTGCGCTGAATTATACGCATGGGGTGAGCGGGGGCGCCGGAATCTTCAGCGGGTCGGAAATCGATCAAGTTAACGCAATCTGGAACAGGCAACTGACGCGAGTTTGGAATGGCAGCATCAATTTCGGTTACGCCAAGAACCGCCAAATCGTGTCGTTCGGTGGCCTAACCGCGCCAGTTTATGATACGTGGCTCGCGGGAGCAGGGCTGAGCCGACCCCTGGGACGCGAGGCAAACTTTTCGCTGGGGTATCAAGCCCAAATTCAGAATTCGAACGTTGCGATTTGTGCAGGCCCAGGTTGCGGCACGAATTACACGGTGCACGAGATCTTTGGTAGTTTCCAGTGGCACGCGAGACCACTGGTGTTGAGATAGCGTCGCATACTTGTTCCAGGCAGTCACGGATCCAGATTCTCCATTTCGAAAAGAAATGAGAGAATAAGAACGAGAAAAGAAGCAGAGCAGCTGCAGACCGGGAAAGCGCAGACCTCATGTACAAGAGCTATTTCGGGTTGAAAGACAATCCGTTCAACGTCAATCCGGATCCACGTTACCTCTTTCTTACCAAAGAGATCGAAGAGGCGCTGAGCGGGCTGATGTATGGGGTCCAGAACCGCAAAGGGTTTATCACGCTAATCGGTGAAGTTGGCACCGGGAAAACCACGCTCATAAACCGGCTTGTCGAATGGCTCCATCAACAGAAAGTGCAAACCGCATTCTTGTTCAATTCGCGGATGAATACGAATCAATTGTTTGATTTCATCCTGGCGGAATTTGGAATTGCCTGCGCGTCTAGGAGCAAGAGTCAGCAGTTGATGAGCCTCAATCAGTGGCTTCTCGAGCGTTATCGTGCCGGTGAAACTGCTGTGCTCATCGTGGACGAAGCTCAAAATCTAACCCACGCAGTACTCGAAGAAATCCGGCTATTGACCAATCTTGAGACATCCACGGAGAAGTTGCTTCAGATCGTGTTGGCGGGGCAACAAGAATTGGAAGAAAAGCTAAAGCTCCCGCAATTGCGGCAGCTTCGCCAGCGGATCATGCTGCGCTGTAAGACGGCTCCTTTGACAAAAGACCAGACCCGCGATTACATTGCCGAACGGCTCAGAATCGCAGGAGCAGCGGCGGACGGACAACCGATTTTCAGCCTGGCGGCTATCGAAACGATACATCTGTACTCGATGGGGATTCCCCGCGTCGTGAACCTCCTATGCGAGCATGGGCTAATAAACGCATACGTAGAACAGCAAAGGCCAATTCAGCCGAAGATTATCGAAGACGTGGCCCGAGAATTTCAGCTGGATCAGGTTGAACCGATCGCAACCCCGGAGAGCATAAGAACCAGTGCAGAGCTTTACAACTCGGAAGTATTCATTCAGAACCTCGGCGAAGCCCTGTCGCGTTTTCGATTGAGCCCACACGGCCCGTCTTCGCGCGAAAGAAAGTGATCGCGCAAACCCTACCACTCCGAAGGATTCGGTCAATCACTCCACTGCGATCAATTAAGTAGACTGAGAGAAGTTGGAACCTCCTGTATTTCGGCATGATTCACATTGTTCCTGATTAGCTCACTCGTTTCCTAGTGTGGACCTCAGTGGCTAATAAGTGGCCGAAAAGCGACCAGCCAAGCCCACATTAGTCGCGGCTGGGATGCTTGTGCCGACTCATTTTCTCTGTGAGACCGGGGGATCTTGCACAAGAAGCGAGGGTGTTAGCTAGGCTCCATCAGACAGCAGTGGATTTGGGCATGGCCTACATGGTTCGCGGAAGCCCCTTGTCATAACGTGGTAAGAGTTTTCCCTCATCTAGTGTGTGACGGGGAGATTTCTACCCAAGGGAACGGTCTCAGAAATTTCTTCGTTGGGCAACCTATTTATTTTCAATTACTTAAACAGGTCGAGCTCTCGTTTTGCGAGTTGGGAAGGCAAAGGTGGTGTGGCAGGTTGATTGCGACCCTTGATACGCGGCCTTCAAACTTTCTGATTGACTCCTAAGTTGTTGGTTCTACAGGGCCTAGAGTCAGTTTGGGCCATTTTGGCAAGATTGAAAGTACAAGTAATGGCGGTAGCCTTTCCGGCAGGTCAGCGAATGCCCAGGGATTCAGAAACGGCGGCGATAGGAGCCGAGAGCGAGCAGTTTGTTGACACGGCGTTTTCAATGACATTCAGCAGAATCTTCTAGTTTCAACGGGAATTCAAGGGAACTTCTTCCGCAAAAGGAACGAGCGAATATGATCCGAGTAGGCGTGATCGGTTACGGCTATTGGGGACCCAATATAGTAAGGAATTTGCATGGTCTCGATAGCACGCGCGTGGAGATGGTGTGCGACAAGAGTCCCGCCGCATTGGCCCGAGTGGGTAAGGCTTATCCTGGCGTTGCCACGACGTCGGACTGCGGAGAATTATTGCGCTCGCCGCAAATTGACGCGGTGGCGGTGATAACACCTGTTTGGACGCATTACGATCTGGCCAAGGCCGCACTTGAAAATGGCAAGCACGTCTTTGTGGAGAAGCCCTTCACCGCAAGCGCGGCGCAGGCCGAGGAACTCATAGAATTGGCAGCCCGGAAGAAACTCACCATCATGGTGGATCACACCTTCTTGTTCACTGGTGCGGTCCGCAAGATCCGCGAATTGATCGAGAACAGAGAGCTGGGCGACTTGTACTACTACGATTCACTTCGCGTGAATCTGGGACTTTTTCAGCATGACGTGAGTGTGATATGGGATCTGGCACCGCACGATCTCTCCATCATGGATCACTTGATAAAGAAACAGCCCGAGGCAATCGTGGCCACCGGCGAAAAGCACTTGAACGGTGTGGAAGATGTCGCCTACATGACCATCTATTTCCCCCAGAGTGTAATCGCCCACGTCAATGTGAATTGGCTTTCGCCGGTGAAGATTCGAACGACGCTAATCGGCGGGCAGAAAAAAATGCTCGTCTGGAACGACATAGTGGCCGATGAAAAAATACGCGTTTACGACAAGGGTGTGCAAATCAGCTCGGGAGACGGAATTCGAGACCTGCTGGTCAACTACCGAAGTGGAGACATGTGGGCGCCGCAGATCGAACAGTTGGAGGCACTGCGCGTCGAACTCGGCTACTTTGCGGATTGCATTATGAAAAACGAGACTCCATTCAACGACGGGCATGCAGGCCTTCGGGTTGTTCGCATGTTGGAAGCGGCTGATCGTTCCATTCAAAAGAGAGGGGAGCTGGTGCGCCTGTGAACGAATTCTGTTCGATTACCCCGAACGTGAAGCTTGGAAGCGGAGTCAAGCTTTCTAAGTTCATTAACTTGTATGGCTGCGAAATTGGCGACGACACAAAAATCGGAGCGTTTGTCGAGATTCAGAAGAATGCCTTTGTGGGGAAGAGATGCAAGATCTCAAGCCACACATTCGTCTGCGAAGGAGTCACGATCGAAGATAATGTCTTCATCGGTCATGGCGTGACTTTCATCAACGATCCCTACCCGCGCGCAGCCACACCTGAGGGACATCTGCAGACCGAAAAAGACTGGAAGGTCGAGAAGACGCTCATCAAAAAGGGGGCTTCGATCGGCTCGGGAGTAACAATTCTTTGCGGCGTGACGGTCGGCGAGTATGCGATTGTCGGGGCCGGCAGCGTGGTCACCAAAGACGTTCCCGCAAATGCCATCGTTGCGGGAAACCCTGCACGTCTAAAGAGATACATCGATACGAAGGCGGCGGTTGTCATGGGAGAACA
>WNFP01004586.1_pt1 | contig 11116 bp, 11 predicted proteins | sample 5400201 | NCBI WGS metagenome assembly WNFP01 (sample SAMN13153355, study PRJNA577476) | soil metagenome | isolation source: 115 cm saprolite under Madrone tree | place: USA:California | collected 2016-06-14
CGCCGTGATGGCTGCAAAGTCCCCATCGAGATCACCTACCCCGATCTGATGGTTCACCAGTGCGAATATCACAGCTCCTGCGCCACGGTAGTTCTGCTCGATTGCAGCCACAGCATGATCCTCTACGGCGAAGACCGTTTCACTCCCGCCAAGCGCGTGGCAATGGCTCTCTCGCACCTGATTCGCACGCAATATCCAGGCGACACGCTGAACCTCGTCCTCTTTCACGACAGCGCCGAAGAAGTTCCCCTCGGTGAACTTGCCCGCGTGCAGGTCGGTCCGTACTACACCAACACCCGCGAAGGTCTCCGCATGGCACAGCGCATTCTTCTCCGCCAGAAAAAAGACATGCGCCAGATCGTAATGATCACCGACGGCAAGCCCTCAGCGCTCACCCTCGAAGACGGCCGCATTTACAAAAACGCCTTCGGTCTCGACCCGTTCGTGGTCGGCCAGACCCTCGAAGAAGTCAACAAATGCAAGCGCGCCGGCATCTTGATCAACACGTTCATGCTCGCCAGCGACTATAGCCTCGTCCACTTCGTCCAGAAAATCACCGAAATGTGCCGCGGCAAAGCCTACTTCACCACGCCCTACACGCTAGGGCAGTACCTGCTAATGGACTACATGTCCCGCAAAACCCGCCAGATTCACTAACCTTTGGAGTGCGGCGGTCTTGCCGCCGCTTTAACCGTCTACACGTAACTCCGGCTCCTCCGCCTCGCACAAACTGATCGCACGTGCGGACAAGCCCCTCCAACGCCAACACTCCCATCGCTGCGCTATACTCTGAACGTAAACGAGATGCCCCATCTCTTCCTATTTCTGACCCTGCTAACCTACGCCCTAAGCCTGGGCTCCTACGCCCGCTATCTCTACACCGGTAACAAACTCGCCGGCCGCCTCGGCACGATATTTCTCGGCCTGGGCCTGGTCGCGCACTATTTCGCCCTACTCGAGCGTTCCCGCGGCCTCAACACCGTCCCCTATCACGACCTCTACGGCTCCATGTCCCTCTTCGGCTGGCTGCTCGCGCTGACCTATCTCGGACTCGAGTTCTATCATCGCCAGCGTTCCGTAGGCGCTTTCGTCGTCCCTTTCATCATCGTCTTTTTCCTGGCCGCCCATCTCGCCACGGTCGACCGCCTCGCTCCAACGCCCGCTCGCGGCCCCGTTTTCGCTCTTCATGTGACGCTGAGCATCCTCGCCTACGCCGCCTTCGCTTTATCATTCGTCCTGAGCCTCATCTATCTCGCCGAAAACCGCCTCCTGCGCAATCGCAAACTCGGCAATGTGGTCTGGCGCCTTCCACCCCTCGACCTGCTCGAGCGCATGAGCCGCTCCAGCGTCCTCATCGGCGTAATCTCCATCGCTGTTGGGACGGCCCTCGGTTTCATCTGGGTAGACCGCCTGACCGGCCAATATTGGTACTACGACCCCAAATACGTGGTCACGATCTTCGTGCTCCTGCTCTACGCCGCCTATCTCCGGCTCGCCCGCACAACAACTTGGCGTGGTGCCAGAGCCTCTCGTCTTTGCATCTTTAATTTTGTGGTGGTAATTCTGAGTTTCACGGTGGTGAACTTATATCTGTCCCACACCCACCGCTATTTCTGAAGTTGTCGGAACGTTGTAGGGGTTCGCTTTAGCGAATCCCAGCAGTTGTAGTGGCCAGTCTTTAGACTGGCCAGCCGCGCAGCGGCAATGAATTTCAGAAGCGGAGCATCACCAGGCGCCACAAATGGAAATCGTCCTAGTCGGCCTAAATCACCGCACCGCGCCTCTCGAACTCCGCGAGCGCGTCGCATTCACCACCGACCAGGCGCGGCGCGCCGCAGCGGAACTCCGCTCCCGCGGCCTGCTCGAAGAATCCCTCGTTCTCTCCACCTGTAATCGCAGCGAAATCTACGGCGTCCCTCCCGAAGCCTCCCACGAATCCGCTTCCGGTCTGACCTCCTTCCTCAGCGAATTCCACTCCATTCGCCCGGACGTTCTCAATGTCGCGCTCTACCAGCATTACGATCGCGCCGCCGTCCGCCATCTCTTCCGCGTTTCCGCCGGACTCGACTCTCTCCTCCTCGGCGAAGCCGAAATTCTCGGCCAGGTGCGCGAAGCCTACCGCTTCGCGCACGAATACGGCGCCACGGGACCCGTTCTCAATCGCCTCTTCCAGGGCGCCCTCGAAACCGGCAAGCGCGTAAGGTCCGAAACCGAACTGGGCACGCGCCCCATGTCCGTCGCCGCCGCTGGCGTCAAGCTCGCCGAGCGCATCTTCGGCAAACTGGCCGAACGCAGCGCGCTGGTCCTCGGCGCCGGCACCATCAGCGAGCAAGTCGTTTCCACCCTCCGCGACCGCGGCATCGCCCACCTATTCGTAATGAATCGCTCCCGTGACAGAGCGCAAGCGCTCGCCACCCAATTCGGCGCGCGCCTCATTGAATGGGGTAATTGGGACTCTGCGTTCTCCGCGCCGGACGTGGTTGTGTCTTCCGTTTCTTCCGAGGAACCGGTACTGACGCGAGCCATTCTCGAAGCCGCCATGGCCACCCGTTCCAATCGCGCGCTCTTCGTGATGGACCTCGGCGTTCCGCGCAACGTTGATCCGACCGCCACGGATCTTTACAACCTTTACGTTTACAATATCGAGAACCTCACCGAAATCGTCGAGCAAAATCGCGCCGCCCGCGAAAGTGAAATTCCCCGCTCCGAAGCCATCGTAGAAGAGCACATCGGCAAATTTCTCTCCTGGCAAGCCAGCGTCGAACTCGTCGGCCTGGTCGATGCGCTGCGCTCCCGTATTCGCGAAGAGCGTGCCTCCTTCATCCGCGCCCGCCTGGATAGCATGAATCACCTCGCCCCCGGCGATCGCGAGCACGTGGAAAACTTAATGGACGAACTTCTCGAAAAGCTCCTGGTCGAACCTGCGACGCGCCTGCGCGGGGAAAAGGAATTGCGCCGCAAAATTCAAAACGTGGAAGCCCTCCGCGACCTCTTCCTCTCCAAAAAGGACAAGGCGTGAGGCATCTCCGCATCGGCACTCGAGGCAGCCTTCTCGCCAAATGGCAAGCCGAATTCGTCCGCAAGCACCTGTTCGCTGCCGCCGGCGTCGAAGCCGAAATCGTCATCATCAAGACTTCCGGCGACAAATTCGCCAACGCTCCGCTCACCCAAATCGGCGGCAAGGGCATTTTCGTCAAGGAACTTGAAGACGCGCTGATGGACGAATCGATCGATATCGCGGTTCACAGCGTCAAAGACATTCCCACCGAAATCCCCCCGCGCTTGCAATTTCCGGCAGTTTTTCGCCGCGAAGACGTCCGCGATTGCCTCATCTCCGCCAGCGGCGCAACGCTGGCCAATCTGCGCCAGGGTGCGCGCGTCGGCACCGGCAGCTTGCGCCGGCAATCGCAGCTTCGCCATATTCGCCCCGACCTCGATGTCCGCGACCTTCGCGGCAATGTCGACACACGCCTTCGTAAGGCGCAAAGCGGCGAATACGACGCCATTCTCCTCGCCAAAGCCGGTCTCGACCGCCTCGGCTGGAGCGACCGCATTACCGAAACATTTTCCCCCGATGTTTTTCTTCCCGCGGTAGGGCAGGGGGCGATTGCCGCGGAATGCCGCCTCTCCGACACCGAAGCCGCCGAAGTTCTCGCCACGCTCGACGACGCCGAATCCCGCTCCGCCATAATCGCCGAGCGCGCTCTGCTCTCCGCCTTGCAAGGCGGCTGTCAGGTGCCCCTCGGCGCGTGGGCACGCACCGAACGCGGTGAATTCGTCCTCGAAGCCTGCGTCTGCTCGGTCGACGGTTCGCAATACGTCCGCCAGCGCGCCACCGCAACGCCCGACCAGGCCGCCGCCCTAGGCGAACACGTCGCGCGCCTCCTCCTCGAATCCGGCGCGCAATCCATCCTGGAAGCGGTGAGAAGCCAAAGTGGCTGAAGCATTGCCATCCCCGCTGGCAGGCAGAAGCATTTTGATCACGCGTGCATCGGACCAAACTGAGTCGCTAGTTCGTGAGCTCGAAGCGCGTGGCGCCAAACCCGTGCTTCAACCGATGATCTCTTTTCATCCACCAAGCGATTTCGCTCCCTTGGACAAAGCGCTTCGCGATCTGCGCTCCTTCGATTGGCTTCTGCTCACCAGCGCAAACGCCGTTCGTGCCTTGTTGGACCGCTCGCGTTCTCTTGCGGCCGACGTTATGAATTCCTTCGCCACCGTCCGCATCGCTGCCGTCGGGCCGGTGACCGCCGAAGTAGCTCGCGCCGCGGGTATGCATGTCAGTCACGTCGCGGCAAGGCATCAGGGCACGGCCTTGGCAGAGGAATTTGCTGCTGAAATGACTCGTAAGCGAATTCTTCTTCCTCGCAGCAATCTCGCCAGTTCCGATCTTCCCGACGCCCTCCGTCTCCTCGGCGCACAGGTCACCGAAGTCATCGCCTATCGCACATTTGCCGCCGAGCCCGCGGGCGAAGGGCAAAATCAATTCTCCTCCGGAAACCTGGAAGCCATTTTGTTCTTCAGTCCCTCCGCCGTGCGCAATTTTCTCAATTGGGATGAGGGTAAAGGCGGCCAGGTTCTCCGCTCCATTTCCGACTTGTCCCGCAAGACCGCGGTAGTAGCCGTAGGGCCAGTAACCGCAACCGCCCTCCGCGAAGCCGGCCTTCGCAACATCGTGCAAGCCCAAAACACCACCGTCCCGGCCGTAATCGAAGCCCTCGAGTCCTTTTTCGCCGACAAAAAAACGCAAACGGGCCACCTGTAGCGCAGGGCGGAGTCCGCGGAGCCCTGCGGCTTTTCTCCAACACGGGCTTGATCGAACACGTCGCCGGCAGCAACACCCTCCGCTTCATGCAATAAATGACCTAGCGCCCCACCTGCGCTAAACTAATCCCATCCCAATGTCTTTCCCAGCACATCGCCCGCGCCGCCTGCGTCGCACCGAAGCACTTCGCGGACTCGTCCGCGAAACGAATCTCTCCACCTCCGGCCTGATCTATCCCATGTTCGTCTGCCCGGGCAGCAAAGTCCGTCAGGAAGTCAGCTCCATGCCGGACATTTACCAACAATCCGCCGACCAAATCGTCGAAGAGTGCAGGGAAGTGGAGTCGCTAGGAATTCCCGGAATTATTCTGTTCGGCTTGCCGGAATCGAAAGATCCGCGCGGCGCAAGCTCCCTCTCCTCGCAAGGAGTAGTCCAGCGCGCCATCGAAGCCGTCCGCAAAGCCAATCTCAAGCTCCTCGTTATCACCGACGTTTGTCTCTGCGAGTACACCGATCACGGCCATTGTGGCGTAATCGAGCACGACCCGCTCACCAACGAATCCACCGTCGCCAACGACGCCACCGTCGCCATTCTCGCCGACCAAGCTCTCTCCCACGCGCGCGCCGGCGCCGACATCGTCGCCCCTTCCGACATGATGGACGGTCGCGTCGCCGCCATCCGCCAAAAGCTCGACGAACACAAATTTGAAAATGTCGCGATCCTTTCCTACGCCGCCAAATATTGCTCCGGCTTCTACGGCCCGTTCCGCGAAGCCGCGCAGTCCGCCCCGCAATTCGGCGATCGCCGCAGCTATCAAATGGATCCCGCCAACGCCCGCGAAGCCCTGAAAGAAGTCGCGCTCGACCTTGAAGAAGGCGCGGACATGGTGATGGTCAAGCCCGCGCTCCCCTATCTCGACGTAATTCGCGCCGTCCGCGAAAAATTCGACGTCCCCGTCGGCGCCTATAACGTAAGCGGCGAATACGCCATGGTAAAAGCCGCCGCCTCCAAAGGCTGGCTCGACGAGCAGCGCGTCGTCCTCGAAATCCTGACCGGCATCCAGCGCGCCGGCGCCTCCATAATCCTCACCTACCATGCCAAGCAAGCCGCCCGCTGGCTCAAGCACTGCTAATTCTTCGCACCACTAATCCCCAACGCACAAATTGTCATCCCGAGCGAAGCCGAGGGACCCGCTTTTTCTTCCTCCCTCACGCCGCTTCGCCTTAACATGTTTCCAGCAGGTGAAACCAATGCAAAAGCGCAAACTTGGCAAGAGCAACTTGGAAGTCTCAGCTCTCGGCCTCGGCTGCATGGGCCTGAGTTTCGGCTTCGGCCCGCCCGTGCCAAAGCAAGAAGGCATCGCCCTGATTCGCGCAGCCGTGGAACGCGGCGTCACCTTCTTCGACACCGCCGAAGTCTACGGCCCGTACACAAACGAGGAACTCGTCGGTGAAGCCCTCGCTCCCTTCCGCGACCAAGTGGTCATCGCCACCAAGTTCGGTTTTAAGATTGATCCCGACACCGGCAAACAGGTTGGGCTCGATAGCCGGCCGGAACGCATCAAGGAAGTCGCCGACGCTTCGCTAAAGCGCCTCAGGACGAATGTCATTGATTTGTTCTATCAGCACCGCGTGGACCCCGACGTGCCCATCGAAGACGTCGCCGGCGCGGTGAAAGATCTGATTCAGCAAGGCAAGGTGAAGCACTTCGGTCTATCCGAAGCAGGCGTGCGTACTATCCGTCGCGCACATGCCGTTCAGCCTGTGACCGCGCTCCAAAGCGAATACTCGCTGTGGTTCAGGGAACCGGAAAAGGAAGTGATACCCGCGCTCGAGGAACTCGGCATCGGCTTCGTCCCCTTTAGCCCTCTAGGCAAAGGTTTTCTCACGGGAAAGATCGACGAGCAGACCACCTTCGACAAAAACGACTTCCGCAACATCGTTCCGCGCTTCACGCCGGAGAACCGGAAAGCGAATCAAGCCTTTGTGGATTTGCTTGATAAAATCGCCGCGCGCAAGAAAGCCACGCCCGCTCAGATCGCGCTCGCCTGGCTGCTGCCCCAAAAGCCGTGGATCGTTCCCATCCCCGGCACAACCAAGCTGGCCCGCCTCGAAGAAAATCTCGGAGCGGTCAACATCCACCTCACGCCCGACGATCTCCGCGAAATCGAAACCGCCGCCTCAAAGATCAAGGTGCAAGGCGAACGCTACCCCGAAGCGCTGCAGCGCCTCGTCGGCCGCTAGCTCCGGCGCCTAACAGCCCTCGCCTTAGCGCTCAGTGACGTCGATACCCCTTCGCATTGCTCAACATCGGGAAAATCGCGCGCAGTGTCTTGCCAAAAACAGAAGCCGCCTCGAGTCCATCCATCGTCGATGGCGTCGAGTCCAGCAAAATAAGGTCGGGCTGAAGCTCCTCGGCCTTCTCCATGCCTTCCGTGTTCTCCGCTTCGCCGCAAATCGTAAAGGATGTGTTCCGCTCCACAAACGATCGCAACAAGCGCCGTATGTTCGCGTTGTCATCGACAATCAGGATTCCAGCCATAGTGATTCGACCTTACCACTTCTGTTACACCACGTCTGCACTCTTTTCTCCCCCACCCTAATGTCCAAATCGCGCATCTCTACCCTTTTTCATGCCAGTTGAACCGTCTCCCCGCTCCCGCGCTATAATCGGTCCACTCGACACTCTTGTCGACATCGGCGTTCCCGCCGAGAAGGAGGTGATCCTGTGAGGTACGGTTTACGTTGAAGCAGTAGACGAGGCGCTTGTGAGCTTACCAGGCGCCTCTCTCTTTTTCTCCCGCCTCTCCGAATCCCCTGTGGCGAAAGTTGAAAATATCGGCCCTAGCCGCCGAGGGTCTCGCTTTTGTCTTTAGCTCCGGATAAACACTGGCGAGCCACTTGGGAGCATTACTAGACGGCTCGAGCATCCAAACTGAGTCAACGTCAATGAGCAATCAGCTCAACGCCAACGTTGTCCACTGGATGGAAAACGTCGGCGAAGAACAATACCGCGCCTGCAAGTAAAGGAGATTTACATGAGTACCAAGCCAAAGCGGAGCGATGCTCTCGAAACCCGCCTCTCCCGCCTTCGCGAAATCACCATTAGTGTGACTGGCAGAAAGTCAGGCCGCGCCATCTCCATCCCGGTCTGGTTCGCCTTGGAGGACCGCAAGCTCTATCTCTTGCCGGTGAGCGGGTCGGACACCCAGTGGTACAAGAACGTGCTAAAGAACCCGACGATCCGAATCGATGCCGGCGGTGACAACGCTGAACTCAGGGTTGTCCCTGTCACCGACCCCAAACAGGTCTCCTCCATCGTCGAAAAATTCCGCGCCAAGTACGGCGCCGGCGACGTGAAAAAGTACTACTCGAAATTCGACGTAGCCGTCATCGCCGACCTCCAATAACGGCCCGCGCCCTATCTCGGCACAATTTCGGCCTGCCCACAAAGTTGTAGGGGCGTGCTTTAGTTCATCCTGAGGCTCGTAAGTTAACAATAACTCCCCCTCCCCCCGGTTTTTGCATAAGTGTTCATTCTGGAGGGACTTAAAGTCCTTTGTTTTGACACACTTTTGCAAGTGTTCATTCTAAAAGTAGATAGCGGAGCGGCGGGTGCTCTGGAGACTTTAGTCTGCCTAGCCAGCCCTTCGCGAGTTCTTGAGTCATTCTCTCTTACCGGGCCCATGGGAAATTCGGAGGTCGAGGAAAAAACTAGGGGGCAACGCAGATGTTTTTGAAAACAAGCGAGTTGCGAAAAAAGCAATTCGTAAGTGTATGAAAAGGCATGGGATGTAAATCGATGGGGTGGAGGGGGCAACTCATAAGTTCTTGAAAACAAACGGGAGCAAAAAACGGAGGGATTACGCGGGGGACCATCGGTAAGAAGTGAAGCGCCATGCGGCAGGAAGACGCGCAAATTTTGTGGACGTGAGGCAGGGAAAGGAGTTAGCGGGGCTGGCGAGTATTTCATAGGATATTATACCATTTGGTTAGCTCTTGTCAAGAGGAATGTTGTCCCGTTTTGGGAATTGGAAACCCGAGTCGCGTGCGTAGTCACAAGCAAAGTTCAAAACCCGCGCCTTAAGGCAACGGGTTCAGCCCAGCAATGCCTTTCAAGATGGGAACGTATAGCCCGTTTTCGCCTCTGAATTACCCAGCCCCCATCGAGATACTAGTATTAACGATCTCGCAAAGCGGACGGCATTGATGTTCTGGCATCATTCACGCTTACAGAAAAAGGCTAATGTCTTATAAAGTCTTATGTGACTCTATCAAGTAAGAGCCAGAAGATATCCCTAAGTTATTGCTGTATTGGGTCGCAACTGAAAAAACTGTTTCACCAGAGGTGTATTCAGGAGAGAGGCGGTCGTATGGCCGAAGCCGAACAACAAACTACAGTCGTAACCAACATCCCGTTTCTTTTCTATGATGTGATTGGCCGCATGTTTCCGGGTGGGTTTTTGATCCTCGGGACGATCTTAAGTTCGCAACGTTTCCTGCCTTTCTACTATTTTGACTGCATGTTAAAGCAAACGGAGCATTCTGAAATGTCTTTGGGAGTTGCGAGTTTGTTCGTTGGATTGGGATTCCTACTATTTGCGGCTACTTCAACCTTTCTTGGGTTTATTCTTGCAGCTTTATCCAATCTTTTAATAGAACGACAAATCTGGAAACGCCTTTGGCCACTAAATTTGAACGGTCTGAGCAAGTTCCTCGGGCTCGAGAACATAAAGTTTCTGAAGTCTCAGTTCCAAGTTCAATTTGGCTCAGAGCCAAAGGATGATTCTCTCAATGAGTCGAGCTTCTTATGTGCCTATTATGGCTGGAAAGTAAGTCCAACCCTCGGAGCGATGCAAGGGAGGTGGGACTCGGATTTACTCGCAGCGCAGTCCTTTGTATTGGTAACCCTGATTCTGATTCTGGTTAGCATAGCCGAGGGCGTGAGTGTGGGTTTTGACCTGTATTCGAAGGTGTGGCTGATTGTACTGACGCTAATACTTTGGGGCTCATGCCTCGCTTTCAATTATCACAGAAAAAAGCGAGTATACGGAAGGTTTGGCTTGTTTCTCGCGTTGAGTAATAGCCCGCACATCGAGAAGGGCGACGCTGGCCCTAAAACCTGAACGCGGTTTTCCTTGTTTGATTGCGAGGAAACCTTATTGGAGACAATGTGGTTTCGGGAGCACATCCTGAGAGATAGCCGTAGCCACTGAGATAGCGTCCCCAACGGGAGCTCACATGCGAATAGAGGACTGCGTACTAACAGGCGACTTTGTGGTGGGCGCGCCCTTTACAAGAACTGAACCTGAGGACGAATGGGTGCTTGCGCGGAACTCAGGCAAAATCCCTGTCGAACTCTTTGACTTCTATCGTCGGGCGCACTACCTCTCGTTTGGCAGCGCTCCGAGCTTTTTGGCAGATGCTGATAATATCCTCTTCAGTTACTTCAGCATGCTCCTGCGGAGCGTTATGGACTCCTTTATTGAGTCCGACGAACAGCTTCAGTCATTTATAGGGGAACAAAAACTTACCTACGATGCAGGCAAGAAGCTGCGTGGTGAGACTTGGGACCCCAGTGCAGATATCCGGGTGCGTCGCCATTTCAGGAATTTCCTTATCGCTCTTCAAACCAGCTTGGATGCTCTCGCCGACCTCATTGCACTCTTCTTCACTGGCCTCATTCCCAGACTTCACTTTGGCCGGGCCCAGTTTTCGCGAGTAGAGGCTTGGCTTAGCCGTCCGCTTCCGCCTTTCGGGTTGATTCTGACACCCTACGATGAACGTTTGCGGCAACTATTCAATTCTATGGCTCCGCTAGTGCACGCGACTGGCCCGGAGCGTGACTGGCTGCCTCTTATGCGAATGCTGCGAAATAAGGCGGCGCACCTTGGTCATCCTGTGTTTCGGCAGGTTGGTTTGCACGATCGAACTCCAAAGTTTTATACCTTCATTCCACGGCAGTGGCCGTACATTTGGGAGCGTCACATGAAGCCGCGGGGCTCCCCAAGTCCTTATGGACCAGACTTCCTTGAAAGATTCTTTCTGGAAACTCTAATGCACCAGGACGTTGTTTCTTATGGCAGTGGACTGCACGACAAAGTAACGCGTGTCGTTCAGGCGGGCATCTCGGAGCTGGCGGAGACATATAACCAGTTTCAGGACTTCCCTCTCAATACGACAGCATTGGCCGAACTTCAGGGGAACTCCGAGAGCTATAATTTTGAACGATTTCCGAACGCTTAGTATCAGAGGTCCCGCTCCTGGATTTACAAGCCGATTTTTTGATCGGTATACGGTCGTCCGAGCACCTCAGCCTTCTCTGTGCCCTCCGCGTCTCAGTGGCAAATTT
>WNFP01011670.1_pt1 | contig 11116 bp, 13 predicted proteins | sample 5400201 | NCBI WGS metagenome assembly WNFP01 (sample SAMN13153355, study PRJNA577476) | soil metagenome | isolation source: 115 cm saprolite under Madrone tree | place: USA:California | collected 2016-06-14
AAAGCATGCGCGAATTGGGCTACGACCCCAGCAAACACGGCTCGAAGTCGCTCGCAGAAATTCCCGATGTCGAGTATGATTTGGTAGCGACGATGGGTTGCGGCGATGCTTGTCCTTTCGTTCGCGCCAAAGTGCGCGAGGATTGGCAAATCCCGGATCCAAAGAATATGGAACCGGCAGAATTTCGGGCAGTCCGCGATTTGATCGAAAGCAAAGTTAAGATGGCATTAACAAAGATCGGAGTGGATAAATGCAAAGCAGTGAGCCAAAAACACTGACCCGGGACGTTGAAGCCGCAATTATTCCCGTCGGCGACAAGGTGACGTTGCAAAAAGGGGAACAGGCGACCATCACGCAATCGCTCGGCGGCAGTTACACTGTGATCGTCAATGGGAACATGTTCCGCATTGAAGGGAAGGACGCTGATGCGCTTGGAATGGAAGTCGCCGCCAAAGCCGCAAGCACTGGCGCGCCAGTTGCGCAGGAAAATTTAGAAAAGGAAATCTGGAACCAATTGCGCTCCTGTTACGATCCAGAAATTCCGGTAAACATCGTGGATTTGGGCCTCATTTACGACTGTCACCTCACTCCACTGAACGGCAGCGGTTTCAAGGCGGACGTCAAAATGACTTTAACCGCGCCCGGCTGCGGGATGGGCCCAATGCTGGCGCAGGATGTGCAGAACAAGCTGCTGTCACTTGAAGGCGTCGATGATGTAAACGTCGAGCTGGTTTGGGATCCGCCATGGAACCAGGGGATGATAACCGAAGCGGCCAAGCTTCAACTGGGCTTGCTATAATCAGCTTTCAGCCCGAAGTTCGGTGAAGAAGAAGAATTTACAGGAAAATGATTGCCGAAGCCACAGAAGATCCTCCGACCAAGATAAACTGGAGTGGGTTCAGACGCGAGTTCCCGATTCTCGACCAAAAAGTCCACGGTCAACCGCTCATTTATTTTGATAATGCGGCCACGACGCAAAAACCACGGGCGGTTCTCGATAAGTTGCGCAGCTACTACGAAAAAGATAACGCCAACGTCATGAGCTGAGCAATCGCGCCACAGCGGGATTCGAAGCCGGGCGCGCGCGTGCCGCAAAATTCGTCAATGCTCGCAGCGCAGATGAAATCATCTTCACGCGTGGCACGACCGAAGGGATCAATCTTGTCGCCAGCGCCTGGGGCCCAAAAAACATCAAAGCCGGCGACAAAATTTTGCTTACGGAAATGGAGCATCATAGCAACATCGTTCCGTGGCAGTTGCTCGCTGAGCGCACTGGCGCGAAATTGCTTTTCTTCCCGATCACCGGCGACATCGGGTTGCTGAACATGAGTCATCTCGACGAATGGCTGACAAAAGACGTGAAGCTGTTCGCAGTGACGCACATTTCAAATTCGCTTGGAACGATCAATCCGGTGGCCGAAATGTGCGCACGCGCGCGGAAGCTCGGCGTCACGACGTTGGTTGATGCCGCTCAAAGCGCCGGGCATCGGCCGGTGGATGTTCAGGAGATCGGCTGCGATTTTCTTGTCTTTTCAGGCCACAAAATGTGCGGGCCAACCGGCATCGGAGTTTTGTATGGCCGGCAGGAAGTGCTGGATAAAATGCCGCCGTATCAAGGGGGCGGTGAAATGATTCTGAGCGTCGAATTTGAAAAGAGCACGTGGAAACCCGCGCCGCACCGTTTCGAGGCTGGCACACCGGACATTTCGGGAGTCGTCGGACTTCACGCGGCAATGGATTACCTAGATAAGATCGGACGCGACAACATTGCGCATCACGATCAGGAACTCGGCGCTTACGCTTTCGCAAAGCTTTCACACCTCAAGAGCGGCATTCGACTGTTTGGGCCGCACATCGGCCGCGCCGGATTGGTCAGCTTTTTATTGGATGGCGTTCACGCGCATGACGTCGTCACTGTGGCTGATCAACGGGGTGTCGCTCTGCGCGGCGGGCATCATTGCAATCAACCGCTGATGCGCAAATTAGGCGTCGAATCCACCGCGCGAGCGAGCTTCTACTTTTATAATACAACGGAAGAAATTGATCGGTTTGCGGAAGTGCTGGAGGAGATTCAGAAATTCTTCGCAGGTTGATTTATTAGATGAGACACATGGGACGAATAGGATTTATCGAAGCATGACGGCGACGGAAGTTATCAGCGGAAAATCCACGATGAGCCAGGTGCTTGAAGCGTATCCTGGCGCGCAACGGGCTTTGTTCCGGCGTTACCACATCGGCGGCTGCAGCAGTTGCGCGTTTCGGCCGGATGAAACGCTTGCGCAGGTCTGCGAACGGAATGGCAATCTGAATGTGGATGAAGTGGTGGAACACATAAAGTCCAGCCACGAACTAGATGCGAAAATCTTTATTACGCCTAAGGACCTCGCTGACTGGCGCAACGAGGACCCATCGGTCCGGCTGGTAGATGTTCGTTCGCGCGAAGAATTTGAGGCCGTGCACATCGATGGCTCCATGTTGCTCTCGCAGGATGTCATGCGCCAGGTGATGGCCGACGGCTCAAACACGCGCCCGTTGGTCGTCATCGATCATCAAGGCAAGCAAGGGCTTGATGCCGCGGCTTATTTTATGGGACACGGTTTGCAAAATGTCCGTTGTCTACGAGGTGGCATCGATGCCTGGTCACAAGAAGTGGACCCCAAGGTCAGGCGGTATCGGCTCGGTGATTCATGAACGAAGATCTTCAAAAACGAATTGCCGAAGCGATGCGCAACCCTCAAAACATGGGGGAGTTGGCAAATGCGGACGCCGTCGGCACGGTTGGAAATTCAGATTGCGGCGAGATGCTGCGCATGTGGGTGAAGTTCAAGGAGCAAAACGGGAAAAAAGTGATCGAGCGCGCGACTTTTCAATCGTTCGGGTGCGAAACGGCGATCGCCGTGGCCAGTCTGGCGACGGAACTCATTCGCGGTAAAACCGCGGACGAAGCTCTGAGTCTCAAGACCGAAGAATTAGCGGGGGAACTTGGACCGCTGCCGCCGATGAAAATTCATTGCGCGCAATTGGTCGAAGGCGCATTGCGTTCTGCATTGGAACCGGAGAGCGCAAAGGCGGCGGAGCCAACAGCATCACAACCAACGAGCGCGAGTTTGCTGGACAATTTCACGAAACCGAATAACGGCAGCGTAAAGGTCAACTTCTTGCCCGAGTGACGCCAAAAAGAATCTTGGCGTTACGACTGACAAACTACTTTTCCGCCGACCATGGTGAGCACCACCTTTGTCGTGGGTATATCATCGACCGGACAAGTAGAAACATCACGATCGACTATGATGAGATCGGCGTTTTTGCCCGGTTCGAGTGAACCTTTTTCGCGCTCTTCGAAATTCAATCGCGCGTTGTTAATCGTATAAAACCGCAGGGCCTGCTCCCGCGTCAATCGCTCGCGAGGATTAAGAACTCGGCCGCGTTCGGTGTGACGGGTCAACGCGACCCACATTCCGAGCCACGGATTCCAGGGATTTGTTGCTGTGAATGAATCTAGAATTACCATGTGATCGCTGCCGCCACCGATGACCAAATCATTCTCCATCCAACTGCGCAATGGCTGGAACCATTTCATTCGGCGTTCGCCAAGCGTTTTGATGAGGCTCGCGCCGTCCTTGTAAAGCCAGGCTGGCTGGATATCGGCAACGATTCCCAATTCGCGGCAGCGCTGGAAATTCTGAGCCGATTGAAAATTCGCATGGCAAATCTCAAAGCGCCGATGGCGAATGTCCATTTCCTGCTGAATCCTTTCGTAGCAATCAAGCAACACATCCATTGAGGCTTCGCCGGTACAATGGGCCGTTAGTTGCCAGCCGCGCTTTGCGGCCTCAAGGTAGAGCGCGTTCAGCAGTTCGGGTTTCACGTTGAGAATTCCATGATATTTCGGGTCCGTGATCTGATAAGTCGGTCCGCAGCCCCAAGGCTCGCGCATATACGCTGTGCCGATGAGCATGCCGCCATCGAGCAGTACTTTGAATGGGCCAATGCGCACCCAATCGTCGCCGACGCCTGTTGGCCCATATTGACCGAGTTTGTCAGGTCCTTGAGTCATCTCATCGAGCTTCTTAATGGCCTCGTCCAGAGTTTTGGGGACAGGGTCCATCAACCGCGTGCAATTGACGCGGACTGTCAGCTCGAGTCGCGCTGTTCCTGCGCTGTGGGCTGGCGAGACGGTGCAACGACTTTCAGCAATTGCGCTGCGTTGCGCAACAGACCTGTTGGAGCGCCTGTTTTGGGGTCTTTGACGATTTCGCCGGGGAGCGGATCCGGCGTTTTCGCTGAAATGCCAGATAGCTGCAGCGCTTTCGAATTCGCCATCGATACCGGTCCGCAATTCCAATAGACGGGATTGTTTGGCGCGGCCGAATCAAGTTCGGCTAATGTCGGGAGGCGCCCTTCCTTCATACGAGTTGGATAAACGCGCTCTAAAACAACCCAGGTTCCGGCCGGCCCGTTGGCGGCTTTTTGATGGATGTAGTTAAAAGCCTGGGTAAGCGAACTAAGCGCTGGCATTGGCGCGCCAAATTCACTTACCGACGCCCGATAGGAATGAACGTGGCTATCATACAGGCCGGGAAGCACAGTTTTTCCCGCTGCATCCATTATCTTTGTGGCCGGCCCGCTGAACGCCTCAATCTGGTTGTTGGTTGCGACGGCGAGAATCCGTCCATTAGCGATTGCCAGCGCTTCTGCTTTGGAAAATTGAGGATCGATTGTGAGAATATTCGCGTTGCGGACGATCAATTCCGCTTGCGCGCTGCGTAAATTCACAATCGCAGGCTGACAAGAAAACGATTCTCTTTCAAGTTTTGAGGAATTTCGCGAATACACGACTGGAACAGCAATTGCGTTATCGCAATTGTGAACGCTGGAAATGGGGGCATTAAAATTCTCATTGCTGAGGACGACACGCTGACGCTCGGCCTGCTGACCGAATTGATCCGCAAGTGGGATTATGAGACAATTTCCGTCAATAACGGGGACAGCGCATTTGAAAACCTGAAGCGAGATAATGATCCACTAATATTGCTGGCAGATTGGCAAATACCGGGAGTGCATGGTGACGAGCTTTGCAGGCTGGCTCGGACGCATCTTCCCAACAAGCCACTGCACATTATTCTGACGACTGCAACCCAGCTTACGGTAGAGAGCAAAGTTCGAGCACTTGCTGCAGGAGCAGATGATTACCTGCTCAAGCCATATGATCCGCGTGAACTGCAGGCCCGTCTGCATGTAGGCGAGCGTGCACTGGTTTCACAAATTGAATTGAGAAATCGCGTTGTTGAATTGGAGGCGCAACTATCCCAGGTTAAGCAACTCGATGGACTGCTGTGTATCTGCAGCCAGTGCAATCGAATCCGCGACGATATGGAGCGTTGGCAAACGATCGAGAAATACCTAGCGGCACGAACGGATGTTACCCTCACCCATGGTGTATGTCCAAAATGCTTGGATTTGCAGGTTAAGGGCCACGTGCAAGAGACCTGATCGCTTAAAGGCGGGAATGTGGGCGTTACTGTGTTTTTTTTGAAGTTTTTCCAGCCCAGCGTTTATCCGAAAAGGCGCGTTCTCCCCAAAAGAAGCCCTTAAGCTGCTCTAACTAAGCCTCATTGGCATTACGACATAAAGGAAGGGCCCATTGATCTTGAGAACACCGGGACTCAACTCATCAATCAATTCCAGAAAAACCTCGTCGTTAGCGAGCGCGTTCAGCGGGTCGATCATATATTTCGGATTAAAAGCAATAGCCATTTCCGGCCCTTTGTAATTGACGGCTAAGGTTTCCTTTGCCTCGCCTACCTCGGGTGAATTTGCGGTAATCTCCAGCCTATTTTTGCCGAAATTCAGCTTTACTGAATTGGATTTCTCGCTGGTCATGATTTCAGCCCGCCGCAGAGCATGCAAAAACTCCTCGCGGACCAATGCCACTCTTTCTTTGGTTTCAGCCGGAATTACCTGGCGATAATTTGGATAATTGCCCTCAATCAACTTTGAAATGAGGAGGATCGCGCCGCCTTTTTCGTCTTTGAGCGCAAAGGCAGCCTGATTGTCCGCGTAACGCATCTCTATTTCACCTTTGTCCTGCAACAAACGGTTCAATTCGGTGACCGCTTTTGAAGGGACAATAAATTCTCCCTGACTCTTTTCTGAGATATCAACTTCCTCGTCAGCGAGGGCGAGACGCCGCCCGTCGGTAGCGACCATCGTCATTTTGTGATCCTTCAAGCTGATAAAGATGCCGTTGAGAACATAGCGCGACTCGTCGCTCGATATAGCGAACGAGGTCTTTTTCAACATCCCTCTTACAGTTTCCTGGGGTAACGTCACCTTTTTGTCGTCGCCGAATTTGGGAGGAGGAGGAAATTCATCGGCACTCAAACCGTTGATTTTGTAAAAGGAGGCTCCCGATTGGACGCTACAGACATTTTTTTCGTCAACCTGAAGGTCTATGTCCGCATTGGCCAGTTCCCTGACAATTCCGAAAAGCTTTTTTACCGGAACGGTGGAGGCTCCGCCCTTTTTTACTTTCGCCTCGACTGCGCAAGTAATCGTGACATCGAGGTCGGTAGCAGTGAATTCCAGACGATCTCCTTCAGCACGCATCAAAACGTTGGAAAGGATAGGAAGCGTGGTCCGCGTGCTGACTACATTTTGCACGGCTTGCAGCCCATTGATAATTTGCTCCTTCGAAATCGTGAGATTCATTGCTGCTTAATATATCTTTCTTTTAGATATGAAATTCTATCCGTATTAAGGGCTGTGAATAAGGCAAACAACCCGGAGTGTCAAGGTAACGCCAACAACTTACAGAAAAAGGAAAGCCGAAATCAAAAACCAACGCTAGCCCAAAAATGCCGAAAAGTCGCCCTTATTAACATTTTACGCAATTCATTCACAACGCGTGAAGGAGTTATTGAGAGAGTTATCGACGAGTTGGATCCGAAGAGAATGGCGGTACAACGGGTATCAGCGCCAAACTTCTCTGCTTTTTGTTGAGCGCATAATAACTTCCGGCAGCACTCGCTCAACATGCTCCACTTCTTGCGTAGTGGATTCTCTGCCCAGCGAGAAGCGGACGAGTGAAAGTGCTAAATTTTTTTCCACTCCAAGCGCACTAATGACATGAGAAGGTTCAAGCGAACCGGCAGAACAAGCCGAACCACTTGATGCGCAAATTCCTTCCATATCGAGTCCTGCGAGCAAGGCTATACTGTCTGTACCACGCACCAGCAAAGAAACTGTGTTTACAAGCCGGTTAATGCGAGAACCGACAAAATGCGCGCCTTCAATTTTATCAATTGCGCTGATGAGGCGATCAGTCAATGAAAAGAGTTGTTCTTTAGCAAAGACGGGCTTTAGAATAAATCGTTCCAATGCCTCAGTAAAACCGATAATTCCAGCCAAATTCTCAGTTCCTGCTCGTCGTTCATTTTCGTGTCCCCCTCCGAACAGGATCGGATCAGGTAGCAAAGGAGATTTAACAAACAAAGCTCCAGTGCCTTTAGGCCCGTGAAATTTGTGGGAACAAATCGAAACCAGGTCAGCATTGAACTGCTGGATACTTTCGAAGGGTTCTTTTCCGAACCACTGAACAGCGTCGCTATGAAAGAGAACGCCGCGCTGCCGGCAAACTGCGCCGAGATCTGAGACAGGCTGGATGGTGCCGATCTCATTGTTCGCTGCCATGATTGAAACCAGGATGGTGTCTGGCCGAATGGCTTTTCCCAGTGAATCAACCGAGACGCGGCCTTCACGGTCCACGGGCAAGCGTGTGATTTCAAACCCCTCTTTTTTTTCCAGATAATCACAGCAATGGAGGACAGCATGATGCTCCACTGAGGAAGTGACGATGTGTCTGCCTTTATCTTTTCGAAGCCTTGCAACCCCAAAAATTGCCAGGTTTGTGCTCTCGGTGCCGCCACTAGTAAAAATCAGTTCGCTGGGTTTGCAGCGCATGACGTTTGCGGCACGGTCTCTGGCCTCATCGAGAAGAGCCCGGGCCTGGCGACCGACGCTGTGTACGCTGGATGGGTTGCCGAAGATGCCTTCCAGGTATGGGAGCATTGAGTCGCGAACGTGTGGGTCCAGGGGAGTCGTCGCGTTGTAATCGAAGTAAACCGTGCGCATGGAATGTTTCACGGCAATTTTAAGCTCGAGCGAACCGATCTTCCGTCCAAGGATCGGCCGTGTTCGAATAACCCCTGATCTCCCAAAAACCGAGAATGTCCCGGTCTAGAAATGTAATTTCTCGAATGAATTTGGCGCCCTTCCACGCGTAGCGCTTTGGAATAATGACTCGAGCGGGTCCGCCGTGTTCAATTGACAATGGCTTGTCATTCCATTTATGAGCGATTAGCACGTCGTCATCCAAGCACGTTTCCAGCGGATTGTTGGTTGAGTAACCGTCGTAGCTTTTGAAGAAGACATCAGTAGCAGTGGGTTTAGGCTTGACCAAATCGGCAATCGTAAAAAAGGCAACACCTTGCCAATCCATGTCGAATTGACTCCATGTTGTCACACAGTGAAAATCGCTGCGGTCTTGGAATTGAGGTAAAGCCAGGAACTCCTGCCAATTCAAAGTAACTGGGTTCTCGACGTGGCCGTGGATCTTTAGTTCCCATTTCTTGAGCGGAACCTGTGGCCGGACACCGAGATCGAGCACCGGAAAGTTATGGACCTGCCTTTGGCCGGGTGGCAGGCGATCGACGGATCGCACAGACGGACGTTCTTTTCCGGCCATCTTTCGCGCCCAACGCTCTTTTGCTGCGATGTAAGCTTCCTTCATCGGTCAAACAGGTTACCCGAATCGCAACTGGAGTGCCAGCGCGATGGGCGGGAAAAGGACGGAAACGAATCAAGGTCTGGGAACGTTCAGCCCAGGGCTGGTCAGCGAGTTGGTGGGAGCAGTGTATCTGTTGGTGAAGAGCAGACCAGACGCGGAATTGGTGGGGCCGAGGCCGCCCGGGGTGCTGGTTGTGGTCGTTCTTGCAGATCCGCCAGAGGAAACCCCCGAAGGTGTGGATGCGGCACCGCCAACCGCTTGCCCGGAAGTTGCGGGCGCATTTTGCCCCGTACTTCCGTAGCCGGCTCCGACAACCTGGTTTGTTTCCCAATCGCGTGTGGAAGGCGCATTGGCGGGCGCGACATTGGAGACATAAGATTGTGCTCGGCTCGGATCATAATGTATCGCGGTATGAAATGGAGGCAGAGAGTTGTCCGAGGCGCAACCTGCAAGAAAGCCGGAGACCGCCATAAATCCGAGTACGGTCCTGATAAGCAAAGGGTTCATATAGCCCATTAGTCTAACCTCCGGCTTTCGGACGCGGGGACAATGGGGTCTCGACCTGAACAGGTCTTGGCTACGAATGATTGGGGCTTGTCGGCGACAAAATGACGTGTATGTATGGGGCCGAAAAAACGCCGCGTGAGGGCGCACGGCTTACACCACTCGAACCACAAGGAAACAATATGATTAGAACCTCGATTACGATTTTGCTCGCGACACTGACTATCGCAGCGGCCGCCGATTCCACCAATCGCCTTCACTTTCCGGCCGCGGGCTTCTCTGTTGCGGCATTAGATGCGGGCTCGGATGATGCAACTTATCAGACTCTGATGATGTTCTTGCCTGTGAAAGACGGTTTCGCTCCGAATGTCAATGTGCAGATTCAACAACCGTATGAGGGGACGATCGAGGATTACACGAAGCTCACATTGGAACAATTCAAGGAGGCAAAACTGAAAGTGCTGGAGAAAAAGGCTCTCGGCAAGTCCGCTGCGATATTCGAATATACGGGCGAAATGCAAGGACACGCTCTGCACTGGTATGCGCGGGCGGTAAAGGCGGGCAACAAAATCTACCTCATCACCGCCACTGATGCTGCCGCGAATTGGCAGAAGGATGCGGACCAACTAAAAGCGTGCGTGGATAGTTTTCGCGTTGAAGGCAATAAATCGGCGGCAGGCCGCTAGCGACATTTGAGCGGGGTTTGGAAGGGTTGGCGCATCCAGAAAATCAACTTTTTGCCCGTTTGGTGCCGATGAATGCGAAGCGCGCGTGGGTCAAGCCGTTCACCATTTTGTCGAAGTAATATTTGAACCCTCTGGAAAGGTTGACGCGTTTGACTTCCAACGGCAGAGCGGCCTGTTTAAAAAACTCTTTGTAATGGCGTAGAGTGTAATGATGAGGGGGAAGTCCGCCGGGACCGGCTTTGGCGGCAGTTTTTTTGGCTCGCGATTTCAATTTGACGAGCGGCCAGACGGGCTCGCGGATGGCGACGAAGCGTCCTCCCGGCTTGAGCACGCGTTTGGCCTCGCGCAATACCTGCACGACGTTCGTCGCGTGCTGCAAGACGGCTGAGCCGACGACGAAATCGAAGTGGTTCGAGGGAAAATCGAGTTTGTGAAAATCACCGGGGGTGCGGGTAATTTTTCCGCCATGGGCTTTGAGCAATTTGAAAACTTTGGGCGCCTGCATCTGGAGTCGGTCGTGTGCAACAGGTTTGCGCCCAAGGTAATTCGTGGGACCAAGCAACGCAAATCGGTTCTACGAACGCGTCGTGCCTGCAGGGGCTCGGCTCGACAGAAAGGCTATTGCGGAATCTCCGAGCGGCAGATGCGGGAATGTAGCTTTCTGCGGCTGATCTTCGACACAGCCGCGGTCCAATTCCCTGAGGATTGGAGTGATTCGGATTAATCTTGCGTCGCGTTCACGATGAGTTTTAATGGATTCGGCACGGGCAAGGGGATTAGTCTATCACTTACCGCGCTGAAGAAACCCTATGACGTCAAGACTCCACCGGTATCTCCGACTTTGTTTTGTTCTCGCCTGCCTTTCGATGCCTGCTGTTAAAGCTGTGGATGGCCCAGCCAACACGCTTTTGCCCGGGCATAAGATTGAAGTAACCGATCCTGCTCTTGCTCAGGAAATCACGGCACAGGGCGGGCACCTGATTGCAGATTATGGATCGTTCCAGCTATTCGACGTTCCCAGCATCACGCCTGAAGTCGTTGGCAGCCTGGGACAAATTCGCGACGATTATAACGTGATCACGCTCAAGTCCGGCCATTTGGATACGACCCAACCGGAAGTGCAGGGCTTGCGAAAAAC
>WNFP01004954.1_pt1 | contig 11114 bp, 15 predicted proteins | sample 5400201 | NCBI WGS metagenome assembly WNFP01 (sample SAMN13153355, study PRJNA577476) | soil metagenome | isolation source: 115 cm saprolite under Madrone tree | place: USA:California | collected 2016-06-14
CCGATAGGTCGGGGCATCGCGCACCGCGGTGGCGGCGCGCATTGATCACCGGCGCATCGTCGGGAATCGGCGAGGCCTTCGCGCGCCGGCTCGCGAGTGACGGTACCGACTTGGTCGTCGTCGCGCGCCGCGCCGACCGGCTCGAGCAGCTCGCCGCCGACCTGCGCCGCGCGCATGGGATCGACGTCGAGGTGTGTGTCGCCGACCTCACCGACGGCGACCAGCTTGCGCGCGTCGAGGGGGTGCTCCGCGACGACGGGCGCGCGATCGACTTACTGGTGAATAACGCCGGCGGCCAACAGGCCGTCGCGCCGCTTTCCGCGCGTGTCGCCGACGACGTGGAGCGGGAAGCGATTCTGAATGGTCTCGTCGTGCTCCGGCTGACGCACGCGGCCGTCGTGGCGATGACGCGGAGGAAGACGGGCGACGTCATTCAGGTCTCCTCGGCGGTTTCGTTCTACCCGTTGCCCGGCAGCGCGAAGCTCCGCGGCACGGGCGTCCGGATCACGGTCGTGTGTCCGGGCTTCACCCGCACCGCGATCCCCGCGCGCCTCGGCTTCGACGAGCGCAACGTGCCACGCGCGCTATGGCAGGATCCCGACGCCGTCGTGACGGTCGCGCTGCGGCGACGCGTCCGCGGCAGGACGGTCGTATCGGGTTTCCTGAACCGCCTCGGTGTCGCGATGGCGTACTACCTCCCGCGGCAGGTCGTGCTGCCGTACGTCGAGCGCATGCAGAGGCCGGGTCTCGCCCACGCCGCGGCGGCGGCCGAACGCGCCTCGTGACCGTCCGCTCGCCGGACGAGGTCGATCGCATCGTCGATGGCGATCACGTCGCCATGCTCGCGTACGTGACACCCGCCCGCGGAACGGTGCTGTTGCCGCTGACGAATTTCGGCGTTCGCGACCGCGACGCCGGGACGGTGACGGTGAACAGCTCGGTCGGCATGTGGACGAAGCTCGCCGCGATCCGGGGCAATCCGCACGTCGCGCTCGCCTTTCACACGCGCAAGCATGCGCTCTGCGAGCGCCCTGAGTACGTGCTCGTCCAAGGACGGGCGGCGCTCGGTGCGCCGGTCGCCGACTACCCGGCGACGATCCTCGAGAACTGGGAGCGCATTGAGCCATGGCGCGGCGTGAGTCCGATCTGGAAATGGTGGCTCCGCGTGTACGCGTTGCGAGTGGCCATCGAGATCCGCGTCGAACGAGTGATCGTGTGGCCGGATCTCCGCTGTAACGGCCCCACGTCTACGGTGCTCCGCTGCCGTCGCAGCCGTTGCCGCCTCAACGACGTCCCGCTCGCGGCACGCGACCGCGGATCGACCATGTTCGCGCCGCCGCGACGGCGGTGCGTCTGCCACACGTGCTGCTCGGCTGGGTCGGTGTCGACGAATTTCCGACGATCGTCGCCGCGCGCGTCGCAGCGACGGTCGAGAGCGGCATCGTGCGCGACGTGCCCGCGGCATGCATTCGTCCCGGCGGCGTGCCGGCCCGACCGCGCACTGGTTCAGCCGCGGCGTCATCGGGCAGGACCAGCGGAAGCACACAGGCTGGTTCGAGGCCGAGACGGGCCGCCGCGCCGTCTACGCGCCACACACCACGGCCGGCTACCGGTTCCCCACCTCGCGCATCCTCTATCGCCTTGTCGCGGGCGGCGCGACGCGCTGGGGACTGCGCAGCGCCCGCGCCGCGGGGTTCGGCGGTACGTGACCGCAGCGGAACGGGTTCGCGACGATCACGCGTCTTCTACGCTGATCGCCTCGAGCTCGCGTTGCTTCGTCTCGGGAAGCAAGAGGACGAGGACGCCGGCGACGGCGATGGCCCAGGAGAGCAGGCTCGTCATGCGCGCGAGCGCGCTAGCCCTCCCGAGGGCGAGCGGCAGCAGATCGATCGCGGAGTGGAGGAGGCCATTTCCTTGTCGGTAGGAAAGATTACCCGCCTGGGTGACAGATGATCGGTTATCGGACGCGCCCCTATTCGCCGGCCATTCACTAAACACGGAGTAGGCGATCGCGGCGGACTCTTCGACGGGTTGCCTTCCATGAAGCGGGTCATGCGGTAGCGCGTGTCCGACTACGGCAAGGCCGCGTGCGGCGGATCTCCATCATTCCGACGCGTCTCGGCGACGACTTCGACCAGGACTTCTCCCAGTTCCGTCGGTTCTTCCGTCGCTGGAGGACGTTCAATCAAGGCTATTGCGATGTCGTGGTGCGCGCCCCGCGTCGCCGGAGCATCCACGCCAAGACCTGGACCTCCAAGGAGATCATCGTGTGGCTGGCGGGCGCATTGGCAGAGCAACGAGCCACCGGACAGCGTCCGAGAGGCGGATCCTGCTACGACCGTACAGTAGCGTGGGAACTCGCACGCGGCGCTTCATCCTCAGATCGAGAAGCGCGAGCCTACCTGGCGCGAATGCGGAGGCGGGCTCGCGCCCTTCTCGACAACCCTGCCGCGTGGTCGATGGTGCGAGCGATGGCGCGGACACTTCTTCGGGAGGGCGTCATCGACGGATTCAAGACGTAGCGTAGATCAGCGCAAACAGCCGACGACTGGATCTTCTTGCTACGGCTTCTCCGCGTCCTCGGACAGCAGTCGGAGCGTCCGCCGGACGGCCTCAGGCTTGGCCGCCTGAAGGCGCTCCATCGCGCGATCGCGAGGACCGCGTTCCGGAAGCACGAAGGAACTCGTGGAGGTCGACGTCTAGCGCGGCAGCGAGCTTCACGAGCGTGCTGACGCTCGGGCTCCCATTGCCACGCAGGATGTTCGACAAGTGCCCCTTGTGAACGACATGACCGAATCTGATCCACGATCTCTTTTCCAGCGTTGGGCCAAGCAGCAGCGGGTCCTACGTCCATTCAAGGCGCTCCTCGGGATGGACCGCGACAGCCGACATCAGATCGCCGAACAGCTCGGGGTCGATCTAAACGGGGCGTGGGATGATGCAGTCTTGAACTCAAACTACGATCTTGGGCTCGACGAGCATCCAAGGCGCTCGCCGTCGGTCACGATCGAGGCTGAAGCCGCGATCATTATTGGCATGGATGGTGAGGGAATCCAGGCGAGGTCGCACGGGACATTCCGGACACTAAACCCTACCGCTCGGAATCACACCTGGCGTGAGGTGCTCGCGAGCGTGGTGACCGAGTTCCGGATCCCAGTTCGGAAGAAGGCGGGGACACCTACGGTCGAGGAGTTCGAGGCCGCGATTTACGAGTGGGTAGCAGAGAAGACGATGGAGAAGATGCCATCGAAAGAGGTGAAGGAGATAGAGAAGTTTCTGGCGGAGCAACCCGAGATCTCCGAGCGCTTGCAAAGGGCTGGTTTCGGTCCGAGTGCAATGAAGCTCGCTGCTAGCGGCATCTTCAAGCTCGCCGAGAGAGGCGGCTTCGGAACCTACATTACTGCCGTCAAGGCAGCGGCGTTCCTCAACGAGAGAGTCGGCACGAACCTCGCGATGAGATCAGTAACGACGGGACTGAAGTCCGTCATTCGCGGAGTCAATGCGGTTCTCTGGGCGTGGCTCGTGAAGGACGTACTCGACCTCGTGTTCGGCCCGTCAAGGGGAAGACTGATTGGAGTCATCTCCGAGATCCACCAGTTCTATTTGTTCAAGCGCCTGGAAGGTGAACGCCCGTGAAGCTGGTGTTTGTACACGGGCTCGGGGGCGAAGACGGCGGGCCGCTCGAGAGGAACCTTTTCGAATATGCTGACCGCGAAAGTTGCGAGCTCCTGACGATCCGGTGGGCCGCGGGAAACTTCAAGAAAATTGCCGGCGGAGATCTCTGGGATCTCGCTCAAGAGGCAGTGACCGAGCACCATCCTTGGCGGTTCGCGATCCGCGTGATCGTGCGGGTCCAGCAAGAGGCACATCAGCACTGGGACTCTGCGCTCGGGAACGCGACGCGCGCGACTCAGAAACTCGTCGGCGTCATAAAGTTCCTAGCGGGATCTGGAGAAGAGTTCTCGGTCGTGGGGTTCAGTCTCGGAGGCCGTGTTCTCATGTCGGCGCTGCAGGTCATCGGCGACCCGGGTGCCCAAATGCGTCGGGCGGTCTTTGCCGCTGCCGCTGTCTCGAGTTCAAACTTTGCTCGACTGCAACCTGCGCTCCTTTCTGGGGGCCGTATCGTCAACGTCTACTCGGATGATGACGAAGTGCTGGCCTCTCTCTACCCGATCGTCCATGGACTCGACGGCGCCGCTGGGACGGGACCCGTCCTGGTGTCGGGAGGGGAGAACGTCAAGGTTGCCGCCGGCCATCTTTCGTACGCGAAGCTCGGCCGAAAGTTCGTCGCGCTCGCAACGGCGCCTGCGCAACAAAGGTCTCTGCTTCCCGCGATCTAACCCTCTGTTTCTTCGTGTGCAGGTTCTACGGACGAGCCTGCGTATCTATCGGTCGATTCCGACGCAGGTGGTCGCAGATCGCCGGCGCGGACCAACGGGGCGAAACTGGAAGAATGCCGTAGCCGCAGGAGGACAGCGGGCCGGTCGGACCCCGGCCGGACGCGCCCCGGGGGCGTGGCGGCTCGTGCGCGGGTCGGTGCTGCTGGGGTTTTGGCCTGGCTGCTGCTCGGCGTCGCGCTGACGGGGCTGACGCTCTTCGCGCTGCTGACGTTCCGGATCGGCGTCCGGGCGTACTTCCACCACATCGCCCGGCTCTGCACTCGGATGGTGCTCCTCGTCGTCGGGGTGGAGGTGCGGGTCGTGAACCCGGAGCCGCTGCTGTCAGAAGGTTAGCTTGCCGAAGGCGGCTCCGTTCCCGATCACGTCGCACTCGATGTACTGGAGGAACCGTGGTGCGGTCGTCAGGCGCTGCTGCCACTCCGCGTTCGATGACGACGAGACCAAGGTCTCGTATGCTCGTGGTGCGCCTCGCGTGGGTCGGGTCTCGCGGGGGTCGCGGACGTTGGGGTCGAGGAGCGCCATGTCGGCTAGGTGGGCCCGCAGGTCGGGTGGGAGCTGGGGCCACAACCCGATCTGATGCGAGAGGTTGACGATCCTGTGGGTCTCAAAGTGCGGGGGTAGGAAACCGTAGTGCGCAACGATCACAGCCTTCACCGCGTACTCGGCCGACATGAACAGGGCGCCCGCGCCGGTGACATCCATCGAGGACATGTCGTTGAACCGGCTTTGGGCAGCACCAAAGCCACCCCGGCTCTCGTTCAACCATCTCGCCGTTTCGGGTCGCACCGTCGCCGTACCTCCTTTCGATCAGCTTGGGCGTCTCATCATCGGTTGGGTGACCCGGAGGATACAACGCCGCGCGTCGTCTACACACCCGCCGAGCCCACCTCATGCCTCGAGCGCTGGAGTCGTTGCCGTGAAGCCCTCAGGCCGAACAAACCAAAGGGCAGTATAGAGCGGTCAACTGTAGGGACGTGCCTCTTTCGAAACAGGCGCAATTGTCCGGCATGTTCCGTGATACTCCGGTCAGCCGCCGAGCTCTTCGCGGCGGGCGCGGCGCTCCACGAGGTCGTCGAGCTCCTCGAACGAGACGTCGCTCCCACGGATGAACTGCGCGGGCAGCAGGCTGTACGGAAGCGCGGTGGACATCTCGCCCGGGTGTCGGCGCCCGTGCGCGCGCGGCGGTGTCGAGGGAATCTGCCAATAGTACGGTGGCGGTACCTCGCCATCATAGGCGCGCCTCAGTTCACGCGCGAGATCGCGCGCGGCATGAGTGCCGAGGTTGGACGTCATGGTCACTATCCTCCGTAGATCATTCGACGGTGCAACGCGTCGGCGTCGCGGCTTCCGTGGTCGCGATGCGGCCTACGCGCGCACCACGACCGCTCTGACGTGTCGGCAGCTTCGCCGCCGACGCTCCGCGCGCCCGCCATCGCAGCAACCCGCGCGCGAGGTACGTCGGTTCTAGCCGGAGTGCTTCGCATACGCCTACGAACGAAAACGCTTCGTCACCGCCGCCAGTGCGGCGAATCCACCGCTCCGCGTCTGCCGCGCCCTTCGAGCCGTGCCGCGAGAGCTGCAGCGCTGCGTCGAGGAGTACGGCCGCGATGAGGCGGCATTCCGGTGATCTCGGCGTCTGGCCGGCCATCGTATCGAACAATTGCGACGGCACCAGCATCTCGGGCGGCGAGCCGGCGCCCTTGCGGCGTGCCATCCGCTACCTCGCCGTGCGCGGGCGGCGCCGCGTTCGCGCAGGGGTGCTGCGTCGGCGCCCCGATCGCATCGCCGCCTCCCGAGCCCACAGCCGGGCGCGATGCGTATGGTCACGCGCCTCTTGTACGGACCGCTCGACGCTGGGCCGCTCCCAAAGCCGAGGCGTTGCCGGACGCCGGTCTGGTGTCTGCATGGACCACCTGATGGGTGGGCTCGAGAAGCAAGGAAGGGGCGCGCGGAACGCGCTACCGACGCGCCGCTCCGCAGAGCCGTGCTCGGGGCGAATGATCGGTGACGCTGAGCGTACGCCCTGTCGAGCGCGGAACGCAATCGAAATCGCCGCGTCGAAATCCGATCACTCGCAGGCGCACGTTTCCCGACGTGCGACCACGACGGGCGTACCGTTGTGCCTTTGTGATCCGCCGAAACGCTGCTGGCGAAATTCAGGGCGGGCGGTGCACTTCGCGCGATCGAAGGTGAGCGGCGCGCGAGTCTCGATTCGCGGCTCGCGGCTGACCGTGCGCGTGTCGTCGGCGCCCTACGCACGCTCGCCGATCAGCTCGAGGCGCGCGTTGACGAGGTAGCAGGTTAGTTTGTGTGGCGGTTCTCGACGGGATATATGGATCATAGTTCCAGCTCTGCGGTTCGCCCGCGTACGGCTCCCACGCGCGGACCACGGGGCGGCGCACTACTGATCGACGTCAATTACTTCTGCTGACCGGCAAGAGTAACTTGTCGCCGATCACACCACGCGCCGCGGCCCTCTCCGAGCCCCCACAGGTGGCTGATGCTCTATCACGGCATCCGCCACACGCCGTAAACGCGACGACACGCGGCGCGGACATCGCGGCGCTGCTGGGGCAAGCCGAGGTGTGAAGAAATGATCGGCGGCATGACTAGCCGAGACACGCACGAGAGCGGGCGAAGGGAGGACGCAATGCCGCAGTCCGATGTGCTGAGCGCACTCATAGCGTCACTCATCGAAGGGCAGTACTTCGAAACGCTCGCGACCAAGCTCACTGAAGACCCGTTTGAGACCTGGAAGGACGGGGTGCTGGATGCGCTCACCGGGATTCAGGGAGTCCGGACGAAGCCGCTGCGCGAGATTGCCATCAAGGCGATGGACAACGTGCAGCGCGCCACGGACTTCACTGCGAAGGTGAAGCTGCTCAACGGCTACCTGCGGACGGCGATTCGCCTGACCAAGGGAACAGTCCCCACTTCAAAATGAGTCCCTACTGATTGATCCCGACGAGCAGCGCGCCGGGCAGTTGAGTCTTGAGGTTACCGATGAGTTTCAAACTGGAACTCAGCAAAGCGTCGTACTTTGCCGACTTCGTGGTCTACCCACTAGCCATTTTCGCTTCTGGATTCCTGTTATGCGTGGCGCCGCGAGGTGAACGGCCGCATATCGCAGTAGCAGTACTGAGCGGCATCATTGGCTGGAGCCTGCTCGAATATATCTTGCATCGCTTCATTCTGCATGGTCTTGAGCCGTTTCGAAGTTGGCACGCGGAACATCACAACCGACCGTATGCCTTGATCGGGACGCCGACCGCGATCAGCGCCACCGCTATCATCGTGTTGATATTTGTACCGGCGCTTCTGATCAGTGATCTTTGGCTGGGGACAGGCTTCACGCTCGGAGTGACTGCAGGCTACCTCGGATACGCCTGCACTCACCATGCGGTCCACCACTGGCACGCGGGATCGGCATGGTTGAAAAACCGGCAGCGACTTCATGCGCTGCATCATCATTCGAGTGCGGCTTGCCAGTTCGGCGTGATCACCTCGCTTTGGGATTCTGTGCTTGTAAGCCGGTATCGACTTCATGTCGACCTCGCACGCCCTACCGTCCGTCCCCGGGTGAACCATCTCCGCAGACTCGCTCCGTCGCCGATTTCTTCTTCCGTGACACAGCCGACGCGCGGGCGCCGCTCGGGCCAGGACGCGACGAAAGGCCGGTGATGATGACTATCGACCGCAGTCTCTGTCACCTCGTCATCGAGGTGCGGGAAGAGCTGCCATGAACTACTCCATGGCGCTGAGAGCGTCGGAAGCCATCGCGGTGACGAGATCGTCGACGGTTGCCGACGGCCGCTCGCCCGGCGCGAACCGAGTGAGCGGTATGCATCACGCGATCAGTTCGCCGCCCTGCTGCTTCACCTTGGCGATGATGGTGAGGTCCACCATCGGCGGTGGCGGGTCCGGGGTCGTGCTTGCAAGGAACGCGGTGCACACGATCTTCTTCGAGGTGGCGAGGATGCACATTCGTATGAACTCCGACTGCACCCGCCGCGCGGCATCAGGTGGCCCGTCCCTGCGTGCGCGTCAGATCCCCCTTGATCCGCCGTGGGAGGCGCAGGGTGTTTTCAGAAGCAGCCTGTTACCCGTCGCTCGCCTCACCGGCGCTGTTGGGAACCGGCTTGCCGCCCACGCGCAGCTTCAGCTCCTTACCGGCCTTGAAAAAGGGCACGCGCTTCGCAGCTACCTGCACGGGCGCACCGCTCCTGGGGTTATGGCCCTCGCGCGCCTGCCGATGCTTGACGACGAGGCTCCCGAAGCCGCGAATCTCGATACGCCCGCCGCGCGCCAGTGCGTCGGTCATGCTGTCGAAGACGCCGTTCACGACGACCTCGGCGTCGGAGCCGGATAAACGCGGATAGAGTTTCACGACCTCGTCGATCAGGTCCCGCTTGGTCATTGATCGGGGATAACTCCCGTGGCTAACCCGGGCCTGGCCCGTTCAGGGGGCCCTTCAAGCAGGCTCGGTGGCGCGCTCCGCAGTTTCCTTGACACTGATCCGGTCTACTGGCGCTCCGCCATCACTAGACGAGGACCGCGTCTACACGACCCACCTCCTGCGCCGCAGCTACCGCGCAGATGGCCAGGTCAGAAACGAAACCGACTGCCGTACCCAACAGCGGTCCGAATCGAGAGGAGGTTCCATGCCGAGACCACCATACGACGGAGGCTGCCTTTGGGTACTGCTCGGAGTTGGTCGGCCGCAACGCCAAGTGCTCGACTTTCAACGCGCTCGGATTTGATCGGGCTCAGCGAGACCGCCTATTGCGCGCCACCCGCACGCCTGCGGCGCGGTCGCGCGCAGCATGCGCTTGTCCGCGCAAGCGGCTGGCCTCCGCGAGCAATTCTTTAGCGACTGCACGGGCCTTGGCGATGTCAGCCAGTACGCGTTCTAGTGCCTCGCGAAGAGCCTCGTACCACTCCCGGCGTTCTTGGTCGCGCAACGCCCTTCTAGCGTAGCGAGCGGCCAGCCGTAGACCATCCCCAGTAGTAGGCGCCTTCGGAGGAGGCTCGATTGTCATTGACGGCGACTCCTGGGCCGTTCAGAGTGCGTGCAGCAGGGGATGGTGGGGCTTGGTCGGGCAGTGGACTTCACAACGCTGTTGGGAAGGTCCGCTGTGGAACCATCCGACCTCGTGCGCGTCGCGCACGTCCGCGCCGTGAGTGACGGACTCGGGCTTATCTGCGAGCTACCTGACAAGCGGCGCATCGGCGTGCCGCGGCACCTAATCGACCCCAGCAGCGAGGTGCGGCATCCCGGCGACGAGGGGACACTCGTCATCCCCGAGCGACTTGCGAAGGATCTCGGGCTCGACGGGTCGAGCTGAGTCACCGCATCTTCGCGTGCGTCGAGCGGCACTGAGAGCGCGCGGCGGAGGGTGTCTGTGGCAGCCATTGCAGGTCGGGCACGCGCGTAGCAATCGTCCGTTAACGACGCACAGATCTGGTGAGTCTACTGGCATCGATATCCAGTGACTTGAAGCGGCGTCCGCGCGCACGTTTGTTACGCAGACGCAATGAACGGATGAGTACACGCAACACTAGCCCTCGATCGTCGACGCCCGCTACCCCAACGAGACGTCCTCAAGCGCGTAGATCGCGGGTGATGGTACCATCAGGTTGAACCCGCGAGAGCGGAGACGCGAAGAGGATCTCAAACGTTGAATTGAACTCGGTGGCTACGCCGGCCAAGCGCCACGACACTACGGAATTCTGAACCACTGCGAAGACTGGCCCCCCGCTTACCCCACCCCATGGCTCTCCGACTTGGGGCGGTTGAAGACTCTGCTGCGGCACCCAATCCTCCCGACTGAACTGGATCGAAAGGCGATCCGCACGAACGGTGGCGGCCACCTCGAGGCCCCCAGCGAAGCCCCACTGGATAACGCCAGGACGCTCGACGCGGTGACGACCTGGATAGCCACCAAAGAAGATTCCCTTGCCCTCCTCTGGGGGCTTTGGGGGCCACGCTCGAGGATTTTGATGCGGGACCCTCTTGAGCCGTGCGAGAATCGTTGGTTCGATGCGAAACGTTGCGATGTCTGCGGACGAATCTTCGTCGATCCGGTTCTCGCTTGGATCGAATGCCTCGCCGCCGATCTCGCAGAGAGTGGTGCCGTTGGCTGTAACGGCCGAGCGGAAACCCTCAAGAACGTGGCGCGCCGTAACTGCAAAAGGCCCTGCGCCAGCGTCAACGAAGAAGATCGTACCGTTGTTGAGAACTGGGCCACGATGACCAGCCGTGAAGCGAAACCAGTAGATGGGGGCGGAGCACTGGAAGGTCACATCAAGGAGGACTCTACCGAAGCCAGCCCGGATTACGCGAACCCCTTCCTCCTTCGATACCGCCTCGATCATAAGTCGGTAGGAAACATTACCCGCCTGGGTGACAGATGATCGGTTATCGGACGCGCCCCTATTCGCCGGCCATTCACTAAACACGGGGCGGATGAACCGGCCCGCCGGTCACTTGGGCCGAAGGCGGAGCCCGAAGGCGCGTGGGTACCGTAGGGAAAGCGGGCCGTCAAGACGCACCGCGGCCGCGCCGCTCGGCAACACCGGCGGAAGCGCTCAGGACGGGAAGTCGAACGAGAGTTCAGGCTCCCGAGGCGGCGGACGCGCCGGGGCGGGTCCCGGTGTCTCGGTCGGCAGTCCGAGATGGCGCAGAATGCGCGCGACCACGGGCGGATCGTCGAT
>WNFP01006313.1_pt1 | contig 11114 bp, 10 predicted proteins | sample 5400201 | NCBI WGS metagenome assembly WNFP01 (sample SAMN13153355, study PRJNA577476) | soil metagenome | isolation source: 115 cm saprolite under Madrone tree | place: USA:California | collected 2016-06-14
TTCGGAGCGCTTGAGCGGTTCGAAGAAGTCGAGTGGGTCGAGCGTCGCTTCATAATAGCCCCAGCGGCGAAAGGCGTCGAAAACTCGCTCGCGCTCTTGGCTAATGACTGAGGATTTCTTAGGCGCTCTTGCAGGTTTTGCGGGGCGCTCTGCTTCCAGGGTTGTCCGGTGTGCCATAACGTCTATCCAACAACCTTCTATTTTGCCACAGATTCCAAATCGGGGCTTTCGAGGCCAATTTGTCGGCTCCTGAAGAAGCTTCTGGCCAAAATGGCCCTGCCGATGGATCGTATTCGCAACAAGACTCTGGTGCAGCGGGGCTTCCCTGCAACCCGTCATGCGCGATTTCGAAATACGACGAGCGATGCCAGGCGAAATCGACGCTGCCTATGCGATCGTTGAGGAATACTACGAAGCCATGAACGTAGTGGCACGCGATACGCGAGACGCGTTTGCGCGGTTGTATTTCAAGAACGGCGCGGGAATCTGGCAGGCTTGGCTTGAAGAAAAAACTATCGGATGCATCGGCCTTCGCGCGATGCCGCAATTTACCGATAGTGGCGAGGTGAAGCGCTTGTACGTAAGGCCTGAATATCGCGGCCGGGGAATGGCTGCAGCGCTGCACGACGCGCTCCAGAACTACGCAACAAATTCTGGCTACCGCTGGTTGTATCTTGACACGGCGGACAATATGACTTCAGCGATCCGCTTTTATGAGCAGCAAGGCTACGAACGCTGCGCGCGCTATAACGAAAACCCGCAAGCAACGATTTTCATGCGGAAAGAGCTGCGCGCACCTTCTGAGAAAACCGAATCATGACGCTTCCGCTGCAGTGGTGCAGCTCATCGCTGCGGACGCCGCTACAGGGCTCGGACGAGAGATTCAAGTCTGCTGGCGATTTCGTCGGCGGGAGTGCCAGGTGGAAAGATAACTGGCGCGCCAATGCGCACAGTGATTTCACCGAGATGGGCGAAGCGGCGGTGTTCGCGCTTCATCTCCCAGATGCCGTCGAGCCGCATCGGCACGATGGGTAAGCGCAAATTCTCCGCTAACAGGCCTATGCCGCCCTGAAAAGGCGCCATCTCGCCAGTCTCGGAGTTCGTCACTTCGCCCTCCGGAAAAACGAGGACGCTGTAGCCGCGGTCCGCGGACTCGCCAGCGAAACGAAAACTTTCTCGAAAACCGGAATGCTGCGGCAACGGAAAGACGTTGAAGAGTCCAGTTACGAGCCAGTAGCCGAGTTGATACGCCCAACGCTTGGCGAAAAACCAATCGCTCGGCGGGCAGCGCATGTTCTGCAGTGTTTCGCCGCCCATGGCCGTGGCGAGTCGGTGGCGAAAGCGCAGCGGCAATGCGGCAAGGATCAGGCCGATATCGGCGCGCCGAGTGACGTGATTCGAAATGACAAGCACGGGGCCTCGCGTGTCGCGGAGATTTTCGCGGCCGGTAATTTTCGGATGGGCAAGAATCTGCGTTGCGGGCCACACCAGCGTGTAGTACACCGCAAGCCTTAGCCAAAGCGCAGGCGCGCGCTGCGTCCAGCGGGGATAGATATATTCATTGCGGCGGCCCGCCGGCTCCCGCAATAGCTGCTCGAGGTCGGCGACGGTTCTGGCGTTTGCAAATGACGTTTCGTTCAGCTCCACCTGGAATCGTTGTTCGAGCGCGCTCATAAGCTCAACGCGATCCAACGAGGTGAGATTCAACGCGCGTTCCAAATGATCTGCGGCAGGGCTCGGCATCGCGAATTTTGCCAGGACATCGTCAAGTGCGCTCTTCTTCGCTCCGGGCTCGGAGGCGCCGCCCAGGAGTTCCGCGGCGCGCGTGGCGATGAGATTCAACCGCGGTTTGCCCGTTGGCGTACGAGGGAAATCCGGCTCGGGCCAAAGGATCCAATGCAACATGCGTTGGTATTCGGCTAAGGAAGCGTTGGCCTTCGCGACCGCCGCACCCGCAGCATCTTTCTCCGCGTTCTTAACAAGGAGCACCGCGCAGGGCTCGGCGTTTCCTCCCCGTTCGAGCGGCACAACCACGCAATCGCGCACGACCGGTTGTTTGCGGAGCGCGGCCTCGAGATCTTCGGGGTAAACATTCAATCCTGCGGGCGTGACGATGACGTTTTTCTTCCGGCCGCGAAAGTGCAGGTTGCCGTCGGCGTCGAGTTCGCCGATGTCGCCGGTCCGCAGCCAACCACCATTTTCACTCTCCACTTGCGGCGGCGTTCCTTCCGTCACTCCTTTCCGGAACGCCCCTTTTTCCCAGTAACCTGTAGCGACGTTTTCGCCGCGCACAAGAATTTCTCCGTCCTCGGCGAGCCGAAATTCGCGGCCGGGCAAAATCTTGCCAATGGAACCCTGCGTGGCGCGGAAGGGATGATTGAGACTGATCAGCGACGCCGTCTCCGTCATGCCATAGCCCTGCACGACCGCGTAGCCCATGCGTTTGAAGAACTCCTCGGTCTCGCTGGAGAGCGCAGCGCCGCCGGAAATGAATGCCCAGAATTTCCATCCGAAGCGGCGGTGAACGCGACGAAAGCGCCAGGCGCGGCGGAGAAATTTCTGCCCATCGGCCGCGGAATACGTGCGCGCGAACCACTCGTCCTGGCCATGAGCTTCGAAATCACGCAGGAGGCCACCACGCAAGACATCGAGCATGCGGGGAACGGCGATCAACGCAGTCGCGCGCTCGCGCTTGCTCGTTCGAATGATTTCCGAGGGACTTGCGGACGCCTCAAAAACTACCGCCGCACCCAGCAGCGGCGGCACGAACAGCGCCATGAATTGCCCGAAGATGTGGCTAAGCGGCACAAGCGTGACAAAACGCAGAGAATGAAACCAACGCTCGTACTTGCGATAGGGTTCGATGCCGCGCTCGAGCGGCTCGAGATTCGCCAGGAAATTCCCGTGCGTCAGCACCACGCCGCGTGGCTCGGCGGTGGTGCCGGAGGTAAAGAGAATTTGGGCGATGTGCTTGCGGGTTATGGGCTCGTCAGAGAGAGTCAAGTAAAGAGGCTTCGCGCGTTGATCGGAAGCCCGCGACGTAATGTGGACGCGGGGCCGGCTGGCCGTGTCGGTTAAATCTTCCAGTTTCAGCGCGGGGATGGCAGGATCGAGTTCCGTCTTATCGCGCGTCGCAAGGACGAGTTTGGCCGACGTTTCACGCGCAACGCGGGCGGCAAATTCGGGAGTAGCCCCGTCATCCATGGGCACGGCGACCGCTCCCCGCAGCAGGCATCCCCAGAAGGCCGCGATCCATTCCACGCTGTTTGGCCCCCAGAGGAGAACGCGCTCGCCGGTTCGAATGTGGCGTTCTTTTAGCTCCCATGCGCACGCGAAGGCCCGGGCAGCGAGTTTGGCGTACGTCCACGTCTCGCGACGATAGCCCCGCCGCTGCACGACAGCGATGTCCCGCGCGTAACGCTCGAACTCCGCGAACAGAGATAGGAGATTTTCTCGTGGCATGGTGATTACGGCATCTAGCGCTTCACAATAAATCTGATTCTACGCCTTTGTAGCGTCGCCCTCTTGCCCTGAGGGGAGCCGAAGGGTCAGGGCCGCCCTTGCGGCCACGATCGCGACGCATCGAGGATGCCAGGCTGAAGCCTGGCGCCACCAAGAAACCAGGAAGCACCTCCCGTGCCACCCAGGAACAGGTTCGTGTATCTCACGAAAAGCGAACGCGGCGAAAAGGGCTAAACTCAGTTACAATATTGGTGGGAGAGTTTTCCTAATCTTCCTTGGAAAGCAGTAGGGGGCGAATGCCGGTTCCTATTTCACAGGCGTGGACTGTCGCAACGTACGTCCTCAAGCAAAAGCTCAAGGGCCGTAAGCGGTATCCCTTTGTGCTGATGCTTGAGCCGCTATTTCGCTGCAATCTGGCGTGCGCGGGCTGCGGCAAGATCCAATACCCCGCGCACATCCTGAAAAAGGAATTGACTCCCGAAGAGTGCTTCAAAGCCGTCGAGGAATGCGGCACGCCGATGGTTTCCATCCCCGGCGGCGAGCCGTTGATGCATCCGCAGATCGATGAGATCGTCGAGGGGTTGGTCGCGCGGAAGAAGTACATCTACTTGTGCACAAACGCGCTGCTGCTGAAGGAAAAGCTCCACCTCTTCAAGCCCAGCAAATATCTGACGTTTTCTGTGCATATGGACGGGGAGCGCGAGCATCACGATTTTTCCGTTTGCCGTGAAGGCGGCTACGATTTGGCCGTCGAAGGCGTTCGGGAAGCGCTGAAGCGCGGCTTTCGCGTGACCACCAACACGACGCTTTTCGACGGCGCCGATCCGAAGAGCGTGCGAGCGTTCTTCGACGAAATGATGGAGCTCGGCGTGGAGGGCATGATGCTCTCGCCGGGCTATTCCTATGATAAAGCCCCGGATCAGAAGCACTTCCTGGGGCGGGCGCGCACGCGGCGGCTGTTCCGCGCCATCCTCTCGAACCGCAAGAAGAGCTGGCAGTTCAACCAGTCGCCGCTATTCCTCGAATTCTTGATGGGCAGGAAAACTTACGCCTGCACGCCCTGGGGCATGCCGACGTACAACATCTTCGGCTGGCAAAAGCCTTGCTATCTGCTCCAGGACGGCTACACGGATACATTCCAGGAGTTGCTGGAGACGACGGAATGGCAGAATTACGGCACGGAGTCCGGCAATCCAAAGTGCGCCAACTGTATGGTGCACAGCGGTTACGAGGCTTCGGCTGTGGATCATACCTTCAGCGGGCTGCGCGGTTTGTGGGCCACCGTCACGGCGACTTTTTCCACGACCTACGCGGACCCCGATGCGTTGGAACTTTTGAATGAACCCGTCAAGCCGGTTCATTCCTACAACCCGCTCGTTCAAATCGACCCCGGCAAAACGCAACTGGAGGAGACGCGAGCATGAGTGGTCCACGGCACGCTGACCGGCCGAGCCATACGGAAGGATCGCGTCTGAATCCTGACGAGCTGGAAGTGGCGCCGGGAACGCAGCGCGAGAGCGTGCAAGGCTGGGTCCCAGAGTTGGCAACTGAAGAAGAACTGCGCATCGCCCTCGAAAAGGCCTTCGACTACCGCGGCGATATCACCGTCACGCTCAAAAACGGCTCAAAGATCGAAGGTTATGTCTTTGATCGTGTGACGGGTCCCACCTTGGAAACCTCTTTTGCCCGGATTCTTCTGAAGGATTCAAATCAACGGCAGAAGGTCGCCTATGCCGACATACGGGCATTGGAGTTCAGCGGACGCGACGCGGCGGCCGGGAAGAGTTGGGAAGCCTGGGTGAAGAAGTATTGGGAAAAGAAAGCCGGCGGTGCAGGCGAATTAACCCTCCAACCGGAGTCTTCGGAATAAGGGACTTTAAGGTCGGGTGTCGTCTCGTCCCAAGTGCTTTCGTTCTATATAAACACAACATTTACAAAGACTTACAGCTTTACGGAAGGCTTTCGGCCACCCAAGAGCAGCGTGGACAAATGGGCCTTTTTGTGCTATTATATTTTTAGCGTTTGTTGCTCTTGTATTACCTTTTGACTCGTTCAGGGGGCTGCAAGGACAAACTTTGCAGCCCTTTTTTTGCGGGCAGGAGATGTCACGGCGCTTCGACCCGCGGCGCGGACTAAGAGAAGCAAAGCAATTCCGATATCGAGGTAGTGGAAGTGAAGGAACAAGGAACAGTGAAGTGGTTCAATGCTTCGAAGGGCTACGGTTTCATACAGCGCCAGACCGGGGAAGATGTTTTCGTGCACTTCTCCGCCATTCAGATGGACGGTTATAAGTCGCTGAACGAGGGCCAAGCGGTTGAATTTGAAGTGCAGAAGGGCCCCAAAGGCCTTCAGGCAGAGAACGTTACCGCCGCTGCCTAGCCTGTGACTCGGACGGTCCGGCCGATTCAGGCCGTCCACGCAGGGAGTTTCGAACGAAGATAGAAAAGCTCAAAGAGAGTGGTCAAGGAGGCTGTTGTGCAAGTAATGCAGGAAGGGCAGACCATCAAGCATGAAGTGTATGGCTTGGGAGTTGTAACCGCATCGGACATGGAGCGTACCGCGGTTGATTTTGATGACCACGGCCCCAAGCTGTTTGTCACGAGCATCATGACGGCGGAGCTCATCGGCGAAGCTCCGGCCACGCCGCCGAAGACCAAGCGCCGCCGCAAAGCCTCGACCGCAGCCAAAGCCGCCAAGAAAGCCGCTGCTGCGGCTTCCGCGGGCCGTTCGTAGTCTTCTTCTCCCCCAGTTAAAAAATGCCCCGAGCCGAATTGGCGCAGGGGTGCGTCCACGTTCCAGATGATTCCCCCGCCTCCACATGTGATAACGTGGTGCACGTGAAGCGCTTTCTCATCATCCTGGGGATCATTTTTCTTCTGGCGGGAACTATTGGCTTGCTCCACCCATCCTTCAGCTATCACAAGCGCGAAGAAGTGGCCAAGCTCGGTCCGATCCAGGCGACAGTCGATGAAGAAAAAACGGCGCAAATCCCGCCGGCTGCTTCCGCAGCCATGATAATCGCCGGGCTGGCGTTGTTGATTCTGGGTCCGCGGATGAAGCCGTAGTTCGACTCTCCCTACGCTCGGCAGCAAATCGCAACCTTTAACTAACTGAGAAAGGCGGGCAGAAATGCGCGTCCTACCGGATTGCCGATTCAGTCTGTTCGAAGGCGTGGTAAGAGGAACGCACAAGCGGGCCGGCTTCCACATGCTTGAAGCCCATGGCTTCGCCGAGGATCTTGAATTCCGCGAATTCATCCGGATGAACATACCGGACGATCGGAAGATGGTCGCGCGTGGGCTGGAGGTACTGTCCGAGAGTAAGAAGGTCGGTGCCCTGAGCGGCGAGATCCTGCAGAGTGGCGAGGACTTCGTCTTTTTCTTCCCCGAGGCCCAGCATGAGGCCCGTCTTCGTGGGAATTTCCGGATGCACCTCTTTCGAGCGGCGCAGCAATTCCAGCGAACGCTCGTAAACCGCGCCTTTGCGGACCTGGCGATACAAGCGCGGGACGGTCTCCGTATTGTGATTTAAAACGTCGGGACGCGTCTCGAGAACCACGTTCAACGCATTCCAGTCGCCGCGAAAATCGGGGATCAGGACTTCCACTTTGCATCCGGGCACGCGCCGGCGAATTTCCTCGATGGTGCGCGCGAAGAGGTGCGCGCCTCCGTCGGGCTGGTCGTCGCGGTTCACGGAAGTGACCACGGCATAGCGCAGGCCCATTCGCGCAACGGCTTCGGCAACACGCAAGGGTTCGTCCTCATCCGGCGGGCCGACCGGCTTTCCGGACGGCACCGCGCAGAACCCGCAGGCGCGCGTGCAGATATCTCCGAGGATCATAAACGTGGCCGTGCCGTGTTCCCAGCATTCGCCCATGTTGGGGCAGCGCGCACTCTCGCAGACAGTGTGCAGGTCCAGCGTGCGCATGATGCGTTTCAAATCCTGGTAGCGCGGGCCGCCGAAAAACTTCACGCGCAGCCAGTCCGGCCGCGGGTGCGCTCCTGGCGGCGGCATCGCTACAACCGGCGAGTTCGAGATGATGTTGAACGGTGTGCCCATGAGGATGCGCTCGAAACCCTTATTTTACGCCCATACTCCGGCCCGCACAAACCGATCCGGCGGGCGCTGTGGCCACCTCACGCCAGGCAACCCTGTCTCTACTTGTGTACGTCTCGTAACGTATACTCTTACTCTGCCTGCGGGACAGTCTATGAAGCAACTCTCGCTCTCACTTGCCGCCCTCTTACTCGCCTCCGCGCTGGCGGCGCAGGGGCCGGGGCGGAACTCCGCCGGTGACAAGCCGAAGAAAGAGGACTGCAGCATCGCCGGCATAGTCGTGAAGCTGGCAGGCAGCGAGCCACTCAAGAAGGCAACCGTGCAATTGGAGAGCGCGGACGACGGCACTCGCTCCATTACTACGTCGACGGATGCGGGTGGCCGCTTCCAATTGAAGGGGCTCGATCCCGGCCGCTATCGCTTGACCGCAATGCGCAACGGATTTGTCACGCAGGAATATGGTCAGAAGACGCCCGACGATCCGGGATCTGCCCTCACGCTGAGGCCTGGACAGGACGTCAAAGACCTGCTCTTCCGCCTCATTCCCTCCGCTGTGATTGCGGGGCGCATCATCGACGAAGACGGCGAGCCTCTTCCATGGGCTGAAGTCAGCGCGTTGCGCGAAATGTATTCTGAAGGGAAACGTAAGCTTGCGCCGCAGGCGAATGAGGCCACGAACGACCTAGGCGAGTATCGTCTGTTTGGCCTTCCTCCGGGCCGATATTTCATCAGTGCGACGCACAGACCAATGAGTCAGCCCGCTCGCACGACTATTCAGTTGCGAGCGGGCGAATCCACAGACCAGGGTTACGCACCAACCTATTATCCCGGTAGTCCGGACCCCGCCAAGGCCGTAGCCCTGACCGTTAAGGCCGGTGAGGAAATCCCTTCGGTCGAAATCTTCTTGCGGCCCGTCAGCGTTTTCACTATTCGAGGCCGCGTCTACAACATGGTCAAGCGTTCCAATGCTAATTTAATCGTTCAGTTGGAGCCGCGGAACACAGGGCTAGCGTGGAACTTTCAAGGTGGCGGGGGAGCCCAAGTGAACAACCAGGATGGCCTGTTCGAAATCCACGACGTCCTGCCTGGCTCGTACACTGCCATCGCATATTGGTTTGAGGAAGGCAAGCGATATCAGGCGCGTCAGACTCTGGAAGTGCGGAACGCGGACGTCGAAGGCATCACACTCATAATCGCGCCAGGCATTGCCGTTGATGGCCGTATTCAATGGGAAGGCCAGCCGAGTCTTCTTGCCCCGGGCGAGCTGACCGTTTATTTGAGGGATACCGAGTCCGAGCGTTCCTTTGGCGTTTCTGCGCAAGTTACCGACGACATGTTCACCTTGCGGGATGTCTCCGAAGGAGCATATCGCCTCTTCGTGTTTGGCCAATCTAGGGATTGCTTCGTGAAATCGGTTCGCTATGGCGGAACGGAAGCTTTGGATGACGGCTTCATCGTTCGCCGCGGCGCCGAGGCAACCTTGGAAGTGACGATGAGCTCTCGCGGCGCGCATATCCAGGGAACCGTGGCTGACGCGGATAATTTGCCTGCTGCAGGTGTGTGGGTCGTGCTGGTGCCTGACGAAGCGCGGCGGAGTCAGCTCCGCCTTTACGCAGCAAGGACTACCGACCAATACGGCCACTTCGATCTACGCGGTATCGCGCCCGGCGACTACAAGCTTTTTAGCTGGGACCAAGTGGAACAAAACGCCTGGGAGGATCCGGACTTTCTCAAGTCCTTCGAGGAAAAAGGCGAAAAAATATCTGTGCAAGAAGGCGATTCCAAGTCCATCGACCTTGTTACCATCAATACCGTCAGCAGAGAGCAGCAAAAACTGTAAGCTGCAGACGCGTTCGCCTACAGCGGCTGGCGTGAAGAGCGGACAAAGTCGCGCAAGACGGTGACATTGGGGCCGTATGCTCCAATGCGCCCCGCGTCCACAGGCAGCCCCAGGCGCTCGGCAAGATCGAGATCCACGCCAGCGTCATCGAGCTCAGTCCACGCCAGCGTCATCGAGCTCAGAGAGACTGAATCCTGCGGCGGGCAGCACGCGATTCAAGCCCGTGGGATACACAGGCCGGGGCGGGCGCCGACGCTGCCAGGGGCGGCGCGTCAGCTCATAAAACTGCTGCCAATCGCGTTTGTGCCAAGTGGTCATTCTTTTTACCGCGTCCCCGATCAGGTCGGGTCAGCCTGCCTTTTCATACGCACTGTTCAACCCATTGGATGCGCGGCCAGCCTAGAAGGTTCACCTGGTGGTTTGCCGCTGCTTCATCTGACGGCCGCTGCACCACACCAAAGGTTGACCTATCCATATACTTCACTAACCGCGTCGTACGGCATTTTCCTTGCCTAATGTTTCAAACCCGTTACGGGGCGATTTGTTTCTGGAGCCGACTGCGGGCCCGGGACCCAGCCGCTGCCTTGCGTTCCGAGCGTGGGGGAGGGGCTGCGGCGGCTGTATACTACGCGCATCTGGCCGTCCAGGCCAGCGAGAAGCCATGGCGCCCGCGCACATCCTCGTCCACTACCACGAGCTGTGGCTCAAGCAGGGAAATCGCAAATTTTTCCTGCACAAGCTACGCGAAGCCATGCGCCGCGCTCTGGAAGGCCTCGCTTTCAAGCGCATCACGCAACCGAGCGACCGCTTCGTGATCGAGCTCGCGGACGCCGCGCAAACGAAAGAGGCGCTCGAACGGCTGGCGCGCGTTTCGGGAATCGCAAGTCTCGGAGTGGCACGCGTCATCGATTGGCGCGCGGAGTCCAGCAGTGATGTGGTGAAAATGATCTGTAGCGCCGCTTGGGAGGAAATTCGCGGCGAGCCCTTTTCAACATTTGCAGTGCGCGCCAAGCGCAGCGACAAACGCTTCCCGCTCAACGTCATGGAATTGGAGCGCGAGGTCGGCGGATTTCTCTTCGACGAACTCCACGCGGCAGGCCGCGATGTGCGCGTGGACCTGAAACATCCCGAACTGACCTGCCGCATCGAAGTTACCCGCGGACCCGTTTTGCTCTATGCGCGGCGGATTCCCGGCGCCGGCGGCTTGCCGCCCAACACCGCCGGCAAACTCGTGTGCCTTCTTTCCGGGGGATTCGATTCCGCCGTCGCCGCGTTCAAGATGATGAAGCGCGGCGCGCATTTGAGCTTCGTGCATTTCTGGGGAGGAGGCGGTGGCGCGGGCGAATCGTCCGTTCACGTCGCGCGCCAACTCCTGCATCGGCTCGTCCCTTGGCAATTCACGGCAAAGCTGTATCTCGTGCCGTTTGAACCATTGCAGAGAGAAATCGTCCGGAGCGCGCCGGAGATGTACCGCATTCTGCTGTACCGCCGGTTCATGCTGCGCATCGCGGAACGTGTTGCCTTGCGCGAGCGCGCCAAGGGCCTCGTCACCGGCGACAGTCTGGGGCAAGTAGCTTCGCAAACCGCCCAGAACTTGCAGGCAGTCGGCTCGATCGTAAGGCTGCCCCTTTATCGCCCGCTGATTGGCGACGACAAACTCGAAATCCAGGAGATCGCCCGGCGCATCGGCACGCACGACATTTCCGCCGAGCCGTTTCACGATTGCTGCCCGGTCTTTCAACCCAAATCGCCCGCC
>WNFP01010689.1_pt1 | contig 11114 bp, 5 predicted proteins | sample 5400201 | NCBI WGS metagenome assembly WNFP01 (sample SAMN13153355, study PRJNA577476) | soil metagenome | isolation source: 115 cm saprolite under Madrone tree | place: USA:California | collected 2016-06-14
CGATCCGTCGATCTGCCGGACGAGCTCGTCGCGCAGATCGTTGCGCGCGAGCGGGCCGACGTCGGTCGCGGCATCGCGTGGATCGCCGACGCGGAGCGCTCGCATCGCGCCCGCGAACGCGCGGGTGAACGGATCGGCAACGGCGCCGACCGCGATGAACCGTTTCGCGGCGATGCAACTCTGCCCGGAATTGACGACGCGCGCCTTCACCGCGGCGTGCGCGGCGCGGACGGGATCGGCGTCGGCAAGCACGATGAACGGGTCGCTGCCGCCGAGCTCGAGCACGCACTTCTTGCAGACGCGTCCGGCGTTCTCCGCGACACTCGTGCCCGCGTGCTCGCTGCCCGTGAGCGTCACGGCGCGGACGCGGTCATCGGCGATCAGCGCCGCGACGTCGCCCGACGGTACGAGGAGCGTTTGGAATACGCCGTCGGGCGCTCCGGCGTCGCGCCATACGGATTCGATGGCGAGCGCGGCACCGCTCACGTTCGCGGCGTGCTTCAGCAGCGCGACGTTGCCCGCGACGATCGTCGGCGCGGCGAAGCGAAAGACCTGCCAAAAAGGGAAATTCCACGGCATGACGGCGAGCACTGGACCGAGCGGGTCGAAGGTGACGTAACTGCGCGTCGCCTCCGTCGCGACCGGCTCCGGCGCGAGCATCCGCGCGGCGTGCTCGGCATAGTAGCGGCAGCCGGTGGCGCATTTCGCCACTTCCGCGCGCGCATCGACGAGCAGCTTTCCCATCTCGTCGGTGATGAGACGCGCATAGACGTCGCGGCGCGCATCCAAGAGATCGGCGACGCGCGTGAGCACATCGGCGCGAGCCGCGACCGGCACGGAGCGCCACCGGCCGTAGGCCTCGACGGCACGGCCGAGGCGCGCGTCGATCTCGTCGGCACGCAGCGTTTCGTACGTCGCGATCGTGCGGCCCGTCGACGGATCGACGCTCGTGAAGATGCTCATCACTAGACTGGTACCCGGCGCGCGCGATGGAGGCTACCCGGGACGGGTTTTTGACTCGCGCAGTGCGCGGTCCTAAGAACGCCGTGCCGCGGCGCGCCGGATTCAGCCGCTCGGTGTAATTCGTGGCTCGAATCCTCACCAGGGCCTGTGTAAGAACAGGAGGCACATGCCGTCTCGCGACCGCGGAACCCTGCTGGTGCTCCTGGCGATCACAGTCGGTCTGGGCTACGTCGTGGTGGTCGCGACGCTCGGCCTCGGACGTGCGGTGACGATGGTCATGCTGGGGTTCGCCGCCGATGCCTGCGCCGCCGAGCCGGGCGGCGAGGCGACGACGACCGGCCCGACCGCGGAGAGCGCCGCCACCAGCGATCTGACCGCGCTCAGCCTCGAGGAGTTGATGAACCTGCCCGTGACGTCGGTCTCGCGACGTCCGGAGCCGCGCGTCGCCGCGCCGGCGCCGATCTACGTGATCACCGAAGAGGACATCCGCCGCGCCGGCGTCACGACGCTCGCCGACGCGTTGCGGCTCGCGCCCGGCATGCAAGTGGCGCGGATCACCGCCAACCAATGGGCGGTCGGTGTGCGCGGGTTCGGCACCCGATTGGCGCGCTCGATCCTCGTGTTGATCGACGGCCGCAGCGTCTACACGCCGCTCTTCGCCGGAACGTACTGGGAGGTGCAGGACACGCTGCTCGAGGATGTCGATCGCATCGAGATCATCCGCGGGCCGGGCGGCGCCATCTGGGGCGCGAATGCCGTGAACGGCGTAATCAACATCATCACCAAGAGCGCGGCGGCGACGCAGGGCGCGCTCGTCAGTGCGGGCGGCGGCAACGAGGAGCGGGGATTCGTCGGAACCCGCTACGGCGGCGCGGTCGGCGACAATTTTCATTATCGCGTCTACAGCAAGTATTTCGATCGTGACGGCGGATTCAATCCGAACGGTCGCTCCTTCGACGACTGGCACATGACGCGCGAGGGGTTTCGCACCGACTGGAACCCGACGGCGCGCGATCACGTGCAGTTCCAGGGCGACATCTACGACGGTGACGCCGGCGAGCAGGAACAGGTCACGCAATTGACGCCGCCGACTCTGCGGACCGTCACGCAAGACGCCGAGCTCGCCGGCGGCAACCTCCTCGCGCGCTGGCGGCGCGTGTTCAGCTCGACGGCCGACATCGCGCTGGCGATGTATTACGACAACACGTTCCGCCGCGAGGCGATCTTCAGCGAGCGCCGCAACACGTACGATGTCGATTTCCAGAATCATTTGGTGCTGCCCTTCGATCAAAACTTGGTGTGGGGCAGCGAGTATCGTCACACCGGCGATCGCACGGGTGGCGGTCCGACGCTCGTGTTCACGCCGAAGAACCGGGGGGACGATCTCTTCACCACGTTCGTGCAGGACGAGATCCCGCTCTGGGAAGGCGTACGCCTGACGTTGGGCTCGAAGTTCGAGCACAACGACTACAGCGGGTTCGAGTGGCAACCGAGCGGCCGCATCTCGTGGGCTCCCGATGCGCGCCAAATGCTGTGGGCTGGAGTATCGCGCGCCGTGCGCACGCCGTCGCGGATCGAGCACGACTTGAGCTTGACGGCGGCGCTTCCGGGCTCCGATGCGTTCGCGCGCCTGCTCGGCGACGACGCGTTCGTCTCCGAGAAAGTGATCGCATACGAGGCCGGCCACCGCGTGCAGGTGCTGCCGCAGCTCTTCGTCGACACCGCGCTCTTCTACAATCAGTACTCCGACCTCCTCACCGTCGAGCCGCAGGCGCCGTTCACGGAGCCCGGCGTCGATGGATCGCGCACGATCATGCCGTTCGTCCTCCGCAATCGGCTGCACGGCGAGAGCTACGGCATCGAGGTCGCCGCCGACGCCGCGCTGACCGATTGGTGGCGACTGCACGGCGCGTATTCGCTTTTGAAAATCGAGCTGCGGCGCGACCCCGGTAGCCGTGATTTCTCGCACCAGCCGATCGAGGGGTCGAGCCCGCGTCATCAGGTCGTGCTGCGCTCGACGATGAACCTGCCCTACGAAGCGCAGTTCGACGGCGTGCTGCGCTACGTCGATCATCTTCCGGCGCAGCACGTCGGCAGCTACGTGACGCTCGATCTTCGCGTCGCGAAACAAGTGACGCGCGCGCTCGAGCTTTCCGTCGTCGGATTGAACCTCGCACAAGACCATCATCGCGAGTTCGGTGGCGGCACCGAGGTGCAGCGCAGCGTTTACGGCCAGGTGCGGTGGCGCTGGTGACCACCAGCGCAGTCCGGAGCGCTCGACGCGGCTCGGCTCGCGTGGTCGCGGGTACGATGCTCCTCCTCGCCGCGTTCGCCGCCGTCGTGACGCCGCGAGCGCTCGGCCAGAGTGCCGTCCGCGAGGATGAGGCGAAGGCCGCGTTCATTTACAACTTCGCCAAGTTCGTCGAGTGGCCCGACGAGGCGCTCGCAAGCGGCGGCACGTTCGTCGTAGGTGTCGCCGGCGACGATGCGTTCGCCGCCGTGGTCGAGCGCGTCCTGCGCGGCAAGCTCGTGCGCGATCGGCCGCTCGCCGTGCGTCGCGTCGCGCGTGCCGGCGATCTCGATGGATGCCACGTGGTGTTCGTCGGTGATGGCAGGCCGCTCGCGGAGGTCCTGCACGCGCTCGATGCGCGGCCGGTGCTCACGGTCGGCGGGCGCGACGAGTTCGCGCCGAACGGAGGGATGATCGGCTTTCTCATCCAGAACGACAAGCTCCGGTTCGAGGTGAATCTCGATGCCGCCGAGCGCGCGAACCTGCGCATCAGCTCGCAGCTGCTGAAGCTCGCGACGCGCGTCATCCGACGGGAGGGCTGACGGGGTCGATGCGGCGGTTTCGCGACATCTCGATTCGGCGAAAGCTGACCGTCGTCAACGTGCTGACGAGCATGTTCACGCTGCTGCTCGCGTGCATCGCGTTCGTCGCGTACGAGCGGGTCACGTTCGGCGACGCAGCGCTCGGCCGCTTGGCGACGCAGGCGGAGATCGTCGGCGACAACACCTCGTCGGCGGTCGTCTTCGACGATGCAACGGCGGCGGCGCGCACGCTCCACGCGCTCAAGGCGGAGCCGAACGTCCTCGGCGCGGCGCTGTATCGCAAGGACGGTACGCGCTTCGCAACGTACGTCCGCGCCGACGCGCCCCAGGTCGACCTACCCGCCGCGTTTCCCGCGAGCGATCGCGGCCACCGTGTCGCCGGCAACCGCTTGACGGTATGGCGGCCGATGACTGTCGACGCCGATCGCGTCGGCACCGTGGTCCTGGTCGCCGATCTCACCGAGATCGAGTCGCGGGTGCGCAGCTACATCGGCATCGCCGCGTTGGTGTTCCTGCTCTCCGTCATCGCTGCGCTGGTCATCTCGTCGCAAGCGCAGCGGGTCATCTCGGGGCCGATCCTTCACCTCGTCGACACGGCGCGCATCGTCTCGGACGCGCAAAACTACGCGCTTCGCGCGCAGCCCGGCGGCGAGGACGAGGTCGGGCTGCTGATTGCGACGTTCAACGACATGCTGGCGCAAATCCAGCGTCGCGACGGCGAGCTCGAGCGCGCGCGTGACGAGGCCGAGGCGGGCAACCGCGCGAAGGACGAGTTCCTCGCGGTCGTGTCGCACGAGCTGCGGACGCCGCTCACGCCGATTCTCTCGTGGGTGCGGCTGCTCGCGGGCGGCGCCCTCGACGACTCCGCCAGCCGGCGCGCGCTCGCGAGCATCGAGCGCAACGCGCGCTCGCAAGCGCAGCTCATCGACGACCTGCTCGACGTGTCGCGCATCATGGCGGGAAAGGTGCGGCTCGACATCCAGCAGCTCGAGCTGCCGTCGATCATCGACGCCGCGATCGACTCCACCCGTCCGGCGGCGGACGCGAAGCAGATCCGCGTCCAGGCGATCGTCGACCCGCGCGCCGGGCTCGTCGCCGGCGATCCGGAGCGGTTGCAGCAAGTCCTGTGGAATCTGATGTCGAACGCGATCAAGTTCACCCCGCGCGGCGGGCACGTCCAAGTGCAGCTGCAGCGCGTGAACTCCCACGTCGAGGTCTCGGTCGGCGATAGCGGGCAAGGCATCGCTGCCGAGTTCCTGCCGCACGTGTTCGAGCGCTTCCGTCAGGCGGACGCGTCGAGCAAGCGGGCGCACGGCGGGCTCGGGCTCGGGCTCGCGATCGTCCGCAACATCGTCGAGCTCCACGGCGGCCGCGTACGGGCGGCGAGCGCCGGGACCGACAAAGGCGCGACGTTCACGGTGGAGTTGCCGCTCTCCGTGCTGCAATCGGCGCCGGTGCCGACGCGCGTCCATCCGCGTGCCGTGGAGCCGGTCCCGTTCCAGGCGAGCCCGTCGCTCGCGGGCGTTCGTGTCCTCGTCGTCGACGACGAGGTCGACACGCTTGAGACGATCGAGACGGTGCTCGGCCAGTGCGGCGCCGAGGTGCGTACCGCGCCGTCCGCCGCGGCGGCGCTGGAGACCCTAGAGCAGTGGACCCCCGATCTCGTCGTCTCGGACATCGGCATGCCGGGCGAGGACGGCTACGCGCTGATCGCCCGCATGCGTGCACGCGACGCGACGCAGGGGGGCCACGTGCCGGTGATCGCGCTCACCGCGTATGCTCGCGTGGAGGACCGGCTGCGCGTCTTGTCCGCGGGATTCCAGATGCACGTCCCGAAACCGATCGAGCCCGCGGAGCTCGTCGCCGTCGTTGCGAGCGTTGCCAGCTGGAGCGCCAGGTAACTGGTGACTGGGCCGATTTGCGTCGCCATACTTCGTTGCTCCCGTCGCCGCGATGCTCGGCATAGCGCTGCTACGCCTGCGCTCGCGGCTCGGTCGCGCCTCGTCTGGCTCGCAACTCGACCCAGTCCCTGCGGCAACGGCTCGCAACTTGGCCCAGTCCCTGCGGCAACGCTGTGGCTCGCAACTCGAGCCAGTGCCACTTGTCTGCGTTGCGGCGACCGAGCAGGTTCGCGAGGGGGCTACGCCGAGGCGCGCAGATCCTCGGGCGGCGCTAGTGGTACGGTGATCGTGAATGTCGAGCCGCGGGCGCGCTCGCTCGTGACGGTTACGTCGCCGCCGAGCTGACTCAGCAGGCGACGAACGATGTAGAGTCCGAGGCCGATGCCGCCGTGCGAGCGGTTGTCGGAGCTGTCGCCCTGGCGGAACATGTCGAAGATCACCGGCACCTGCTCGGGCGCGATGCCGACACCGGTGTCCTCGACGGACACCGCGCACATGTCGTTACGCACCTCGCAGCGCACGACGACGTCGCCGCGCGAGGTGAACTTGAGGGCGTTGCCGACGAGGTTCTTCAGCACGATGCGCAGCTTGCGACGATCACTGTGGATCGCGACCGGCGCAGGCTCCCAACGGAGCACGACGCCGTCGTGCCGCGGCAACGCCGAAAACTCCTCGGCGAGCTGATCGAACACGGCACGGACCGAGAGCCGTTCGAAGTGCGGCACGTCGTGTCCGGCTTCGAGCCGGTTCACGTTCAGCGTCATCTCGATCATCTCCAGCAGCTCGACGCTCGCGGTGCGGATCTTGGCGAGAATCGCCGCCTGCTCGGTGGACGCCGAATGGTCGACGAGCATGTCGGTGTAGCCGATGATGACGCTGAGCGGCGTCCGCAGCTCGTGCGACATCGTCGACACGAACTCCGTCTTCAGTTGGCTCGCGCGCCGCGCCTCCTCGACGAGCTGGGCGTTCGCCAGCGCCATCGACGCGAGCTGCGCGATGCCGACGGCGATCCGCCGTTGCTGCTCGGTGAAGCGCTCGTCGCGACCGCGATACGCCGCCGACAGGAAGCCGATCGGCTGCTCGTCGCGCCGTAACGCGACATAGAGGCTGGTGGTGATGCCGTACGCGTCGAGCATCGCCCTTGCGTCCGAATCATCCACGTCACGACTGCGGATTTGGATGACCGGCCGCTCCGCGAGCGTGCGGAGCAGGCTCTCGACCATGCCCGGCGGCATACGCAATCGCTGCAGCGACTCCCACTCGTGCTCCGCGTATCCATTCGCCGAGCGGGTGACGTACGACTCTTCGCCGTCGGCGCGCGCGACGGTGTCCGCGCAGTCGCAGCCGAGCAGCTCGGTCGTGAGCCGCGCCAGCTGCTCGAGCACGACGGGCGTCGTCCGCGCGGCGAGCATCACCTGGCCCGCCTGTACCAGCGCGTGCGCCATGTGCGATTCCTGCTCGAGCAGCCGTCGCGACGAGGCGAGAGCCTCCTCGCTGCGATCGCGTTCGATCGCGACGCCGTACCTGAGCACGTTGCCGTGGAGGAGGAGCACCGAGCAGAGCATCCCGTCGGCCTGGCGCTCGACCATGTCGACGAGCGCCGTCAGGATCGTGTCGAGCGGCGCGCCGCGGGTGATGCGCTCGAGGATGCCGTGCGTCGCCTCGCGGTACGCGGCCGGTAGGCGGGGCGCGACGCCGTACCTGAGCACGTTGCCGTGGAGGAGGAGCACCGAGCAGAGCATCCCGTCGGCCTGGCGCTCGACCATGTCGACGAGCGCCGTCAGGATCGTGTCGAGCGGCGCGCCGCGGGTGATGCGCTCGAGGATTTCGGTCTGACCGGCGAGCACCGCGGCGAGATGGGTACGCACCTGCCGGTGCCGCGCGTGCACGTAGGCGATCGCGATCGAGGCCGCGAAGCCGACCGCGAGCGTTACGCCACGGAATCCGCCGAGCATCGCCAACGAATCGGGTACGGACACGAGCGGCATGCCGAGCGTCGTGAGCGCGACCACGACCGTCGCGAGCTGGGCACCCGCGGCCCAGGGGAGGAGCATCGCCGACGTGATGACGCCGCAGAGGAGAAGCGCCGCCGCCGTCGTCGCGTCACCGCGCAGCACGCCGGCGACCGCGATGGCGACGTAGAGCGCGGATATCGCACCGGCGACGACGACGCGCGGCCGACCTCGCGCTGCCGCGCCGAGCATGTGGGATCCGAGGTGCGGTGCCGTCTCGCGCGTCAACATCGTAACGAGTCTCCCAGGTTTGTACTGCCGCGCGCGACGAAAGCCGCGAGTGTCGCGTACGCGCGGCGACGGGCGGCGAAAGAGCAAGTGTGGTGCCGCTGCGAGCAGGATGCGAGGTCGCGTGGAACCCGGCATTCTCGATCGCACATCGGTTTGCTACCGTCGCTGCGATGCCGTCGTTCACCGCATGTCGTGCCGCCGCCGTCGTCGTGCTGTGCGCTGCCCTCCTCACGGAGGCGGCAGCCGAGGACGCGCCGGGTGACGGCGCGACGGGCGCCGCCGCCGCCCGTCCGACGAGGGCCGTGTCGGCCGACGGCAACGCGGGAGAGAACGCTGCGAAACGCGTCCACGCCGTCTTGGTGAACGGTGGCGGCCGGCGCGAGACCAACTACCGATCGCATCTCGAGCACGTGCGCGCGCTCGTGACCCTGCTCGAATCCACGGGTGTGCCGTCGGCGCAGATCACGATCTTCAGCGCCGACGGCGAGAATCCGAGCGCCGACCTCGCGACCCGCGAGGATGCCCCCGGGCGCGGCGCATGGCTCCTGCCGGCCAACCTCGCCGGCGCGCTCGGACCCCAGATCGACTACGTCAGCTCGAGCGTCGCCGGCCACACGCTGCGGCCGGCGCGTCTCGATCGCCTGCGGGCGTGGTTCATCGAAGAGGGGAGCGGTCTCGGAAGCGGCGACACGCTTCTCTTCTACGTGACCGATCACGGCGAGAAGAACGACAAGGACATGACGAACAATTCGATCACGCTCTGGGGCGAGTCGTTGTCGGTCGACGAGCTGCACGATCTGCTCGCGTCGCTCGATCCCGAGGTGCAGGTCGTGCTCGTGATGTCGCAGTGCTTCTCGGGCGCGTTCGCCCGCCTCATGGACTCGGCGCAGGACCAGGGTCCCACGCGCGACGACGATGCGCTGCCGAGCGGACGCGTCTGCGGATTCTTCTCGGCGCCGCCCGATCGGCCTGCGTACGGCTGCTATCCGGAGAACCGTGGCAAGCTCGGCGTCGGGCACTCGTACCGGTTCTTGCAGGCGCTCGCCGACGGCGATCCGTTCGTCGACGCCGAGCGGCGCGTGCTCGTGACCGACGACTCGCCCGACGTGCCGCATACGACCCTCGACGTGTTCCTCGAGCGCCGGCTGCATGCCGCCGCCGACGCCGCGCACGAGGAGCCGCGCGACTATGCCGACGGCCTCATTGCGACCGCATGGCGCGACCCGGCGCATTTCGAGCCCGCGATCCGGCTCCTCGACCGCATCGGCCACGCGTTCGGCTCGTTCAGCCCGCGCAGTCTCGCCGAGCTCGACGAGCAGGCGCGCACGCTGCCGGAGCTGAGCACGCGCCTCAAGACCTACGCCGACCGTTGGCGCGAGACGCTCGAGTCGCTGCGGATCGAGAGCTTCTCCCGGTTTCTCGACGCGCAGCCGGACTGGCGGATGCGGCTGACGGCGCCGAAGCTCGCCGCGCTTGGCACCGACGAGCGCCGTACGACGGCGCGCGCCCTGCTCGGGGCGCTGGTGCCGTTCACCGCCCACGACACGGTCCGCCACGCGCGCCTCCTCTACTTGAAGCGTAAAGCCGACGCTGCGGCGGCGGCGCGCTATCGTGCCGAGGTGCGGGTCGGGGTGGTCATGCGGTTGCGCGCGGTGTTGATGCGGGTTGCGGGTGAGGTGCTCCTCGAGCGCGACGGCGGCGACGTGCAGCGCGCGGGCGAGGCGCTCGCCGGCTGCGAGGCGTTCGCGCTCCCGCCTCGAGTACCGAGCTCGTCGGCGATGATCGCGGCGCCGGCGCCGGGCTCAGCGCCGTCGCTGGGCTCGGCGCCGTCGCCATTGGCCTCGCCACAGCCGTCGCCGCCGCCGTTTCCGCCGCTCGCCGAGGAAGAGCGCCTCCTTGAAGGCCTCTTGCCTGCATACATGGGAATCGACTTTCGGCCGCTCGAGCCGGCGCGGCGGACGAAGCTGCAGCTGCGCAAGGGCGCCGTCACCGTGCTGCACGTCTATCCGGACTCGCCGGCGGAGCGCGCCGGTCTGGAGCCGGATGACATCGTGCTCGGGCCTCCCGGCGCCCTTTTCGAGGAGCCGAACCAGGTGCGCGAGTGGACCATGCGGCGGCAGATCGACGTGCCGACGCCGCTCGCGGTGCTCCGCGACGGCGAGCCGCGCACGTTGACGCTCCGTCCGGGGCCGTTCCCGCTGCAGTTCCCCAAGCTGCCCGGGCCGCCGAAGGTCGGGAGCGCCGCGCCGCCGCTCGAGCTCGATCTCTTTCGCGGCGAGACCGATCTCGCGGCGCCGCGCTCGCGCCTGCTCTTTTTCTGGGCGACCTGGTGCGAGATCTGCAAGCAATCGGTCCCCGAGGTGCTCGCGTACGGGCAGGCGCACGACGTCGACGTGGTCGCGATCACCGACGAGAGCGCGGAGACGCTCGAGGAGTTCTTCCGCGGACGACATGCGGAGTTCCCGACGATCATCGCGCGTGACCCACGGCGGCGCACGTTCCGGAGCTATGGTGTCAGCGGGACGCCGACGTTCGTCCTGCTCGACCGCGGCGGCGTGATCCGTCATTACCAGACCGGCTATCCGCCCGAGGGCCTGCGGGTCGATGGATGGCATTGGCGCGACGACGCACAGATCCTCTCGCCGCATTGAGCATGGGACGCGATCGCACTGCTGCGATTCCGGCGTAGCGCTCCCCTACATCGGCCGCAGAAATGACCAGTCCACGGGATGGTGGCCCCAGCCGGATCACGGCATGGTTTCGGCCATGGCTACTACCCCTGGAAACGTCCGCGCGGCCGAAAACGGTCGTCACGCCGCCCTCGACGCGATACCGCTGGAATGCGTCACGTCGCGTTTCGTCGACATGCCGGAGAAGCGGCTCATGCTCGCCGTCCTCCTCGATGCGATCATTCAATTGCGCCGTCCCGGGTCGACCGGCGCGATCGAGGCGACCGAATGGATTCGTGGCGAGCTCTGCGAATCGCCGTTTTCGTTCCCGGTGGTTTGTGAAGCGCTCGGCCTCGACGCGACGTACCTCACGCGCGGCGTATTCGCCTGGGCACGAAACGCCAACGCCGTCGCGCCGTCGCGCTCGGGACGCCTGCGACGTTCGCAGGTGCGCGCGCTGAAGGTTTCGGCGCGTCGCCGGTCCGAGCGCTCATTCGCGGTGATGT
>WNFP01004590.1_pt1 | contig 11111 bp, 11 predicted proteins | sample 5400201 | NCBI WGS metagenome assembly WNFP01 (sample SAMN13153355, study PRJNA577476) | soil metagenome | isolation source: 115 cm saprolite under Madrone tree | place: USA:California | collected 2016-06-14
TCTTTGCGTGGCATTCCGGAACTCTATACGGTGGAAAGAAGCGGCAAGCTTAAACCGTGGACGCGGGCATGCATGCCGCAAGGGTGGGCGAGTGCCGGCCTGCTCGAGTTCTTGATTAAAAAATAATAAACCCCCGCAGTATATGCGGGGGATTTTTATTTCTTGTCCCGCACGGTGCGGGCTTTTTCTTTCGGTGCCGGCGGTTCGGGTGCGGGGTTCAGTTCGTCCACGATTTTTTTCAGTGCATCGAGATTGACTTTGAAGCCGTCGCCGCTGTTGAAGCCCCAGAGCAGCACGCCGTCGTAGCCCTGGCTCTTGAGGCGCGGAATGTTCAAGTGCATGAGGTATGGATCGAGCTCGCCGCAGAAAAGCGGCTGGTCGATGCCTACCTGATCTCGCGGTACGTTGATCGCGACCGGCGGCATGTCAGTCATCATATCCACGTAGAAATGGAACTGATATGCGTCGACGGGAACGCCGTTCCACCATCTTCTGAAGTCCGCAAAGCTGCGCGCACCGAGCGTCACTTTCATCGTGGTTTCTTCGTGGATCACGACGGCCAAGTCCGTAAGCCATGCCTTGAGGCTTTCGTAGTATCCCGGGACCATGAGGAGCGCCAGATTATCCGGCTCGTTCATGAGTTCGAGATACGCAATCGGGTGATCATATTTCGTGTTGAGGACTTCGAGCTGTTTCAGGTAGGGGACCATCATCTGGCTGAAGAGCTGGTATTTACGCGGAGAAAAAACCAGCTTGGGTTTTGACCATGTATTTCCATTCTCGACATATTCTCCGACGGCGGTGTTCCCGATGCTGAAATCAAGAAGAACCGGGATGAGCTTTATGCCTGTTTTGTGCGCCGCACGAAGCATGGCTTCGGTATCTTCGATCACATACTGATCAAGCGCGAGGCCGTTCGGGGTTTCGATCACCGCGCTCCTGAAATCGCAGAACAGATACATGCGTACATGCGTGATGCCCGCCTTGCGGAACGTGAGAAAATTATTCGTGAGTTCCTCTTCGTGCGCCGCCCAGCCGTTGCGCGGCGGGACGGTACCCCAGGGGTTGCGGCCAAAATCCCATCCGTATTCCCTCCAGGGATAATTGATGCCGACGAAAAATTCCTTTGGCTCCTTGCGCCACTCGCGCTTGCGCATTTCATATCCCAGATTGAGTCTGTCTTGCGTTACGCGGTTTTTATCGGGAATGGGGAAAAATTTTGCGATGAGCGGTAGATCGCGGACAGCGACAATTTTGTCGAAATGCAGTTTTCCTTGGAAATACTGCCCCGATTGCGTTGTCTTTGGAATGCCGAGCGTGAGCCGGATTGCAACCTTTGTCACCTGCGCCGCATCGAATTCCGGATCGGCAAAGCCCGTGGGTATAGGTTCGCTCACGGTCGGCCGAACGATAAGCATGAAGTCATGTCCGTCTTTTTGCGCGACCACTTTCGGCCCGCGCAGCATGCGTCCGTTTACGTCATAGAGTTCGAATTGCAGCCGCGTGCTCAGGTGCCCTCCGACCACGATGTTTCCTTCGGCTCGTCCGCGTGCCATAAGCATCGTGTTCGAAAAATCACTGGCGCGGGGAAGCGCTACATATATTCGCGCGGTCCGTTCTTCGATAGCTTGGAAATTTCGAATCGGAGGAAACGCGATCTGTGCATTGATTTCTCCCCGTGTCGGGCGGCTTACGGATGTTATCCCGTCTCCCGTGATTGCCCGGTCGGAAACGGAGTCGAGCAGGATTTGAGTTTTTGGCAGGCGTGAAAGCGCATCGAGTATTTTGTAATAATCTTTGTTTTCCACCGCTGCCGATAGGTTTTTCATTTCCCGCATATAGGAACGATGAACGAACCAGTAACCGAGCGAACCAAGAACAAAAACTCCGAGCAGTACCAGCATGATCTTGCGAAATGCTTTCATATAGAACTCCTAAATTACTGCCTTTATTAAACACCGAAATCGGTTCGGAGGGCAAATAAAAGCCCGGCCTGAGAGGACCGGGTTTTGTTATTTTGATTTGCCATTCCTTGCGCCCATCATGACGAGCAGTTCGGCCGCGAGCATGCACGCGCCGCCGATCAGGATGTTTTTCGTAAGAGTTTCGCCGAAGACCAGGATGCCGAGGGCGACCGTGCCGATCCGCTCGGTGTAGCCGATGATGCCGAAGTCGCGGCCGGGCACTTTGCCGTCTTCTTCGCGCCCGAGCGATCCGAAGACCAGAATGAACGAGACGTAGAGCAGGAGCCCGCCAAGGACTCCTTTTGTAAGTGCCGCGCTACTCGAGAACGCGAGTGATTGGCCGAGGATTCTCGCGCCCAGAAACATAGTAGGAATCTGGAACAAAAGTTTCGCAAATGCGGAGACTCTGTTCGGGACATTGAGGTGGCCTTCGCCCAAGAGCGTTGAAAAAAATATTTCTCCGATGAGCCCCATGACCGAGAGCAGTGTGAATCCCAGCCAGGCCTCAACGCCGAAATGCGCGCCATTTTTTGGCCATGCGATTGCGAGCACGCCTGCGAATCCCAAGCCGATTGCCGCCACATGCAGAGGCCGCAGTTTTTCTTTAAGAAAAAAGATCAGTGGCAAGACGGAAAGAGGATATGCGAGCGAGTGCACGAGCGCTGCGTTAGCGACGTGTCCCATGCCGAGCGCGGTGTACCAGCAGACATTTGCTGCTCCGGTGATTATGCCAAGTCCTGCGAGCGCTGCGAGTTGCTTGCGGTTCAGGCCTGCGAAGGGATTTTCTCCGGTGCGCCAGCTCTTGAGAAAAAATCCGGCGGCGGCGAAAAATGCTCCTACGATGCCGGTTATCATGCCGAATGCAGCTCCCGATGCCTGTTCCGGTTTGCGTTCCAGTTTTCCGATATGGGACAGACTTGGGACGAGATATCCGTTGAAGAATGCCCAGATACCCGTCGCGCTGAAAAGTTTCAGATAATTTTTTTTCACTTGCTACCTCCGTTTTCCAAAAAGTTGAATGCCAATTTTGCCGCGCCGATGACTCCCGAGTTATCTCCGAGTTCGGCCGGAAGGATTTTTACATTTTCGACGCGATGCTTAAAACCACGCATGAGCATTTCCGCTTTCGCCGTGTTGAGAAGCGGCGCTCCAAGTTTCGCTATTGAGCCACCGACTACGATCACGTCGGGCTCGCAGATATGCGCGATGTTTACGAACACGCGTCCGAGATATCCGCCGACGTTTCTTACGAGCCGGAGAGCTGCGAGGTTTTCTTTCTCGAGCAATGATCCGAGGTCGCTCACTTCGCGGAGCACGAGTCTGTCATATTTGTACTGGCTTGCGATGCGGAGTATTCCGTAGCTCGATATGTAGGCCTCCGGGCATCCCCTCTGTCCGCAGTGGCAGAGCGCGCCCTGGCCATTCAGTGATATCATATGCCCGAATTCGGGAACGAGGCCGAAATTAGTCCAGCCGCCGAAGCCGGTGCCGAGCGTGACTCCCGCTGCGCGTTTGTATCCGCGCGCCGCGCCCAGCCAGCATTCGCCGAGCCCCGCGCAATGTGCGTCATTCGCAAGTACTGCGGGAATTCCGAATATGTCTGCGAGGTCCGCTGCGAGCGGCTTGCCATGCATTGTCCTCAGATTTGGCGGCGTAAGGATTACTCCGCTCGCCGAGTCTAAAGGGCCTGGAGAGCCGACGCCGATTGCGTCGATATCCGTTTCCTTTGTTGCCATGCGTATCGCGCGGGTAATATCTTTGCGGATCTCTTCGTAGGGGCGTTCCGCGAGCGTGGGGTATTTGCAATCACCAAGGATTTCGCCTTTTGAATCCACGATTGCGGCACGAATATTCGTTCCGCCGAGGTCGACACCAATAACCTTTTGTTTCATCCGCATCCGTTCCTTCTTATTCAATTATGAATCGGTAAATACTAGAATTACTCTATATTACTTCGGGCCTCTATTGCAACCAAACAGTTATTGTCCCCGGAGCTTCTGTTGTTTTTCCCCAAAAAATGTTGCAGGAAGAGAATATTCGCTGTAGGCTAAATCCATGCTTCTCTCACGCGATCAGATTCTCAAACATATCAAGCAGGGGACGATTATTATCGATCCATTTGATGATAGAAATTTAAAAACAACAAGTTACGATGTAACTCTTGGTAGCTTTTTCTGGCGCGAAGAGGCTCCCCGAGGCCGTACAACGGTCCATAATCTTTACGACGACCAGTCTACAAATGCAGTCTGGCAGGGTCCGTACCAGGCTGAAGATAAAGAAACGCTCGAATCTCGGCTGGGGCAGGAGTTCAAAAACATACCGAAGGGTGCGAAGATCATTATGCTTGCTCCCGGCGAAACAATTCTTGCTCATACCCGAGAATTTATCGGTGGCAAGGATATTTGCGTGGCCAAAATGTACGCCCGTTCTTCCATGGGTCGCAATTTCGTGGAAGTCTGCAAAGATGCCGGCTGGGGGGATGTTGGCTATTTCAACCGCTGGACGATGGAAGTGACGAACAACTCGCAATATTTTTCGATCCCGCTTGTCGTTGGCCGCCGTATCGCACAGATGGTGTTCTACGAAGTGGCCCCGCTCGAGAAAAACCAGATCGACTATGTGGGCGAAGGCGGCAAGTACCAGACGTCCCAAGACGTGGATGTGGTGAAGGCCGCGTGGAATCCGCACATGATGCTCCCCAAGATGCATATGGATTGGGAAATAAAAGCGGGCCTCTAGGGCCCCGTTTTTATATTTTATTACTCTACTTCTAATTCGTCGCTTCCGAAGAATTTGAGCACTGTGCCCGGGAGGTTGTCTTCGAGCCAGTCGGCCATCTCGCGTTCTTCTTCGAGAATCTCTTCGCATATTTCAGCAATGTCCCCTTCGCCCAGTTCGTTGGCCGCCACGATGATCGCGGTATAGGATGCGATCTCAAGATGCTCCGCCATGTATTCATCGACCGCGTTTCGCACCATAAAATCTTCCGCCATGCTTGCGGCTTTCCCCCGGAGCATGCCCGCAAATGCGGCAAAAGTCTTTTTTATGGCTGGTATTTTTTCTCCAAGTTGCGCAATGCAATCCTCAACTTTGCGGGCATGCTCCTTGGTCTGTGCGAGGTGTGCCTCAATTTTTAATTTTATTTCCGGATGCTCCTTGGCATTTTCAGCATGCTCCGTAAGCACCTTCTCAAGTGTTGTTTCCATGGCATGCGCATCACCGAGCCACATGATAAGCGTTTGTTTTTGATCCATGATAAAACTCTAAAAGTATGCGGTGAAATAAAAATGAATGTGAAAATAAAAAGACCCGCGCAAACGGGTCTTTTTATTTTCGATGATTTTATTTCCGGGCCTTCAGGATGATGCGCTTCTCCTCGGGTTTCACTGAGTCGATCATAAACGGATACGATTCTCCGACGATAAGAGCTTTTTTCATCTCGTCCATGCCACCGAACTCCGAGATATGGATCATTCCCTGGATATGATCGTCGAGATTCACGATCGCGCCGAACGGATTGAACTTATATACTTTGCCGGAGACCGCATCGCCCGCTTTGTAGCGCTCGCTCGCTTTCTCCCACGGATTAACCTTGAGCGCCTTGAGCGAGAGGAACACGCGGCCTTCGCGGATGTCGATGATTTTCGCTTTTAGAGTGTCGTTGATCTTAACGAGTTCCTTGGGGCTTTCGATCACGCGGTGCTCAATTTCCGAGATGTGAATCAGGCCTTCGATTTCCGGAGTGTCGATGAAGCGTACGAAGATGCCGAAGTCCGCGATGCCGGTTACCAGGCACTGCACGTCTTCGCCCACTTTATATTTCTGCAGGAGCTCTTTGACGTTCGCCGAGAGTGACTCGCGTTCAGAAAGAATAAGCTTGTTGGTGCGCGGGTTCGCGTCGATCACTTTGACATTCAACTCTTGACCCACGAATTTCTTGAGTTCAGCAATCATTTTTTCGCGGTCGTTCTCCGCATCCTTGGGGAAGTGGTCATTTGAGAGCTGGGAAACAGGGAGGAACGCTTTGAGGTCCAGGTCTGCGATCTGTGCGGTGAGGCCGCCTGCATTCGCGCTCACGATCTTTACCTTGATGACGTCGCCGCTCTCCTGGAGTTCTTTGACTTGGGTCCAAAGGCGCTGCTTGTCGGCTTCGACGAGCGAGAGCTCGACATAGCCTTCTTCGCTATCGATTGCCACGATCTTTGCCGGGAGTTTGTCGCCGGGCTTGAGGTTCCTCACAATCTCGCGGGCGTTCTGGAGTTCGAGGCCGAAAACACTCCCTGTGCCGAAGCGGCCCATGTCGAAATACGCCGCGCGGGCGGTGTTCTTCAAAAATTTAACCTCAACAAGGCTGCCTTCTTTCGGCCAGTCCGTCTGGACGCTGCCGTTCTCAAGGATTTTGGCGAGTACGCCGGTTGTTTTATTGTTGTCTGTGCTCTGTGGCATATGGATTCGATTATACATGGGGGCCGATTTTTGGCAAGAGGCTTGCGAAATCACACACGCTTGCAAAAGCCGCTTACTTTGTTAAAAGTATTCCCGCTGGTCGAGTTTGCGAATTCGGAACGGGAAAATCGTTTTCCGGGCCGTTTCGCAGTTCGGTTCCTTAACAATTGAAAACTGAAAGGAGTTTTTTCTGAATGATGAAGTGCAGTGTTTTTGGAAGCAGAATGCGCCGTATCCATTGACTACCTGCGCGCCTTAACATACAGATCAACTTCAAAAGCCCCACACTTTATGTGCGGGGCTTCTTTTCTTCTCACTTTATATCAATTCATTCCTGCTGAATTCATTTGTTCGACCAGGCTCGGAATCATCCTGCCATCAGAATCGAAACTAATTTGCGCACCAACAGTGTCTTCAATGTGCAAGCTATTAAAACCAAACGTCCCATTTACTGTTCCTCCTACATCTCTAATGATCTGCGTCGAGGAAGTAATGACCAAGGTATAATCATTCCCACTTCGAGTTGTTATTTCAATTTTTTGAGGATTTTGATAGAGATTTATTATTTTTCCGGAAATTTCTGTTTGTGAAGAAGCTTGACCAGGAGGAATAGTATTGTTTGAAGTGGTAGGGGTATTTTTAGTCGGCTTCCAGAAGATGAGCAAGACGGCCAAAACCATGATTATAATTACTAATACTGTCATCAAAATCTTATTTTTCATTTTTTAAGCTTACCAAATTTTGCATTCTTAGAAAACTAAATGAAAAAACGAATGTAATTCTACATACCCGCCGCTTTGATGTCGGAGCGGCTTCTTTCCCCAACAAAAAATATATGATGCGTGCCATATATAATTAAGTATAAATTTTATATTTTGTCAATATGGCACAGGTGCCGGTTTTCGGGTAAAATATCTCTATGATCGCAAACCAGTTTACAGGCGGTGTTTACCGTCTCCAAAGCGGCGAAAAGTCTATTTTGGTTGACTCCGATAATAACCGGCTGAAGGCCGACGTATACCTGCATACAACGGCAGGCGAAGACGTATTAAAGAGCGCGGAAGAAGGCGTGGCAAACGAGATCGGCTTCCCCGGCGAATACGAAATTCAGGGGATAGAGATCATGGGCGTGGGCGTGCCGGAGGAGTCCGACGCGAAGACGCTCAAAACCTGCTACCTTATAACATGGGAGGAGATGAAGTTTGTGTTCTTGGGCGGGATACACAATCACCCGGCGCCGAATGTATTGGAAGAGCTTGATGAGCCCGACGTGTTGTTTATGAATTTGGGCGCGAAAGGGTTCGATGCGGAAGCCGCCGCAAAAATCATAAAAGAGATGGCGCCAAAGCTCGTGTTCGTGGGAGAAGGCAAACCGGCTGCGGAGCTCGCGAAGCTGCTTGGCGAAAAGCCTGATGCGGAGGACAAATTTGTTTTCAAAGCGAAGGACCTCGCAGTCGGCAAAAGCAGAGTCGTAGTATTAAAAGAAAACGCCTAACACATTAGTTAGAGAGAGACTTATCCATGTACGAATACGACCAACAAAAAAGTTTTATAGAAAAGCTCCAGGAATCCGATGATCGCACGAAAAACCGCTGGATGTTCGGAACGACGGCGGCGGTAATGGGAGTGGTGATCTATGTGTGGCTTGGATATTTTGGCGGATTGATATCGTCTTCGAGCGTTGTCGCCATCGCAGCCGATCAGAGCAGCGATACCGGCGCGCATGCAAGCATTTCGGAAAATTTGAAAAAAGGCGGAGCAGCGCTTTATGGAATTTTTATGGATAAAGTGGGTGCTCTCGGCAGCATACTCGATGCCCCTCGGCAATATATTATTAAATAGCGGAATCCCATTATGGACGAGATTAAAAAAGCAGACATACAAAAACGCGAATTAGTAGACGAGCTTAAGGAATCGTATATTGACTATGCGATGTCGGTCATTATTTCGCGCGCATTGCCCGACGTGCGCGACGGACTCAAGCCCGTGCATCGGCGCGTGCTCTGGGCAATGTGGGACTCGGGGCTTACTCATCTTGCAAAGACAAAAAAATCGGCGAATGTCGTGGGCGAGACAATGGCAAAATACCATCCGCACGGCGACACGGCGATTTATGACACGCTCGTCCGCATGGCGCAGGATTTTTCCCTTCGGTATCCGCTGGTCCATGGGCAGGGGAACTTCGGCTCGGTGGACGGTGATTCGGCCGCTGCTATGCGTTATACCGAAGCGAAGCTTTCTAAAATTGCCGGGGAGCTGCTGGTTGATATTGATAAGGAAACCGTTGATTGGCAGGCCAACTATGATGCAACTCGTGATGAGCCCAAGGTGCTGCCGGCCAAGCTCCCGAACCTGCTTTTAAACGGGGCGTTGGGCATCGCCGTCGGTATGACGACGAGCATCCCGCCGCACAATCTGGGCGAACTGGTGGATGCAATTTTGTATCTCGCCGATCATCCGGATGCCGATTCCGAAGCGCTTCTTCAGTATGTGAAGGGCCCGGACTTCCCGACCGGTGGAATTATTTATGATCAGAATGCCATTCGTGCTGCGTATGTGACAGGCAAAGGCGCGATCACTGCGCGGGCGAAAGCAGAAATCACCGAGCGCAAAAATCGGCAGTTCGATATCGTGGTCACCGAGATTCCCTATATGGTGAACAAGTCCGAGCTCATCAAGACGATTGCCCAGCTCCATGTGGATAAAAAAATCGAAGGCATTCGCGATTTGCGCGATGAGTCAGACCGCGAAGGCATGCGGATCGTGATCGAACTCAAAAACGACGTGCCGCCGCAGAAGATACTGAACCAGCTCTATGAGCGTACGGATTTACAGAAGGATTTCCATCTGAACATGATCGCGCTCGTGGGCGGCATCCAGCCGCAGCTCCTGTCCTTAAAAGAAATTTTGAAGGAGTATGTCGAGTATCGAAAGATCGTCGTGCGCCGCAGGACGCAGTATGACCTCAAAAAAGCCGAGGAGCGCGCGCATATTTTGGAAGGGCTTGCGAAGGCGCTCAATGCCATCGACCGCGTGATCGCGACGATCAAAAAATCGGAAAATAAAGATGCTGCGCATGTGAATTTGGTAAAGGGATTTAAGTTTTCAGATATCCAGGCGACCGCGATTCTCGAAATGCGCCTGCAGACGCTCGCTGCGCTCGAGCGTGAGAAAATAGAAGAAGAGCTCAAGGAAAAACTTGCGCTTATCAAGGAGCTCGGGGCAATCCTCAAGAGTCCGCAGCGGATTTTGGGCATCATCAAAACTGAATTGAAAGAATTGAAGGATACTTACGGCGATCCCCGCCGCACGCAGGTGGTTGCCGGGGGACTTAAAGCGTTCAACGTGGAGGATTTGATTCCCGATGAAGAAGTAATGATCACCTATTCGCAGGGCGGGTATGTAAAGCGCGTTCCGCCTGATTCCTTCAAGAGCCAGAAGCGCGGCGGCAAGGGTCTTATAGGGTCGGACGTTGCCGATGAAGATTTTCTTACGCATTTCATGTCGGCTTCGACGCATGATAACGTTTTATTCTTCACCGAAAAGGGGCGAGTATTCCAGACAAAGGCTCACGAAATCCCGGCGGCGACCCGTACCTCGAAGGGCCGCGCGATTCACAATTTTCTCGAGCTTCCGACTGATGAAAACGTCAGCGCGATCGTGAGCTACTCGGAAAAAGACATCAAGAAAAAAGAGAAGTCGTTCCTTATGATGGTGACGAAGTCCGGCATGGTCAAAAAGACCCCGCTCGAGGATTTTGCAAATATCCGCAGGAACGGCATCATTGCGATCGCGCTCAAAAAAGGCGATGCCTTGAAGTGGGCGCGTATTTCGGGCGGCAGCGACCACATTTTCCTTGCGACGGAAAAAGGCCAGTCGATCAGGTTCAAGGAATCGCAAGCCAGGCCGATGGGCCGTACCGCCGCAGGCGTTCGTGCTGTGCGCCTGCGTTCGGGGGATTCGATCGCAGGGTTTGATATTATAGAGGCGGGTGATGCCGAAAAGCTCAAAAGCGCGAAAGTGTTGATCGTTATGTCAAACGGCTTCGGCAAGCAGACGCCGCTTAAAGAATACAAAGTTCAGAATCGCGGCGGCTCAGGCATCAAAACTGCAAACGTAACTCCGAAGACCGGCGGAGTTGTTGTGGCGCGCGTGATTACCGAAGAAACCGAAATTTTTGCGATCTCGGCGAAGGGCCAAGTGATCAGGACCGAGCTTTCAAGCGTCCGCGAAACGGGCCGCTCCGCGCAGGGCGTGCGCATCATGAATCTCAGGGTAGGCGACAAGCTCGCGGGTGTCGTGGTAATCTAATTGAAAGATGAATGCGGTAAAAAAATTTTTCGAGTATACGCTGCCCGCGGTCACGGTGGTTTTTTTAGCGTTATTTTTTCGGATACTTCCCGGTGGGCACGAATTTTTGAGTTTGGGTGTCTCCTTTGCCGTTGGAGCGTTCCTTTTGGGTGGAGGCATTGTCCTATTCTTTCTTGAACAGAAGATAATAGTTGGGTCGTTTTCCCTAGGTCGGGTCGGTGCCGTCCTTTTCGTGCTCATTGGTATCTTTATTCTCTTTAATACCTATTTGTCCTCCGTTTTGTTCCACAGCGGCGGACTTTAGAAACCCCACATAGGCAGTTTTTCTTTGACGTCCGACTTCGTACCGCATTCGACAATGATATAATAAGGGTATGCCTCCAGGCCTTT
>WNFP01004592.1_pt1 | contig 11109 bp, 10 predicted proteins | sample 5400201 | NCBI WGS metagenome assembly WNFP01 (sample SAMN13153355, study PRJNA577476) | soil metagenome | isolation source: 115 cm saprolite under Madrone tree | place: USA:California | collected 2016-06-14
CTCAAAGTGATCAATCCCCCTTGCCTTCAATCCCCGAAAAATATGGCAACTTCGTTGCTCTAAAAAGATGAAAAAGAACTAACACGCTTTTCGGTAGCTTGACACACACCATAGGAGGGTGGGGGAGGGAAGAGTGGGGGATCGGCAACCGGATTCTCCGGGTCGTTGACATTTTTTAAGACGTTGGATGATGTCTAATCGGTGCGAGCCCTTTATGGGGTGAAGACATCGCATAGCTCAAAATGCTTCGAAAAATAATATCAGGCGGCCAAACCGGTGCCGATCGAGCGGGGCTTGATTTTGCGATCGAGACAGGCCTGAAACACGGAGGATATGTTCCCAGGGGCCGGAAGGCAGAGAACGGGAGAATCGATGAGCGGTAACCTCAATGAACAAGGCTATAACTGAACGTTACAACGTTCTTATACTTAATCATCTCCGGAGCTGCGCCACAAGATTGAGCTCGTGCATGGAGGTGTGCCGAATTCTGCTGCAATGCCTCAAGGCCACGAAGCACCTGCGCCCATTCGCACTGTAAGGTCGGCGAACTTCATGCGCCGCTCCAGCTCGATGACAGACGGCGTGAATCCGAGGCATAACCACGTGGAAAGCTTGCGCTGCACAAATGTTCTCCGTATCGAATCCTTTCCAAATGTCTTCCAGGAGGACCTTCTGGCAGCGGCAGCCATTTAGAGCGGTTGGTAGCACCAGCGAAGAATTAGCGTTTCTCAGGGCCGACGGAGGTGACGTGGATTGGACTTGTCAACGACCGGACGCTCGAGCAGTTCGACGAATTTTCGGCATCGGTCGAGATTTGGGACGATGCGCTCGCGCTTGACCGGTCGACGTTTTGGGGTTTGCACGCCCGGAACTTAATCTGACGAATCCAGAAAAGCCAGGAACGGCGGCGTGGCTTTCGACGGCCTGCGCAATCGAAACCCCGCGGGACGCCTTGGTAGGAGGGAAGATCTTCCCAGTCTTCCAGTGACGCGACGGGCCATTACGCTGTCGTCTCGGTTTTTGTAACCGTGCCGCCCATGGCCAGACGCTCTCATCAGGCCGCTGAGTCGACGAATGTCCGATTTTAAGACTGTGCGTGATCCATTTCAGAGGAAGTGATCAAACAGTCTACGATCAAACTGAAAAAACAGAGTTCAGTCTACGATTTAATTGAAAAAATAATGCCCGAAAACGATTTAGTCTGCGCTTTAAGTGAAATCGACAAATGGGCTGTTTTACGATCTGTACTGCAGTGGAGTTTGCCTCCTTCTAATTCTTGGGAAGAATCTTGGAACTTTCCGGGCCAATGACTCCTAGTAAAATCATTGTCGTAGAAAGCTGTGAATTTTATCATATCAAATCGTTTCCATGAGAAGATACTTTTTGGTCGCAATCGGGGGAGGGATTGGCAGTCTCCTGCGCTTTGCGATATCAGAATGGATGGCTCCTATGTCGCCGTGGGCGCCGCTTTCGATTTTGATAATCAACGTAAGCGGTTGTTTTATTATATCGTTCCTCAATTTCGTTTCAGATCCTTCCGGAGAGATTTATCTGGGGCCGCGTAGCCGGCTTTTTCTTCTGGTCGGTGTTTGTGGGGGTTACACGACCTTTAGCTCCTTCAGCCTCATTTCTTTTAACGCGATACGCCACGGTATGCAGTCAGATCTATGGCTAAACATCGGGCTCTCCCACATATTATGCCTGCTCGGCGTTTGGCTAGGATCTGTCGTCGCAGCGCCCTTTCCTCGTGCACTCGGCTCCATTGTGCGCTTGCTTCGCAGCTAATCTGAACCCCGATATGATGTTAGCGATAATTCTCGTATGTCTGGGCGGAGCGATCGGTAGCATTTGGCGGTACTGGTGGTCTGGTTTCGTTGCTGAGCGCATCGGCGAAGTCTTTCCATTTGGTACGCTGGTAGTGAATTTGACCGGTTCGACGATTATCGGGGCGTTTTCAGGTCTTCTGGCGCACGTTTCGAACAGCAGCATCGCCACACCGCTTCAACAACTCTTGGTAGTCGGCGTGTGCGGAGGATTGACCACTTTTTCTTCTTTTAGCTTACAAACGTGGAACTTACTCGCTGATGGGAGATGGTTCTCCGCTTTGGTCAATATTGTCTGTTCAACCGGATTTTGCCTACTGTGTGTTGCGGTCGGTTGGCAGGTGGTGCAAGGGTTGAACTTCTGATCCCGTAGTCCTGATATGGAACTTCCTAGAGACGCAATGTTATTAAGGATATTTGTTCAAGAAAGTGATGTCCACGAAGGAGAGCCTTTATTTCGCAAGGTCGTGCTTAAGGCGCGTCAAATGAAGCTCGCCGGCGCTACGGTGCTTCGCGGTCCCATGGGTTTTGGGAGATCAAGCCATCTCCACACAAGGAGCATTTTGGGTCACTCCATGGGTTTGCCGATGGTGGTCGAGATCGTTGACACAGAGGAAAAGATTCAAGAATTCTTAGTGGCCGCGGAAGAGATAATTGGCCCCGGACTCATTACGTTGGAGAGGGTACAAGCAATTTTTTACAAAGGAGAATTTCCGGAACAGCGACGTAAGTAAACGAATCAAAGCTTGCAGCAAACGCTTAGTTTCATCGCGCCGCCACCATTGGGGCGATCTAGCGGCTGTATCGGAAAATTTGCGCCCGTTCCAAGGTAATGAGTCCGCCTCGCATCATCTTTTCCAATTCCGGTAGAAAGGCTTTGATTTTTCCGGGCTCATCCACGATTTCCACGATAATCGGTAAGTCCAGGGAAAGCCGCAAAATATTGGCGTTATGGAGGTGGCTGGACCGGCCGAACCCCATGGGTCCACGAAGCACCGTAGCGCCAGCGAGATGGTGCTCCCGTGCTCTAAGTACTATCGCCTTGTAGAGCGGATCACGCCCGTATTCATCGGCTTCCCCGAGAAAAATTCTGAGGAGTGAGCACTCTTCCGGCAGATTCCCGGTCTGTGGAAGAGGGGGCCGTTCTGCGGACAAGACGTGTGGGGGTGACAGCGCCATATAGACGAAAAGCCTTGAAACGGTGATTTGACCAGGATTCTAGCACTGCAGTTCGCGATAAGAAAGTGAATCGAAACCCTCGGACGTTTTTGGTTGAGGTGAACTTGGGATGTAGCTATCTTCGCTTCAGGCAATGGAGTTTGCCATCCCGTAAAAGAGGGAAACTGCCCTGACCAATTCAGAGCTAATAACTCCTGCAAAGCGCATTTGGCGTGTTTTGTGGGAGCCTTTTTATGCTCGAGAATGTTTGGTTTGTGGCAGCGATCTGGATGGCATTGGCTTTTGCCGCCAGTCTCATTTCAATCTGGACGGGCATTTCTGTCGCCCTTATCGAAATCCTGGTCGGCGTGGCTGCTGGGAATTTCTTGCACCTTCACGCGACCACTGACTGGATCAATTTCCTCGCCATGCTTGGCAGCGGCGTGTTGACGTTTCTCGCCGGCGCCGAGATAGATCCGGTCTCGCTGAAAGCCAACTTGCGAGCGAGCTTGCTGATCGGCGTCATCTCGTTTGCCGCGCCTTTTGTCCTGGTTTGGCTGTTCGCGCAGTTCGTCCTGGGTTGGTCATTGCGGGAGGCGCAAATCGCCGGCATCGCTCTTTCCACGACGTCGGTGGCGGTCGTTTACGCTGTAATGATCGAGGGCGGCTTGAGTGATACGTCTTTGGGCAAAATGATTCTCGCCGCGTGTTTCATCACGGATTTCGGTACCGTGCTCGCTCTGGGCGGATTATTTGCCAACTTCAACATCTGGCTGGTCGTGTTCGTCGTGATCATGTCGGTTGTGCTCTGGTTCATGCCCACCTGGACGAATTATATCATCTCCCGTCTCGGTGCGACGCGTGTCAGCGAGCCGGAAGTGAAGTTCATCTTCTGTGTGCTCTTTTTTCTTGGCGCTCAGGCGACGACTGCGAAAAGTGAAGCCGTGCTTCCAGCGTATCTTGTTGGCCTTGTTGTTGCCGGCGTCTTCCTGCGCGACAAAACGCTTGTGCACCGCATGCGCAGCATTGCTTTTGCGATGTTTACACCGTTCTACTTCATAAAAGCCGGGCTTTACGTTTCGCTGCCCGCACTTTGGTCAGGACTCGCAGTCATTGCGGCGCTATTGCTTTTGAAAATGGTGACCAAAATCACCGGCGTCTGGCCCCTCGCGCGTCTCCATTACATGCGCAAACGCGAAGCCGCGTTTACCACGCTTCTAATGGCGACCGGCCTCACATTCGGTACGATCTCGGCATTGTTTGGTCTGCAAAACAAGATCATTAACCAGGACCAATACACAATCCTCGTCAGTGTAGTGATCCTGAGCGCATTTGTTCCAACGCTAGTCGCGCAGAAGCTTTTCCAGCCGACAGCCAAAACGATGCATGCGTGGGGACGACTCTATCGGCGCAAGGAAAATGTCAGGCCAGCCATTGAATAAGCAAGTAACTGACTATGTATAGGAAGCTTCTAGTCGCCTGCGACGGTTCGCAGGGATCGCAAATCGCTGTTTTGCATGCTTCCATTCTGGCGAAAAAACTCGGCGCCGAGCTGTCTGCTCTCTGGGTGAGGGGTTCGTTACCGCATTATCCCGAAACGATCGATGAGATCGACGTGGAAGAAGAATCTGCGTACGAATTTTTCGAAAACATCAAGGCCCAGCTCCAATCCGTTGGAGCCGGGCAGGGAGTCACGATTCGGCCGGAGATGCGGACTGGTCATCCGGCGCAGCAAATCCTAGAATTTGCGCGAGCGCACGACACAGACTTGATTGTACTTGGTAGCCGCGGCCATTCCCGCTTGTGGGGAGAACTCATTGGCCATACGGCCGATCGCGTCAACGAACATGCGCCATGCAGTGTTCTCATCGTGCGTTCCGTACAGGAGGCCGCGTATTATCGCAAAACACTTGTCGCCTACGACGGATCGGACGCCGCGGACACAGCGCTCCGACACGCGCTCGCGCTGGCAAAGCACATCGGCTCTGAAGCGCATTTGCTCTGGATCCAGGAAAATACGATCGCCCGCGGCCAAAGGGCAAGGGAACCCGGGGAAGACGAAAAACGGGCGAGGGAGTTCTTCCAGACCGTCCTCCGGGAACGTATTGATGCCGCGGCTGCCGAGCAAGGCGTTGCGGTGAAGGCAGGCTATCGCTGTGGCAACGCTGCGCAGACACTCGTTGCCGAAGTCGCGTCCGGTGGATTCCGTCTCATCGTCCTGGGCCACCGCGGTCATTCCGGCCTCTGGGGCAAATTGCTTGGCGGCGTTGCCGACCGCGTTAGCCATTTGGCGCGCTGTGACGTTCTCATTGTTCGAAAAAAGGAGAGATTACAAGATTTTCGGTGACAGTTGCCGACTTAAGTCTGTTCGGGATGTAAATATCTTGTTATACAAATCCTGGCCATAACTAGTTTGCAATGGTTCTCCTTCGAGTATTTTAAAAGTTCGTACTCCGTCGGGTTGCCTTTCAGCCCGGAGGAAGATAGCGTTTTCCATTTCTTTGTCATAAAAGCTATGCGCACATTCGTATGAATGCGTAACGAAGAAAACTTTGATTCGTTTTTCTAACAATGCACTAATTATCTGCCTTGCAATCTCGGCGCCTTCTCTTTCGTTTGTTGCGGCAAATGATTCATTAAACAGCAAGATGGAATTTGGCGTTACATTGTCTACGATGTCGCTCATTCTGCTGAGCTCTTCATCAAATTTCCCGCTTTTCATAGCAGCGTCTTCTTCCCGTTTGAAGTGCGTAAAAAGACCGTCGCAGACATTGGAACAGAAAGACTCCGCCGGCACAAACATGCCGCATTGCATCATCAATTGGGACAATCCCGCGCTTCGTAAAAAAGTCGATTTGCCGCCCTGGTTGGCGCCTGTGATTATTACAAGTTGTTTACTATCAGCATTTACATCGTTGCCCACAGTTCTTTGTTCCAGGCGTAAAGCGAGACAGACATCGTATATTCCATTAAACGAAAGTCTGCGTTCGCCGACAGCCACGGGTAGGGGAAAGGACATTGGCTCCCCTTTTTTGGCAAGTTGCCGATGTAAATTCACACAACCTACGTAAAACGCCAATTCGGTCCGCAACATGCTAAAAAAACTGAGAATATGATCATTGGACTGGGCGAGCGCATTGGCAACAAGGTTGATGCCCCGGTCATTTAATTCCGACAAGGCCTTCGCGCCACTTTCATCGCGAGGATGGATATAAAACGTGTAAACCGATCGCTGTTCTTCAAACAACTCAAACAACCACTGCATCCAACTCGGGACAGGCAATTGTTCCCACAACCACTGAATCCAACTCTGCTTTCGGTCTTGTGGTTTACGAAGTATGTAATTGGTGCCTCTACCACCTTTTCCCAATTCGGCGCTCATCAAAACCCCGCCGCGGAATTTCACTTGCCTTAGATGATGTTGGATGCTGGTAAAATATTCGTCGCTGAGTTCTTTGTTGAGCATCGTGAAAAACGCTCTAAAGCCCTCCGACTCAAATTTACCTGCATGTTCATCGCCAATATTTGTTAACTTCTTAAGCATTACGACAAACATCTGCAATACTTCTATCGATCTATTCAGTATGACGCTGGGATAGTCCCTGAGGACACCAAAATAATGCTTTTTCTCTTTTTCAATGGATTCTACCGCGATGGCGTAGATATCCCGGACAATGGAAGGATTGTTCAGGCAATCGCGAAGAATCTTTTGCCGATATAGTATCGTGTCCACATCGTTTACACTGAACAAGACAGCTTTTTTTGCCACTTCGCATAAGAATTCGTCACCGAGCGCCATGGCGTGGAACAGCGTGTTCAATTCCAAGTCTTGTGTTAGTGCTTGTTCATGCGACGGCAATGTCCGATTTAAATCAAAATCATGATCTCTATACATGAGAAAAGCCTTCATGATTTTATGCGCTCTTTTATACAATCGTATGTAAGACGGTACTTTTCGGCAAGTGTTATAGCATATGCAAGTCCGTCAGCGGGCTTTCTTACAATCTTATATGTTCGCAATGCCGGATTTTCGGGAACTACCGTGCTGACCATGCTTACGGTTTGCGCGCTCAGGGAAGCCAATTCATCTATGAATGTTACGCAGACGCAGAGCAAATCTAACCGTACTATTTGTTCCATTACTTTCGTGCCCAAGAAAATAGCGTCCTTGAGCGTAGTGGAAGTGAAGATTTCGTTCATTATGATAATACTGTGGGATGTGGACTGGTGTAGAATGTTGTACAGTCTCACAAGATCGTCCTCGAGTTTGCCACGCAGATTTGTCATGTTTTCTTCTCTTTCAAAATGCGTGAAGATCCTGTCGAACAAAAAGAGTTGCGCTTCCCTGCCCTGAACCGGACAGCCAGTGCTGGCCAAATAATGCAACTGTCCGAAGGTGCGGGCAAAGGTTGTTTTACCGCCCTGGTTCGGACCGGACACAACAAATATCCGCTCCTTGTCTTTCAAGTAAAAATCATTGCAGACAACGGATGAGTTTTCGCGAGTGAGTTTATGGGCCAGGGCCAAGTCAAACGCTTCATAACTATAAATATCCTTGCATGTATTGGAAATGTGCGGGTAACAAAAGTGCAATCCAGCTCGTTTGAATGGTGAGACATACTCCAGATAGGCGATGTAGAATTGAATTTCTCGGTCGAAAAGCTTGATCGTTTCATCCAGGTAAGCGACGTTCTTGGCGCAGTAATCGTCAAGGGAGAGAAAGATATCCGAATACAAGCGGGCTACGAAATCCAAGACTCTCGCCTCAACATGGTTCATGTCCAGCGAGGTGGAAAGTTTAGCCGTGTAATCTTTCACCGCACCCTGTTGGAATTTCGCGAATGTTGCCTCAACATCAGCGCTGTAATTGATTTCAGAGCCATATTTGCGAACCTGGATGGCGCTATATGAGAACGCAATATGTTACGCCGGATAAATCGGTCTTGAGCTTTTGTGTTTCCGCCAGAAGCGACGTAAATCCGCCGGATTTGGTGTAATTCGTCAAATATTCACGGAAGGTGAGAAAGCCGCGCGATTGTAGATCTGCAAGAGTTAAATCGTGGCTCAGGCAATTAATGGCGTCACAATAAATGTCTACCCCGTCCAAAAACCACAATTCCTTCTGGTATTTGTAGTAGAGCTTGTTTGCTTGGACAAGATGTTCGCGCATTGCGCGCATTTTCTGCGCAAATGCTTTTATATGCTCAAAGAGAATCTCATTCTCAAGATCCCGGAATATCTCATGACGATACTTGATCGCGTCGATATCGGTCAAAGAAGTGTAAAAAAAAGGCTGTAAATTGTATTCCTCCTTACCGACCGTGATGGCGGCGATTACCTGATCAAGATTTAAATCAACAAAAAAGACGGGCGCTTCAGGTGTTTCTTTTTTTATGGCTTCTTCAGTTCTTTCAAATAATATGCTGCGGAAGGTCACGGAAGTGCCTTTCTTTTAAGCCGGATTTCCCGTAACGACCTGGGTAATCTGAAGGAGGACCTCCAGCGCGCTCATGTGAGGTGCCCGCCGCCACGAACGGCGTCCCCGCTGACGCGTGAGCCGTCGCGATGCACAGTGCACGGTATTATGGATAGATCGGTCATCGCTGCTGACCGGTTGCAAGCCCTGGACAATAAGGCTCGAACTGAGGAGCTTCATCACTACCTTGCCAGATCGTTTGGTTTGGTAGGAGTCATCAGCCCCATCGGCATTTCTTCCGCTATTACGGAAAGGCAAACTCCATTGCCAAGCATATGTTTACCCGAGGATCTGGAGAAAGCAAGTTCGGTCGGATGAGCTGTTCCCGGCGCACCAAATCAGGCAAATGGCGGCTTGCGTGACGCGTCCAAATCCGTTATGAAGCAGGGGCAGGCGATGGGGTTTGCCTTTCCCGCCATTGAGCTTGGGATAACCGGCTGACCGGGTCAATACCGATAACGCCTGATAACTTGCTGATTCTGGAGTGATTTGTGGCTGATTTAATCCGTCCGAAAATCGTTTCTCCGAGCCGAAATCCAAACACGGCGCCGGAGTTTCCCGTGGAGGCTGTCTTGTTGCGGATCTTTGTTGGTGAGGATGACCGCTATAAGCGTCATCCTCTTTATGAGGCCATCGTGCTGAAGGCGCGAGAAATGCATTTGGCCGGCGCAACTGTTCTTCGCGGCCCTTTGGGATTCGGGAAATCAAGTCACATGCACACAGCTAAGATTTTACGCTTATCCATGGATCTCCCAATGGTGATCGAAATAGTGGATTCTTTAGAGAAGATTGACGCCTTCCTCCCGCATCTTGAGGAAATGATGCGTGGCGGCTTGGTGACTCTGGAACGAGCCCAGGTCATTCGCTATAAGCAAGCCCCGCCTCCACCAAAACGGGGAAGACATTCATCGTAGCTCATGCAAGGAAAATGTGTGGTTCATCGTCGCCCTGTGGATGACGCCTTAGCTTAGCGTTGGCGGCTGGTGTACCGTCTCGCATATAATGGTGATGTCGCTAGTTCAGTTGGCTGTTTTTCAAGGCGCGACGCGCCAGGTTCCTCTCGGAATCAGTCGAAGAATTTCACCTTGCTGTACGACACCATCGGTATTAGACTCAAGTCGGCAATGGAGTTTGCCTTCCCTGATCACCAGGGAAAAGCGTCTTCTTAACGGGCTGATGACTCCTACCTAACAATTAAATTTGTGGAGGTTTGGTGACATGAGCTCAGTTGAACAGTTTGCTACTTGCACTAAGAGCCTTGAAGACGTACCCGCACCACTTCTGGAAGCTTTGTCAAAGCATATTCGTGAAAACGAAGCCGTTACCGATTTGATATTTAGTCCAGCATTCCGTGCGGGGAGATTTAGCATTTTAGCGTCGCTTCTGTGCATTACCGATAACCGGTGGTTGGTTCTGCTATTGCAATCTGACGGAAGTATTACTGTCGATACCGCGTCATATGAGACAACATTGCTATTGGAGCTGACAATCATCCTATTGTACGGGCAGTTGAAAATAGATTTCGTATGCGATGGCCAAGTGCGGTCGACTGCTCTCCAATTCAACACCGTGATGAAACGCACCTACTGCGAAGCACTCCAGAATATTCTGGACGAGATCGACCACAATTTGGAACTTCCGGCGGAGAGCAATTGGGGCACTAGTGAAATTTTACGTCAATGGCCGCTAAAGTTCCGGAACGTCTCCATTATTTACGCTCCGCGCAGTTCTCGCCTTTTAGATGGTGTGCAATGGAATGATATTTACGGCGGGTTTCACCGGCAGTTGGCCCCGGCGGCGGCGCTGTTGCTGACAAATCGTCATATCATTGTCATAGCGGAGGAAAAACCTTCCGGCTGGTTTCAGTTCCGGGCGCGTCCTCAATATGGGGAAATTATCACTTACTTTCCGCTGGATCGGCTAGCGAGTTTTCGGATCAGCGAGCATGCTCGTTTTGACACCCTCGAGATCGTGGGCCACGAGGGACACGGAAGTGAAAGATTTGAGATCATGTTCCCTCACGACCAGGCTAAAGCCGTGACACGATTGATGAAGGAAGCTTCCTTTGCAGGTGTTAATAACGCGCCCGGGGAGACTGCGGTACCTATTCGCTGAGCCACGAGTAATGCGACCTCTACCGCTGGCAAAACTAATCGTTTTGGCTGGGTGCGTCAGCCTATTGGCAGCGCTCTTCCTAGCTGCTTTGCCGAGTTTCCAACCAGAGATCAACCCGTTTCAAGCGCGAGTAGGAGTCTTCTTGGTGCGGTATTCGATGCCAATCTGCTTTTTTCAGTTGGTGATGTTTTGGCTCATCTCCCTCATTTAGGAGGCAACGGCTTCAATTAAAACGTAAAAGAGTGACGCTCGCAGTTCTCCTCATTCCCGAAGGCGTAAATGAATAGCCATATCAAGCAAGTGTTAGCAGAAGAGGTTTCGGGATTCTCGAGGAAACCCGACCGTACAAGCCAACGTCATTCTTGGGAGCGGCGTTACGGGCACGGCTTCCGTTCCCTCCGACGATCAGGCCCGAACCCGGCTTTTATTAGCCTGGCCTAACTTTAGCCCGTCATAACCCACATTCCGGTCGGTTATCGTCATACGGTTGCTGCGTAATACTCTGGAAATAAGGTAATTACATTAATAATGGCTTGA
>WNFP01004593.1_pt1 | contig 11108 bp, 10 predicted proteins | sample 5400201 | NCBI WGS metagenome assembly WNFP01 (sample SAMN13153355, study PRJNA577476) | soil metagenome | isolation source: 115 cm saprolite under Madrone tree | place: USA:California | collected 2016-06-14
CGCCGCGAACAGCCCGCCCGCCTCCACCTGCGCCGTGTAGTTCTGGAACCCCGCCACCCTGATGTCCTGCCCCTTCGGCAAATCCCCCGGCCTCGCCACCCGATACCCACACCCCAGTTGGATGACTGCGATGACCGCGTAAGAGCGTTTCACGCAGAGGGCGCGGAGGAGGCGGAGGAGGGGAGGAGCAATCGTCCTGTTTCTTGAAAACACCAAGCTCCTCCGCGCCCTCGCTTCTGTTCCTCCCCTCCTCCGCGTGAAACCTTGTCAGGTGACGACGAAGTTCACCAGGCGTTTGGGGATGACGACGACCTTCTTGACGGTCTTGCCGTCGATCCAGTTGCGGATCTTGGGATCGAGGGCGGCGGCGGTGCGGATCTCTTCTTCGGCGGCGGCGGCGGGGACCAGGACCTCGCCGCGCAGCTTGCCGTTCACCTGGACGGCGATGTGGACCGTCTCCTCGGCGATCAGCTGCAGATCCGCCGCGGGCCAGGCGCGTAGAGACAGCTCTTCGTCGCGCTCCTTCGCGGTGTGCCCCAGCGAAGCCCACAGCTCTTCGGCCATGTGAGGCGCGAACGGCGCCAGGAGCTGCGCCAGGGTCTCCAGCGCCTCCGCCAGGGCCCCTTCGCCCGCCGCGTCTTGCGGCTCGAACGCGCCGGCCGCGTTGGACAGCTCCATCAGGCTGGAGATGGCCGTGTTGAACTGCAGCCGCTCCAGCTGCTGCGTGGCGCGGGCGATGGTCCGGTGGGTCTTGCGCCGCAGCTCCAGCGCCTCGCCCTGCGTCTGCGCGGCATGCACCGCCTTCCCCGCGACCTTCCCCGCCTGCGCGGCGAACAGGCGGTGCAGCCGTCCCAGGAAGCGGAACTGGCCCTCGACCTGCTCGTCGGACCAGTCCATGTCCTTCTCGGTGGGCGCGGCGAAGAGGATGAAGAGGCGGGCGGTGTCGGCGCCGTACGTGGCGATGATCTCGCGCGGCGAGACCACGTTTCCGCGGCTCTTGGACATCTTCTCGCCGTCGCGCCCCTTCACGATCCCTTGCGCGACCAGCTTGTGGGCGGGCTCGGCATTGGCGCACAAGCCCATCTCCTGCATCACCTTGGTCCAGAAGCGGAAGTAGAGCAGGTGGAGCACGGCGTGCTCGGGACCGCCCACGTACACGTCCACCGGCAGCCAGCGGTCCGCGTCGTGGCGCAAGAACGGCGCCCGATCCTCGTGCGGCGAGAGGTACCGCTGCATGTACCAGCTCGAGTCGACGAAGGTGTCCATCGTATCGACCTCGCGCTTCGCCTTGCCGCCGCAGCGCGGGCACTTCACGTTCACGAAGGACGGCACCTTGGCCAGGGGCGGCTCGCCCTTGCCGGTCAGGACCTCCTTGACGTCGATGTCCGGCAGGAGGACGGGCAGGTCCTCGTCGGGGACCGGGATGCCCTTCCCCTCCGGATCGCACTTCTTGCAGTACACGATGGGGATCGGCGTCCCCCAGTACCGCTGCCGCGAGATCCCCCAGTCGCGCAGGTGGTAGTTCACCGTCGGGCGGCCAATCCCGCGCCGCTGCGCCTCGGCGGCGATGGCGAGCCGCGCCTGCTCCGAGGGAAGGCCGGTGAAGTCTCCCGAATCGACCAGCACGCCGTACTCGGTGAATGCCTTCTCGGCCGAAGCCGTCTCCGGTTTCTGTGCGTCGTCCGGCTGCACGACCCAGCGGATGGGCAACCCGTACTTGTGGGCGAACTCGAAGTCGCGCTGATCGTGGGCGGGCACGCTCATCACGGCGCCGGTCCCGTACCCGGCCAGGACGAAGTTCGCCACCCACACCGGGACGTGCTCTCCGGTGAATGGGTTTCGCGCGCGCAGGCCGGTGTCGATCCCTTCCTTCTCCGCGGCCGCGGCTCCTTCCCCCACCTGCCTCGCCGCCGCCCGGACGCGCTCGGCGAAGGCGTCGATCTCCTTGCGATTGGCGCCCTTGAGGAGCCTCTGCAGCAGCGGGTGATCGGGCGCGGCCGCGACGTAGGTGGCCCCGAAGATGGTGTCCGCCCGGGTGGTGAAGACGCGGAACGCGTCGTCCTCGCCGGCCCCCACCACCGGGAACTCGATCTCCAGGCCGTCGGAGCGCCCGATCCAGTTCCGCTGCATGGTGCTGACGCGCTCCGGCCAGTCCAGGCCGTCGAGGCCTTCCAGCAACCGATCCGCGTAGTGCGTGATCCGGAACGCCCATTCCGGGATCTCGCGCTCCTCCACCACGCTGCCGCAGCGCCAGCAGAGCCCGTCCTCGACCTGCTCGTTGGCCAGCACCGTGTTGCAGCTCGGGCAGAAGTTGACGCGCGAGCGCCGGCGGTACACCAGGCTCCGCTCCATCATCCGGAGGAAGAACCACTGGTTCCACTTGTAGAACTCGGGGTCGCTGGTGTTGATCTCGCGCGACCAGTCGATGGAGATCCCCAGGGCGGTCACGTCCTCCTTGAAGGAGGCGATGTTCTTGGGCGTCCGGATGGCCGGGTGCAGGCCCTCCTTGATGGCGGCGTTCTCGGCGGGCAGACCGAAGGCGTCCCAGCCCAGCGGGTGCAGCACGTCGAACCCGCGCTTGCGCGCGTACCGGGCGAGGACGTCGGTGATGCAGTACACGCGGACGTGGCCCATGTGCATCTCCCCCGACGGATAGGGGAGCATGGCCAGCACGTATCGCTTGGGAGCCCCGGAGCTGACCCCGGCGCGGAACAGATCCTTGGTTGCCCAGTGCTGCTGCCAACGCGGCTCGAGCACCTTGGGGTCGTACCGGTCCTGCACGTTGCCTCCGCTGCGCCATTCTAACGCTTCGCGGCGTGGGGGAGCCGGGTCAGGTACCAGAACCCTCCCGGCTTGGGCAAGTCGCGTCTGCTATACAGCGCCGGATGGAATCCCAGGTCTACGTGAACGACATCGCCCGGCACGAAGGGCAGGAGGTCCTGCTGCGGGGTTGGCTGTACGGAAAGCGGTCCAGCGGCAAGCTCCATTTCATCCAGCTGCGCGACGGCACCGGGATCGTCCAGTGCGTCGTCTCCAAGAAGGACGTCTCCGAGGCCGCGTTCGAGGCAGCAGAGCGGGCGCCCCAGGAGGCGGCGATCGAGGTGCGCGGCGTGGTGGCCAAGGACCCGCGCTCGCCGCTCGGGTTCGAGGTCCACGTCAAGGACTTCCGCCTGCACCAGGGGCAGCCTGGCTATCCCATCCAGCCCAAGGAGCACGGGGTCGGGTTCCTCCAGGAGCAGCGGCACCTCTGGCTGCGCAGCTCGCGGCAGCGGGCCATCCTCGGGGTGCGCCACACCCTGATCAAGGCCATCCGCGACTACTTCGACGAGCGGGGGTTCACGCTGGTCGACTCGCCCATCCTGACCCCTGCCGCCTGCGAGGGGACGTCCACCCTGTTCGAGGTGCCGTACTTCGACCTGGGAAAGGCGTACCTCACCCAGAGCGGTCAGCTCTACGGCGAGGCGGCGGCGATGGCGGTCGGCAAGGCCTATGTGTTCGGCCCCACCTTCCGTGCCGAGAAGAGCAAGACCCGGCGCCACCTCACCGAGTTCTGGATGGTCGAGCCCGAAGTCGCCTGGCTGGACCTGGCGGGCAACATGGACCTCGCGGAGGACTTCCTGGTCGAGATCGTCGGCAGCGTCCTCGCCAAGCACGAGAAAGACTTGACCGGCGTGCTCGAGCGCGACTTGACCGCGCTCCGGAAGGTGAAGAAGCCCTTCCCGCGCATCACCTACACCGAGGCGGTGGAGGCGATCCGCAAGGCCGGGCATCCCGTCGAATGGGGCGCCGACTTCGGCGGCGACGAGGAGACGGTGCTCGCCAGGCAGTTCGACCGGCCGGTGATGGTGCACCGGTATCCCGCTTCGCTGAAGGCCTTCTACTTCAAGAGGGACCCGCAGGATTCCAAGCTGGCGCTCGGGGCCGACGTGCTCGCGCCCGAGGGGTACGGCGAGATCGTCGGCGGCGGGCAGCGCGAGGACGATTACGACACGCTGCTGCGATCGATCGACGAGCACAAGCTTCCGCGCGAGGCATTCGCCTGGTACCTCGAGCTGCGCAAGTTCGGCTCCGTGCCGCACTCCGGGTTCGGGCTCGGCGTGGAGCGGACGCTGGCGTGGATCTGCGGCCTGCACCACGTGCGCGAGACGATAGCTTTTCCTCGGATGATGGAGAGGCTGACTCCTTAGGCTCTGCCTCCCACAACACGCTCTTCGATCCGGCGCCTCCCTACCGCTTCTTTTTCTTGGGTCCCGGATCTTTCGGAGGAGGAGGGACGTACCGCTGCGGCTTGGGCGGAGGCGGACGCAGCACGGGAGGTTCTTCGGCAGGCTCGGGGTCGTGGGGCGGCGCGGACGACGCCGGCGGAACCAGGCGCGAGCCCGCCGGGGGCGTGGGCCTGTGCCTCGTCCGCGGCGCGGGGGAAGCCTTGGGAGGAGACGGCACCTTCACCACCCGGCGCTCCACGCCCGAGGAGGAAAGCGAGGTGACCAGCTTCGCCGGCTCGGGCGTGAAGACGAGAGCGCGGAGCAGCGTGCCGTCGCCGTCCTTCAGGGTCCGCACGCCGAGCTCGGGAGGCAGGCGCGCCGGAAGCTGCAAGGCGGCGTCCTTCACGCCCGCCTGGGCGAGCCGGCGGAGCGCGTCGGCGAGCTTCGCCGCCAGCTCGTCCTCGCCGCGCGCGGTGCCGAGGCCGAAGAGGAACAGCTTCTTGAAGGAGAGCCGCATCCCGGGAGGCGTGAGCAGCGCCTCCCCGGAGGCGCCGATCACCAGGCCGGCGCGGATCATCCGCGACAGGCGCCCGGACAGCCGCCAATCCACCAGCCCGGCAAGCCCGGTCAGCGGCCTCTCGTCTTCCGAGGCGAACAGGCAGAGCGCTTCCGCGTCCGCCTGGTCCAGCGCCTCCATGGTGAGCGGGTAGTAGGACAGCTCCATCAGCGCTCCTGCTTGGGGACCTGGCCGGCCAGGCCCGATGAGTTGGCGATGCGATCGAGGATGCCGTTCACGAAGGCCGAGGACTCCTCGGATCCGTACTTCTTGGACAGCTCGATCGCCTCGTTGAGGGTCACTTTCACCGGCACGTCCGCGCGCTTCAAGATCTCGTAGACGGCGAGGCGCAGGATGTTCCGGTCCACCCGCGCCATCCGCTCCAGCTTCCAGTTCGTCGAGGTGCGCCGGATGAGCCGGTCGATCGCCTCCTGCTCGCGCTGTGCCCCGCGCACCAGCGCCTCGGCGAACGCCTTGGTGTCCTCGTCGACCGGCTCGAAGTGCGTCCAGAGGCCGGCCAGCACGTCCGCGGGAGTGCCGCCGCTCAAGTCCAGCTGGTACAGCGCCTGGAGCGCGCACTCTCGCGCCTTGGTCCGGGACCCCACCTACCGGCCTCCCCGCCGACCGGCAGGCAGGGGGGACTCGGCCTCCCGCAACGCGTGGACCTGCTCGAGGCAGGCGAGGGCCGCCTCTCCCCCCTTGTCCATCCTGCGCGGGTCGGCGCGCTCCAGGGCCTGCACCATGTCCTCGCAGGTCAGCACGCCGAACGTGATCGCCAAGGCCCGGGGGGAAGTGGCCGCCTCCATCGCCAGCGATCCCAGCGCGCGGGTCACCTCGGCGGCCAGCAGGGCGTAGTGGTCCGTGGCGCCGCGGATCAGGCAGCCGAGCGCGACGATGCCGTCCATCTCGCCGGTCCGGGCGACCCGCGCGGCCAGGGGCCCCAGCTCGAACACGCCCGCGCAGCGCAGCACCCGGATCTCCTCCGCGCCGCGCGCCTCCAGGGCCGCGCGCGCGCCGGCCAGCAGCTGCTCGACGATCTCCGGGTTCCAGCGGGTGGCGCAGAGGGCAAAACGCATCCCCTTCGCGGTCAGGGCGGCTTGCGGTCTGGGCGCTTGGGTCGACATGGGTTCCTGGGCGAGCTTCCGGGCCGGGCTACTTCTTCTGCTCGCCGACCAGGGAGAGGAGGTGTCCCATCTTGTCCCGCTTCACCTGGAGGTAGTCGGCGTTGTGCTCAGAGTGGCCCACTTCGATGGGCACCCGCTCCACCACTTCCAGGTCGTAGAGCTGCTTGAGCCCGTCGATCTTCTTCGGGTTGTTGGTCATCAGGCGCATCTTGCGCACGCCGCAGTCCCACAAGATCTGCGCGCCGATCCCGTAGTCGCGCAGGTCGGCCTTGAACCCGAGCTTGTGGTTCGCCTCGACCGTGTCGTGGCCCTCGTCCTGCAGGTTGTAGGCGCGCAACTTGTTGATCAGGCCGATGCCGCGCCCCTCCTGGTCGAGGTACACCAGCACGCCCTTCCCCGCCTGGTCGATCATCTCCAGCGCCCGGTGGAGCTGCGGCCCGCAGTCGCAGCGCCGGGACCCGAACACGTCCCCCGTCAGGCACTTGGAGTGGACGCGCACCAGCACCGGCTCGTCGGGCTCCCAGGTCCCCTTCACGAACGCGACGTGGTTCAGGTTGTCGACGTCGTTCTCGTAGGCGATGCAGCGCATCTCGCCGCCGAAGTCGGTGGGGACGCGGGCTTCGACGGCCCGGCGCACCAGGCGCTCGCGCTGCATCCGGTAGTGGATGATGTCCCCGACGCTGAGGATGAAGAGGCCGTGCTTCGCCGCTAACTTCTCCAGATCGGGCATGCGCGCCATCGTGCCGTCGTCGTTCATCACCTCGCAGATGACGCCGGCCGGGATCAGCCCCGACAGGCGGGCCAGGTCGACCGATCCTTCCGTCTGCCCGGCGCGCACCAGCACGCCGCCCTTGCGCGCCTTGAGCGGGAATACGTGCCCGGGCCGCACCACGTCGCTCGGCTTGGCCTCGGGGTCGATCGCCGCCTTGATGGTGGTGGCCCGGTCCGCGGCGCTGATCCCGGTGGTGACTCCGCGCGCCGCCTCGATGCTCACCGTGAACGCCGTCGCGTAGGTGCTCTCGTTCTCCTGCACCATCATGGGAAGCGCCAGGCGCCTGACCTGCTCCTCGGTGAGGCTCAGGCAGATCAGGCCGCGCGCGTTCTTCGCCATGAAGTTGATCGCTTCGGGCGTCACGTGCTGCGCGGCCAGGACCAGGTCGCCTTCGTTCTCCCGGTCGGCGTCGTCGACCAGGATCACCATCCGCCCCTGCCGGATCTCCCCCAGCGCGTGCTCCACCCGCTCGATCTCGGTCACGTTCGGCTCCCTTGGGCCTGCAACAGGCGCGCGACGTGCTTGGCGAGGATGTCCGCCTCGACGTTCACGCGATCGCCCTTGCGCTTGTGCCCCCAGGTGGTCGCGCGCAGGGTCTCCGGGATGAGCATCAACGAGATGGCGTCCGTTCCCACCAGCTCGTTGACGGTCAGGCTGGTCCCGTCGAGCGCCACCGAGCCCTTCTCGACCACCAGCGGAAGCAGGTCGCTGGGCAGCTCCACCACCGCCTGGACGGCCTCGCCGGCCTGCTCGCGGCTGCGGATGCGCCCCACGCCGTCGACGTGCCCCAACACCAGGTGGCCGCCGAGCCTCTCGCCCAGGGCCAGGGGGCGCTCCAGGTTCACCGCGTCGCCGGCCCGCCGATCCGACAGCGTCGTCCTGCGCAGGGTCTCCACCGACACGTCCGCCGTGAACGTCCCACCCTCGCGCTCGATCACCGTCAGGCAGGCCCCGTCCACCGCGATGCTCGCTCCCCGCTTCAGGTCGGCCTCCGGCAGGCGCGTGCGGACGCTCAGGCGCGCCCCGCCGGAGGGGGCGGGCGCGACCTCGGCGATCTCCCCGACGTCCTCGACCAGCCCGGTGAACACTCCCTGGTTCTATCGCACGGGACGGGCGGTGACGAGCAGATCGTCGCCCACGGGGCCCGAGTCCACGATGCGGGCTCCCAGGACCTCGCCCATGCGCCGCGCGCCGGGAAATCCGGCCCAGGAAGGGGCGTTCCCGCCCGCCACCTTGGGTGCGATGAAGAGGTACAGCTCGTCCCAGAGGCGCCCGGAGAGGAAGCTGCCGTGGATGGCGGCGCCGCCCTCGACCAGCACGCTGGTCAGGCCGCGGCCGGCGAGCCGCCTGAGCAGGTCCTTCAGATCGACCCGGCCGTCGCGCGACTGGCAAAGCACGATCTCGGCCCCGGCGCGCTGCAGCGCCTTCACCCGCCGTGGGTCCGCGCGGACCGTGCAAGCGACCAGCGTGGGGGCTTTGGACCGCTGGCGAAGGACGCGAGCATCGGGCGGAAGCCGGGCGGTGGAATCCACCACCACGCGCACCGGATCGCGCTGGCCCCGGCCGCGCGCGGTCAGCCGCGGATCGTCGGCGAGCGCAGTCCCGATGCCCACCAACACGGCGTCCAGCTCGTCCCGAAGCGCGTGCGCCATCTCGCGCGACTTTGGCCCCGATACCCAGCGGGAATCGCCGGACGCCGTGGCCAGCTTTCCGTCCAGCGTCACGGCGGCCTTGAGCACCACCCAGGGGAGTTTGCGGGTGATGAACTTGAACCACATCTCGTTCGCCGCGTCGCACGCCTCGCCCAGGACGCCGGTGCGGACGGTGACGCCCGCCGCCCGGAGCCGCTGCGCTCCCTTGCCCTTCACCAGCGGATTGGGATCGATGCTCCCGATGAAGACGCGGGCGATCCCCGCCGAGAGGATCGCGTCGGTGCAGGGGGGCGTGCGGCCCTGGTGGTTGCAGGGTTCGAGGGTCACGTAGAGGTCGGCCCCGCGGGCCTTCTTGCCGGCCTCGCGGAGCGCCTCCACTTCGGCGTGCGCTCCCCCCGCCTTGCGGTGGTGGCCCAGCCCGAGCACCTGGGCGCCCCGCGCGACCACGGCCCCGACCACCGGATTGGGATGCGTGCGGCCGAGCCCCTTCGCCGCCTCGTTCAGGGCGAGGCCCATGAGGAGCTCGGGGAGGCTACTTCTGCTTGCCCTTGCGCTCGTGGATCAGCTCCTTCAGCTCGCTCATGAACTCGCCCAGGTCCTTGAACGAGCGGTACACGGAGGCGAAGCGCACGTACGCCACCTCGTCGAGGCGCGACAGCTCCCGCATCACCGACTCGCCGATGAAGCTCGAGGGGACCTCCTTCTCGCCCAGCTCCTGGAGCCTGCGCTCGATGCCGTCGACGACGGCCTCGATCTGCTCGGAGGAGACCGGCCGCTTCTGGCAAGCGAGCTGGATGCCGGCGACGACTTTGTGCCGGTCGAAATTCTCCCGGCGCCCGTCCTTCTTCACCACCATGGGGAGGATCTCCTCGACCCGCTCGTAGGTGGTGAAGCGCCGCTCGCACCCCAGGCATTCGCGCCGCCGCCGGATGACGGCGCCCTGGTTGGAGAGGCGCGAATCGATCACCTTGTTCTCCAACTCGGCGCAGAACGGGCACTTCATGCGCGCTGTCCGAGCCTCTTCGCGTAGAGCGGGAAGTGGCGGCACAGCTCGCGCACCTCGCCGCGGACCCGATCGTGCACGGAGGCGTCCTCGGGCGCGTCGAGCACGCGCACGATCATCTTCGCCACCGTGCGCATTTCGGAAGGGCCCATTCCCCGGGTGGTGAGCGCGGGGGTGCCGAGGCGGAGGCCGCTGGTGACGAACGGCTTCTCGGGATCGCCCGGGATCATGTTCTTGTTGGTGGTGATCCCCGCCTTCCCCAGCGCAGCCTCGGCCACCTTGCCGGTCAGCTTCTTGGGGCGCAGGTCGCAGAGGATCAGGTGGGTGTCGGTCCCGCCCGCCACCAGCCGCAGGCCGCCCTCGATCAGCCCCTGCGCGAGCGCCTGTGCGTTGCTCAGGATCCGCTGCTGGTACTCCTTGAACTCCGGCCGCAGCGCCTCGCCGAAGGCCACCGCCTTGGCGGCGATGATGTGCTCGAGCGGGCCTCCCTGGATGCCCGGGAACACGTTCGAGTCCACCGCCTTGGCGTGCTGCTGCTTGCAGAGGATGAGGCCGGAGCGCGGGCCGCGGAGCGTCTTGTGCGTGGTGGTGGTCACCGCGTCGGCGAGCGGCACCGGGCTGGGGTGCAGGCCGACCGCCACCAGGCCGGCGATGTGCGCGATGTCGCAGATCATCATCGCGCCCACCTCCTCGGAGATCTCCCGAAACCTGACGAAGTCCAGCGTGCGCGGGTACGCCGAGGCGCCGCAGAGGACGGCGCGCGGCCGGACCTCCTGCGCCAGCCGGCGCGTGGCGACGAAGTCGATCGTCTCCGTCTTGGGATCCAGCCCGTAGTGGTGGATCTCGAAGAGCTTGCCGGAGAAGTTCACCGGCGCGCCGTGCGTCAAGTGCCCGCCCTGGGCCAGCGAGAGGGAGAGGATGCGGTCCCCGGGCCGGAGCAGGGCGAAGTACGTGGCCATGTTGGCCTGCGAGCCGGCGTGGGGCTGGACGTTGGCGTGCTCGGCCCCGAAGAGCGCCTTGGCGCGGTCGATGGCGAGCTGCTCGATCTTGTCGACCACCTCGCAGCCGCCGTAGTACCGCTTCCCCGGCAAGCCCTCGGCGTACTTGTTGGTGAGGGGGGACCCGGCCGCCTCGAGCACCGCCTCGGAGACGAAGTTCTCGCTGGCGATCAGCTCCAGCCCCTCGGCCTGGCGCGCCGTCTCCTCCCGGATCAGCTGGGCGACTTCGGGGTCCACCGCGGCCAGCGGCTTCTCGAACGAGTCCATCCCATCTCCATAGCGGTGAGCCCCGCCTCATACCACACGCGCGGGACCAAAAAGCTCACCGCGGAGGCGCGGAGAGCGCGGAGGCTTTCGTTTTTCTTCGAGCGGACATCCGTGCCCACCTCGAGCGAACCCAATCCCTCCGCGTCCTCCGCGTCTCCGCGGTGAGTTTTTCGCCCTTTTCGACTGGGGTCAGTCGCGGAAGCGCTGGAAGGCGAGGACGGCGTTGGTGCCGCCGAAGCCGAACGAATTGGAGAGCGCGGACTCGATGCGGACCTCGCGTGCGTGGTTCGGCACGTAGTCGAGATCGCACTCCGGATCCGGGTTGTCCAGGTTGATCGTGGGCGGGATGATGCCGTGGTACAGCGCCAAAGCGGTCAAGCCGGCCTCGACGCCGCCTGCGGCACCCAAGAGGTGCCCCGTCATGCTCTTGGTCGAGCTGACCATGAGGCCCTTCTTGGCCCACTCGCCGAACACCGACTTCAGCGCCTTGGTCTCGGCGATGTCGCCCACCGGCGTCGAGGTCCCATGGGC
>WNFP01012516.1_pt1 | contig 11108 bp, 6 predicted proteins | sample 5400201 | NCBI WGS metagenome assembly WNFP01 (sample SAMN13153355, study PRJNA577476) | soil metagenome | isolation source: 115 cm saprolite under Madrone tree | place: USA:California | collected 2016-06-14
CCGGCCCGATGGGAATTGGGCGGGCACGTGGTCCAGCCCAAAGCGGTGCTGTCCACCAACGACTATCATCACCTGTGCAGCCGTGCGCTCGGTGGCGACGTAGTGACGGAGTTGCCGCCCTTCCTGGCGGCCGCGCCCATTCGGGAGAAGCGCCTGGTGCCGTTGCTGGCGCAGTACCCGTTGCCCGAGTGGTCAATCAATCTGCTCTATCCGCCCCACCGCCACCCATCCACCATCGTCAGGACATATCTGGACTTCTGCCAGAGCTATCTCCCGAATATCGTTCAAGCCTGCGAAATCGGCGTTGTGGGATGAGCGGGCGGGCTGAATCCTGCGAACGTCGGCTTTCGGGATTGCAGGAGGCCCAGGCAACGTCCGCCATGGGTCCAGGCTGTGTAAAAACGCCCTGGCGGAAGCATAGACGCGTCGGGATCTCGGCGAGGTGGCCATGCGCGGTCAACGTTCTGGGTTTGGCGTCTCTTTCCGTCTGGAGGTGCTCCTGATGCTGATTCCGGCCGTCTTGGGTGGTTCTGCGGCGGCAGAAGAAGGCATGTCTGCGACGACTATGCCCGCATCGCCGCCAGGAGCGGTTGGATGCCCATGATGTTCATGACACGCGTAAGATTGTAGGCGAGCACGTGCAGTGCCATCTCGGCGGCGACCCGTGGCAGCGTCTTCATCAGGAAGTGGGTTGCTCCCATCCGGGCCTTGATCGTGCCGAAGGGGTGCTCGACTGTTTCGCGCCGCTGGCGCATCTTCTCCGGATGCTGGTCGAGCCGGCGCTGAACCGCCTCGATAATATGCTCATGCTCCCACCGGGTGATCCGTCGCTCCTTGCCGGTGGTGCAGCTGTGCTTGATGGCGCAGCTCTGGCAGGCGTTGGTCCAGTAGCGGCGCAGGACCAGTCCATTTTCTTGGTTCGTGTAGTGGTAGGCGAGCCTTTCTCCGGCAGGACAGATGTAAACGTCCTCCTCAGCCACGTAGCGGAAGTCCTGCTTGCCGAAGCGCCCTTCCGCCTTTGAGTTCGAGGTCATCGGCTTTGGCAGTGTGACCGTGATGCCCGCTTCCTCGCACGCCAGGATCTCTGCGCCGCTGAAGTAGCCACGGTCGGCGACGACATCGAGGCTCGTCACTTCCAGCGTCGCTTGCGTCTGCTTGGCCACGCTCGCGAGCTGCGAGCGGTCGGTTCCGACGTTGGTCACCTCATGCGTGACGATCAAATGATGCTTCGTATCGACAGCGGTTTGCACGTTGTAGCCGACGACTCCGGAGCCTCGGCCGCTGGTCGCCATCGAGCGCGCATCGGGATCCGTCAGCGATATCTGCTGGTCCGGTGTGGCGAGCATCCGCGCCTCGAGTGCATGAAGGCGCTGCATCTCCTCCTTCAGCTTCGCGATCTTCTCCTTCAGGCGGGTCGTCTTGGTATCGAGCGCCTCGGATGGCCCCTGCCGGTCGGCGCTGTCGAGCTGCTGCAGATAGCGCGCGACGCTCTCCTCGATCTGCGCCATGCGCCGCGCCATCTTGGCCCGCGTGAAGTTCTTGTCCCGGTTGTTGACCGCCTTGAACTTGCTGCCATCGATCGCGACGCTGGCTTGCGCCAAAAGGCCCATCGTGCGGCACAGCACGACGAAGCGGGCGCAGACCTGGCGAATGGCGCGGCCGTTGTCCTTGCGGAAATCAGCAATCGTCTTGTGATCGGGAGCCAGGCGCCCCGTCAGCCACATCACCTCAACGTTGCGCCCGGCCTCGCGCTCGAGCCGGCGGCTCGATTGAACCCGGTTGAGATAGCCGTAGATGTAGAGCTTCAGCAGTACCGAGGGATGGTACGAAGGTCGGCCGGTTGCCTCGGGATCGACCCCGCTGAACCCGAGCTCGGCTAGATCGAGTTCCTCGACGAAGACGTCGATCACGCGAACGCCATTGTCCTCGCCGATCCAGTCTTCCAAGCGTTCAGGAAACAGCGTGCTCTGACCGCGATCCATGCCCTCAACGAAGCGCCTCATCCGATACCTCCCGCAAATCGCGCCAGAATCATACCGCGGGAATCATATAAAGCAGGGCGTTTTTACACAGCCAGGGTCCTTACCGGACATTTGTTCGCCCGCCAGCCACGTCGCAGTTTGACCCGGAGCGGACTCCTGCCCCATAGACTATTAGGGGGATCGGCATACAATTTGCTGCACCGCACCCTCTGGAAGCGGCAGTTCCAAATGGCAGAAGAACGCGCCCAACGCCGCCTCGCCGCGATCCTCGCCGCCGACGTAGTCGGCTACAGCCGCCTCATGGAGCATGACGAGGCCGGCACCCTGGCTGCGCTCAAATCCCGGCGTAGAGAGATTCTTCAGCCAGCAGTTTCCAAACATCATGGCCGCATCGTCAAGCTGATGGGGGATGGCGTGCTGGTAGAGTTTGCCAGCGCCGTCAACGCAGTTACCTGCGCGATGGATCTGCAGGAGGCGATGGACGTCGCCAACCGCGACATTCCCGAGGATCGGCGAATCGTCCTGCGCGTCGGGATCAATCTCGGCGACGTGATGGTTGAGGGCAGCGACCTCTATGGCGACGGGGTCAACATCGCAGCGCGGCTCGAGGCGCTGGCTGAACCCGGTCGTGTCTATGTCTCCCAAACCGTTTTCAACCATGTGCGAGGCAAGGTTTCGCTTGGTTTCGAGGATTTTGGCGAGCAGGTCTTAAAGAACATGGCAGAGCCGGTGCGCGTTTATAGAGTAACCAGCACATCGTCGCCCACGAACCCGGTCGCAAGCACCAAGGCGGCGCTTTCCTCCAAGGTTTCGATCGCCGTTCTGGCGTTCACCAACATGTCCGGCGAGCCCGAGCAGGATTACTTCTCGGACGGCATCAGCGAAGACATCATTACCGACCTTGCGAAGCTGTCCGAATTGCACGTGATCGCCCGTAACTCCTCATTTGTCTTCAAGGGCAGAGCGGTGTCTGTGCCAGTGGTAGCCAAGACGCTCAGTGTCCGCTACGTGCTGGAAGGCAGCGTACGCAAGGCCGGCACCCGCATCCGCGTCACCGCACAGTTGATCGACTCCACAACGAGCGGCCATGTTTGGGCTGACCGGTTTGATCGCGACCTCACCGACATCTTCGCTGTTCAGGACGAGCTGACACGGGAGATCGTATCCGCGCTCAAGGTCAAGTTGACGGCCGAAGAGAAGAGCCGATTGACCAACAAGCGCACCGTCGACCCCGAGGCCTATAACCTGTTCCTGCGCGGCCGCGAGCAGGTGTGGAATCATACCAGGAGCGGCAACATCGAAGCGCGAAACCTGCTTGGACGTGCCGTCGCGATCGATCCGAATTTTGCCGCTGCGCAAGCCTACCTTGCGTTTACCCATGCGAATGATTTTGTCAATGGCTGGTCCGCCAGCCCTGAGCAGTCTCTTCAGACCAGTTTGGAGATCGCAGGCGTGGCGGCTGCAATCGACGGAGAAGATCCGCAAGCCCACTTCGCCCTTGCGGTCGCTTTCCTTTGGAATCGGGAGCACGACAAGGCTCTCGCCGAAGCACAGCGCTGCCTCGCCTTGGCACCAAACTCGGCCGAGGGGCATCTGGCGACCGCCCGTATTCAGATCTATAGCGGTAACGCCGCAGATGCGATCGACATGATCAATGCCTATATGCGGCTGGATCCTCTCTATCCGGTGATCGCGCTCCACTTTCTGGCCGAGGCGCACGTTGTGTTGGGGCACTTCGAGGAGGCCGTCGCCGCCCTCAAACAACGGCTCGCGCGAGACCCCAATTCGGAGTCATCCTATGCTCTCCTCGCGTCATGCTATGGCCACCTCGGCAAGATCGCCGAGAGCCGAGCGGCCTGGGCCGAAGTCATGAGAATTGCTCCGGATTTTTCAATAGAGCGGCGACGGCGTGTCCTGCCGTTCCGGAATCCGGGCTCCTTTGAGCGCCAAGTCGAGGGATTGCGAAAGGCCGGTCTTCCCGTCTAGCAGAGCAGTTCCATCCTGTATCTGAAACAGACAACTTCGCCGAAGGTGGCAATGCTGATGAGAGGCGCTTACGCGTGCGACGCGAAACTCCCATGAAGACGAGGGAAGAACCATGGACAAGCTGAGTCTGCAAAACCCCGTGTTCGCCACCTACGTTATTGCCGCCACGCTTATGATCCTCAAGGCCGTGAGCATGTCCTGGCTGACCGTCATTCGCATGATGCAAGTGAAGGGTGGCTTTCGCTCGCCGGAGGACATCAAGAAGACACCCCTCAACCGCGCGCCCAATCCGAAGCAGCTCGAGCCCAACGAGCGCGTCGAGCGTATCCGGCGAATCCAACTGAATGACCTGGAGAACCTGCCGTTCTTCCTCGTCGCCGGCTTTCTCTTTGTTCTGACCGAGCCGTCGCTGGTGCTCGCGCGTTGGCTCCTCTACGGCTATGTAGTGTCGCGGCTCCTGCACTTTGCCGCCTATTTCACCGCACGCACCCATGACACGCGCGCCACCCTATGGACCGTGGGCTCAGTCATCCTCATCTTTATGACTTGTCGGACGGCGAATGTCCGGAACTGGCACTTATGCGACAAACCAACTCGGCCAGCGCGAGTCCGGTTCTGGGTGCTTACCGGACATTTATTCGCCCGCCAGCCACGTCGCAGTTTGACCCTACCGGAAGTCCGGGTCGATGGACACCCAACCGGGGCGCACATACAATTTGCCGCACTGCACCGTTTGAAAGCAGCAGCCCGAGATGGCCGAAAAACGCACGCAACGTCGCCTTGCCGCAATCCTGGCTGCCGATGTGGTCGGCTACAGTCGCATGATGGGAGTCGATGAGGCCGGCACCCTGACCGCGCTCAAGGCCTGGCACAAAGATATCATTCAGCCGCTGATGACAAAGCACAATGGCCGTGTCGTCAAGTTGATCGGCGATGGGGTCCTGGCAGAGTTCGCCAGTGCCGTCGATGCCGTCGAGTGTGCCGTGGAGATGCAGGGGGCCATGGCTGCTGCCAGCGAGGGCACTCCCGCGGAGCGGAAAATCATCCTGCGCGTCGGGATCAACCTCGGCGATGTGATGGTGGAGGGCAGCGACCTCTATGGCGACGGAGTCAACATCGCGGCGCGGCTCGAGGAAATGGCCGAGCCTGGTGGCATCGTGATCTCGCGAAAAGTGCACGAGGAGATCGAGCGCAAACTTTCGCTCACCTGCGATGACCTCGGCGAGCGGTCGTTCAAGAATATCGCGACACCGATCCGGGTTTACCGTGTCGTCGGGAAGCGCGAACAGGCAGCGAAACCCGGGGGTCTGCCGTTGCCCGGCAAGCCCTCGATCGCCGTGCTGCCTTTCACGAACATGAGCGCCGAGGGGGAGCAGGACTTCTTCGCCGATGGGCTGACCGAAGATCTCATCACCGAGCTGTCAAAGGCGCCCGGCCTTTTCGTCATTGCCCGTCACTCTTCCTTCGCATTCAAGAACAGTTTGATCGATGTGCGGCGCGTCGCCCAGGAGCTGGGTGTTCGTTACATCCTGGAGGGCAGCGCCCGGCGCGCCGCGGGGCGCATTCGCATCAATGCCCAATTGATCGACGCACGCGAGGGCGGCGGCCATCTTTGGGCCGAGCGGTTCGATCGCGATCTGGCCGATGTCTTCGCCGTGCAGGACGAGGTCGTCGCCCGCATCGTCGAGGCTCTGCTCGGCAAGCTAGCCGTCAGCAAGCTGCCGGACCGCAAGCCGCCGAAGAGTGTCGAAGCCTACGATCTCTGCGTCCGCGCACGATTTCTGTGGCAGAGATCGATGGCGGAGGAAGGCCGGGAGGCCCGCCGGCTGTTCGAGCAGGCCATCGCCCTCGACCCGGACTATGCCGAGGCGCATGCGTGCCTGGCGTGGACCCATTGGATGGGCTGGGTCAACTGGTTCGAGCCTGTAGAACCGCACCGGCGGCTGGCGCTGGAGATCGCGCGCCGCGCCGTCGCGCTCGATCCGAATGAGGCCTTCGCCCACGGGGTGCTCGCCTTCGTACTGCGATACGAGCACGAGTACGAGGAGTCCGCGGCGGAGATCGAGGCGGCGCTGCGAGTGGATCCGAACCATGCGGATATCCACGCGATGCAGACGGATCTGCTGGTCATGGACGGCCGCCCGCTGGAGGCAACCGAGAGCATCGCCCGCGCCCTGCGGCTGAACCCGAGCCGCCCCCCGGCTTGGTACTACTGGCTGAAGGGCGAGGCGGAATTTGCCTCCCGCCAGTACGAGGACGCCGTCGCGACGCTGCGCCACGAGGCGACCTACGGCACGCCCTCGCGCTCGATCCTGGCCGCGGCGCTGGCGCAGCTCGGCCGCCTCGAGGAGGCGCGCGTCGAAGGCCGCCTGTTCATGGCCGACTATCCGGACTTCCGTATCGAGTCATTCCTCGACACCCAGCCCTTTCGCCATCGGGCCGACCGCGAGCATTTCGCCGAAGGCTATCGAAAGGCCGAACTGCCGGAGTGACTTCGCCAACTTCGACGCCGATGAGCTAGAGTCAGCTCATGGCACCAAGCTGCCATGATGAGATGGGCTGAGCGTGTCCGCTCTGCCCGGGTACATCAGACGTCGACTTGTTCCGCTATGGCGAGGGCGTCGTCGACCTCAATGCCGAGATAGCGCACGGTGCTCTCGATTTTCGTGTGCCCGAGCAGCAACTGCACCGCACGCAGATTCCCAGTTCGGCGATAGATCAGCGTGGCCTTCGTTCGCCGCAATGAATGTGTTCCGAACAGCCTTGGGTCCAGCCCAATGCTGCCGACCCAACCCGTGACGAGACGGGCGTACTGCCGCGTCGTCATGCATTGCCCCGGCCCACGCCGCCCGATGAACAAAAACTCGCCACGTTTCCTGCCGGCAGTATGTATGTAGTCATCAACCGCTTGGCGGGTCTGTTCGGTCATCTCGAACCGAACCGCTTGGCCGGTCTTCCTCTGCCGGACCGTCGCTCGATCGACGGCGTATCCACTTGGGGCAACATCCTCGACCTTGAGGGCGACGACATCACAGCCGCGTAATTTGCTGTCGATAGCGAGGTTGAACATAGCCAAGTCTCGCGTCTGGCCTTCAACCTGGAGCTTCGTCCGGATTGACCAGACATGCTTTGAACGTAAGGGTGGCTTGGCTCCGATCAGCTTGCCCTTGTTCCAGGGCCCGCGTTGCTGGGTTCGTGGAGAGGGTTCTACAGGATCTTGCATGGTCATTCTCCTTAGTTTGAGTGATTGACCAGCATGCTCCACCCCTTTCATAAGCCGTTGATCTCGTTTCTGCTTCGGGGGAGAAGCCGACATGCATAACCAGAGGCGCAAACTGCATCCGTCGCAATTTACCCGTTGCGGACGTGGAAGAAGAGAAATTGGAAGCCTCGGCGGAACCTCGGACGTTTGCTGGGTTCCCGCAGCTCCCGGGTGGTATACTCCTCAGGGATCAAAGAACGGATGTAACGCCTGCTTAAGGTCGCTCACGGAGGCGACAATGGATGTCGCGGCGTGGTTGAGTAATTTGGGGCTCGAACGCCACAAGCAAGCGTTCGAAGACAACGCGATCGATTTTGCGCTGCTGCCGAGGCTCACGGCCGAAGATCTTAGGGATATCGGGATAACGGCTGTTGGGGACCGGCGGAGGCTGCTGGAGGCCATCGCTACACTCCAGGAGAAGTCCCGCGGTCGCGGCGCCAAGCCGGAACCGCCAATCGCCTCGGCCTCCCGTCCGCGCGATGCCGAGCGCCGCCAGCTTACCGTCATGTTCGTCGATCTCGTTGGATCGACCTCGCTGGCTGGCCGCCTTGATCCCGAGGACATGCGCGAGCTGCTCGCCGCCTATCAAGGTTGCTGTGCCGAGGTCGTAGGGCGCTTCGAGGGGTATGTCGCCAAGCTCATGGGTGACGGTGTTCTCGTCTATTTCGGGTGGCCGGCGGCGCACGAGGATGATGCTGAGCGGGCAGTTCTGGCAGGTCTCGACGTGGTCGCGGCTGTTGCCGCCCTGAAGCCGCACGGCGATCTCAAGCTTGCCGCCCGAGCCGGCATCAGCACGGGGAATGTCGTCGTGGGCGATTTGATTGGGGCGGGAGCGGCGCAGGAACAGGCCGTGGTGGGCGAGACGCCCAATCTCGCGGCGCGCATTCAAAGCTTGGCGGAGGCGGGCACCGTCGTCATCGGGCCGAGCACGAGGAAACTCCTCGGTGCAGGTTTCAAGTGCGAGGATCTCGGCGAGAGAATGCTTGCAGGCGTGAAAGAGCCGGTCCGACTCTGGCACGTCCTGCGACCGAGCCAGCAGGCCAGCCGCTTCGACGCCCTCCGCGGCGAGGCACTGGTTCCGCTGGTCGGTCGAGAGGAGGAGGTCGCCATGCTGGCCCGGCGCTGGGATTTGGCCAAGCAGGGCAAAGGCCAAGTCGTCGGGCTCTTGGGCGAGCCAGGCATCGGCAAGTCACGCCTGCTTCGTGTCTTGGAGGACCAGATCGCGGGAGAGGCGCATACACGCCTCGTCTATCAATGCTCTCCGATTCAAATGGGCAGGGCATTCCACCCCATAATCGGACAGATTGAGCATGCCGGCCGTATCACTGCCCAGGATAGCGCGGATCAAAAGGCCGAGAAGCTGCGAGGACTTATAGAGCGAGCGATCAGGGCAGCGCCCGAGGATCTCGCGATATTCGCAGCACTCCTCTCATTGCCCGGTGGCGAAGGGTTTCCCGAGCTCGAACCCGACCCGAAGCAGCGCAAGGCGCGAATCCTTGCGGCCTTCCTGCGGCAGTTCGAGGGTCTGGCAGCACAGCGCCCGGTGCTTTGCATCTTCGAGGACGTTCACTGGAGCGACCCGTCGACCATGGAGTTTCTCCAGCAGCTGGTCGAATGGATCCCAACCTGCCCGGTACTGCTTCTTGTTACCTGCCGGCCGGAGTTCATCTCGCCTTGGACGGGGCTTGCCCACTGCACGCTCATATCACTTAGCCGCATGTCCACGAGCGAGACGACTGAGCTTGTCACCCGCGTGGTTGGCGGTAGACAGCTGCCTGACGAGGTGGTGCGTCAGATCCTCCTGAAGACCAACGGCATACCCCTTTTCGTCGAAGAGCTGACGCGGGCCGTTATTGAGTCTGGCATTCTCAAGCCCACGGATGGCGGCTACATCCTAACCGAGACGCTCCCGGCGCTTGCTGTTCCGGCGACGCTGCATGACTCACTCATGGCGCGGCTGGATCGTCTTTCGGGAGCCCGGGAGGTCGCGCAATTGGCCGCCGCCATCGGCCGCTCCCCCGATTACAGGCTGCTCTCAGCCGTCGCGCATTGCGACGAGGCGACCTTGGGCCAGTCGCTGACGCAACTTGAGGAGGCGGGCCTGCTTGCCCGCCGCGGCACCCCACCGGACTCGAGTTACAGCTTCAAACATGCGCTCATCCAGGAAGCTGCTTATCGATCGATGTTGCGTGCGACTCGACAGGACTACCATCGCCGGATCGCGGCCGCGCTAGAGCAGCGATCTCCCGGCCTCGCCAGAACGGACGCCGCGCTCCTGGCTCACCATTACGCGGAAGGCGGCATGATGGAGCCGGCCATCCGGTGCTTTCGGCAAGCCGGCGAGACCGCCGTCGGGGCCTCGGCCTATGCCGAGGCAGTCGGCAACTTTGCCAGGGGCCTCGCGCTGCTCGAGCAGCTTCCGGAGAGCCCGGAGCGGGCGCGGGAGGAGATCGCCATTCGCCTCGCCCTCGGCGGGGTACAGATCCCAAATCTTGCTCGTGGTTTGGCTGAGGTGGAACGGAACTACCTTCGAGCTCTAGCGCTTTGCGAGCGATTCGGGGTCCCAAAGGATCGGTTCGCGGCGCTGTGGGGTCTTTGGTATTATAATTACAAACAGGGAAATATTTACCGGAGTCGGGATTACGGCGATCAGCTACTTCCGCATGCTCGGGAACTGGGCGATACCTCGCTGCTCCTGGAAGCGCATCACGTGCGGTGGGCCACCATGTCAGCCATGGGCGAATTCCGGATGGCACTCGCCCACACGGAGGAAGGGCTCACCCGCTACGACCACAAGGAACAACACCGGCTAACTTTCGTCTACGGCGGACACGATCCAGGTGCCTGCGCGCGCAACGTCAACGCCGCGTTGCTCTGCGTTTTGGGTTATCCGGAGCAAGCGCAGCGGCAAAGCCAAGCGGCCCTTGCTTTGGCGCAGGAACTCGCGCATCCCAACACGCTGGCCCTAGGCTACTTCTTTGCCCTGCTCGTCGCCCTCTTCGTGCGTGACCTAACCAAAGTGGAGCAACTTGCTTCCGACCTCGACGAGTTCGCAAGAAGTGACAACGCGCCGCAAGGGTATTCCGCCGATGCCGAGAGCTTCCGTGGGTGGTTGCTTGCTGAAAGGGGCTCCGTCGAACACGGGCTCGCTCTCATGCGCCGCTCACACAAGACCTGGCAAGGGTGGGACGTTTGGTCTTTTCCACAGGGTGCGTGCATGGCCACTATGCTGGGCAAGGCGGGGCTCGCCGGTGAAGGTCTGCAGCTGGTCGACGAGGGCCTTCATGCCGCGGAACGTGGCGGCGCGCACTGGTACGACGCTGAGCTCTACCGCGTTCGGGCCGATCTTCGCCGCGCGATCGACGCGGATGGCTGGATCGAGGTGCAGAAGGACTTGGAGAAATCCATCGAAACGGCGCGGGCGCAACATGCCCGGTGTTTCGAGCTTCGTGCGGCCACCGACCTCGCTCGGCTCTGGGCCGAGCGGGGGCAGCGTCAAAAGGCCCATGACCTGCTTGCACCAATCCTCGGCTGGTTCACCGAGGGACTGGACACACCCGACCTGATGGCCGCCCGAGTGTGCCTCAGCGCAATAGCGGCTTAAGCAGCAACAACGGCCACTCCTGGCACATATGCGACAAACCAACTCGGCCAGCGCGAGTCCGGTCCTCGGTCCTTACCGGACATTTGTTCGCCCGCCAGCCACGTCGCAGTTTGACCGTTGACTTACTTCTTCCCGTCGAAGGTATCCTGCGAGACAACGCAGGGGCGCTGGCCACGAGGGGCGGCACTCTCCGTATCGATGGTGGGGCGTTGAAAAGCGCGTTCTAACGCCGCTATTCCGGCAGGCCGGCCCGGCGAAGGTCCTCGAGGACCCG
>WNFP01005593.1_pt1 | contig 11104 bp, 9 predicted proteins | sample 5400201 | NCBI WGS metagenome assembly WNFP01 (sample SAMN13153355, study PRJNA577476) | soil metagenome | isolation source: 115 cm saprolite under Madrone tree | place: USA:California | collected 2016-06-14
TCCATCAAAGACTCCGTAGCCTGGCAGAAATCCAATAGGTTCGGCGGGATTATGACATTCGCATTGGAATACGAATATCTCCCCGCCGAGAAGGGCGACGCCCGGTATCCGCTGTCCACACCGCTCTGCAAAGAGTTTTTTGGCCAATGCCCATAGGTGAATGTTAATCCCCAGTTGATTTCCGACGGACGCCTCTGGATTTGTAACCAGCAAGATATTGCAAGCCGGAGATCTTTTGCACACAGCTGCAAGGCTCGCGCGGCGGGAAACATGCGTGTGCTGTCCGAAGCATTCAGACGGTAACTCTCGCAGCGGTTCGAGAGCGTTCAATTTCTGAAAGCTGGTCAAAGAAATGAACCGCTGGGAGCCCAGGCAGTCCTCCTCAAAGGGTTCCGTGGAAGATTGAACCAAGACAAAGACATCGCTCGATGGTTCGCTCCGGCATCCACAGCGTCAAATCCTAATTCATTTATAGCTCTCGCGCCGCAGGTACCTCAGTTACAACAGGAGCGAGAGCGGAAAGAAATCATATGAAACGCGCACTCATCACTGGAATTACCGGACAGGATGGCTCGTACCTCGCGGAGCTCCTGCTTTCCAAAGGCTACGAGGTTCACGGCATCATTCGCCGTGCGAGTACCTTCAACACCGCTCGCATTAATCACATCTATGAGGACCCCAGCCAGCCGTCCGTGCAGTTATTCTTGCATTATGGCGATCTCTCCAGCACGGAATGGGTAATGAATCTCATCTACAGCTATATACCGGATGAGTTGTACCACCTGGCTGCGCAGAGCCATGTTCGCGTGAGCTTCGACATCCCGGAGTATACCGGCGACGTAACCGGGCTGGGCGCGACGCGGTTGCTCGAAGCAATTCGCCGAGCCGGCTGCAAGACAAGGTTTTATCAAGCCTCCAGCTCGGAGATGTTCGGCACGGCTCCGCCTCCGCAGAGCGAAACGACGCCCTTTGAACCTCGGAGTCCGTATGCGGCGGCCAAAGTGTATGCCTATTGGATGGCGCGGAACTACCGCGAGGGCTACAAGATGTTCGCGAGCAACGGAATCCTCTTTAATCACGAAAGCCCCCGGCGTGGCGAAACTTTTGTCACGAGAAAGATAACAAGAGCCATCGCAGCGATCCTGGCGGGCAAGCAGGATGCTCTCCTGCTGGGCAACCTCGAAGCGCGTCGCGACTGGGGCTACGCGCCGGAATACGTCGAGGCGATCTGGGAAATGTTGCAGTGCGATTCTGCCGGCGATATGGTAATCGGGACGGGTGAAGCGCATTCGGTGCGCGAATTTCTGGAAGAGGCGTTCGCTTACGCAAGCCTCGACTGGCAGAAGTATGTCAAGTCCTCGGCACGTTACATGCGGCCTCTTGAGGTAGATTGCCTGATTGCGGACACGCGCAAGGCTCGCGAAAAGCTTGGCTGGCAAGCGCGCATTGGCTTCACCGATCTGGTCGCCATCATGGTGGATGCCGACATGGAGGCAGCTGGCCTGGTTGCGCCGGGAAAAGGCAAGGAGATTTTGGAAAACAAGTTCAGCGACTGGAATCACTGGCACAATTCAGTGGCCCGGGCGCTCACGGCGCTCGCGGGTCAGGCTCACATCTGAGGCGCGTCCATGGGGTTCTGGGACAATCGGCGAGTGGTGGTAAGTGGCGGCCATGGTTTTCTGGGGTCCTTCGTTGTTGAAAAGCTTAGGGCGGAAGGGTGCCGGGAAGTTGTTGCGCCACGCAGCCGGGACTACGATCTGCGCGAGAAATCCGATGTCCTTCGGCTTTATAAGGACGCGCGCCCTGACATTTTCATCCATCTCGCCGCAGTCGTCGGAGGTATCTATGCCAACCAGAAAAATCCCGGCAGATTTTTCTATGACAATGCCATTATGGGGCTGCATGTGATTGAATCAGCGAGAACCGTGGGCCTTGAGAAATTTGTCTGCGCCGGTACGATTTGCTCCTATCCTAAATTTACTCCCGTGCCGTTTCGCGAGGAGGACATCTGGAACGGCTATCCTGAAGAGACCAATGCGCCGTACGGACTGGCAAAAAAAATGCTCCTCGTGCAGTCGCAGGCCTATCGCCAGCAGTATGGATTCAACGGCATCTTTCTGACACCCGTCAATCTCTACGGCCCGCGCGACAACTTCGATCTGGAAAGTTCGCACGTGATTCCGGCGCTGATCCGCAAGTGTCTCGAGGCGAAAGAGGCCCACGAAAGAGAAATCGTGGCTTGGGGAACTGGTAATGCCACGCGCGAGTTTTTATATGTCGAGGACGCTGCGGAAGCCATCGTCCTGGCGGCGGAAAAGTATGCCAAGCCTGAGCCGGTCAATTTGGGGTCGGGCGAAGAAATCTGCATCCGCGAGCTTTTGGAGCTAATTCGCTCGCTGACAGGTTTTGAAGGAGCCGTGCGCTGGGACGCGACGAAACCCGACGGGCAGCCGCGGCGCTGCCTGGACACTTCGCGGGCGCTCGCGGAATTCGGGTGGTGGGCGAAAACCTCCTTGCGCGATGGTATTCGAAAAACGATTACATGGTTTTGCAACGAATCCAGCAGCAAGCAGCGTTCGCGCGCAGTCTGATCCGTCGCATCGATTAGTGAGAACTGGAGCTACGGACAGGATCCGAAGACGCTTTGGCAGAGGGCCGCGGACAACGGGTAACGGGCATCTCCTGCTTGGCCGGATAGAAATTCATAATCGAGTGTAAACGTCATGAAGCCGCCGAAACCCTGGCTTCTCTGCCAGGACACCGCGGCGTTGATGGATTGCGTCCCGGTAAATGAGTCAAATTCGTTGAGAGGAGGGATGCTCAAATAGTCTGATTCGTATTTGGCATCGTAGGCCTGGTACTGGGATTGCCAGCGGGCCGTGTCGGTAACCAGATCCCGGTATTTGACAGTGCTCGCGCTGAAGTTCCCGCTCACAAGGGCCTGCGTGACTCCCGCCCACCTCCTCCCATAGAAGGGTACTCCGATCCCGATCTTCCCTGCAGGGACTCCCCCGACAAGAAATGGGCGCACCCGCCAGTCGCACGCGGACACATTCGTATTGCCGGCCTGAGTAAGAGGATCGTTGTACCAAGAAAAGCCCGTGCCAATGTCCATGTCATAGCACATAACGTTGATCTGATCCACTTGGGAGTAGCTAGTGCCAGCTACGGAGTCCAGGCCACCCCAGTTGCCAGCGGTCATGGTGATGGTCTTGCCCGGCAATGCGGCTCGGAGGCGCGTCAGCAGATCTTCATATTGTGTCACATTGATGTTTTGCTCCCAGTCGATGTCCACACCGTCATATTGGTTTGTATTTACGAAGCTGGAGATGTTGGAGACAAAAGTTGCGATCATTCCCGGCGAAGTGCTTTGCGCGAATGCGCCGAGGTGCGAATCGTTGTCTTTGACGCACACAAGGACTTGCTTGCCGGCGGGTTTGGAGGCAACTACCGCATTGATGTCGGCTTGAGACAACCAGTGGAGTTCCACTGTTCCGTTGCCATTGCCGCTTGAGTCCACGCCCGGAGCAGCCGCGAAATGAATTATATGTGTGTATTTGGTCCACGGAATGCTGGATGGCGGAAGCGTTCCGTTACCTGAGGCGAAGTATCCGGAAATCCACGTTCCGCCAGGAGCGACGGTTGGTTGGCCGCTCCCAGACAGCGTGATTGTAGCTGGCGTGTTTGTGGCGTCGCTGGCTACCGACACGCTCCCCGTCGCGTTCCCTGATGCGGCAGGAGCAAATGTCACATTCATTGTCGCGGTCTGGCTGGGATTTAGAATCGTGCCAGCGGGCACGCCAAATGCGTTAAAGCCGGGGCCTGAGACGCTGATATTCGAAATTGTTACGTTGGAATTGCCTGAGTTCTGGAGGGTAGCCTTTTGAGTCGCGCTGGCGCCCACAGGCACGTTTCCAAAACTTAAGCTTGCGGGATTGACGCTGAGCAAGTGAGTGGCGGCATTGACCGTGAGCGTGGCGGGTTTGCTGGTCACGTTACCTACCGCATTGCTGACCAGGACGCTGAATTGTGCTCCATTGTCCGACGTCGTTTCCGCTGGCGTCGTGTACGTTAACGAAGTGGCCCCGCTAATTGCCCCTCCGTTTTTGCTCCACTGGTAATTTAGCGGCGGTGTTCCGTTCGCCGTCACCGAAAAAGTGGCAGTTTGGCCCGCCGTGATGGTTTGATTCGATGGCTGCGTGGTGATGGTCGGCGCGACCGCCCCAGCGTTCACGGTTAGCGCGGCCGCTGCACTCGTCACACTTCCCGTGCTATTGCTTACTACAACTTGAAATGTGGTTCCACTATCCGCGGTGGTGGTTGCGGGCGTCGTGTAACTCGACGAGGTTGCTCCCGCGATGTTCCCGCCGCCCTTCTGCCACTGGTAGCTGAGTGGAGCCGTTCCCGTGGCCACTACCGTAAACGTAGCCGTCTGACCCGCGGTCACAGTCTGATTCGCCGGCTGTGTGGTGATGGTCGGCGCGACCGCCCCAGCGTTCACGGTTAGCGTGGCCGCTGCACTCGTCACGGTTCCCGTGCTATTGCTTACTACAACTTGAAATGTGGTTCCACTATCGGCGGTGGTGGTTGCGGGCGTCATGTAACTCGACGAGGTTGCTCCGGCGATGTTCCCGCCGCCCTTCTGCCATTGGTAGCTGAGTGGAGCCGTTCCCGTGGCCACTACCGTAAACGTAGCCGTCTGACCCGCGGTCACAGTCTGATTCGCCGGCTGTGTGGTGATCGTCGGCGCGACCGCCCCAGCATTCACGGTTAGCGTGGCCGCTGCACTCCCGACCGTTCCCATGCTATTGCTCACTGCAACGCGAAATGTGGTTCCACTATCGGCGGTGGTAGTTGCGGGCGTCGTGTAACTCGACGAGGTTGCTCCCGCGATGTTCCCGCCGCCCTTCTGCCACTGGTAGCTGAGTGGAGCCGTTCCTGTGGCCACCACCGCGAAGGTGGCGGTTTGCCCTGCGATCACGGTCTGATTCGTGGGCTGCGCAGTGATGGCGGGTGCCGTGGTGGCAGTGCTGCTCGCCAGGCCTGAGCAGCCGTTTAACACTAACAACGCCAACGTCAGAACTGCGAGGAGTGCGCGGTGCCGTAATGCCGCCAAAATTTTAAAAATAGACGATGCTGCCGTCCGGTTCCCCGGCTTTACTCGATAGTCCCTCATTAGGCTCCCTCAGGAGGAAAAGCACGGGCCGCAGGCGTATCCGAGTACCGTGGACTTTTCGGTCGAATTGGTTTGGGCGGGCAGTCAGATCGAGCGCTAGGTGGTGGGCTTGCGGAGAAAGAGGTGCTCTGAACCTGCCCAACGTACGCAAGGGACAATAGTGGGAATAAGACTCTTAGGACTACTGGTGCGAGGTCCAGTTTTGGTACAGGGCTCTCGCTTGAACGGAATTAGTTCCGTGCCCTGTCCTTAGGCCAGAGCCTAGGTGGCCTCAAATTGATAGCTGTGCAATTTACTTCCAGAGGGTGAGCAGGAGGGATCAGGAGAGCGCGGAGGCCAAGCTGAGCTGGGGGCACGTCAGCCGCTTGCCTCTTGCTCAAGGGGCTGAACGAATTGGCCATACTCGGACGGTTAAATTTGTGTATCGGCAGGACTGTAAGGATTGACAGTATCCCAGAAAGAGGAGAGCGAATATCGTGCGCCGGCAGGAGGGGGACTAAGATGCGTCGGTCTTTGCCGCAACATTCAAATCTTGAAGCAATTGAAAAGGAAGCAAGGCATTTCGCGCCTCCGCTCCTGGATCACGCCAAGTTTCGGGTGGGAAGATGAACGGCCCTTCGTGGGCCCTTTGGATAGCCCCCCTGGCCTCGGAGCGCTGTTACTCAAAATCTCTCCGCCAGGTTACTTCAGGTGGCGCAGTCGCGAGGCGCATTTCCTTACGGTCACTCGCAAACTCGCGCAAATACGCGCATTGAATCGCGCAAAACCCGACATTGCGCTCGAACTCGTTCCATCGCTACTCGAGTTACGACAACACTTCCGTCTGGCACTGGTGATGGGAGATCGCAATAGCACGGAGACGGTCGTAAAGACCATTGACCGTTTTGCTCTGGATACTGCATCTAACACGGGCTTTCATGCGCATCCGCCTGAAGACGGCGTTTGGCGACTACGAGGGAATTGTCTCCAGCCAGGACCTGAACAACGTAATCGCACTCCGTATGCCGCAATCCGTGCAAGGCGCGATCATTGCGGCTTTTTATGCGGACCGTCTCGAACCCTACGTCGCCCGATCGGATGGAAAGGGATGCTCCAGTCCTATAGAGAATCCGTTCACCCCGAAATAGGCGACCTCATCCGAAGAGCAGATCCGAAGCAGGATGTTCCTGTCCAGCGCTCCATCGCCTGTTGCGCAACGCTCGAGAACGATCCTGTTCGCGTCGGCATGCTACTCCAAGTCAGCGACGACGCGGTAGTCAAAGCCCTGGTCTCGGAGGTTGCGTCCCACTTGACCAGCACTACTGGCCTGCTCACCTTTTTTGACACCGCGTGGCGAAGACAGGATTGGGCGGCCGTGCAGTATGCCGGGGCACTTCTCTTGAAAGCGGAACCCGGCTTGGGTGCGGAGACGCGCAGTTCCGTGTCGCACGTGCTGCGACGGAGTTTGACGGAGTTTCCAAACGATGCAATCTAACTTCTGATCCGAGGCACGGTTGCCGCCGCGCTGGAGTCCCGCGCCGTGCCCCAGAACTGGCAGGAGTTTTCAGAAGCCGTCCGGATTGGCCAACTGGATGCTGCCTACCGTTTTCTGACGCTTGACGTACGACCTGGACTCGAGATGTTTTCTTTGGCACAAATCGAGGCCCTGCAAACAACATTCGAAGAGGTTTTGACGGATCCTGCTCTTCACAGCTATCGAGGCGTGAGCATCGCCGAAGTCGCGGCGTCGGCGATCATTGAAGATCTCATCAAACGCCCCAGCTATCCGGAGCACCAAGTTCGCCAACTCTACCTCACGCTTTTTCAATTTTGGATCCGGAATCACCAGAAGTCGGGTCGCATTGAGGACGAGGCCGTTTTCCTCACTCTGGCCTCGGGCCTTCTCAGCATTGATGTCCAGTCTTCGGTAGCGATTCTCGCTGCTGCCGGTTCTTGGTGGAGAACCCGGCGAAATCGAAGCCGGCTGCGATTCCTTCTGGAAGTCCTCGATCTCGTCCTCGTTGTGGCTCCCGACGCCTGTGGTTCGCCAAGATTCTGGCCGACTGCAGAATCAACAACGTACGGCGATATTCCCGATCATTGATCTGATATAACCCCGGGCCATGTTCAATCTGCTTTTTGTCTGGTTCGGAGCGCTTGTTCGCGCGTTGCGCAGTCGTCGGCATCTCCTCCTGGAGAATCTCGCGCTCCGGCAGCAACTCTCTGTGCTGAAGCGGCGCCGTCCACGGCCGATCCTCGGCCTCTTCGATAAGCTCTTCTGGGTCGCCGTCCGCCGATTCTGGTCCGGATGGCAACAATCCCTCATTGCGGTCACGCCCGAAACCGTGGTGCGTTGGCACCAGGCTGGATTCCGCTTGTACTGGAAGCTGATCTCCAAAGTCAGGAGGCCCATCGGGAGACGACAGACATCGAACGAAGTTCGAGAATTGATTTTCCGGATGGTTGTTGAGAACCCAACGTGGGGAGCGCCACGCATTCATGGCGAGCTTCTCATGCTCGGTTTTGATGTTTCTGAGCGAACGATCTCTCGTTGGATGAGGCGAGCGCCGCGAGCTCCTGAACCGGCCAAGCGCTGGCTCGCGTTCCTAAGGAACCATCGAGAAGCCATTGCCGCTATGGACTTCTTCACCGTCCCAACCGTTACATTCAAGCTGCTCTACTGCTTCTTCGTCATCAGCCACGATCGCAGGCGCATCCTCCATTTTAACGTCACCCATCACCCGACGAGTGCCTGGGTGATCCAACAACTCCGGGAGGCGTTCCCCTTCCAATGTAGCTCACGCTTTCTGCCTTTTGACCGCGATTCCAAATTCAGTCTTGAAGTCACCGCTGCGGTCCGCTCGCTAGGTCTTCGCCCGGTCCGCACTTCGTTCGAGAACCCTTGGCAGAAGGGAGTTGCCGAGCGGTGGATTGAAAGCTGCCGGCGCGAATTGCTCGATTGCGTGATCGCTTTCAACGAGCCTCACTTGCAGCGCCTGCTCTCCGACTATTTGCGTTATTACCACGATGACCGAACGCATCTTGGCTTGGCGAAGCAAACGCCAGCGAACCGAATTTACTCCGGCAGCGTTGGTCGCGTGCTCTCATTCCCTCGGCTCGGTGGTTTGCATCACCGATAGGCGCGAGCGGCGTAGTTCCCGCCAAAGCTCTTGCGCAATCGAATCCGATGGGACTCGACTAGCGAGCTTGCCAATGCGCTTCTGTTCTCTACCGGCAAGCTCGCCCGCTCCCACGAAACTAGGCAAAATTCGAAACCCGTCGACTCGCTGTTTAACGACGGGAGCAATTTCGAAGTTGGACGGAATTCTGGCGAACGACAGGACAAGCTGGAAATTATTTTTTAGGTCTTTGCTTTTTCGGGACCGGTATCTTTTTTGAGCTTTGGTCCTTGCCGTGGTTAATCGGAAAGTGATATCCACGAATGAAGTTTCTGCTCTATTCGTCTCAACGGTGATCTGCGCGGGATGATTGGCTCTAAGCAACCAAAATCTTTGGGCGAGTCGGGCCGGGGAGAAATCTCTGGCCTTTTTCGTGCTTTTCGAAAACACGGACAATTCGCGTGCGCCAAGAAAAAGGGCTTCCGACTGGAGTATCGGAAGCCCTTGCTGCTTAACAGCTTAATTGGTTGCGGGGGGCTGCAATGCACCGAAACTGCCCTCTTGGCCGTGCCTTTTCGCTACTCCCTCGCCGACGCCTTGGCCGCATGAACGCAGCCGACCGACCTCCCTAATCCCTTCAGGGTCGATGCCAGCCGCGGAGATCACTACCGAGTAGCCAGGCGGCCTTGCGGCCGCCCGGCCCTCTCAGAACTGGGCGTGAAAGTTTCCCTTCACCCAGCCCAAGCCCTTCGAACGCCTCCTTAGAAGAGGCGCGGTTTCGAAACAGGAAGACGCTGACGATGAACCCGGTCATGGCACTCGGGATGAAGTAAAACGCAGTTCGTGGCACCAGTTGAACCGCCCATCACACAGGGGACACAGTAATGCAGGCGCCAGCCTGTGTGGTGGCTCGGGCTCAGCGAGGACTCGAAACGACATTCAATATGTAGTAGTATAGGAGTGGATTTGGAGTATAAAAGGATAGTCCAATGATGGCGTTAAAAACCAAGCAGATTAGGAAGCAGCCGCAAACTGAACGGGCTGCGCGCAAGTCAAAGTTTCAGGCTGATTTGGCTCCTGCTGAAGACCGCATGGTTCGCGGTTTGAAGCAAGAGTTGCAGCTTACTAGCAACACGGATTTTCTTTCTGATGCCGTGGCGTTGTTCCGCTGGGCGGTATGGGAAAGAAAGCGCGGTCACCGCATTTTTAGTGAAGCTGAAACGGGTGAGCGGAAGGAATTGATGTTTCCGCGCCTTGAACGCGTCGCCCCTGAACTCGCACTCCCACGCGTGGAGATCCCTTGGACACCGCGCGAGTTAGAGAGTCTCGCAGATCTTGCATCGAGAGAACCGGCTAATCCAACGGAAACTCTTATCCGGGCAATGAGAGGCTGAGTGGCCGTTCTCATACGTCGGCTCGAAGAGCAGGACGAGGTCGCGGCCTTCGACTGCGGTGATGAGGCGCTCAACAACTATCTGAAGCGCCATGCCTGGGCTAATCAGCAGAAAAGCTCCATCGGAGTGACTTATGTGGCGCTTGATGAGGGAGCTCCGCTCAGCGTGATTGGGTATTTCACTCTTGCGACAGCAAGTGTGCCACGAGACGCTCTCCCAAAGAAATATGTGCGCGGGCTTCCGCCATACGACTTGCCGCTAATCTTACTTGCACGCCTTGCGGTAGACCGGCGATTCTCAGGAAAGGGTCTTGGGCATGCTCTCATTTCCGAAGCCTTCAAAATCGCACTTCGAGTTGCAGACGCTGTGGGATGCCGCTGCATCATTACGGACGCATATCGGGACCGGGTCGATTGGTATGCGCGCTATGGTTTCATCGCCGGCACGCGTGCGTTACCCGAAGTTCCGCAAGAAAGGCCTGTTTGTCGGTTCAGGGGTGATTGGAGCAGGTTGCAGAACCCTCACCGCTACCCGACTCAGCCCCGGAATGTTCTGGACCGTCCGTGGTGCCAATGCGTGCCGCACTAGGGAGTCGAGGGTTGGGTTCAAATGTCGAGGAGCGAAATAGGAACAAACTGGTGCGGGGCAGCGATGAGTTTTCTCAGTCTACTTACAGCCGCTAAAATCGCATTTTGGCAAAAATGGCACTCAGTCGTTCGCTGGAAATCGCCACGATAGAACTTGCGTTACTTGCCATCGTTGCAGCACTCGCGTGGCGTCGCATGGTACGGTATCGCGAACTGGCAGACAGGAAGGTTTTTCGCGTGTACCCCGCTGAGGCGTGTGAAAATAAATCGGATCCCAAAGTGTTACGACATTAAGCCTCGAATAGCTCGTTACGTTCGTCTTCCGAGCGCAAAGAATATTTGGCCATGTGATGAAAAGCTGGAGGTGCGACGGAAGTTTTCAGCATGACATCCAGTTCCTCGGTGTTCAGTTCCACGACCACGCCCTTCAAATCCCATTCGTAGCTCTTTGAATATGACTGATGCCCGGGTTGCGGGAAGGTTTCTTTAAATTGCTTGTTGTTTGACATTTCGGGCAAGTCAACGCCTTCGGGGAAAGTGTCCTTCCACAGCGAAGGCACACCCTGCTCATCCAACGCTGTACCTCGTTGGCCGCCAATTGCTGTCCCTTCGGGGTGTGCATGCCCAGTCCGGTCTTCGCGCAGGTTCTACATCCTGAATGTGACAAGCTGTGCCCGAATACCTTCTGACTGAAGGCATTCAAGCACATCGGACATATGGTTGCTCATCGGTCCAGCAAGAATCACCACATCGGTTTCATCCATTGGTCAATCTTAGAGGAACTGGTGGATCCAGCCTTGGCGTAAGGCGACTCCACCCCTACTCTCGGACCGCGTGAGAGTAGTAAAG
>WNFP01016250.1_pt1 | contig 11102 bp, 6 predicted proteins | sample 5400201 | NCBI WGS metagenome assembly WNFP01 (sample SAMN13153355, study PRJNA577476) | soil metagenome | isolation source: 115 cm saprolite under Madrone tree | place: USA:California | collected 2016-06-14
ACCAACTTCCTATGCTGCGTACGAGCGATTACGGCGAAGTGGTCCAGATGGCGCTGGACACGATCCGCACTAACAAGATGCGGTCGGCGCTGACTGTGCTGGGCATCGTGATCGGTGTTGCGGTGGTAATCGGCATCTCTTCCGTGGTGCGCGGTCTTAACGACAACGTGAGCCAGGTCATCAGCAGCCTGGGATCCAACATCGTCTTTGCCTACCACCAGCCCCTGACCTTCGGCCGGCCTACGGAGGAAATACGGACACGCAAAGAGCTTACCCTCGAGGATTTTGAAGCCATACAACAATTGCCTCACGTCAAGATCGCCACAACCGGTTTGCGTTATTTCCGCCAGGAATTCGGGACCGGCACTTACGAGGTCAAGTACAACGGCCGCAAAGTCAGAAACACAATTCTTGAGGGCGATACCGGTACCTGGAAGGACGTGTTCGATCTGGACATCGCGTCTGGGCGCTGGATGAACGAGATTGACGAAGAACATCATTCTCCCGTCATCGTCCTGGGCTCGGACACTGCCGAGGAGCTGTTCCCGAATGCAAACCCTCTGGGCAAGGAGATCACGATTGATGGCCAGCTGTTCACCGTGATCGGGGTGGCGGCCAAGCGCAAGAGCGTGTTTGCTGGCGGCAAGAACCCGGATGACAACATCGTATATTTCCCGCTGGCCACATTTCGCAAATTGCATCCTGAGTTGAAGCAGTACTGGATCAGCGTCAAAGCCACTTCGCACGATGATATGCCCAAGGCCATCGACGAAATCCGCGAGCTGTTGCGCCGCCGCCGCAAGGTCGCGCCGGACAAGCCGGACAATTTCGCCGTATTCACCCAAGATTCGCTTTCTGATGTTTGGAACCAGGTGACGGGCGCCGTCTTCATATTCATGTTCGCCGTTTCCAGCGTAGGTTTGATTGTGGGCGGTGTCGGCGTGATGAACATCATGCTGGTCTCGGTCACCGAGCGGACCCGGGAGATCGGAGTGCGCAAAGCCATCGGCGCGCGCAAACGTGACATCCTGCTGCAGTTCACGCTCGAGGCCATAACCCTGACCGCGTTGGGCGGCGTGCTGGGCGTGTTGGTGGGGGCGATCATAACCTGGACGATCCCCGCCATCTGGAGCTCGCTGCCGGCTCGGATGTCATTTTTCTGGGCCGCGTTTGGGTTGGGTTCGGCGGCTGCGGAGGGTCTGCTGTTTGGGATTTATCCGGCGTGGAAGGCTGCGAATCTAGACCCGATCGAGTCCCTGCGGTACGAGTAGCTTCCTTCGTGTACCGTAGTGTCCTTGGTGGTGAGAGATTTGTTGGCACAGCCACGAAGGACACTAAGGTGCACGAAGGAATTTCCGGGTGATTCACCGCATCGTTACCATCATTGCGACCGCCTCCGGAGCGATTGTGGTTTGCAGCCTGGGTTATTACATCCTCTGCCTGTATAGCGCGGCTCGGTTTCTGGGCCGGCAAAAAGCGGCGGGCGAGGGCTCCCGCCCCACACAATCTCTTCCGCCGGTTTCAATTCTCAAGCCGCTCAAGGGTACCGACCCGGAGATGTATCAGAGCTTTTGCAGCCACTGTTTGCAGGATTATCCCGAATACGAAATCATCTTTGGGGTCAGTGACGCCCACGATCCTGCAATTGGATTTGTAGAGCGATTGAAGGCTGAGTTCCCAGAGATTCCCATCCGGCTGGTACTGTGTGAAAAGGTCCTCGGCGCCAATATCAAAGTCAGCAACCTGGCGCAGATGTTGCCGGAGGCGCGGTACCAGCACATCGTTGTGAACGATAGTGATATCCGGGTAGATGCGAACTACCTGCATAGCGTCGCTGCGCCGCTATCAGATCCCAAAATAGGGCTGGTGACTTGCCTTTATCGGGGTGTGTCCAGTTCGAGCCTGGGATCGCGACTGGAATCTTTGTTCATCAGTACGGATTTCAGCGCCGGGGTGCTGGTGGCGCGTCTGCTCGAAGGTGGAATTCATTTTGGATTGGGCTCGACCCTGGCCTTTCGGCGAAGCGATCTGGCTGCGACCGGCGGATTTGAGGCGCTGTCGGATTATCTCGCGGATGACTATGAAATTGGGCGGCGCATCGCGGCGCTGGGTCTGGGCGTTGAACTTTCCGAAACCGTGGTCGAGACCTTCTTGCCGCGCTACGACTCGAAACAGTTTCTAGACCACCAGTTGCGATGGGCGCGCACGATTCGCGATTCGCGTCCCGGCGGCTATGCCGGGTTGGTGGTGACTTTCGGCATGCCTTGGGCGTTGCTCGCTCTCCTATGTGCGCGCGGTGCTGGCTGGGCGTGGATGCTACTGTGGGTCGCGATTGTCATGCGATACGCCGTCGCTTTGGTTACGGGTCGAATGGTCCTGCAAGACCCGCAGGTGACAAGGTGGCTGGCCCTCATCCCTTTGCGCGATTTTGTGGCGGCAGCCGTGTGGCTTGCTGGCATCACGGGGCATGCAGTTACCTGGCGCGGGGAGTCGTTTGCGTTGAAGGACGGCAAACTGGTGCGAATGGGGGCGGCTCTTCACTCACCTGCGGGAGACGGCAGCAGCTCGAAGCGGCCGTCGGAATAGAGACGATACCGGCGCCCGCGCCAGACGATCGTATTTCCAAAAAATCCGGCCAGCCAGAAACAGAAAGCGTTCACATCCTCAATCGGCAGCAGCAGCCAGTTAATCTCTGCGTGCAAAACGCGGACCGAAACTGTGTAAGCCGCCAGCAGGCGCACGACCAAGGTCAGTAACAGCACCGGCCACCATGCCTGGTTTACGGCGCAGACCAGGAGCGCCAGAGGCAGAGGCATGGTGAACAGCTGCCCCACATAACCCAGGGGCCGGGAACGCCGGGTGCTGCGCGTCCAGCGCAACCGATGGGCGGCAGTGTTGCGCAGATCCGTGCTGCCGATGTGATGCTCGATTACGTAAGAAGAGAGAATCACGCCGTGGCCGGCGTCGGAGGCAAATTTTCCCATGACAAAATCTTCCGCCAGGTAATCTTTCAACCGGTCGAAGCCGCCGATAGCTTGCAGCACCCGCCGCCGCGCGGCGATGGTCGGGCCGACCGCGAACTTCATGCCTTCGAGCATGCGTGCCACCAGGATGCCGGCAGTGAAATCTGTGTTCATGCCGATGGCTTCGAGCCGCGACCAGAAACTCGGACCGGCCACAGCGCGGTATGGGCAGGTGGCCACGCCGAGTCCGGCGTCCTGAAATTCGGCCGCTACGGTTCTCAGCAGGCCGGGCGTCACTCTGATGTCGCTGTCGCTCATCACCACCAGATCATTCGCAGCGGCGGCGAGCATCTGTTCCAGACTGTAGACCTTGGCGTTGGGATAGGGAGATTCCCCGGTCACCAGTAACCGCGATGGAACGTGCTGATATTCCCGGCGAAGATTTTCAACAATTGGCACGGCGGGATCATCCTGGGTCCTGACCGCGAACAGAATCTCAAAGGCGGGATAATCCTGCTCAAAAAAAGACCGCAGATTGGATTCGAGTCCCAGATCGAGCCCGGCGAGCGGTTTGAGGATGCTGATCGGCTGCAGGGAATTCAAGGCGGGCGGTCGAACCGAGAGGTAGCGCAAGGCGGCGACAATTGAAAGCAGCGAGTAGACGACCGCGCCAGTCAGAAGAACTAGCAGGACGTAGGTCACGCCAGTTCCCCAGCCGAGTGGATGGACGAAGAGAGCGCGCTCAAACGACATTCCTCCAGCGTGTGCCGCAACCCGACCCGCGAGACGGCGCCGCTATAGGCGCTGCCGCACGAGCGGGGACGCTCGCGCCTACATTAACTAACGAGCAATTATATGGGACTTGCCGCTGCGGGCAGGGTTATCTCGACGAAGCTGCGGCTGCGGCGCAAGTCTTGTCCGCGTCGAGGACCTCCGCGGATCTCTCCCGATGGTGGGTTTGAAAGAGGTTTCTGGCAAGGCAACTCCCGGTCAGTAGGGGTGGAGCGGTCAAAGGGTGGAGCTGGCCTGCAGGCCTGCACACAGCTGCGGTCGTGCTCTGGGCGTTTAGCCCCTGAGGTACCTCAACGGCTGAGGCCGGGCCGGAACAGGGCCTTCAACGCAGCCCGAAAGGGCTGCTCCACCCAAGTTAGCGGATCGCATTTAGACTGATAAATTCACCAGCTCGTCAACCACATGGAAGGCACCTTCTTTCGGGACCTCGCGTACGTGTTCGGCGGGAAGTGAAGTGGGTTGCGATTTTCGGCGGGCCACTGGGCATCCTGTTGTCGGTTGGCCTGGGCGCTGGTACGGGATGGTTGATGGGATGGGGCACAATCCAGGGAATTGCAGTGGGCGCCATTGTGTCTGTCGCCAGCACCATGGTGCTCTCCCGTTTGCTTGCAGACCGCGGAGAATTGCGCTCTCCGCATGGCAACGTCATGATTGGCATCACCCTGGTTGAAGACCTCGCTGTCGTGGTGTTGACTGTGTTGCTTCCTTCGCTGAGCCACCTTACGGGAAGCCACTTCCTTTCTCTTCTGATCGCCTTTGGCAAGGCCCTGCTGATCCTGGTCCCCGTCATGTTTGTGGCGGCGAAGCTGGTGCCACCCTTGATGAAGCGAGTCGAAGGGACCGGAAACGACGAGCTCTACGTGTTGGTCGTACTGGCGCTGGGTTTCGCCACCGCTGCGGTTACCCAGGCGGTTGGGCTGTCGCTTGCCCTGGGAGCTTTTCTTGCCGGCTTGATCGTCAGCGAGTGTAAAACGAGTGAAAAAATGCTGGACAAGCTGTCGCCCCTGCGCGATGCCTTCGTGGCGCTCTTCTTCGTCACCATTGGAGTTCTGGTTGATCCCCGAATCCTGGTCTCCAACCCCTCTCTTTGGGGCGCGATCGTTGTCCTGACCATGGTCGGGAAATTTGCGATTTGGACCTTGATCGTCTGGCTGTTTCGCTATCCTCCGCGGACCGCTCTCATGGTGGGTCTCGGATTGACCCAGATCGGCGAGTTCTCTTACGTTCTGGTGCGGGTGGCCCGCGACGCCCACCTGGTCACGGACGACGTCTATCACGCTACTTTGGCCGCTTCGGTGATCACCATCCTCCTGAATGGGTTGTTGATGAAGGCGCTGCCTAAAACGGCCGCAGCCGGGTAGTCGGGAGAAGAAATCCTGCCACTGTTGCTCCCTGTGGGGCGAATCCAGCACGCATCCCATTGCATCCGTTATTCTAGTAACAGACATATGGCGACCCGATCCAAACCTGCAAGTGAGTCTGCCGCAATCGGCGTACTGGAAGCTCCCAGCGGCGAACGTGAGCGCATATTTGACCCTTTCCGCCACTGGGGATACCTAGAGGCTGATCTCGACCCGCTGGGATTTTTGCCTCCGGTGGCGCATCCCAGCCTGCGTGTCGAAGGCGAGCTGGCTGAGGAGGCCCGCCGCATTTACTGCGGAACCGTAGGGGCGGAATTCATGCATATCACCGACCCGGAACGCCGCCGCTGGATCCAGGAGCGCCTGGAAGGTCCCCAACCCGCGGTGGACCAGGAACGCGTGCTCGACCAGCTCATTCGGGCCGATCTGTTCGAGCAGGTGCTGCAGCAGCGCTACCTGGGAAGCAAGCGCTTTTCTCTTGAAGGCGTGACTGCTGTGATCCCCCTGGTGGATGAAATTCTAGATGCGGCCGGACAGCAGGGCGCGGTGGAACTGGTAATGGGCATGAGCCACCGCGGGCGGCTGAACATTATTGTGCAGGTGGCCAGGCGCTCTCCCCAGGAAATCTTCGCGGGATTTGAAGACGTGGATCCTCGTAGCGTTCTGGGCAGCGGGGACGTGAAATATCACATGGGCGCGACCGGGGAATACGTGACCCGGTCAGGGACGAAAATTCATATTCACCTGGTTTCCAATCCCAGCCACCTGGAAGCGGTGGATCCCGTGACCGTGGGGCGCACCCGAGCGAAGCAGGACCGCGCTGGACGAGATGGCGATCAGAAATTCGTGCCTTTGCTGGTCCACGGCGATGCGGCCTTCGCAGGTCAAGGCGTCGTGGCCGAGACCTTGAACTTGTCCGACCTGAAGGGTTTCACCGTGGGCGGCACGGTGCACATCATCGCCAACAATCTGCTTGGCTTCACGACCTTGTACAAGGAAGAGCACTCATCACGATTTTCTGCGCAGCTGGCCCGCCGGCAATCGATTCCGATCTTTCACGTGAATGCGGAAGACGTCGACGCCGTCGTCCGAGTCGGCCGTCTGGCGGCCGACTATCGCTATACCTGGAAGGGTGACGTGGTTGTGGACCTGATCGGCTATCGCCGCCATGGGCACAGCGAAGTCGATGATCCCACGGTGACCCAGCCGCTGCTATATAAAGCGATCAAGGAGCATCCGCCGCTGTGGGAGATCTACGCTGAGGACATCGGGGCGGAGAACGTTCAGCAAAAGGTGGACAAGGTTCGGGAAGAACTCGAAGCGGCGCAGAAAGCCGCTAAGAGCATCAGGAAGAAGCCACTGCTGCGCGAATTGCCGAACTACTGGAATGACTACAAGGGCGGCCGCTACAAGTCTGAGTATGAAGTGGACACCGGCCTCTCAGCGGAAGAACTCAGCGCAATTACCGCGAAGCTCACGACCTATCCCGCGGACTTCCACATCCATCCGAAGGTCAAGAAGCTGCTTGAGCAGAGAGCTGAGATGGGCATGGGCAAGCGGTTGGTCGACTACGGCATGGCCGAAGCACTCGCGCTCGGAGGTTTGGTGAAAACCGGTGTACCTGTCCGGCTGACCGGGCAAGATACCCGGCGCGGCACCTTTAACCAACGCCACTCCGTGTTGCTCGACATTGAGAACGAGCAGGAGTATGTTCCGCTCGAACACATCTCGGAAGGCCAGGCGCGGTGCGAGATTTACAACTCCGCGCTTTCCGAGGCGGGCGTATTGGGATTTGAGTATGGCTACAGCCGGGACTATCCCGAAACCCTGGTGATGTGGGAGGCGCAGTTCGGCGACTTTGCCAACGTGGCCCAAGCGGTGATTGATCAATTTGTCAGCGCCGGCGAAGACAAATGGGGATTGCTCTCGGGCGTGGTGTTGCTTCTGCCGCATGGTCACGAGGGGCAGGGGCCGGAACACTCGAGCGCTCGCATCGAGCGCTTCCTGCAACTCGCTGCGCGAGACAATTTCCAGATCTGCCAGCCGTCGAACGCTGTGCAATATTTTCATTTGCTGCGGCGCCAGGCGTTGCGCCACTGGCGCAAACCGCTTGTCGTCTTCACCCCGAAGAGCATGTTGCGCCATCCCGATGCTTCCTCTCCGATTGAAGACTTTACCCACCAGCGCTTTCTCACCGTGTTGCCGGACACGGAAGTAAGCGACGCGACCCGCGTCCTGATCTGCTCCGGCAAGATCGTTCACGAGTTGCGGGCCGAACGCAAGAAGAGGAATGACAAGACGACCGCGATTGTCGCGGTCGAACAGCTCTATCCTTTCCCGGAAAAAGAGCTGGAAGTGGCGATTGGACAGTCTGCTTCAGCGCGCGAGATTGTCTGGGTGCAGGAAGAGCCCGCCAACATGGGTGCGTTGTTCTACGTGCTGCCACGCCTCCGCCGCATCGCCGGTGAGCGTCCTGTGCTGTCGGTAAAGCGTTCCGCCAGCGCCAGCCCAGCCACCGGCTCGGCCAAGGCCCACGAGGTGGAGCAGAAAACGCTGCTGACGTTGGCCTTCACAAATAAGACCTAGAAATTGGGGGAAGCCCGGGTTGCAGCAACCCCGAGACGCGTGCAGGGTATACCATCAAGGTGTGCAACTTCCCGTGAACCCGCCGCTATTGCCGATGTTGGCCAAGCGAGTGGGCGAATTACCAGCCGATGGGGATTGGATTTTCGAACCTAAGTGGGATGGGTTTCGCGCCCTCGTGTTCCGCGATGGGGATGAGATCCTGATCCAGAGCCGCGACGAAAAACCGCTGAACCGCTACTTTCCTGAGCTCCTGGAGCCGCTGCGTTTGGCATTGCCTACGCGTTGCGTGCTCGACGGAGAGATTGTCATCGTCAAAGACAATGGCCTCGACTTCGACGCACTCCAGTTGCGTCTTCATCCGGCCGCATCGCGGGTGAATCTTCTATCGCGACAAATTCCATCTTCTGTCGTTTTCTTCGACCTGCTGTGCCAGGGGGAGCGGGATCTTCGCGGCGAGCCATTTGAAATCCGCCGCCGCGAGCTGGAATCGGTGATCGCATCGGCGCCGCCACCCGTTCATCTAACGCCAGCTACCCTCGACCGCAGCGTCGCCTCCGACTGGTTTCGCCGCTTTGAGGGCGCGGGGCTTGACGGCGTCATCGCCAAACCGACTTTAGGAACTTACGAGCCAAACAAGCGCGTGATGCTCAAGGTCAAACATGAGCGGGACTGCGACTGCGTGGTTGCAGGATTTCGTTGGCACAAGAAAGGTGATCGTACTCTCGTCGGTTCGTTGCTGCTGGGCCTTTTTGACGATGCCGGTGCCTTGCAACACGTTGGGGTCTGTGCCAGCTTCAGCACGGCTAAGCGCCTGGAAATCGCAGAATTTATCAGCCCTTACCGTACGGATGCGCTCGCCGGTCACCCCTGGAAGGATTGGGCGGACCATGGAAGCGTGACCGACGAGTCCGTCAAACGTAGACCGGGCGCTCAGAGCCGCTGGAGTCAAGGCAAGGACTTATCGTGGGAGCCACTGCGACCCGAGCTCGTGGTGGAAGTTGCTTACGACCACATGCAAGGAAGCCGCTTCCGTCATACGGCGCAGTTTCGCAGATGGCGAACCGACAAGAAGCTCAGCGACTGCACATACGCGCAGCTCGAAGTGGTTCCGCCGCAGGAACTGGAAGAGATTTTCCCACACGGCCGTTAAGCCTGCGCCCGCCGCCTATCTACTCTTTTCCTTTTTTTTCTGCCTTTTTCTTACGCCATTCACGGGTTGGATCGTCATCGGGGTCGGGAGTTTCCTGCGGCGGCCGCCGCGCTTCGGGCACATGACGTAGGTTGACCCGGATGCGGGTCCAGGTCGAAGATCGGCCTCGCATGGAGTCGACCAGCACATCGTCTGTGGCAAGGAGAGGCGCTATCTGGGAATGCTTGCTTTTCCATCTTTCCAGACCCGCAAGTGCTGCTCCTTTGTCGGGAGAGTTCGCAATAACAACAAGCGGCATCTTCACTCGTGGCGGTTTCTTTACAGATGATCTGGCACGCGACGGGGCCACTCGCGGCCCTTCGGCTTCCGTCTTGCGAAAGTGCGGCGGCCAAGGCGCGTCGCCGAGGCCGGCGGCTTCGTCTTTGTCCGCGAACTCAAGTAGTGTCTCAAGCGAACCAGGTCCTCCGTCCATACCCGCGTGGGGATCGCCGATCTTCGCGAAGCGCTCCGGTATGGTGAATATCGTGAAGTCAGCGGGATCACAGTCAGGAACCTCGTGCCAGTGCAACGGCGTCGAAACCCGGGCGTCAGGAAGCGGGCGGGCTGAGTATGCCGAGCACGTGGTGCGGTCCTTTGCGTTCTGGTTGTAGTCTAGGAACACGCCATGGCGCTCTTCTTTCCACCATTTCGAACTGGCCAGCGCGGGCGCACGCCGTTCCACTGCGCGCGACAACGCGACCGCCGCGCGGCGTACTTCGGGGAACGTCCAGCGCGGTTCGATACGCACATTGATATGCATGCCGCGTGAACCGCTGGTTTTGGGCCAGCCGCGGAGCCCCACCTCTTTGAGCAGCGCTTGCACTTCGAGAGCTACGCGGCGCACATCATCCCAACTCACACCCGGGACCGGATCGAGATCAATCCGCAATTCATCGGGGTGCTCAAGATTGCCGGAGCGGACTGGATGAGGGTGCAGTTCGATGCAACCCAGATTGACGATCCAGGCGAGCCCGGGCGCATCATCGACGACGATTTCCTCCGCGTTCGAGATACGTGCTTGCGACGAGAAATACAGTTTGTCGGGATGTGTTATCTGAACTTCACGTCCCTCGACCGCTAGTACCTCGCTGGCTGGTTCTTTTGCCATTAAATTAGGCTACCAGAAGAATAACGATCCACGCCGTCACCGGTTTCCCGTGGACGGCAACCAGGTGCACCGTAGGCGTGATTCCTGGCGTTGCTGCGCATCCCTCTGCATTCTTCCATTCCGGGATGTTACCCTTCCGCTTTGACTTCCATGTCACGCCGCTCACCAATCCGACCGCTCTATATCGCCATCGACACCGGCGGCACTTTTACCGACTGCGTTTGGGTGGAGCGCGGCCAGGTACGAATGCTCAAGGTCTTCTCCACGCCGGCCGACCCTTCGCAGGCCATTGTCGAGGCCCTGGAAAAGATCGGACTACGCACTTCGACAGTCCTTCTGCATGGCACCACGGTCGGCACAAATACTTTGTTGCAGCGCAAAGGCGCGCGCGTGGCGTTGGTCACAACCGCTGGGTTTGAAGATGCCATCGAGATCGGCCGCCAGGCCCGGCCCAAGCTCTACGATTTCTTTTTTGATCGTGTAGAGCCACTTGTCGCCGCGGATTTGCGGTTTGGGGTGGACGAACGCACCTCGAGCGACGGCGAAGTTCTTCATGCACCGTCGCCAGCCGGCTTGCAGTCGCTCTCCGAAAAAATTCAGCAGAAGGTACCCGAGGCAATCGCCATCGCACTGCTGTTTTCGTTCGCCAATCCGAAAACGGAGAATGCTGTTGCTCGGGTACTGGAAAGGATCGGCGTACCGCTGTCCATTTCGCACCAGATTCTTCCCGAGTTCCGCGAGTATGAGCGCACCAGCACGGTGGTGGTGAATGCATATCTGCAACCCGTCATGCAGCGTTATCTCGAGAACCTCGATCGCAGGGCCCGTGCCCCCATTTTCGTGATGCAATCGAGCGGCGGGATCACTGCCCTCAGTTCCGCGGTCCGCGAGCCGGTGCGTACTGTGCTCTCCGGGCCGGCCGGAGGAGTGGTCGGTGCCGCTTATTTGGCTCGGCGCAGCGGCCTCGGGAGAATCATCTCATTCGATATGGGCGGAACGTCCACCGATGTTGCGTTGGTGGACGGAGAGGCCCGCGCCAGCAACCAGGCCGAGATTGCCGGGTTCCCCATTGGAGTGCCCATGCTCGACATACATACGGTAGG
>WNFP01009204.1_pt1 | contig 11101 bp, 11 predicted proteins | sample 5400201 | NCBI WGS metagenome assembly WNFP01 (sample SAMN13153355, study PRJNA577476) | soil metagenome | isolation source: 115 cm saprolite under Madrone tree | place: USA:California | collected 2016-06-14
ACCAGCACAGCCGGGCACATGAAGTTACTATCACACCGGCTCCGACCTATAGCCGCGAGCGAATCGACCCTTTTGGCAATCCGGTCACTGAGATCGCCATCGAGTCGGCGCACAGCACCCTGGAGATCGTGGCCCGTTCAACCGTCGTGGTCAACAGACGGGAAGCGCCTGACCCACATAAAACCGCCGCCTGGGAAACGGTGCGCGAAGCACTCGCTTATCGTGCCGCCTGGCGCCCAGATCCCGCGGTTATCGAAGCCACGCACTTTCTCTTCGAATCGCCCTATGTGCGGGTAAAGCGAGACCTGCGAGCTTACGCAAGCGATTGCTTCAAGCCCGGCCTTCCGGTTTTGGAGGCAGCCAGAGCGCTCATGGGTAAGATTCATGCGGAGTTCAAGTTCGACTCCGGCGCGACGACCGTCACAACGCCGGTCATGAAATTCTTCGAGCAAAGGCGCGGCGTGTGCCAGGACTTCACCCACTTCATGATCTCCTGCTTGCGTTCCACCGGGCTTGCCGCTCGCTATGTGAGTGGCTATCTCGTGACCCGATCAGCGGCCAGCAGGCAACGTCGCGTCGGAGCAGAAGCCTCCCACGCGTGGGTTGCCCTGTTTGTTCCCGCCAGCGGCTGGATCGAACTCGATCCGACGAACAACGTTTTGCCTGCTTGGGAGCACATTACGATCGGGTGGGGCCGAGATTTCTCGGACATCACGCCGTTGCGCGGTGTCATCAATGGCGGCGGCGAGCAGACCCTCACCGTCAAAGTGACTGCCGTACCGGACGACAGTGTTTCAACTACGACATTGGAATAGTGGAAAAATATTCCATTTTCTATTTTGTGAGGTTATTACTTCGGGTCCTCGGTCAGCGTCATGATGACGTCGGCGTACCAGGCACAGTTGAGGTTTAGCCTTTCGTCCTGCTGGGCATCACGGTTGGTCACATCCATTCGAGCCGCGTGGATGCCAAGCAGTATCCACGGCAATTCTCCACGACCCGACTGTTGTGTCGTCACGCGGGCGACCACTGGAGCGCCGCTTGTGCCGCGGTGCATTTGTGCATCGGTCAGGAAGTAGCCTTGTCCCTGAAAACGGATGCCGAACGCCGAGGCGATGACCGCCTGTCGCACGACGGGCAGATGATGCAAGATGTCGTGAAAACCAAGTGGAAAACCAACCACGAGGACTCGCATTCCGACTTCGATTTCATCCAGTTGCTCCACAAGGTTCTTGGATGTAAAGGGCTGAAGAAGGAGCTTGTTCGGCAGCGCCGCGCGCTCAAGCTGCAGAGCGATAACGTCTACCGTGCCGGCCGAGTCGACGCCCTGTCGCCACACGGGCTCGGTTCCTCGGTAAAGCGGGATGGCGAACTGGGTGATCACCGCCACGTTTTCCGGATCCACATGGAGCTCGATTTTTAGCCAGTCCGGGCGGTGATCGCTCGCCTCGTCCAAGACCACGTGGCGATTGGTGATCAAAAATAATTTGTCGTCACGCGCGAAAAAGAAACCGGTGGCATTGGTCAGTTGCTTTTCTCCCAACAGGGTGGAGACGCGAGTTACGGCGAGCAAGAGCGATTCAACCACGATCGATCTCCCGACATTGCGTCATTGTTGCGGTCCCTTTCTCTATATCAGATTCCTGATTCTTTAACGCCGATAGGCGGTTGCGCAACGTTCTTGGTGATTTCGTCGACATTCCACAGACTGGAAAATTTCAATGCGCGGGGGCAGTGGCTATAGGACTCGTCCACGTCCAGCAACAATCCCTGCAAGACTTCGGCCTTCTCATCCGGGTTGTGCACTTCCAGATGGACGTCGGGTAGCGCGGATTTCTCGATAACCCTGACTCGGCCATTGACGCGAACGGTCGAGTTATGTCCGGGAATAAAAAATATCAATCCGGCTTTCGGGTTGGTTTCGATGTTCCCGTAGCCGTGGAAGAGTTTGTTCCCCGCCACATCAGGTATAAACAACTGCTGGTCGTTTAATACTTTGACGAATCCGGGAGTGCCGCCCTTGGGTGAGGCGTCACAATCGCCGTTGGCGTTGCTAGTCGCCAGAACGCAAAACGGTGAATGCCGAATAAATTCCTGTATCCAAGCGGCCATTGTGGGCTTCACTTTTCCCTGGGTCCGCTGGGCTGGGTAACCAAATTTGTTTTGATATTTGTTTTCCATTTTCTCTCCGATCGATGTTTACCTCAAATGCTCTCGCTTGAGGATACCGGGTTCAAGCTAGAACGAAATGATAGAAATGATAAGATCCTATCGAGCATCGCCGGTGTCTCGCAAAGTACGATTGCTCCGGCAGTCACGAATTCGTCGTACGACTCGTAACCCCACAGCATACCAATAGCGAACAGGCAGTGAGTCTTGGCGCTCAAGATATCATATGTGCGATCGCCCACCATAAACGTCGACTGTTCTTGGTTAGGGTTATTTTCTCTCCTCCGGTAACTCTCCTCTCCAGAGTTCCTTGAGAAAGCCGCTTTGTTCCAGATTGTCGACAAACGTATTGTCGAAGACTTCGGCTGGCTTCCTCCTGATAGTCATGCCCTCTTCGCGCGCCGTCTCGATTGTCTCGGCAACGAGCTTTGGCGGCACGATCATGCGCCTGTTGACCAGTCTCACCGCGTAGGCGTCATAGGCAGATTGAAGAATGGCAAAGTCTTTTATGCTCAAGGTCTTGCCCACGGCAGCCATAGCCTGCTGCGGATTTTTCTCCACAAAGTAAACAGCCTCGGCCAGGGCAGCAACAAATCTCTGGACCAAAATAGATCGCTCTTTTAACGTCCGGGAGTTTGTGAAAAGCGAGCTGTAGATAAAAGGAAAACCAAGATCGTTGAGGTGATAAATTACGTTGAAGCCATCCTTCCGGCCTTGAACGTCCAGAGGCGGCTGGATGAGCGTGGCTTGGACGATGTCCTGCAGTAAAGCGCTATAGCGTTCCGTGGGCGTACCGCCCAAGGGACGCAACGTGACTTCTTCCTCAGTCAGATTAGCCTTCTTAAGAAACGCCCTTGCAAGGCGGTGAGGTAAATCACCCGGACGCGTTATTCCAATACTTTTACCTTTGAGATCCGCTGGCTTCTTTATGTCTTTCCGAGCCAGCAGGACATAAGGAAGTCCCAGAAGAGGTGAAGCGACAAGCTTGCCATCGGCTCCGGTCGCAATCCGGACGATATTAGTGTCAGCGTTGCAGTAAAGGAATTGGATTCCGTCCGACGCCAGCGCAGCCATGGCTACGACGCCGCCACGGAGCACCACGTGCTCAGCGTTGATCCCGTATTTTTCAAAGAGACGATTGTCGAGGGCGGCATATAGATGGACAAAGCCGCCGGTAACCGCGCAGGTGCCGACGCGCGCCTTTACCACCGGCTCGCCCGGCTTTGCCAGATAGGGGTTGGCATGCGCAAACTCTCCTTGTGCGTGGATGAGTCTCCGCTTTTTCATCCACGATGGTATTTAATCAAGGGTGATTATGACTTTTCCAACCCGAGGCGAATAGCAAAACTTTAAAGGGGTGCGTCAAGAGGTCTAGCCGATATTTCACAGGAAGCCACGTTTCCTTTTTGTGTCCTTCATCGACGACGATGGAAGCCCATCGCCTTTAGTCGAAGCTGAGACTCAGATTCTTGCCGTGCTCAGGTGACTGTGAGTCCAGCGCGGTAACAACGATGCAAACTGCGACGGCGCACGCTTTTAGCGAATTAGCGCCGAAAGCTGCTGGTCCGGGTAGAGTATCAGTTTCTGCACGCGCCAGTTCAGCACTTCGGCCACGTAAAGCTCATTTTCCGACGGGCAGGCCATTTCATGAATCCACCCAAACTGTTTGAGCTGTTTGCCCGACTCGCCCAGTACGCCTAGGACTTTCCCATCTAGACTGAGCTTGTAAACTCTGCCGGGGTAGGCGTCAGCGCTATACAACGCCTGCTTCGGCCCGGGAGTGATGCAAATCGCCCAGGGCGCGCCGGGTGCCTGCGTTCCTTTGACGTCCTCAGCAGGCTTGTTGCCGATCGCCGGACGAGCAGTGTTATGGTCGAAGGGCACATTGATCACGATCTCACGAAGATATTTGCCATCGCCGTCAAACACCTGAATCCGCCCATTACCACGGTCCCCGACGTAAACATTCCCTTGCGCGTCGGCGGCTATGGTGTGCGGCGTGTTGAACTCGCCGGGCTTATCGCCTCGCTCGCCCCACGACTTGAGCCAGTTGCCGTTCTTGTCGACCTTCGCGATGCGCGAGTTGACATAGCCATCGCTGATGTATGTGTTGCCTGACGAATCCCACGTTACATCGGTGGGCTGTCGGAACCTTCCGTCCTCGTGCTTCGGCGGCGGGCCACCCCGTTTGTACGGCGCCACTTCGTCTGAAGCTTCCTGTTTGCGCCCGAACACCATTGAGACTCGTCCTTGAGGATCGAACTTGACGATCATGTCCGAGCCTTTGTCGGTGGCCCAAATGTTGTCTTCCTTATCGACGCGCACGGTATGCCCGAAAGCCCAGGCATAAAGATTCTTGCCGATTTCGCGCACAAACCGCCCGTCGGGACCGAACTCCAATAGTTGTGCAGCCGCCGCGCCGAACGCGGGACCGGTGGTGTTGCCGCGAGACAAGACAAAGATATGTTTTTTGGAATTGACTGCCACTCCGGTGGCTTCGCCAAGATACAGGTTCGGCGGAAGCTTCAGAGGATTCGTAACCGAATCGAACCGAATAATCGGCACCGATTGTTGCGCGAATGCAAAGCTTGTCGAAAATACCGTGGCTATGAGGACGAGAGCAGTTACAAGAAAACAATTTCTAAACAACATAAGTGCCTCCTCTGGTGAATTTAAGAATCAGAAATTTGCAAAACATTAAAAGTTTGGCAACGAAAGTCACCACGACTATCCTCATGCGCCCGACTCTATTGCGATCATGATCCGTTGGCAAGAAAAAATTATTGAATGAAAATCCGGCGGGAACGCGACCACTCGATCACAGACAAGATCCGAGGGATTCGAAAAGACTAGGAAATTACATGCAGTGAAGGCTATGACCTTCAGATTTCTAGAAAACCCTCATCCGAATTTCCCTCAAGAATTCAGCTCTAGTTTCCCTGAGCCAACATCAGGCTCTTAGGCACGAGCTTTGCTCGTGTTCCGAAGAAATCTAAAAATTTCCAAGCCGGGGGTCTCTCTCGACTCCGGAAAGTTATGTAGATCGCCCCACACGCGGCGATAGAGGTGGGTGTGTGTCCTTATTCCGCGAGGTGAAGCGGATAGAATTTATCGAGTTTCGTGAGTCATCAAAAAGTGATCGTTAAATAGAGAATCCCGTCGACTTGTTTTGGGCGCTAAATACAACAGTGGAAAGGAAGCATCATGAGAAGAAAATTGTTTGTGGTTCTGGTTTTAGTCGTGTGGATATCAGCCTTTGTGATCTCCATCGCGTCCTCCCAGTCAAGCCGCCAAAACCGTAGAGATAGATTCCGCCATAGTGGCGTCATCGTGGACGAAGATCGCCCCGCCTTCGATAGAAGCGACGCCACCGAAGCGCCCACCGGCTTTGACAACCTCACCAACGGCTTCAGCGACCAAGGACTTCCTTTCGAGGAACTCAATGAGGACAATATCGTAGCGCTGCGCTCCTTTAACGATAACCGGTTCATCTTCGAGGAGGTTGAGAAAATTCAAGACGGACTCGGTCCCACGTATAACGCGCAGAGCTGTAGGGAGTGCCACCAAAACGTCGTCACCGGCGGCGCCAGTCAGGTGGCGGAGCTTCGATCCGGGCGCACAGAAGACGGTCAGTTCTTTGAGTCCTTGGGCGGCACGCTCATCCATTCGCGGGCAACGTACCCCGACATCGTGGAGCAGATCACCCCGGAGGATAACACCAGGGCTTTCCGTATTTCGACGAATACCTTGGGCAACGGCTTCATAGAGACGATAGCCAACAGTACGCTGCTTGCCCTTAGCGCCAAACAGCCTCCGGCCATGCGTGGCAATGCCGTTATGGTTCCAGTGCTCGAAGCCAATAGCAGCGTGCGTATCGGCCGTTTTGGATGGAAGAGCCAGCATGCGAGCCTCGAATCGTTCTCCGCCGACGCCTATCTCAACGAGATGGGTATCACCTCTCCTTTGTTTCCCGACGAGAACACTTCTAATGGAAAGTATGTGGGTTACGGTTCCGGGTATGATCCGGTTCCTGATCCCGAGGACGATGGCGTCGATGTTATGGCGTTCGCCAACTTCATGCGCTCGACGAAGGCGCCGCCGCGGGGGCCGATCACGGATGACGTGTTGGCCGGCGAGCTGCTGTTCAACAAGATTGGGTGCGATACTTGCCACACGCCATCGATTACCACGGCGCGCCCGGGCTCGAAGATCAACGGCGGTGCGCTCACGGTGCCAGACGCTCTAGGGAACAAGATCATTCATCCGTATAGCGACTTCTTGTTGCACGACATTGGGACGGGGGACGGCATACCGGTTCTGCCTTCGTCTGAATATGCGTCCACCGCCAATCAGATGCGAACGGCTCCGCTATGGGCGCTCAGAACGCGCAACCGCCTGATGCACGATGGCCTGTCGCTTACCAAACAGGATGCCATCCAGCGTCATGGCGGGCAGGCGACCAACGTAACCCAGAAATTCAGCGCGCTGTCGGACGCGGAGAAAAATCAATTGCTGGCGTTCCTAAATTCGCTCTAACTTGAAAAGTCGAGGCCGTTTCCTTGACACAAAAAGCACCGTCCGATAATGAGTAGGAAGAAACAAACTTCAGGAGAAATGCGATGCAAGTTATCGATTCGGACGGGCACCTACATGAGCCTTTCGATCTTTTCGAACGCCATATAGAGAAAGAGTTCTATTCCATGCGTCCTCGCGTTGTGGAATTGCGCGACGAGCAGAGAGACGAAGGGCGCTGGTTAGTCGAGGGGCGGCTCGTCCCTCGACTTCCCTTCACCAAAGGCGTTGGTGGCGGTGGCTTCAGGTATCAAACGCCGCGCCACTCCCAGATGAAGGCAAAAGACAACTCGCTGGACGACATCGAAGGTCGGCTCCAAGACATGGACGAGATGGGGATCGATTTTCAAATCGTCTATCCTACGGCTGTGGTTTGGGTCTTCGATGTGGAAAACAAGGAATTGGCTGCGGCTGCCTGCCGCGCCTACAACAACTACGTCGCCGAGCAGTGCGCGAAAGCACCCAAGAGACTCGGTGGGGTCGCTCTGGTGCCGATTCAGGATCCAGCGGCGGCTGTCGAAGAGGCGCGGCGCGCAGTCCAAAAACTTGGTCTTCTCGGAGCCGTAATTCCGGGGATTGTCGGGAACAACCCGCTTCACGCGAAAGAATTCACTCCCTTCTTCGAAACGATGAATGAGTTGAACGCGCCCATCGGGTTTCACGCCGTGACGGGCATGCACTACACGCCTTGGGCAGACTGCTTCACCGATTTTTTCTCCACGCACGTCACTGCGATGCCTTTCTCGATGATGGTGGCGATGATGTCGATGGTTCGCTCGGGACTGTTGAAGGCGCTGCCGCATTTACGCTGCGCGTTTTTGGAGATCGGAGCGAGCTGGTTTCCTTATTGGACTTGGTGGGTAGGAAAACATATTGAGCACGTCCTGGAGCCGCGCGCGGGCCGCAAGGAAAGCAACTGGGGTAGAGAACCTTACGGGTTGCCGTCCACAGTTCACGAGCCCATGGAGGATATCCTTGAGGGAAGGATCCTCAGTGGTTTTGAAACGGACGAAAACCTGCGCGTAATCCTCGATCAACTCGGTAGTAAGGGGTTCATGTATGCCAGCGACTATCCTCACAGCGACATGGAATGGAATCGCGTTCAGGCGATCCAAGGGTCTGAGGCTCTATCCAGCGCGGAGAAGGCTGATCTATTGGGTGAAAACGCGCGCCGTTTCTACAATTTGCAGATTTGAACCTTTAGTCAACGCGCCTTGCGAAAACGAGCCGTAAAATAGCGCGGGAACGCTCGCTTTACATTTAATCTCTTTGGGTCGCTTCCCCGCAGCTTGCTGCGAAAAATGCATTTGCTGACCGCTAAGAGTCCGTCATTCCCGAATGCTTCTATCGGGAGTCCAGACGAAGCGGGTTTGTATTTGTCGACGCCCCCATCTTCATACCTCAGTACACTGGACGTCACCCATCTGCGCATGATATAGCCGGGCGGCATCCTAACCTCTTGGTTTTGGAACATCGAGACACTTGGTCCATTGGGATCAGCTTTGGAGCCTACTCTGCGTTCACCGACAACCGACAAGGAAAAATCGGAGCCGCTCGGCGGCGATGTCTCCCGCCAAGAAACTTCCAAGCAGACCTGGCGCCCTCGCCATGTGTTGCTTCAACTGCACGCCATTGAAGCCTTACGCCACCGTGAGTTTCGTTTGCTCTGGTTCGGCCATTCGTTTACATCAATGGCGTTCTGGATGGATCAGGTAGCCCGCGGTTGGCTCATATACGAGCTGACAGACTCGGCACTGCAGCTCGGTTTGGTGCGAGGAGTTCAGGCCGTGCCCACCCTGTTGTTGTCCCCAGTAGCGGGGAGCGCCGCCGACCGCTACTCGCGCAAGATGCAGATATTAGTTGCGCAGATCATCGATGGATTAATGTTTGCGGCGCTAGCCTTGCTCATCTTCGCCGGCGAGATCCAACCCTGGCATGTGTACGCCACTGCTTTCGGAACGGCGGTGGTGCAAACTTTTCAGCAACCGGCCCGTGCCGCAATGGTTGCCGATGTCGTGCCGTCCAGCCATTTGACCAACGCCATCGGACTCAACTCGATCATCTTTAACGTGGCGCGAAGCACAGGCCCGGCCCTAGCGGGCGTGCTCATCGCGACGTTAGGGACTGCCGGCTCGTATGCGACCCAGACTGTGTTCTATCTTCTAGCGACCGTCTGGACCCTGCGGCTCCGCCCCGCTGAGGGAGATGCTGCCGGCTCTCGCAGTGATTCCAATCACGAGTCTTCCTTCGGCCAGAGTATTATTGAAGGATGGAAGTTCAGTTGGAAAAATGAGGTCGTTCGCACCGGTCTGCTGGTTGTCATGCTAGCGTCTTTATTCATCGTGCCTTTCACGACGCTATTGCCGGTATTTGCGCGAGATATTCACGACGTCGGAGCTACGGGGCAGGGGCTGCTCCTGACGGCTATGGGCGTGGGCGCGTTAGGCAGCGCCGTGATCATTGCGTCCCTCGGTGACCGGATGCCGAGGGGCATCTTTATGTTGGGTGGGGTGGCGTTGTATGGGCTGAGCGTCGTGGCCTTCTCGGCATCACCATGGTTTGAGCTTTCAATGATCCTGATGGTGATCGTTGGCTTTGCTAATGTATGCTCCCACGCGCTCGTGCAAACCGTCATTCAAGCCTACTCACCTTCTGAATTTCGCGGTCGGATGATGTCGATTTTTCACATGAGCAACGTGGTATTTACGATAGGAAGCGTGTTCATCGGCGTCCTGGCGACGCTTTGGGGCGCGCGGTGGGCCGTGGTGGCGATGGGCACGGCCGGCGCGTTGTCTATGATCGCGATCCAGCTGGCGCTTCCGCGGGCGCGGCATATTCGATAGAGTGCCTGCGCGGTGGAAAATCCGGATCTTTACGGCTAAGCATCGCGCTCCGGATAAACCCCCTCGGGCGAAGGCAATGGTCCTAGGGTTTGAGGGGGTTTTCAGGCGCCTGGTTTGGACCAGACATTAGGGAAGGGGAGATAAATGCCGAGCACTCCAGCATGCTCCGCCAGGCCTAGACATCCAACCCGGAAATGAATTATAGAGGCGTTAAACTATTTGGCCAAAGATAAGCAGCAGCGGAAGTAATGCCGACCATTGTTACAATTACAGACGTAAATGTGGGTGCGCGCGCAGCGTAAAGCGAAGCGGTCGTTACACTGCCCCGGGGAGAGAACCGCATGTCTACCACAGTTCTACTTATCGTTCACGGATTGTTAGCCGTCGCGTTGCTCGGCGCAGTCACTCATCAAGCCATCAGTGTCTGGTTGCCGACGCGCAGAGCGGCTGTCTCCTTCGTTGGACGCGTCCGCGCGGTGTCCGCGGCGTCCTATGTGAACGCCATCATCATTCTGTACGTGAGCACGGCGATCCTGGGAGGAGTTTTTATCTATCCTGAATACCGCGTCAGCGTCAGGATCGTGCTCGAGCAGATGCGTCTCCGCGTGCCCGTCGGAATATTCGACCTGAAGGAGCACTTCGTGACGGTCGGGTTGGGAATTTTGCCAGCCTATTGGTACTTCTGGCGGCAACCACTCGCCGACGATCATTCCCGCACGCGCGCCCTCTTGACCGCGACCCTGGCTTTCATCGTCTGGTGGAGCTTCCTGGTCGGGCACATTCTCAACAACATGAGGGGATTTGGATCGTGACCTCGTCGCGCTTCCCAGTGTTCGCGATCACGTTCGCCTGCGTGTTCGCGGTGCTGTATTTTGCCGCCGCCGCATATAATCTTGCCCTCTTCACCTACGATGCGGTGACGAATGAGTTTTTTTTCTTGGTTCGGCGGACGAGGGTCGATCTCCCCATGTATTGGTACGGCTGGATCGTGACGTCCGCCATTGGAGCGTCCGTGGCAGGCGTTATCGCCAGCCTTATTCCGGGCCAATGGGCTCAACGATTGTGGTCCGGCTGGTCGTGGGCCATCCCGATGGCCGTGATCCTGGCTTTCTGCTATCTCCTCAGGGGCTATTTTATTCGGTAGGATGCGTGTCCAGCCACGCGGGCCTTGTGATGCGGGCATCGAGCAGAAGAGGAAAGGAGGCGAATGAAACTTATAAGCGGACGTATCGGCTTTGTAATAGGTGTAGCGCTCGGCCTGATGTTGACGACCTCGACCCGCGTGTGGCCGGGCGGGAGCGGAGACGAGGGGCCGGACGATCATCAGGATAACGGACCTTCCTATTTCGGCTTCGTCAAGGATGCCAACGGCAAGATCGTTCCGGATGCCAAGGTGACGGCGGAAATCAAGGGCCGCGGATCGGTGGTGACTCGTAGCGACAAGGTCGGAATATATAAGCTGCCGGGGTTCGGCAAAGAAATCGATCCCAAAAATGTGCTCATCTCGTGCAGCAAGG
>WNFP01017174.1_pt1 | contig 11098 bp, 14 predicted proteins | sample 5400201 | NCBI WGS metagenome assembly WNFP01 (sample SAMN13153355, study PRJNA577476) | soil metagenome | isolation source: 115 cm saprolite under Madrone tree | place: USA:California | collected 2016-06-14
CCGACGCCTTCCCGGCCGAGGCGATCAGCAGCGCCGCCGCGCCGTCGTTCAGGCCGCTGCTGTTTCCGGCGGTCACGGTTCCACCTTCGCGGAATGCAGGCTTCAGCTTCGAGAGCTTCTCCAACGACGTATCGCGCCGAGGGCCTTCGTCGCGGTCGATCACGGTGGGCTGCTTCCCGGGAGTCGTCACCGGCACGAGCTCAGCGCGATACCGCCCTGCCTCCTGCGCGGCGAGGGCACGCTGGTGCGACCGCAGCGCGAACTCGTCCTGCCGGTCTCGCGGAATCTTGTACCTCACCGCCACGTTCTCGGCCGTCTCCCCCATGCTCTCCAGCGGGAACCGCTGCGCCATCCGCGGATTGGGAAAGCGCCAGCCCAGCGACGTGTCGTAGCTCTGCATCGCGCCGCCCGCGAACCCCTCGCCCGGCTTCATCACCGCCCAGGGAGCGCGCGTCATGCTCTCCACGCCGCCGGCGATGCACAGCTCCATGTCGCCGAGCCGGATGGCCCGCGCGGCCTGCACCGCCGCTTCCAGCCCGCTGGCGCAGAGCCGGTTGACGGTCACGCCAGGTACCTGATCGGGCAGGCCGGCGAGCAGCAGGGCCATCCGCGCCACGTTGCGGTTGTCCTCGCCTGCCTGGTTGGCGCAGCCGAGGAAGACCTCCTCGACTTCGACCGCCCGGGCGGCCGGATTGCGCTTGAGCAACTGTTCAATGACGTACGCGCCGAGATCGTCCGGGCGGACCCCTGAGAGTGCCCCCCGCAACTTTCCCACCGGCGTGCGAATTGCGTCGATGATGACCGCGTCCATTTGGATTAACATCCCTCCATGCACCTGCGCGAGGGCGACGCGGCGCCCGACTTCAGCCTGAGCGGTGTTCCCTCAGGCGCGTACCACCTCGCCGACCAGCGCGGCAAGGTGGTGGTTCTAGCCTTCTATCCCGGAGATTTCACGCCCGTCTGCCTGCGCCAGCTGCAGCACTACGAGGCGCAACGCCAGAAGTTGCTGGATACCGGCGCCGTCCTCTGGGCCATCTCCACCGACGACCTCGAGCTGCACGAGAGGATGGCGAAGAGCTACGCGCTGAGCTTCCCGCTGCTCGCCGATCCCGGCGGGACGGTGGCGGCGCAATACGGCGTGCGCGGCCTGATGGGCAGCGCGCGCCGGTCGATCTTCATCATCTGCCCGAAGGGAGACATCCGCTACAGCAAGGAAGAGCCGCTCTCGCTCAGCTATCGCAGCGTGGACGACATCCTCCACGCGCTGCGCGACAGCGGGCTCCTCCCCGCGCCAGGGGCGAAGAGCTGAACGCGACTACTTGGTGTCGGTCGCCTTGTTCACGTCCTTCTTCACTTCGTTCTTCTTGTGGCGCGCGTCCTTCTTCGCGTTGCGCGCGGTCCGCTTCGCGTGCCGCTTCGCCTTCGCCGCGCCGCTGTCCGTCCCCAGCTTGTCCTTGGCCGTGTCCTTGGCGTTCTCCGCCGTGTCCTTGATGTCCTTGCTGGTGTCGCTCTCCGCGAACACCGGCAGCGCGAGCCCCAGGGCCAGCGCCGCGATGATCCCTTTCAACATGGAAATCCTCCCTTTGTGATCCGGCGCAGGGCCGGTGGTCCTCCGACAAGGTGCGCACGCGCTGTTCGCCCCACAACGCTCGGAGGACCGCCTGCCTGCTCCCCGCTACTTGTCCTTGGGCGGATTGCTGGACGGCGCGGTGTCCACCGGCTTCTGCGTGTCGGTAGGCTGGCCGCTCACGTCGCCGGGACGAGAGGACATGCCGGGGTCCTTGGCGGGAGCCTTCGCATCGTCCGTGGGGCTCGGGGCCGGAGGCCGTGCCACGCTGCCACCGGCCGCTCCCGACGTGTCGGAGCTCGGCGGGGTGGTGCGGGTATCCGTGGCCGAGCCGGTGCCGGTCGAACCAGTCGAGCCGGTCGTGCTGCTGCTGCCGCTTCCCTTGGTGTCGCTGGAATCGGTCGACTTGCGGTGCATCGCCCCCTGACCGCTCCGTCCCTGCGCGCTGTTGCGCTTCTTCACCTTCTTGTTGCTCTTGGGCGGCTTGACGTCGTCCTTCGAGCCGTCGTCGGGCTGGGTCTGCCCCTTCTTCGCGCTGGTGTCCGCCGCCGGCGTCGTGTTGGCCTTCGGGTCGTTGCTGGGGAGCGTGCTGTTGCTCGTCGCCGTGTTGGACGAGTTGCCAGGCAGCGCGCTGCTGTTCTGATCGCCGGGAAGGACTGCCGTGCCCTTGTCCTCGCCCATCTGGCTCTTCGGTTGAGTTGCGGTGCTGTCGTTCGGTCCTGGGGTCGTGCCCGTCTGCGCCCGCGCCGCGAACGCCGACATGGCGAACGCGAGGGCCGCGATACCGATGATCTTCATCGAGCCTCCTTGGCTATTTGCCGGAGACTCTGGCGATTCGCGGCCGGGAATCCAACCGACGAGGGCACGCTGGGCTGTCTACGGACCGACCTCTTACGCGCTGAAGCTCGAGCCGCACCCGCACGTGTGCTTCGCGTTCGGGTTCTTGAAGCTGAACCCGCTCTGGCCGAACTGGCCCTCGACGTAATCGATCTCCACGCCGAGCAGGTACATCGAGCTCATCGGGTCGACGAAGCACTTCACGCCCTTGACCTCGAAGGTCAGGTCGCCGGCGCGCACCTCCTTCTCGATGTCCAGGCTGTACTGGAAGCCGGAGCAACCGCCGCCGACGACGGCGACGCGCAGGCCGGAACCCTGCAGGCCTTCGCGCTCGATGGTCTCCTTGACCATGGCGGCAGCCTTGTCCGTCAGCTTGACGGCGGCGGGCGGCTCGGACTGCGACTGGGTCTGCGTGCTGGTTTCGGTCTGGGTATCCATATGATCAGTATAGCCAGATGTCTGGGGAAAACTAGGGATTCAAGGACCGCCCGCCGTCCACGGTCAGGATTTCCCCGGTGATGAACGGCTCTTTGGCGAGGAACAGGACGGCCCGGGCTACGTCCTCCGGAGCTCCGATGCGCCCGAGCGGAATCCGCTTCGCCAGCCGGGCGGCATCCGTGCCCTCGGGTAGGAGGACGGCGCCGGGCGCGATGCCGTTCACCCGCACCTCCGGCGCCCACTCCAGCGCCAGCAGGCGGGTCAGCGCGGCGAGGCCCGCCTTGGACGCGGCGTAGTGCGCGTAGCCTTTCCACACTTGCGTGGTGCCGCAGACGTCGAGGAGGGTGACGATGGAGCCCCGGGACGCGCGCAAGTGGGGCAGCGCCGCCTGCATCAGGTAGAAGGGCCCGGTCAGGTTGGTGGCGAGCATCGTCTCGAACTGCTCCCGGGGGAGCGCGTCCGCGGGAGCTTGCTCGAAGCGCGCCGCGCTGCACACCAGCAGATCCAGGCCGCCCAAGACTCGGGCCGCGTCGCGCACGATCCGCTCCGGGTCCCGCGCCTGGTCGCCCTGGATCAGGGGCGCGCCGCCGAGCAGCGCCGCAGTCTCCTCCGCTTCCTTCCGCGAGCTGCGGTAATGGACGGCGACACGGGCCCCACTCCTGTGGAGCTCCAGGGCGATCGCGCGTCCGAGCCGCTTCGCCGCGCCGGTGACCAACGCTTGCATCCGGAGAGAATACGCTCTCTATTGCCGCCAGCGATGGGGAAGAAGAACAAGGCCAACAAGCTGAAGGCAGAACCCGTCGCCCCCACCGCGCCCGCTCCCGAGACTACCGCGGAGACTTCGGCCGCGCAGGAGATCCCCATCTCGGCCGCGCCGCTGCCGCTCTCGCAGCTCGACGCGCGCGCGCTGGGCGAATTCCTCGAGCTCTGCTTCGCCGATCGCCGCCTGCTCCAGCTGTGCGGTGAGCTGCGCCTCTACAGCCCCGGCTACCGGCTGGAGTCGATGCCCCCCAACCAGGTGGCGCGGCTCTTGGCGGACGAGGCGCGATCGGCCAAGGACGCGGAGCAGCTGCTCGACAAGGCCATCCGCGAGTCGCTGCGCAATCCGGTCCTCGAAGGGAAACCGCTGACCGACGAGCACTACCGCGACCTGCTCGAGCTGTTCACCGGAGACCCGCTGCAGCACCTCGCTCGCGTCGCCTGGCGGGCGCTGATCGACGAGGACGAGAAGCTGCGCTCGTACGCGCTGTCTGCCATCGATCTGGGCGTCGAGGCGCTGGACGCGCCAGCCAAGGCCAAGGCGCCGCCGCGCAAGCCGCAACTCCCCGCCGACGTGCAGGAGCTGCGCAAGGAGCTGGAGGAAGCCCGCAAGAGCCTGAGCCGGGTGGAGAAGGAGGGCGAGTCGCTGCGCGAGCAGCTGGTGGCGGCGCGGGCGGACAACGCGAGTCGCGAGAAGACGCTGGGCGAGGTGCGCGACGACCTGGCGCAGGTCCGGGCCGAGCTGACGCGGGCGTCCGCGGAGGTTGCGCGCCTCACCGCGGCGGGCGAGGGCAGGGCGCTGTCCGAAGCGCGGCGGCTCGGCGACGAGAACCGCTCCCTGTCCGAGCGGTTGCGCGGCGCCGTCGAGGAGCGCGACGCCTTGCGCGGACAACTCGCCCAGGCGCAGCGGGCGCCGGCGCCTGCCGCGCCCGCGGCGTCAGTGGAGGACGAGTCGCTGCCCAGCGCGGAGGAGGCCTCCACCTTCCTCATCCCCATCTTCACCCGCGAGTTCTACGACTCCATCCAGCGCTGGGACCGGCGCATGCAGCGGGCGGCATTCGACAAGGTCTCGCTGCTGGCGCGCGACTGGCGACACGGATCTCTGCGGGCCATCGCGCTGGAAGGGCTCCCGGGGTACTACCGCATCCGCATCGCCACCGACGTGCGGCTGATCTACCGCCGCGGAGAAGGGAACACGGTCGAGATCCTCTCGCTCATCGACCGCGAGGACCTCGATCGGTACATCCGGCAAGCGAGGACCCGATGAACGAGATCGACTCCCGGTCGCTGCAGCAGAAGCTCGCGGGACCGAACCCGCCGATGATCCTCGACGTGCGCAACCTTCCCGAGCTCGCGGGAGGGCGCATCGAGGGGAGCGTGCACATCCCCATGAACGAGCTGCCGTCGCGCCTTGGGGAGGTCCCCGAAGGTCGCGAGGTGGTGACCGTCTGCCAGAAGGGGATGCGCTCGTTCAACGCCGCGGGATGGCTGCGCCAGATGGGACGCAGCGCGGTGAGCCTGCAGGGCGGAATGGATCAGTGGAAGGCGCTCGGTCTTCCGGTGACGCGCTGACGCGGGCCGGCAGTCCGGTCGCGGAAGCGGGGCTGGCGTGGGTCTGCGTGATGGGCGGGCTCGGCGCTTTCCAGATTTTCGGCCTCTGGGTCCCCTTCGTGCACGGGCTGGTGGGAGCGGCGGCGGTGGCGGCATTCCTGTACGTGCCGATCCGCCTGCTGGAGCGGCGCGGGCAGGAGCCGCGCGACGCGGGGTGGCGGTTCGATCGGCTCGGGCGCGACCTGGCGTGGTCCCTCGGCGTCTGCGCGGTCGTGCTGCCGCTCTTCACTCTCGGGTACGTACTGTTCGTGAAGTGGGCAGACATGACGATGCGGTTCGAGGAGCGATGGGGGCCGGTGACGAGTGCGGTCGCGGCCGCGGCGCTGTTCGCGCTAGGGCATCTCTTGTCGCCGGCGCCGTGGCGGCTCGCGGTCTTCTTTCCCGCCCTGCTCTTCGCCTGGCTGCGGAACCGGACCGGTACCATCGTCGGCGCCTCCATCGCGCACTTCTTGTGCAACGTGTGGCTGCTGGTGCTGGAGCGCTCGCTGTGAGCGCGCTCGCGGCGGGCGGCTGCGTGCGCTAGACTGGGCTCGCGGCTGGAGGTGAGGACATGAGACGGACCACTTTGGTCGTTGCGCTCTCTGCGGTCCTGCTGTCGGCGAGTGCGTGGGCGGACCAGCGCGGACAGAAGCCGAGGGCAGCTCGACCAGCGGCTCTCGAGGTGAAGGTTCGGAAGGACTCGACGTTCGGCTACCGGCTGCCGAGCTCCTTCAGCGGCGAGCGCTGCTTCGAATGGCGGATCCGTTCCCGCTGGGACTTGTGCTCTCTCTGACTTGAATGGGGAGAGCTTAGAGCGAACGGATATCCGTCAGCGTGCGCGGGATGGCGAGAACTTCGCGTTCCGCCACTTCGCGGAACCCATCCATCTCAGTCGCGCCCGACAACACCATGGCTGATCTCAATGTCCGGTGCGACTTGACCTTCGGGTCCAGCTCGTTCGCCGCCGGGCCGATCTCACAGCGCTGGCAAGGGATCAGTCCGTCGACCACTCCGACCAGCAGAGGATGCCCGCGGCGCAGCGCGGCCATCACCCGGCCGTTGCTCACCACTACCGCCATCCCGGGAAGCGGCTGCCCCATCTGCTCGAAGGCCCGCTCCGTCTCGCCCACCGCGGCGGCGAGAGAGCGCGCCGCCGTCTCCGCGTCGAGGTCGTGATCGTCCAGCCGGCCCACGTCGCGCAGCCGGGAGAGGAAGGTGAAGAACAGCGCCTCGGCGGCCGAGTCGCCCTTCACCGAACGCCGCAGGTAGTCGGGCAGGTTCTTCAGCAGGGCGGCGCGCACCGGCGCCAGCGACTCCGGCTGCCCCGCCGTGGCGAACAGCCAGCTCTTGAAGCGGAAGGGGAGCGTGAGCTGCTCGTTGAACGCGCGCGTCATCGGGCCGGCGGCCCCGCCGCAGATCAGCGCGGCTTCGCTCTCCACGCCTTCCGCCAGCTTCTCGGGAATCGCGGGCTGGCCGCCCAAAGGACGCTTGCGCAGCAGCAAGTCGTCGCTCTGGAAGAAGCCGACGCCCGCGGCGCGCTCCGATTCGCCGAGCGAGACGCGGCCCGCGTAGCGGCGCAGCACGCATCCGAGAAGGCTCGCGTCAGAAACATGGATGGAGAGAAACTCTGCCAAACAAACTGCCCTCCCTGACCGCAATGTGGGTCTTGTGGGATCGTAGCGCACCCGTCGATCCCGCGCCAATAGTCGTTCTTTGACCGCTCCGGACGGCACGGTAGACTTCCGAGCAACCATGGCCGATCCGGGTGACATCGCAATAGGCATTGATCTGGGCACCAGCTACAGTTGCGTTTCGATCCTGGAAAACGGCCAACCCGCGGTGATCCCGAACGAATGGGGCGAACGGACGCACGCGAGCGTCGTCAGCTTCCTCGAGGACGGGACGGTGCTGGTGGGCAACAGCGCCAAGCGCAACATCATCACCAACGCGGACAACACCGTCTACAGCGCCAAGCGCTTGATCGGCCGCTTCTACTTCTCCGACGAGGTGAAGAAGGCGCAGGCGGTGATGCCGTACAAGATCATCGAGGGCGAGAACAACTCGGTCCGCCTCCAGATCCGGGAAAATGTGTACTCGCTCCCGGAGATCTCCGCGCTGGTGCTGAAGGAGATGAAGTCGATCGTCGAGAACTATCTCGGCCACGAAGTGAAGAAGGCGGTGGTCACCGTGCCCGCCTACTTCAACGACAACCAGCGCCAGGCCACCAAGGACGCCGGACGCATCGCCGGGCTCGACGTCCTGCGCATCCTCAACGAGCCGACGGCCGCCGCGCTCGCCTACGGTTTCGGGAAGGACATCACCCAGAAGATCGCCGTCTACGACCTGGGCGGCGGCACCTTCGACATCTCCATCCTGGAGATCGGCAAGGACGTCTTCGAGGTGCTCTCCACCGCGGGCGACACGTACCTGGGCGGCGACGACTTCGACGACCGCATCATGACCTGGCTGGCGGAGGGCTTCCTCAAGCAGCACGGCATCGACCTGCGCCTGAACAAGTACTGCCTGCAGATGCTCAAGGAAGCCTCGGAGCGCGCCAAGATCGACGTGGGCCGCGACGCCGCCGCGAAGATCCAGGTGGAGGGGATCTGCCAGGATCCGGGCGGCAAGGTGATGGACCTCACCGCCACGCTGACCGAGGCGGAGTTCAACAAGATGGTGATGGACCTGGTGCAGCGGACCTTCAAGGTCTGCGACGAAGCGCTGCAGAGCGCGAAGATGACCGCCCAGGATCTGGATGCCGTCATCTTGGTCGGCGGTCCCACACGATTGCCGATCATTCGCAGCAGCGTGAGGCACTACTTCGGCAAGGACGTGATGGCCGGCATCGACCCGGACGAAGTGGTCGCGATCGGCGCCGCCATCCAGGCCAGCAGCCTGCTCGACGCGAAGAGCGACCACTACCTGCTCGACGTCACGCCGCTCACCCTGCGGGTCGGCACGGTGGGCGGCTACACGGACAAGATCATCGACAAGAACACGCCCATCCCCATCGAGCGGAGCAAGTCGTACACCACCAACCGCGACGGCCAGGAGAAGGTGAAGATCCGCGTCTACCAGGGCGAGTCGAACAAGGCGGAGGAGTGCGAGATGCTGGGAGAGTTCGAGTTCTCCGGGTTTCGCATCGGCTACCGCGGGGAAGTGCGCATCGAGGTGACGTTCGAGATCGACACCAACGGCATCGTCAACGTGACCGCCGCGGACGTGGAGACGGGGCAGAGGACCTCCTGCACCATCCGGTTGTCGTCGGGCCTGACCGAAGACATGATCAAGGCCGCCACGGAGAAGAACGCGCGCACGCAGCTGGCGCGGGGTGAGGCCGCCGCGTGATGGAAGACGGATTCGAGATCGAAGCCCAGGCGCTGGCGCAGGTGCTCGAGGAGCTGGACTACTTCCAGATCCTCAAGGTCGGGCAGAACGCCAACCCCGGCGAGATCAAGGCGGCGTACTACCGCGAGTCGCGCTCGTACCATCCCGATCGCTTCAGCACGCTCCCGGCGGGCGAGCTCAAGGACACCATCGGGAGGATCTACAAGCGCATCAACGAGGCCTACGTCTGCCTGCGCGACGACGTGAAGCGCACCAAGTACCTGGCCGACGTCCTCGGCCCCGAGCGGCAGAAGAAGCTCCGCTTCGTCGAGGCCAGCGAGCAGGAGCTGAAGAAGGAGAAGGAGCAGGAGGTCGGGGCCACGCCGCAGGGCCGCAAGTTCTACATGGCCGGGCTGTCCGACATGGCCGCGCAGCGCTTCGCGTCCGCCGAGCGCAACTTCAAGATGGCGCTCACCTACGAACCGAACAATCCCAACTTCAAGGCCAAGCGCGACGAGGCGGGCAAGCTGATCAAGAACGACATGAGCATCCGGTGAATGGGTTCGACCTGTTCTGTCTGTTGCTCGTGCTGGGGTTCGGGGCGTGGGGCGCGTTCCGGGGTTTCCTGCGGCAAGTCTTCGGGCTGATCGGCTTCATCGGCGGGATCGTGCTGGCGCGCTTGCTGGCCCCCAGCTTCGGCGAGGCGTTCGGGAAGGACCTCGGCCTGCCCATCGCGATCGCGACGGCGGCGATGGCCATCGCGTTGTTCCTCATCATGGAGATCGTCGCCAAGCTCGTGGGACGGTTCCTGCACAAGCGCATGACGGGCGGGTTCACCAAGGCGGTGGAGCGGGGCGGCGGGTTTTTCCTCGGCTCGGCGAAGGGCCTGCTGGTCGCCTGGGCATTCGCGTCCCTGATCGCGCTGGTGCGGCCGTACATGCAGCACATGGAGACGGACACGTCGCTGGCGAAGCTGGATCTCGGGCAGTCGCACGTCCTGAACGTGGCGCGCGAGGTGAACCTGATCACCGAGCTGCGCGGTCCTCGCAAGACCTGATTCGCCTCAGCGGGCTGGCCAGATGCAGCGGACGTCGATGCGCGTCGCCGGCACGCTCAAGGCCACGTCTCTCGCGGCGAAGAGCACGAACTCGGGCCCCGGCCCGAGGACCATCTGGCGCATCCAGAGCGATCCAGCCACGCCGGCCAGCTCGCCGAAGAGCTCCGCGTAGCGCATGCCGGCGGGCTTGCCGAGCCAGTGCGCGACCCGCGCGTCGCGGAAGTCCTCGGGGCCCTGCTGCAGCTCGTAGACTCCGCCGGCCCCGCCCGAGGCCATGGCGGCGACGTCGTCGTGCGGCGCCCGCCGGGAGCCGCTGACGGCGCCCTCGTTGAGCATGCCCAGGTCGGCGAAGCCGGCGACCCGGTACCAGTCGAGGTACGCGGGACCGGGCAGCCAGGAAGCCTCGCCGTGCCGGAGGGAGAGGCCGCCGAGGTAGCCAAGCGGCTTGTCCGCTTCCATCGCCTGCAGGAACTCGCCGATGTGCCGCTCGTAGTCGGTGGCGCCTTCCCGTGGCCAATGGAAGAACGTGTACGCGAGCATGCCGCATCGATGCGCGCACCGCGGCGGAAGTCAACCGCCGCGGGACCGGTCCGATCTCGGTTCGCTTTGCGATTTCAACCGGGTGAAACGAGTGTTCGTTCTCAACTCGTCCCGGGACCTTGAAGCGAGTTGCGTATTGTGTCCCCAGATCTCCGACGAAAGTCAGTCGCGGAGGGCGGCGGCGTCCAGCGTCTTCAGGCGAGCCATCGCGTACCGGCGGTCGATGAGAATCTTCTCCCCCCGCTTCTCCGGCGCGTCGAACATCACGTCCGCCAGCAGCTCTTCCATGATGCTGCGCAGGGCGCGCGCGCCCAGCTTCTTCTCCACCGAGTACTCCACGATGGCCCAGAGCGCGCTCTCTTCCAGCTCCAGGTCCACTCCGTCCAGCGCCAGCGCCTCGCGATACTCGCGCGCCAGCGCGTCGGGAGGCTCGGTGAGGATCCGGTACAGCTCTTCGGGCGTGAGCTCCTCGAGCTGCACCTGCACCGGCAGCCGGCCCAGGAGCTCCGCCAGCATGCCGTACTCGATCAGCTCCTTCACCCGCAGGCGGGAGGCGCCCATGCGCCGGCCCGTGCTGCCGAAGCCGACCTGGCGGTCCACCTGGACCTGGTGCAGGTCGGTGAAGGTCCCCGCGCAGAGGAAGAGGATGTCGGACGTATCCACCTGCACGAAGTCGTGCTTGTTCCAGTGCTGGGTGACGTTGAGGGGCACGAAGATCTCCCGCCCCTCCAGCATCTTCAAGAGCGCCTGCTGCACGCCCTCGCCGCCGATGTCCCGGCTCCCCGCGCCGGTGCGCGCGCTCCCGGTCCGCCGCGCGATCTTGTCGATCTCGTCGATGAAGATGATCCCGCGCTGGGTGGCGTCGATGGAGTGGCCGCTCTTGAAGAGCAGCTCGGCCACCATCACCTCCACGTCCTTCCCGTAGTATCCCGCTTCCGTATACTCAGTAGCATCCACCACGGCGAACGGCACTTCCAGCAGCT
>WNFP01004600.1_pt1 | contig 11097 bp, 9 predicted proteins | sample 5400201 | NCBI WGS metagenome assembly WNFP01 (sample SAMN13153355, study PRJNA577476) | soil metagenome | isolation source: 115 cm saprolite under Madrone tree | place: USA:California | collected 2016-06-14
GTGGTTCCATTTCATTCCGGTTTATGTTGTTTATTGGGTCTTCCGGTGGCCGGCTGCGATCGCGGACTTTGTCAATCAGCGAATGCACGCACCGGTGATGAACAAGTGGACCGTGGGGACGATGTTCTTTGCCTCGCTGCTGTGCCGCCTGTTTGTGGATTCGGCGTTGAGCGTGGCCATGTTGTTTTTTGCATGCACCTACATTTCGGGTTTTTTGCAGCGCGCGCTGGCTGCTCCTGCCGCGAGCCAGGCTTGAATCGTATCAGGATAATTTTAACCGAAAGGAAACAGCAGTGAGACCAGTGTGGAGGTGGCTCGGAGCGGCGGGAATTGCGGCTTCGCTGACGTGGTTTTCGGCGTCATCGCCGGCAGCAAGTGAAGCCAGCGCGCAGACGCCGCAGGAATACCAGCGCCTGGCGCACGACATCTTCAAACAATTGATCGAAATCAACACCACGGATTCCGTAGGCAATGTGAGCAGCGCCGCCGAGGCCATGGCGAAGCGATTGCGTGAAGCCGGATTTGACGAAAAAGACATACAAATCGCGGGTCCGCGCGAAAACAAAAAGAATCTGGTCGTTCGCTACCGCGGCTCCGGCACGCGCAAGCCGGTACTGTTCATCGGACACCTGGATGTGGTCGAAGCACGCCGCGAAGACTGGACCGTCGATCCGTTTATTTTTCTTGAGAGGGACGGCTATTTCTATGGCCGCGGCACGGAAGACATGAAGTCCGGCGATACCCTGCTGATAACCAGTTTTATCCGCCTGAAAAAGGAAGGCTATGTTCCGGACCGCGATTTGATTCTGGCGCTGACCGCCGATGAAGAAGGCGGCACCGCGAACGGCGTGGACTGGCTGCTGACCACGCACCGCAATTGGATTGATGCGGAATATTGCATCAACCTGGATGGCGGCGAGTTTGAAAAAGACAAGAATAAGCACCTGCTGGCGGGATTGCAGGCCAGCGAAAAAGTTTACGTTGACTATCAATTCGAATCGCTGAGCACCGGCGGCCACAGCTCGGTTCCTTCGCCGGACAACGCCATTTATCATCTGGCAGGAGCGCTCAGCCGGCTGCAAATGTTTTCTTTCCCGGTGAAGCTGGGCGAGATCACACGCAACTACTTTCTAAAGACCGCCACTCTCTCCAGCGGAGAGACTGCCGAAAATATGCGCGCCGTCGCCAAAGAGCCTCCAGATCCCGCAGCCGTCCTGCGGCTCTCGCAAGTGCCATATTTCAATTCGCTGCTTCACACCACATGCGTCGCGACCATGCTGACAGGCGGACACGCGCCCAACGCACTTCCGCAAATGGCGCGCGCCAACGTCAACTGCCGCATCATCCCGGGCGAAGATCCGGAGGAAGTTCGCAAGACACTCGAAAGCGTAGCCGCTGATCCCAAGGTGAGCGTCAGCATCGTACCGCTGAAGGCGGCGAACGGTTCGACTGTTCCGCAGGTCGGCGTCCCGCCATCGCCGTTATTGCCGGAAGTCGTGCAAGCAGAAGAAAAAACCGTGCACAGTTTGTGGCCGGGCCTGCCCGTCGTTCCCACCATGTCCACCGGAGCAAGTGATGGCCGTTACCTGCGCATCGCGGGAATTCCGACCTATGGAATTGCCTGCATGTTTTTTGAACTGGACGATAACCGGGCGCACGGGAAAGATGAACGAATAGGAGTGAAGGATTTTTATGATGGCGTCGAAATAAGTTATCGCCTGATCAGGAATCTATCGTCGAAGAATTAGTGGCGCCGAAGCAACGGCGAAACAAATTCGGCTTCACATCGAAGCAAAAAATAAATCGGCCCGAAAAGGCGATGGCCTTCCGGGCCGAAAATATTTTAGCTGCTGGCAGTTCAGGGCTTTGCCGGCCGAGAATCGCCGCGTTTGTTCGCATCCGACGGCTGCGTGGCGCTGGCTGCGATGGGTTTCCCGGTGTCGGCTCCATACCTGGTTAGGTAGGGCATGAAAGGCGTCACTTCGAACGGCATTTTTTCGCGTTCCGCGATCGTGCCGATGGGTTTGCTCTTGATCATTTCGAGCTTGTCATTCCATGGATCCATCTTCACGCGACCGCCAATCGGAAGCGCCGCGATCTTCTGCGCGGCTGGCTTGGTTGGATCCGCGGGAGTAGGCGTCGTCGAAGTAGGAGTCGTGGACTGAAGATTCGGAAGCTCCGGAACGCGATTGCCCAGGTGCGCGCTGATCAGGTTCGGAATTTCCTTCTGGCGAGACTGCAAAGCCTGCAGGAAAAGGCTCGCATTGCCTAACTGATTCTTGTACGGCGAATTTGCCAGGAGCTGCACGGCTTTGGCATTTGCCGCAGCCTCTTCGTCAGGAGTTCGGGCAAATCCGAAATGGCGGAAGGAATCCTTGTCGTCCACCAGCAGCTGGTCGAAGAACGCATATTGCGAGTCCATACGATGGCCCAGCACCACGTGACTCAGCTCGTGCGCCAACACGGTGGCCAGGCTGGCTTCGTCCGGCAGTACGTCGATGATGCCGCGGCTCAGCACGATGGTGTGTCCGAGTGTAAATGACTCCAGGGTAGTGGTGGTCATCACCCGGCAGCGAACGTCCGGCTGAATGTCAAGATTGTTGGTGACCTCGAGATTGTTCACCACGGTTTCCAGAATTTTGTCGACTTCGCCTTTAGGGGCAATCAAGCCGAGGCGTTGCAGCCGGTCCGCTACGTTGTCTTCGGCCTGGTGGTCCCACGTGCGCTGTGCCTGGATGGGGGAAAGGTCGTTGGCGGTGGTCGTTTCGTCGGTCACCGGGCTCTCTACCAAAACCTTGCTCAATTCCTGTTCCTGCGCGGCATGGCCGAGGTTATATCCCCACAGCCGGGTCTGCGCCTTGAATTCCAGTTTTTTCGTCAGCGCGTAGTGCAGATTGTTTTCTTCGCTGTAAACGAATGTCGGCAACCACATACCGGGCTGCAAGTTGGTGCGCCAGCTGTCGAAATGGAAGTACCAGCTAGAATGGCCGGCGCCGCCGTATCCTCCGTTGAAGCGGACGATGTTGAAATCCTGATCTTCCACCCAGATGCGGCCCAAGAAGCGGCCCTTTCCGGTTTTGGGCAGCGGGGTAACATCAAAGACTAAACAACGCACTTCGCCCAAAAATTCGCGGCGCACGTAATCGAATTTATAGTGCTGCGTGTCGAAGCCGCTGGTGTCAATGAAGATCATCTGTAAGAAGCCGTCTGGCAGGTATTGCATGGCGAACGAGAAGAAGTTCCCGATTCCGCTGAAGATCTTTTTGCCCCTACTACTGGTGTCGGTAAGGGAAACCAGACTCACGGTCTTGGAGAAATCCGCCTTGCCCAGAAAATACCTGTCCCCGGCCGGCGTCGCGCCGAGTTCCTTGTCCGGTTTCAGATTCTGGATGTATGTTTCGACCAGCGGAGAATATTCCTTCATCCGGCCATACATGTGATTCTCGTTATCGACAACGCGCTTCACAACCTCTTCCATGGTACGAGGCTGATCCGCCGGAACGAGAATCATCTTCTTCGGCGGTTCGCCCGCCGAAGCCGTTTGGGCCAGCGCTGCGGCGCCCCCAACGGCAAAAAATAGCAAACCCAAAACAAACTTGCGCATCTTGCTTCTCCCCTCAGTATGCCAGACGGAACTCAATACGAACGCGAGCCGGGTAGTCCACAGGCTGGCCCTCGCGCAAGGCCGGCTTAAATTTGATTTGCTGCGCAGCCCTGGTGGCGGACTCGTCGAGTCCATGGCCCAGGCCGCTGGCCACGCGGTTCACTTGTACGTGCCCGCTGGCGAGAAACACCACATCCAGCACAACGTCGCCTTCTAGCCTCAGGCTGCGCCCGTCTGCGGTGTAGTCGGGGCGCGGTTTCTCCAAGATGGTAACTGGGGTATCCGCCGGGCCGTTGTTCGCGGCTTTTTTCTTGGGCGCTTCCGCAGCGGCAACCGACTCATCGCCGAAACCTCCGGACTGTACGGTTCCGCGTTTGCCCCCGCTTGGAGGAGGATTCGCCGTGCCATTTCCAAATCCGGTACTGGCTACAGTTCCGCGAATTCCTTTACCGCCTCCCGTACCATTGCCGTAGCCCGGTCCGTTAGGAAGCGTGTTCAATCCCGACGCATTCACAATCAGGTGCGCGTTTGGGTTACCTTTTCCCGGCAGTCCAGCGGGATCGCCGAACCCACCAGTCTGCACTTTTTCAACAGGAGCTTTGACCGTCGCCGGCGTGGCGTTGCCGCTGCTCATGGTGCCGACTTTCACTTCATCCTTGGGACGCTTGGGCTGGTTCGGTTGAACGGTATCGACCTTGGCCGCTTCAAAAACAGGATTCAGTTCGGGCGCTTTCGCGTCCACCGACTTCACTTTGGGCTGAATAACCTTGGGCGTCACAAAAATGTGCGGCTGTTGAGGATTGAGCTTGGCCTCAACCGGAGGCGGCTTAGGAGGCGGCGTGTTCACCTTCACAATTTTCGGAGGCTTGGGAGGAGGCGCAACCGGGATCTCGGTGATGGGCTGCGCAATTTCGGTATACGAGTATTTCAGGGCCGTTGAAATCTGTTGTGGAAAGACCAGCGGGATGATGAAGATAAAACCGACGAACGCGACCTGGAGAATCGCGCTGATGCCAACGCGGTTCATGCGTGATTCGCCGTCCGGCAGCAGCGCCAGACGTGCCGGGATTGGCTTCGTACCGATATTTTTCTTCCAGGCTTGCGGCTCGGAAGAGGGCCGGCGAGAGGAGTCGAGGCCTACGCCTAGCCGGGTCCTGCTCAGTGGTGCTTCAGAAATCATTGTTGTCATCCGGTTGCCGCCTCAGTGATAGTTTTTGGTCCGCTACAGTTAAGAGTTCGCCAAGAAAACTAGGCGCTTCCCCTATGAAGGCACCGGACGGTTCGCTTTCACAGTACTAGCGTACTAATGAGGCTGGATTTGCTCGAATAGGACTTTCGTACCAAAGACGCGAAGTCGCTAATGCCATTTGCGAGCGCTCGGGAATCCACCCCTTTCGATAACCCGGTGAGGCGCTGGCAGTTGCGGGCTGGGGGCTAGACCTAGGATACCGCAAAGTGAGGGTCTGGGAACCCGTGATTTACTGTACCGTATGCAACAAGCACCTGCAGGGCTATGCTCTAGGATGCAGGCTTGTACGTAGGCGGTGCCTGTGGGTTGCCCAAAGATTGCCCGCAAATTTGTGTTTTTTTTGGTACCCAATGTGCCGGTCGCGGCTCTCGCTTGGTAACAAATTCAATGGATTCAGCGGCTCAATATCCCGGGGATGGCGCACAGCGCGAGTGGCGCCTTCCGGAGACCTGCGGAGAATTGACACGGCAACTCTTTGCGGAGTCACTTGCGGACCGCTGGCATCTTTCCTTCCAATCATTTCAGTCCGCGCTGACTCGCAGCGCCGCCAAACGATTTGGCGATTCTTCGCCTGCGGCTGAAAAGATTCAGGAATACTTCGCGACCCTGCATGTAAAAGATCTGGTGCTGGCTTGCGCCTGCGCAGAAGGATCGGAAAATGCCTGGAACGAGTTCATCGCCGAATATCGCAGCTACCTGCGGGCCGCGGCTGCAGCGATATTGCGCCGGCCGACATCAGATCCTGCTTCGATCGACCTTGCCGATTCGCTGTTCGCCGATCTTTACGGATTGTCCGGAGGCAAGGCTGGCGGTCGCCCGCTTTTCCGCTATTTTCACGGACGGAGTTCGCTGAAAACCTGGCTGCGTGCGGTGCTCGCGCAGCGCCACATCGATGCCATCCGCGCGGAAAAGAAATTCGATTCGCTGGACGAGGGCGCCGAAGATGGACAAACGCGTCGCGTGCCGGAACTCAGCACAGTGGAAACTCCCTCCGATCCTCACCGCGAAACATATCTGCAGAAATTTCGCCAGGCGCTGACCTTGGCTCTGGCGGCGCTCGATGCGCGCGACCGCGAACGCTTGCGTCTCTACTATGCGGAGGATCGTACGCTTGCACAAATTGGCCGTGAAGTCCGCGAACACGAATCCAGCGTTTCGCGAAATCTGGAGCGCATTCGTGGAGAGCTGCGATTGACAGTCGAGGGACTGCTGCGCGCTGGAAAAGCTGCGGCCAACGGCGGGCCCACTGCGCCCGGCATCGCTATGCTCGGGATGAACGATGCGCAGGTCGCACTGTGCATCCAGTATGCCGCCGAGGACGCGGCGATTGATCTGGACCAGCTGTTCGAATCGCGCAAGTCAAAAAAGCGTTCCGGCCCGGATCGGATTTTGGAGCCATGATGGTCCGCAATCTTTTTCGCAAGAAGTTCGCTTCGCAGCGTTCTACGGTGAGGGTAGTGTATGCCTGCTGAAGATCGCGATCGTCCGTTTGAAAAGGCGCTGGCGCGGCATCTGCGTGCCGACGCAGATGCCGGCGATTCCGCGTGCCCAGACGCCGAAACGCTGGCCGCCTATCACGAAGGCACTCTCTCCGTTGCCGAAACATCTGCGGGGAAAAAACATTTTGTGTGGTGCACGCGTTGCCAGGAAATTCTGGCGCAACTTGAGGCCACCCAGGCCGTCAACGAATTGCGAAATCGGGAAGATGAATTGATCGCTGGTGGGGCGGTATCGCGGCTTAAGAATAACGAAGCTTATCGAGAAGCTTCTGCGCCGAGCGGAGCTACGTCCGCGCCGAAAGAAACAGAATCCAGAATCGCGCATTTTCCGACGAAGAAAAAGTGGCTGCTGCGCTGGGTCGCTGCTGCGGGCGCGATTGCTGCAGGACTGCTGCTTTATGCCGGCCTTCGCGATTTTCGTTCGCCAGCGAGACACGCTGAACCAGCCACACAAATCGCGGAGAATCGCGAAGACAGTGCGGGCGCACGAGATTCTTATTTGGCTCGCGCAGAGCCTCAAGCAGCGCCGCAAGCGACGCCGAAACAGAAGGATGACGAGCCAGCCGCAAGAGCATCAAGGCAGCAGACAGCCAATCCTGCTCCGAGTGTTTTGCTTGACGAACTGGAAAGTTTGCGCAGCAAAGCCGAGCCGCTTAAGGATTCGAAAGCGGAAAAAAAATCGGCTCAGCTGCCGCCACCCGCCCCGAAGATCGCCCCAAACCCAAACACGGCGAAATCGGTCGGGCGTATTTCGACGGACGAACAGCGAACCAATCCGGCCAAACCGAAAAGTTTTGATGCTGCCGGCAAAGCCGGCGTGGGGGGCTCTGTGCAGAATGGAGCAGCCGCGCAACAAAACCAGATTCAGCTACAAGCCAGCGGCGCCGCAACCGGTGCGCCGGCTGCTTCGCCATCTTCGCCCGTACCTCCGCCCGTGCCACCGGCATCCGCATCACAGCAAATAACCGTGACAGCGGCAGCTCCCGAAATTGCCAAGCAAACCGTCGCAGTTTCGCCGCTGAATGAAAAAGAGGCCAACCTACCGGTGACGTCGAGGAACGTGATCGATCTGGCGCAGCTGCCGTCAGGTATAGTTGCGTCCAACGGAAAAAGCATCTGGAGATTTGGCGGACACGGGGCGATTGCGCACTCCAGCGATGGCGGCAAGTCGTGGAAATCGCAAGAAGTGACAGTAACTGCGACCCTTACCAGCGGTTCAGCACCGGCAAAAAACATTTGCTGGATTGCCGGCGCGGCAGGCACGCTGCTGCGCACGACGGACGGCGGCAAACACTGGCAACTGATCACCACGCCGATCGTGGGTGACTTGGGCGGCGTGATGGCCAGCGATGGAAAACACGCCACGATCTGGGATGCGTCGCGCCAGGCGACTTATCAAACCTCCAACGGCGGAAAAACCTGGGAAAAGAAGACGGCAGAGTGAGCCGAATCTTACGCGCAAGAAAAACGCGCGCCGCCGTTCTACTCCAGATAGCAAGTTCGTCCCAAAGGAGCGAAACATGGTGTGCAGAGCGAAATACGCAATAAAACGACCGCTGTGGAGTTTGGCTGCTGCAGCAATTTTATTGGCCGGAAGCGCAGTCCTGTATGCAGCGCCGCGCGCCAAACAGGCCGCGAACGCTCAGGAAAAAGAAGCGGCAACTCGCGACAGCGGCCAAGGCACAGCCACAACCCTCAATGATCAGACGGATCTTTCGGTCACGGTCTATAACTCCAATATTGCGCTGGTTCGCGATGTACGCAATCTCACCGTACCCAACGGTTTGTTTCGCCTGAAGCTGATGGACATTGCGGCCACTGTCAATCCCGCGACGGTGCATTTCCGTTCGTTGAACGAGCCGGACAAGCTCAGCGTCATCGAACAGAATTATGAATACGATTTGCTGGAGCCGGCCAAACTTCTGCACAAGTACGTGGGGAAGGAAGTTACGCTCACGCGATCGTACATGGAGAATGGAAGCACCAAGCGCGAAGACATCAAAGCCACTTTGCTCGCGGACAACAACGGCCCGGTGTGGAAAATCGGCAATGACATCGTCACCGGCATGTACGGAGAATCCTATCGCTTCCCGGAAGTGCCCGCGAATCTGTTCGACCGCCCCACCCTCTTGATGTCGCTGGAAAATTCCGGTTCGCGCAAACAGCAGATTGAAGCTTCGTACCTGGCCGGGAATCTTTCCTGGAATTCAGATTACGTGCTCACGGTAGGTCGCGATGATAAAGCTGCCGACCTCGACGGCTGGGTCACGCTGGTCAACAACAGCGGTACCGCGTTTCACAACACGCGGCTGCAACTGGTTGCCGGCGATTTAAATCGCATCCAGCCGCCAGCTGCCGCGCCCATGGCACGCGACATGGTCATGGCTAAAGCCGCGCGCGCCGAACAATTCGCGCAGGAAAATTTCAGCGAGTATCACCTGTACACGCTGGGCCGCAAGACCTCCGTCGAAGACAAGGAAACCAAGCAGATCAGCCTGCTGCAGGGGAGCGGCATCCCCGTCGCAAAACATTTCGTCGTCAACGGGCAGAATTTCTACTATCACAATCAGCAGAATCCCGGTTCGCCGATCAAAGACAACGTCATGGTGTTCTACAAATTCAAGAACGAAGAAAAATCTGGTCTTGGAATGCCCATGCCTGCCGGAAACGTCCGCGTCTATCAGAAAGATTCAAAGGGCAACATTCTTTTCGTCGGCGAAGACCGCATTGACCACACGCCGAAGGACGAAATGCTCAACATTCACATCGGCACCGCGTTCGATGTTGTCAGCGAGCGCAAGCAGACCGACTACAAGCGCATTGACACCCACACCTGGGAAATGGAATTTGAAATTACGCTGCGCAATCACAAGGACTCGGCCATCTCGGTTGAAGTGAATGAGCCCATCGGCGGCGACTGGGAAATGGTCAACTCCAGCTACAAGTACACAAAAACCGCGGCGTGGGCGGCGCAGTTCAATGTGCCGGTCGCGTCCAACGGCACATCCGTACTGAAGTACCGCATTCGCGCCCACTGGTAGGGTCCTGGTAGCTACGTACTCTTGCTTTTACACCGGGTTGCAGCCCGGCCTACCAGGACCGCACAGGATTAACTGCGCTCAAAAAGTAAGGTCGAAGGAAAGGCGAGCGCAGCGAAGAGATCAGCTGTGCGATTCTAGCTCGCGCACCTTATCATGCGTAGGAGTGCTCGCCGCTTGCGGACCTTTTCTTCGCTGCGGCCGAGAGCGATAACGTGTGGAACCACGCCAAGAGTATTTTGTGGAAGAACACCAAGACCGTCACGCTCGAAGGGTGATTGCAGACGGCTTTGCCGCTCGCGGCCAAGGCTCTGACTGACATCCAATCCTAGCTTGACTTCTTCAAAGCTATCTGTAACACTGTAACCGATGCCTACTTTTTCCACGCGCGACGCTGCCAAGCAACTAGGTCTGACTGCCACCACACTTAGCCGCTACATCGCCGCGAAGAAAGTACCCGCACCCAAAACCGTCACGACCGGCGGCATCACAGTGCATCTCTGGACCCGACGCGATATCGAGCGAGTTCGGAAGCTGTTGCCGAAGATCAAGAACGGTCGGAAGTTCCGCTACAAGAAGTCCGGGAGGAAGTAAGCATCGAAGCGGGACGCGCCAGTGAGTCAACACCGACGCGCCCTAACCACCATCACCTATTGAGGAGGCAACGATGGCTGTCAACGAAGGTATCCCGTCCCTCTTTCCCGCGCAACCGTCTGCACGTTCCCCGAAGCTGCGCATCTATGAAAGCCTGTTCCTGCTGAACCAGGGCGTCGATCACGTCGTCGCGCTCTTGCGCGGCATGGAGAAGTTTCCCTTTGCCGACAAGGAGTCGGTACGGTCCGCCGTCGCTGAGATCGAAGAAGTTCGTTGCGACATGAACGCTGACTTCGTCGAGCACCTGGCCGACAGAGAACGCTTCGATGAAGGCCGCTTCTGGAAGCAGCGATGCGCGTTTGAGAAGAAGTGGCGAGATCCAGACGACGTGTATATCGACGTCGAGCGCCGCGAGGAAGAACGCAAGAAGCAGGGATTGCCGCCGCGTGTCGGCGTTGTCCCTCACTCCGCAGTCGCCGAAGAAGAACAACGCTGGGAAGCCCAACAAGAACGGAAGAAAAAACGTGCCAGGAAGCGCCCCTCGAACGCTAAACGCAGTGCGGGAGGACACTCATGACGAAGGAGCCGAAGGTCGTGTGGGTCGGAAGCACTCCCATAACGCGGATCACCGCCAAGGAACGCAGGGAGATCGCCAAGCGCGTCAAGAAGCAACAAGAGCAGCTACGTAAGACCTATCCCGAAGTCCACGGCAAAGTCGTGGACTTCATCACCCATACCATCGATGACGGAACGCTGTACTTCACCGTCCGCTTCGACGACCAGACGAGCTTTTGTCTCCGCTACGCCTGCGACATGTTCGCCGTTGGAGCCGACCTCAGCGATTGGAAGTCCGGGAACTGCAACAGCATTCGCGAGTACATGAAGCCGATTCCGAGGTAAGGGCGTTGGAAAGTACAGATAAGCGTCCGCGTCCCACAAGCTCTCCGCATTGAGATGGAAGAGTTCGCGGCTCGCGAGCGACGCACGCTCAGTAACTTGGGTCAGGCGCTCGTGGAGTGGAGTTTCGCTCAACTCGACGTCGCTGGTTCCACAGAACGATTGTTGAAGGTCTTCCTCACACCGCGCGCCGGGGAGCAGCCCGAGTAACCAGCT
>WNFP01025729.1_pt1 | contig 11096 bp, 12 predicted proteins | sample 5400201 | NCBI WGS metagenome assembly WNFP01 (sample SAMN13153355, study PRJNA577476) | soil metagenome | isolation source: 115 cm saprolite under Madrone tree | place: USA:California | collected 2016-06-14
GCTTGCCCTTTGGCCGCCCTAGATGCGAAGCGAGCACCAGCCGGGCGCCGCGCTCGCGCGCAAATGCCAGAGTTGGCAGCGTCTCCCGGACCCGTGTATCGTCGGTGACACATCCGCCGTCCAGTGGAACATTAAAGTCGACGCGCACAAACACTCGTTTGCCGCCAAGTTGCAGATCGCGGATCGAAAGCTTATTCAAGGTCTGAGCCCGAGGCGCAAGAGAGATTCATCGTCCCGCCTCGGCGGGATTCGGAATGAAAATGGAACAAATTTTTCCGCAATCTGCGAATCCACGGCACAAGAATGGCCGTCTTCAACTGCCCCACGGGTAGCCACCTGTCGCGCGGGCCACCCTTCGCATCAGCTCAGGGCAAGCGAATCACGATTCACGAATCACGACACTACAGCTTCGACGCCAGGAACTGGACCAAGTCCCGGCAGCGGCTCGAATATCCCCACTCGTTGTCATACCAGGCCAATATTTTCGCGCAGTTCGTTCCCACAACGCGGGTGTAGCCGGAGTCGACGATGGACGAATGCGGGTTGCCCTTAAAATCTGCAGAGACCAACTCCTCTTCCGTATATTCGAGGATGTTTTTCATCGGTCCTTCGGCCGCGCGGCGCAACGCCCCATTTACGGTTTCAACCGTTACAGGTTTTTCCGTCATGACGGTGAGGTCCACCACGCTCACGTTCGGCGTGGGCACGCGGATGGAGTAGCCGTCGAGCTTTCCTTTCAACTCTGGGATCACCAGGTGCAACGCCTTTGCCGCGCCTGTTGAAGTCGGAATCATCGAAAGCGCCGCCGCGCGCGCTCGGCGCAGATCTTTGTGCGGCAAATCGAGCAGCCTCTGATCGTTCGTATAAGAGTGGATCGTGGTCATCGTGCCGCAGGAGATACCGAACGTGTCGTGGATTATTTTGGCGACCGGAGCGAGGCAGTTGGTCGTGCAAGATGCATTCGAGATGATGTGATGTTTCGCGGGGTCGTACGCCTTGTCGTTCACTCCCAGCACAACCGTCAGGTCCTCGCCTGTCGCGGGCGCCGAAATAATCACCTTTTTTACGGGTCCGCGCTTGTGTTTTGCCGCGTCAGCAGCCGTGGTGAACAGGCCCGTCGATTCAATGACGATTTCCGCCCCGACAGATGCCCAATCGATCTGCCCCGGATCTTTTGTTTTGAACACGCGGAAACTCTTCCCATCCACCGCGATCGAATCGTCGGTGTGGGTCACCTTTTGGTGCAAGTTCCCCAATACGGAGTCGTACTTTAGCAAGTGCGCCAGAGTTTTTGAGTCGGTGATGTCATTCACCGCCACGAATTCAATCGCCGGATTTCCCAGCGATGCGCGCACGATATTCCGCCCGATACGGCCGAAGCCGTTGATTCCCACTTTGATCGGCATGATTCCTCCGGAAGGATGGATAGTCAGGCATGAGAACCCAAAATGCTAGGTTGGAGAGGTGCAAAAGTCAAACCGATTCGCTGCCCGATGGCCTCATTTCCGTGCACGGCGTCTTCGGTGAGGGGAAGGTTTTTTCAGCACTCCTTCCAGGACACGCAGTTGGCCGTCTACCGGCCCAATCTGCAAACCAAGAATCTTTGCAATCAACGGATACAGGTGGATGTTTTCGAACGGGGCGACGGTCAATCCGGCGCGGATTTCCGGACCGGCGGCGTAGAAGATCGCCTTCATCGACGGCATCGTGTCCGGATCGTAGCCGTGCGCACCTTGCGGGGGCATCATTAAATTGCCGGGCACATGCGCAACGATGCTGAACGGACCGGTCGGCACGACGACCGGGTCGCCCACGCGTGGATTCGAATCGAAATGCAGGCTCTCCGGCATCTTCGCCCGGCGATATACTTCGAACAAGTCGGTCGCGCCAAGCAAGGAGTTGTAGGCCTTTTCCGCATCCGCTTCGGATTTCGCGTAGAGCAGGGGCCCTGACGTCTCAAATTGTAACAGGTCAGCCCATTTGTCGAGCGCAATCCAACCGCCCTCCGTGGTTTCCATTCCATGATCGGCGACTACGATTAGATCGACGGACAATCCGAGCCTCGCGATCCCCTCGTACAATATTCCAATCATCTCGTCTACATGCCGGACAGCTTCACCAGTTTCAGGAGCACCGGGTCCAAACTCGTGCCCCGCGTGGTCCACATTGGAATAATAAAGCGTGATGAAATGCGGCCTCTCCTTCACCGGAAGCTTCAGCCAGGCCAGGATTTGTTGCACGCGCTGCTCATCTGGAAACTTGTCATCAAAATGCAGGTAGTAGCTGGGGCGCTTTCCTTGAATTTCCGCCTCAGAGCCCGGCCAGAACAAGCAGGCTGAGCGCATTCCTTGCTGCTCCGCGAGCACCCAGAGCGGCGTCCCGCCGAACCAACTTCCGTCCGCGTTGGTTTTTGGGTCCGAAAAGGAATACTTCTCTTTGCGCTCGGGATCGTAGAAATTATTGGCGACGATGCCGTGGTGCTCGGGATAGAGCCCAGTCACAATCGTGTAGTGATTTGGGAAGGTAACCGAGGGATACGAAGGAATCATGCCGTTCGGCGCGCTCACGCCCCGCAGCGCCATGTCCAGCAGATTCTTCGCACCATATCGCTCCGTGTAGTCGTATCGGAATCCGTCGAGCGACACGAGCACCACATACGGCTTCGATAGGTGCGCGGCCGCGTTCGGCGGGTTCGGGACTTCGATGACCGGCGCAAGGGACTGCGCAGCACAGGCAACCACTGAGAGTATCAGGACGAACACCACATACCACGCGCGGGTTCGATTTCGGCCTAGAAGTAAATTCATGAGCTCTCCGCAGACCGGGAAATTGAGCGGCAGCCTGCTTTCCCTAGCTTCGCGACGCATAAGCTTGCGTGACAACCCACTCGCCAAACACTTTTGTAGCGTCGGCCTTCAGGCCGACACTGCTGCTACAAGCACATGCCCGCCTGAACGTGGGCGCTACCAAGACCAAAATCAGATTCTCGCACAGACCCATAGACCCCGGTTCTCAGTCCAACAAGAATGTATCTAGAACGCACGCAGAACGCGAGAGAAGAAAGGAACAACGATATTCAGTGGAAAATTCGGTCAGGGAACTACTGCGGAAACTGCTGCACCTGAATGACTTTGTCACCGTCGAACTTCACAAAGACGGTCTTCGCGGGCGGCTTGCCATAAATCCAGTCTTCAATTTCTTCTCCGTCGGGTGTTTTCTCGCGGACCTTTCGATCAGGACGCCCGAGCGCCGCGAGGACCATTTCGCGATCCATCCCAACCGCGGGCCGCTTGTCCTTGATGGCGTTCTGGATGTCGGGCGGCAATGTCTCCACCCACTGCACGGCCGCGGAATGTTGTTTTGAAAAATCCAGTATCTCCGACAGATAATGCTTCAATTCGTCGGGAGTCATCTCCGGCAGCGGCTTGCCGAAGTCCAGATACACAGTCGCGCCCGCGTTCGTATTGACGGGCGTTTCCTGCCCGGATGTCGTCATCCTGGGCATCCCCCCTACCTCCAAGTGGATGCGGTCGCGCAAGCGCGTCTTCCCGCGTCCACCGCCATTGATGTGCACGAGGATCGAGCGATCCTTGAATTCCAGGCTGGTAATCTGCGCCCTGTCGCCAGGATTTATCGCCGAGCCCGAGCTCCCAAGCGCTTGCCGCAATTGCTTCCCATCGAGCGGCACGCCCGCCTTCATGTGGAAACCCTTCTTCCCCGCGGGAATCGGCTGGACCACGCGCACGAATTCTCCAGATATGAACCGCACCATCTCCAAACGCGACTCTGGCTGCAAGGGCTCATCCTTGCTCTTTCCAGGTTTGATGTCAGGGGCGCTCTGCTGTGCGGCTTGATCCTGATCGCTCGCCGCCGACAAGTCCGGGGACATTTTCGGCAAGACAGGTAAGTTCTCGCTGGGCGGAAATTCAACGCGTTCGTTGGCGGGCGGGCGCAGGCGAATCACTCCGGACACATCTGCGCTCAACAAAAGCGCCGTCGTAGCCAACATGGATCCAACCCGGAGCATACGCACCCTTCAGGCACCATTTTACCACCAATCCGTGATGGCCTTCCACCACTCACATCAGGTGGTGGGTGCCCGATAAGTGCCCAGAATACGAGCACGCTGACCCTCAAACTGCTCCATGTGTTCAGCCAAGACGTGCGCGCAAACGTTCAGACGCCGGTATGTCGAAATTCTCGTGCAGACAACGAATCATGATTAGGGATAGCGGTCTCTTGCCCCGCATTACCTCATAAACCCGTGTCCGCTGGCCGATGACTCCAATCAATGACCTCGGGTCCTGGCCCTTCTGGTCCAGCCGAAACTTGATTGCTTCGATGGGATTCGGGAGGTCAACGGGATAGTGCTCGCGTTCATACGCTTCAATCAGTGTGGTCCCGCCAGTTTTTCACCACTCAGTTGATATTTTGGTAGAGACAACAGGCAAAATGACTCAGGTCTTTTCCGGATCGAACTATAGTAAATACCTGATTCCAAAATTCTCCGGTTACCACTGAAGATAGCCTTGTAATTCAACCTCAAAGGGAAAGGTTCAAGCCTACATATTGAGTGAGAACCAGGGGAGAACCAATGCAAGAGCAAGATTCCGTCCCGGCAGGAGCGATCCTCGAAAATTGGTCTAAGGACCCGTGGACGAATGGTGTCCAAGTTGACCGCATGGAGGATATGGAGAAGCTCGTCATCCAGACGCGGAACAGCCTCTACGAGATCATTATTATTGACGGCCGGAGCGGCGAAATCCTGGTTCGTCGGAGGCAGCTTCTGCAAAATGCGCGGAATATACACAGGCTTCCGGATGGAGATCAACGCCAGTGGCCAGCGGACTGTGACCACTCCCGTAGAATCCATCCGAATTCTCGCCCGACCTCGAACGTCAGTTTCCAATTAAATTATATAATTGACAAGTATAGTGTGAGGGGCGGAGGCTATGATCCGCTGCGCACTGATTGTTGTTGCCAGCGATAGGCCTGAGATCGCGGAATGTCTAAAGCTAAAGACCGATTACTCCATGACCACGGTGTCGGGTTTCCCTGGCGTTGCGAGCGGGCCAGCGCTCGAATCGCATGCGGTGGCGCGTGATGATAATCAGTGTTAGCATCGCCGTAGGAGGGTTCCAGATGAGAATCAGAGCTCGTTCCCTTCTGTTTCTGGCCGCATTGACGGCCGCGACGGTGCTTGCCGTCGTTTTGGCTGAGACGACGGTGATTGGCCAAGACCGTTCGAGTGGTTCGACGGCTGAATCGACGCCCAAAACTCCGTGGGGCGCCCCGGACCTGCAAGGTACATGGAGTAACACGACCGTTGTCCCATTCGAGCGAGCCAAGGAGTTTGGTAACAGAGAACTTATGAACGACACTGAGTACCAGAAGGCTCTCGACCAGCTTCTCGCGCGCAACAATCGCGCCGGACGGGACAGTCGAGAAATCAACGGGCAGGACATCCGCGGCACAGAAAAGGACGTTGCCCGCGCGTACAACGAGCATTGGTTCGGCGATAAGCCAACTGACGTAAGCCGCCGCACGTCGATGATCATCGACCCGCCCGATGGCAGGATGCCGGCCTTGATACCGGAGGCGCAAAAGCGAATCAGCGAGAAACGAGAGTACCTCCAGGCGCTCCTGCAGGGTACTTCCGGCGGCAGGCCCGGACCGATCTCGCCGCGCCGAAACGAGCCGTCGCCAGACTACAACCTCGATCGCATGAATCGCTCCGACGGTCCCGAGGACCGCAGCGGTGTTGAGCGTTGCCTGCTGAATAGCCTTCCGGTAATTCTCCAGGCAGGACCGTTGACGCCGGACGGAAGGCCCCTCGGCAATTTCGGTGGCGTGATGCGGATCGTCGAGAGCCCTGATTCGGTCGACATGTACTACGACATCGGCCAGGGCACAGGGTTCAATCGCACGATCCCGATCACGAACCGGCCGCACCTGCCAAAGGACGTTCACCAATACTGGGGCGATCCGATCGCCCGGTGGGAAGGCGAAACATTGGTCGTCGACGTTACGAATTTCAGCCAGAAGACCAATTTCCGCGGCTCGCGCGAGAACTTGCACTTGATCGAGCGCTACAAGCGCATCGATCCGACAACGCTGCAGATTACGATTACAGCCGAGGATCCGACGGCATGGGTCAAACCGTTCACCTTCGTACAGGAACTGCGGAAGAACGCCGACAAGCCGAACATGGTGTACGAAGGCGGGTGCCACGAAGGTAACTATGGACTTCTCGGCATGCTGGCAAACACCCGCGCCGCGGAAAAGGCGTTTGCCGAGGAGCGAGGTCCCGATCCGGCGCTGCAGGACAACGCGACCGGCGGCGGCGACGAATAACGATTTCTTCCGGCCTCTCGATTGGCAGCGGCCGGTTATGTCGCCCGCCCGCTGCTTCTTCCGTCTACTACGCGCCAGCCGTTTTCACTGGCTCGTCATCGCTCGTAGAGTTTTTCGCTCGGCGGTATCCTGCGCGTGACATCGATCACGATCGTATTGCCCTCCCAGTGCTTCACCAATTGTTTCTTGCGCAGATGGCCCAGGAAGGTTTCCTCCACCAGCTCGACACATTTGTATTCCATCAATTGCGCGTTGTCTTCGAGCTGACGGTACAGGACCATGTTCATCTTCCACGGACGGGTGAATACGTTCGTGTCTTCGATCGTCACCTCGTACCGCAACGCGTCGGGATTGATCGGCGTAAAGCGCTCGACGACGTGCAGCGCGTCGCTGTGGAAATCGCCGGACCGTGAAAACCAAGTCCCGTCGTTGAAATGGCTCACGTCGACGACCAGCGTGTTGCCTTCCCAATGACCGACCGAATGGCCCATCCAGGTGTCAGCCGGCGGCGGGTCAACCGCGTCGAGGTGAATGGTTCGGCTGGCGCCGGCAAATTCAAACGCCATCTCGATCTTGTTCGTGCCCTGCGTGATCTGAAAGGGATATGGCATGTACATGGCCCGCGGAATCCCCGGCATATAGCAACGGACTTCGGGGTCGCGATCCAGCCAGTGTTCGGCGTTGTCTTTCTTTTTCGCGGCGGCCTCGGGCTTGTACGGAATCGCATTGCCTTCGACGACGCCAGGTCCGGGCGGCAAGCCGCCGACCGAGCCAAGCGCCAGGACTGGGGCGGCCAACACAGGGACGTCCTGGTACACGCCGGGCTGCGCGACGGCCGGACGTTGTCGCCTGCCAGATCCCATTCAAGTTGGGACGTCCGTCCGGGGTACGTGTTGTCCGAGTCGCCTGACCAGTCGTCCGGATTGCGGCGAAATAAAAAATGGCGCCCATCGTGGCGCACGCAATCAAAGCAGTCGCGCGGTTCAATCGGCTTCGCATATTAAGGGTCTCCATGGCATGCGTAATCGCAAAATAGGGTAACGATGTGAAAGCGTCACGTCAACTAAACACACCTCAATCTTCTGGACATTACCTGGTCCTTGATGATAATGATGCGATCTGGCGGTTTTGGAGCCGCGCTAGTTGTCGGGATATGTTCTCCGTCTGATTGATGAAGCAGCAGTGGGAGGTATCAGATGCGAACTCGACTCCTGAAGTTGATCGGAATGGCGGCGGTGATCATGACGGTGCTCGTGTTTTTGAAAGCGACGGAGGTGGCGGTCGCGGATCAGGCTCCGACAGCTTCCGTGACGGCGCCGGCGGCGGCCCCAGTGCCGAAAACGCCATGGGGCGAACCAGACCTCCAGGGCATTTGGACCGACGAATCTGACACGCCCTTGCAGCGCCCCGCCAAGTATGCGAACCAAGAATTTTTCACCGAGGCACAGCGGACCGAATTGGACAAGCAGCGATCAGCGCTGGTCGGCCGGGACAGGCGTGTGGAGCGCGGGACCGAGCTCGACGTGGCGGGCGCGTACAACGGGGTGTTCCTCTCGCTCAAGCACACCGGTGCGCGCACGTCGATGATTGTGGATCCGCCCAATGGCCGGATTCCGGCGCAGACACCAGAGGCTCAGAAAATTGCCGCCGCCGAGCGGGAATTTCGTCTCGCCCTGTTGCAAGCGACCGAAACGTGCAGGACCAAGTCGGTGGCCTGTGACGGCGGGAAGTACGATCCGAGGCGCTCGCCGCTGCGCGCAGAGTTTCCTCCTCGCTACAACGCGGCGCGTATGAACCGCCATGATGGTCCGGAGGACGGCGCGTTGCCGGACCGCTGTTTGACTGGCGGGCTGCCCGAATTTGGAACCGCGTACGGCGGGAGCTTCCGCCGAATTGTGCAAACAGCAGGCGGCATCTCGATGTTCTACGACGTGGGTCAGGGGCAAGGATGGCAGCGGAACATCGTCATGAACGGAAGTCCGCACTTGCCGGCCAACATCCGCCAGTGGTATGGCGACTCGCGTGGCCACTGGGAGGGCAATACGCTCGTAATCGACGTCACGAACTTCAGTCCGAAAACTGATTTTCAGGGCTCGCGTGAGAACTTGCACCTGGTCGAGCGCTGGACGCGGACCGGGCCAACCTCACTCGAGTACGCCGTCACGATCGAGGATCCGACCGTGTGGACGCGGCCATGGACCGTCAAACAAGAGTTCACCAAACAGAGCGACCAGGAAAACAAAACGTATTACGAGCCTCGCTGCGTCGAAGGAAACTATTCTCTCCCGTCGCTGCTGCTGGGAGCGCGCATGGAAGACCTCGCCTTTGCGGAGGGACGAGGTCCTGACCCGGCAACAAAAGACAACGCCACGGATTTTGTGGGCGTTGAAGAGAATCCGTTGCAGTGACGCCAAAAAAGCTGCAGAAGGAGACCATCGTGCGCGACCGGTTTTCAAGTTCGATGATAACGGTTGCGATTGCAGCGGCCGCTGTCAGCGCCGTCATCTCGGTGTCGATCACACGGACGTCGGGTCAGGCCGTGCGGCCAGCCCGCGTCGGCGGCAAGCCCAATTTCAGCGGAATCTGGCAAGCCAATAACGAAGCCAACTGGGATTTGCAGGGGCACGCGGCGCTCCCCGCCGCCCTTATGCAGCCGGGCATCTATCCTTATGAGTACGCGCGGGTGCCGGCAGCGCCGGTTCTCGCGCTCGGCGCCGCGGGCGCCGTACCCGGATCGCTCGGCGTCGTGCAGGGCGACGGGCAGATCCCCTACAAGCCAGAAGCCTTGCTGATCAAGAAGGAGAACGCGGAACACTGGATTGACCGCGACCCGGAATTGAAGTGTTACTTGCCGGGCGTTCCGCGCGCGATGTACATGCCCTATCCCTTCGAGATCACACAAAGTACAAACAAGATTCACGTTGCTTATGAATTCTCGAATACGGCGCGCACAATCCATTTGGACAAGGTTGAAGGGCCGCCGGACGATACGTGGATGGGCCACTCAGTCGGACGGTGGGACGGAGACACGCTCGTCGTCGACGTGACGAATTTCAACGACCGGAGCTGGTTCGACCGTGCCGGGAATTTCCACAGCGACGCGCTGCACCTGGTCGAACGCTTCACGCCGATGTCGTCTGACATCATTCGGTACGAAGTGACGATTGAAGATCCGAAGGTCTTTACGCGGCCGTGGCGGATTGCGATGCCGCTCTATCGCCGCGTGGAGCCGAACATGCAACTTCTCGATTTTCGCTGCAACGAATTCGTCGAGGGCAAGGTGCCGCCCGGTGACCGCTTCTATCAGTGGTACGGTAAGTAGCGTGGACGCCACATATCCTAAGTCGGGATAGTCGAGCCGTCGCGGGCAAATGGCGTCCATCTTGGTTCTACTCGCGACAGGAGGCTGAAGTCGATGCGAACGAAGCTTGCGACAGTTGTCTGCATCGTGGGTTTCGCAATGTGGGGAGCGGCGACTTCGGTGTCGGCGCACCACGCGTTTGCGGCGGAGTTCGACGCGAAAAAATCGGTAAGTTTCAAGGGGACGGTCACGAAAATGGAATGGATTAATCCCCACACCTGGTTGCACGTCGACGTGAAGAAGCCTGATGGCACGGTTGAAAACTGGGCAATCGAGGCGGGCACGCCGAACGTCTTGTTCCGGCGCGGGTTCACCAAGGAATCCTTATTGCCCGGTACCGAGGTCGTGATCGAAGGGTACCAAGCGAAAGACGGGTCGCGCCGAGCCAACGGTCGAAACCTGACGCTTCCGGATGGGAAGATGTTGTTCCTCGGCTCGTCCGGCACCGGCGCACCCTACGAACTGACGCCAGACAACCAGAAGAAGTAAGCGATTCGCTCACGGCGAGTGCGCCAGAATCCCGGAGGTCTTCGGTGGTAGACCTCCATGATTCTTCCCCATCTCAGGTACCCACCTGCCTACATGTCGAACCTGAGATGCGGCGGCCCGGCCCTCTGCTGAAGCGTCGACGTGCGAGCGGACCGGCGGGAATCGTGTGCGGGTGGGCGAATCTCAGGAAAATCCGATCCATCTTCCCCCGATCCCCACGCCGGCCCACAGTGTGACCGAGACCAGGGCGACTAGCTTGCTCCAAAGCGGACTCACTCGGGTCTCATCGGCCATGGCCACCTTGCGTCGCACCGTGAAAGTAAAGACGATCGCCAGGAACAGGGACGTCATCTTCACCCAAAACGCCGGGTGGTAGTAACACTTTATGGCCTCAGACGTGAACAGCAGCGAGCCCGTGGCGATCATCACCATAAGACTGATGATGAGCCAGCGCTGGGCATCCTGCGCAAGTTGTGCAACAGGTTGGCGCCGCAATCCAAAACCGAAGAGACGCAGGTCAACCACCAAGACGGCTCCACCTATCACTGCTAACCCGAGGAGATGGAAGGCCTCGATAACGGGAAAAAGCCAGCTCGAGCTGCGTATCGTCCCACCCAGCGCCGAGTTTTCGCACCACGCAAAAAAAGGCAGCAGAGACATTGCGGGAAATCTCCTGGATGAAGGGTTTACTAGATCGTTCGTCCCGCGACCGCACGCTTTCTCAGTATTCTGCTTGGCATGTTGATCCGGCGTTGAAGCTGGCTACCGAGAATCAGTACGACAGCCCGCGGCCAGAATGATTATCGCGCGCTGCGGCTTGTCGCAGTCAAACCAGTTATACGCAATCATTCGCCCCGCAATGACAATGCCAGCCCATACCGCCAAAGACAGG
>WNFP01031685.1_pt1 | contig 11092 bp, 12 predicted proteins | sample 5400201 | NCBI WGS metagenome assembly WNFP01 (sample SAMN13153355, study PRJNA577476) | soil metagenome | isolation source: 115 cm saprolite under Madrone tree | place: USA:California | collected 2016-06-14
GGACCAAGGCACGCTCGAAGCCTGGCTCCGGTTCGCCTTCCCGCTCTACACGCGGACCCCGCGCGATCCGGCGGTGGTCGAGCGCGCGGTCCAGCGCCCCGAAGTCACGCGCTGGTTCAATCGACCGGGCGCAGAGGGTCACACGTTCGACTTTATCTCCGCCCTCTCGCGGGTGCGGTGCCCCACCCTCGTGCTGGGCGGCGAGGAGGATCCGATGACCCCCATAGAATGTCAGGCGGACATCGTAGCGGCCCTGCCCGCGCATCTCGTTCGCTTCGAGCGATTTCCCGGCTGTGGACATGGCGTTCTCCCGGACGCGCCCGAGCGCGCTCTGGCCTTGCTACGAGACTTCATCGCCTCGTGACCTGATGGGTGGCTGCGCCGGCCCTTGGCGCGGTCCGTCTCTGGCTCGCCCTCGGCTTTTTGAGGTAGACTGAGCCACATCGCTGATCCGAAGATCGTCATATCCAATAGCGGAGGCTATCGTGCCGATTGATACGCGTCATCCGAGAGAGATCCGTGCCGATATGCGCAGCGGGAAACTGAGCGGGGTCACCGCCGGTCTCGGGCCGGGCTTCGTCCAGGCCAACATGGCCGTGCTGCCGAGGGAAGACGCCTACGATTTCCTGCTCTTCTGCCAGCGCAATCCGCGGCCGTGCCCGCTCATCGAGGTGACGGATGTGGGCTCGCCCGAGCCGGTCGGCGTCGCCCCGGGGGCGGACCTGCGCACGGACCTGCCGCGCTACCGGATCTACAAGGACGGCGTGCTCGCCGACGAGGTCACGGACGTGAAGGCCTTCTGGCGCGACGATCTCGTGGCCTTCCTCCTCGGCTGCTCCTTCACCTTCGAGTGGGCGCTGATGGATGCCGGCATCCCGCTGCGTCACGTGGATCGCGGCTGCAACGTTTCCATGTGGAAGACCAACATCGAATGCCGGCCGGCCGGGCGATTCCACGGGCCCATGGTCGTCTCCATGCGGCCCATTCCGCACCACATGGTGGCCAAGGCGGTGACGGCGTCGGCGCGCTTCCCCGGCGCCCACGGAGCTCCCGTGCACGTGGGCGATCCCGCCCAGCTCGGGATCAAGGACGTCTCCAAGCCGGACTGGGGCGACTTCGTGGGCGTGGAGGCGGGAGAGGTGCCGATGTTCTGGGCCTGTGGCGTCACGCCCCAGGCGGTAGCGCTGGCCTCCAAGCCCGCCTTCATGATCACGCATAGCCCAGGGCACATGTTCATCACCGACCTGCCGAATAGCTCGCTGGCCGCGCTCTAGGGCGTGGGCATCTACGCGGAGCCCCGCTTCCTCCCCTGCGGGGATCTCGCGCTGTCGGTGGAGCTCGGCGACGACATCAACCGGGAGGTCAATGCGCGGGTCCTCGCGCTCGAGCACCTGATTCGACAACAGCGAGTCACCGGCGTCACCGAGACCGTTCCCAGCTATCGCTCGCTCCTCGTCTACTACGATCCCCTCATGGTCGGCTGGGACGCGCTGACGAAATCTCTTCACACGCTCTGGCGCGAGGCGCGCCCCGAGGTGCTGCCTCCCGCGCGCACGGTGGAGGTGCCGTGCTGCTATGGAGGCGACCTCGGCTTCGAGCTCGAAGCGGCCGCCGAGAAGATTGGACTCCCCGCCGACGAAGTCGTGCGGCTTCACGCCGCCGCCGACTATTACGTCTACTTCGTCGGCTTCACTCCGGGTCTGCCGTACATGACGGGCATGCCGGAGCGCCTCTTCATCCCGCGCCTCGCCCAGCCGCGCACCAAGACGCCTCCCGGGAGCGTGAGCATCGGCGGCAGCCAATGCTGCATCTACTCGGTGGAGAGCCCGGGGGGCTTCTGGGTGCTGGGCCGCACGCCACTGCGCCTCTACGATCCCGCGTCCGCCGACCCTATCCTCCTTCGCGCGGGCGATCACGTCCGCTTCACCACGGTCACGCGCCCCGAGTACGATGCCATCACCGCCGCCGTGGCTGACGGCACCTATACCCCCCGCGTGACCGTCGCCCCTCTGAGGATCGAGTGAACCTGCTGATCCACGATGCGGGACCGCAAACGACGGTCCAGGACCTGGGCCGACGTGGAACGCTGCGCGCCGGCGTCCCGCCCTCCGGTCCCATGGACCGCGAGGCATTCCTTCTCGCCAATCGGCTCGTGGGCAACGCCGACGACGCGGCGGCGCTCGAGTGCACGCTGATCGGACCTCGCATCGAGCTCGCGGACGAGCGCTGGGTGGCGGTGACCGGAGCCGCGATGCCCGCTACCCTCAATGGCGCGACCATGCCCCGCTGGGCCGCCTTCGAGGTGAAGCCGGGCGACGTCCTACGCCTCGGTCCGGCGGCCTCCGGCGTGCGCGCGTATGTCGCCGTCTCCGGTGGCATCGATACGCCCCCCGCGCTCGGCTCGCGATCGACCTATCTCCGCGGGCAGCTCGGCGGCCATCAGGGGCGGGCGCTTCGCAAGGGCGACGTGCTGCCGTTGGGTCCCCCGTCGGGGGGCGCCCCCGCGGAAGTGCTCGGACAGTTCATCCCGGACTACACGCAGGTCCCGACGGCGCGCGTGGTGCTGGGACCGCAGGACGACCGCTTCACCAAGCGCGGCATCAAGGCGCTCTTCGAGGCGCCGTACGAGATGACGCCGCAGAGCGACCGCATGGGCGCCCGCCTGCGCGGGGCCTCCATCGAGCACACGCGAGGGCACGACATCATCTCCGACGGCGTGGCGCTGGGCGGGCTCCAGGTGGTGGGCGACGGCCAGCCCATCGTGCTCCTCGCCGATCGCCAATCCACGGGTGGCTACACGAAGGTCGGCACGGTATGCTCATTCGATATCGGGCGGGTGTGTCAGGTGAAGCCCGGCCAACGTCTGTCATTCAAACGGGTGACGGTGGCCGAAGCCCACGAGCTCCTGAGCGCTTACCGCGCCGAGCTCGACCATGCGATTCACTGGGAGGAGACGCCATGAGCATCGAGACTCTCGTCAACGACTACAAGGCCAAGACGACCCGCTCGCGTCAGATGTACGAGGAGGCGCTTCAGGTCATGCCGGGCGGCAATAGCCGCACCACCACCTTCTTCGATCCGTACCCCTTCTACATCGCCCGCGGCGCGGGGCCGCGCATCTGGGACGCCGACGGTACCGAGCGCCTCGACTTCAACGGCAACTACACGAGCCTCATTCTCGGCCACGCCCACGCTTCGGTCGTCGAGGCCGTCACCGAGCAGGCCACGCGCGGCATGTCTTTCCCCGGGCCGAGCGAGCACGAGGTCAAGCTGGCCGAGAGCCTCACCAAGCGCATCCCGAGCATGGAGGCAGTGGACGGAGTGCTCGTAAGCGTCTCCCCGGATCCCGCGAAGTCAGGATCCCGCAAGCGCCCGAAGCCCGTGGCCTATTCGGCGGGGGTGCCCGACACCGTGCTCAAGCACACGGTGGTCTTGCCGTGGAACGATGCCGATGCGTGCGCGAAGATTCTCGAGAAGCAGGGGCGCGACCTCGCCGCCCTCATCGTGGACCCCCTCATGGCCAATGCCGGCCTGCTCGTGCCCCAGCTGGGATTCCTCGAGCGCCTCCGCGAGGTCACCGACCGCCTGGGCATCATGCTCATCTTCGACGAGGTGATCTCGTTCCGCGTCTCCGAGGGCGGCGCCCAACAGCGCTTCGGCATCCGTCCCGATCTGACCACCCTGGGCAAGATCATCGGCGGCGGGCTCGCCGTGGGTGCTTTCGGAGGGCGGTCCGAGGTGATGAACGCCTATGATCCACGAGGCGGGAAGGGGAAGATCAGCCATGGCGGCACCTTCAACGCCAACCCGGTGACCATGGCGGGCGGTGTCGCCACCATGAAGGAGCTGACACCCGAAGCCTATGCCAAGCTGGACGCGCTCGGCGATCGTCTGCGGGCCGGCGTCACGCGCGTGCTCGCCAAGAGCAAGCAGCCGGCGCAGGTGACGGGCCTCGGCTCACTCTTCTGGATCCACTGGACGAAAAAGCGGCTGAGTGACTATCGCTCGAGCCGCCCCACCGAAGCCGAGCGGCCGCTGCGCACCTTCCTCGGGTTGCTGAACGATGGCGTGCTCCTGACCCAGCGCGGGCTCGGCTGTTGCTCGCTGGCCATGACCGACGCCGACGTGGACCGCTTCGTGGAGACGTTCAGCCGCGTCGTTGCCAAGGACGGCGGCTAGAAACGCTTCGGTCCCCGCGGCGGGTCAAGGCATAATGCAGGGAAGGGGGATTTGCCATGAGCAGCTCGCAACCCATCCTGGCCGGGATGATGGCGCTCGTGTTCGCCGCGGCGATCTCGGGCTGCGCGTCGTCGGAGCCACCGAAACCGAACGTGTACGTCTATCCCGCCCAGGGCCAGACTCCGCAGCAGCAGGCGCAGGACACGAGTGAGTGTCAGACGTGGGCTCAGCAGCAATCGGGCTATAGCCCCGGCTCTGACACCGCCAAGGGCGTGGGCGTCGGGGCCGCGCTCGGCGCGCTGGGGGGCGCCGCATTGGGCGCAGCCGTGGGCGCCGCGGCCGGTTCTCCCGGCACCGGCGCGGCCATCGGCGCGGCGGCGGGTGGAGTGGGTGGCGCGACCTATGGGGGCGTGAGCCAGTCGGGCAAGGGAGAGAGCGGCTACAATCAGGCCTACAGCGCCTGCATGGGCGGCAAGGGCTATACCACCGGCAAGTAGAAAATCGCTGCTCCACTTCTCGTTGCAGCACGGGTGCCCATCTATTAGGATGATGGCGCTCCCATGACGGACACGTCGACTTCCCTCAAGCGCACCCCCCTGCACGCAGTCCACGTCGCGGCCGGCGCGAAAATGGTTCCCTTCGGGGGCTGGGACATGCCCGTGCAGTACACGAGCATCATCGAAGAGCACCGCTGCGTCCGCTCCGCCGTCGGGCTCTTCGACATCAGCCATATGGGCGAGTTCGAAGTCCGCGGCTCCGGAGCGCTCGGCGCGGTGCAGGCGCTCACCACCAACGACGCGTCCACGCTCGCCCCCGGCCAGGTCCAGTACTCGCTCCTCTGCTATCCCCACGGCGGCATCGTGGACGACCTGACGCTCTACCGGCTGGCCGACGATCACTACATGCTGACCGTCAACGCTTCCAACATCGACAAGGACTGGGCGTGGGTCACCGACGGAGGGCGCGGCACCTGGACGAATGTGAGCGAGGCGACCGCGCTCCTCGCGGTGCAGGGGCCCAGGGCCGAGGGACTCGTGCAGCGGCTGGCCGATCAGGACGTCACGCGCGTGCCCTACTATCATTTCGTCCGCGGCAAGGTGGCCGGCGCTCCCTGCCTGATCTCCCGCACGGGCTATACGGGGGAGGACGGCTTCGAGCTCTACGTGCCCGCCGAGCGAAGCGCCGCCCTCTGGCACGCGCTGATGGACGCGGGCAAGGGAGACGGGATCCAGCCCATCGGGCTGGGAGCCCGCGATACGCTGAGGCTCGAGATGAAATTCGCGCTCTACGGCAACGACATCGACGATACGAGCAACCCACTCGAGGCGGGGCTCGGCTGGGTGGTCAAGCCCGCCAAGGGCGAGTTCATGGGGCGCGCGGCCATCGAGGCGAAGCGCGCGGCCGGCGTCAAGCGCAAGCTCGTGGGCTTCGAGATGGTCGAGCGCGCGGTGGCGCGCCACGGCTACCGCATCCTCAAGGACGGCCATGCCGAGGGCGTGGTCACCTCCGGCTCCTTCTCGCCGAGCCTCGAGCGCTGCGTGGGCATGGGATACGTCGGAGCCGATCTGGCCACCATCGGCACCGAGCTGGACGTGGATATCCGCGGCACGGCCCACCGGGCCCGCGTCGCCAAGACGCCTTTTGTTCCCTCACACGCCAAGAAGATCTAGGAGAGCATGATGGCGAATGTTCCGGCAGACCTCCGGTACACCAAGGAGCATGAGTGGGCCAAGCTCGAGGGAGACAAGGCGAGGGTCGGCATCACCGCCTTCGCCCAGGAGCAGCTGGGCGACGTGGTCTTCGTCGAGCTGCCCAAGGTCGGCACCAAGGTGACGGCCATGAAGACCTTCGGCGTGGTGGAGTCGGTCAAGGCAGTGTCCGATCTCTTCGCGCCCCTCAGCGGCGAGGTGGTGGAGGCGAACAGCGAGCTCGTGAAGAAGCCCGAGACGGTCAACAGCGATCCGTACGGCCAGGGCTGGATGATCGTCATCAAGCTCGGCAATCCGAAGGAGATGGACGGCCTCATGTCGGCGGCCGACTACGAGAAGCTCGTCGCCGCGGGCGGACACTAGGGCCATGCGGTACATCTCGAATACGCCGGCCCAGCAGCGAGAGATGCTGGGGACGATCGGCGTGGGCTCCATCGAGGATTTGCTCTCGCGGATCCCCCCCAAAGCGCGGCTCTCGCGTCCGCTGAACGTGCCCGCGGCCATGGCCGAGAGCGATCTCGTCCGTCACCTCCGTCGGATCTCGGCGCGAAATGCCAACGCCGACGACTTCGCGTGCTTCCTCGGCGCGGGCTCCTATGACCACACCGTGCCGAGCCCGATCAACCACCTGATCTCGCGCGGGGAATTCTTCACCGCCTACACGCCCTATCAGCCCGAGGCGAGCCAGGGGACACTGCGCTCCATCTTCGAGTACCAGACGATGATGGCGGAGCTGACGGGCATGGACGTGGCGAACGCCTCGATGTACGACGGGGCCTCGTCGCTCGCGGAAGCGGTGCTCATGGCCCACGCGGTGACGGAACGGAGTGCCACCGTGTTGTCCAAGGGCGTCAACCCGCTCTACCGGCAGGTGGTCGAGACCTATTGCGAGGGACAGGGGCTGCGCCTCAAGTCGGCGCCCCTGGGCGACGGGTCGACGGACCTCGACGCGGTCCGCAAGGCGGTTTCCGGGCAGACGGCGGCGGCGGTCGTCCAGTATCCGAACTTCTTCGGCTGCCTCGAAGACGTCAAGGCGGCCGCGGAGATCGTGCATGCGGCAGGCGCCTTGCTGATCGTGGTGACGGATCCCGCTCACCCTCCAGACCCGCGAGCAGCACATCCGCCGCGAGAAGGCGACCTCCAACATCTGCACGAACGTGGCGCTGTGCGCGCTCATGGCGACCATCCACGTGGCCATCATGGGCAAGGTCGGCCTGCGCAAGGTGGGGGAGCTGTCGACGGCCAAGGCTCACTACGCCGCGGAAGCGTTCGCGAGGATTCCCGGGGTGAAGCTCAGGTTCAGCGCGCCCTTCTTTAAGGAGTTCACGCTCGAGCTGCCCAAGTCGCCCGAGCGCGTGGCCAAGCGCCTCCTCAAGGACAAAATCCTCGCCGGAGTTCCCCTCAAGCTCCTCGACCGCTCCTACAAGGATTGTCTCCTCGTGGCGGTGACCGAGAAGCGCACGCGAGAAGAGATCGACGCCTACGCGGCCGCCCTGGCCGCCGCGGTGGCCTGAGGCGACCATGCCCATCACCAAGCCCGCCTACGACAAGCTGATCTTTGAGTTGTCCCGTGCCGGCCGGCACGCCTACTCGCTTCCCGAGTGCGACGTGCCGGTCGCCGATCCGGCCCAGCTCCTGCCCAAGCATCACCTGCGCGCGACCCCTGCCGAGCTGCCCGAGGTTTCGGAAGTGGACGTGATCCGCCACTATTCGCGCTTGAGCCAGATGAACTACGGCGTGGATACGCATTTCTACCCGCTCGGCTCCTGCACCATGAAGTACAACCCGAAGATCAACGAGGACATGGCGCGGCTGCCCGGCTTCGCCCGCCTGCATCCGATGACGCCGGAGGGCGCGTCCCAGGGCGCGCTCCAGCTCATGCACGAGCTCGCGCAGGATCTCGCCGAGGTATCGGGCATGGACCACGTCTCCCTCCAGCCTGCCGCGGGCGCCCAGGGCGAGCTGGCGGGCGTGCTCATGATCCGCGCCTATCATCTCGCGCGGGGCGAGCGGCGCACCAAGGTGCTGATCCCCGACTCCGCCCACGGGACGAACCCGGCCTCGACGGCGCTGGCCGGCTTATCTGTGGTGGAGCTCAAGAGCGAAGCCAACGGCGACGTCGATCTCCTCGATCTGGAGCGGCACCTGGGCGACGACGTCGCGGCCTTCATGATCACCCAGCCCAATACCCTCGGGCTCTTCGAGTCGAAGATTCACCAGATCACCGACATGTGCCACGCCAAGGGCGTGCAGGTCTATATGGACGGCGCCAACTTCAACGCCATCCTCGGTATTACGCGCCCCGGCGACCTGGGCTTCGACGTCTGCCACTTCAACCTGCACAAGACCTTCACCACGCCGCATGGTGGCGGCGGACCCGGGGCGGGGCCGGTCGGCATCAAGGAGCACCTGGCGCCCTTCCTGCCCACGCCCGTGGTGGTCAAGGAAGGCGACGAGTACGCGCTCGACTGGAACCGGTCGCAGTCCATCGGCAAGCTCCAGGCCTTCTGGGGAAATTTCGGCATGCTCGTGCGGGCGTGGACCTATATCCGCACCATGGGCCCCGACGGGCTGCGCGCGGTGTCGGACAATGCGGTGCTCAACGCCAACTACATCCTGAAGCGGCTCGAGGACCACTACGACCGCTCGGCCCCCGGACCCTGCATGCACGAGTGCGTGCTCTCGGCACGACGGCAGAAGAAGCTCGGCGTCACCGCCATGGACATCGCCAAGCGCCTCCTCGACCTGGGCTTCTACGCGCCTTCGACCTACTTCCCGCTCATCGTCGAGGAAGCGCTCATGATCGAGCCCACGGAGACGGAATCGAAGGAGACCCTCGATGAGTTCTGCGACGCGATGATACAGATCGCGCGCGAGGCGCAGGAGAATCCGCACCTGATTCACGAGGCGCCCGTCACCACGCCGGTGCGCCGGCTCGATCAGACGGCGGCCGCGCGGCAGCCGCGGCTCAAGTGGACGGCGGCGGGCACGGCGTGAGGGAGCCGCCTCTTCCCCTCACCCTCACCCTCTCCCCGAAGGGGAGAGGGAACCTGCAGGGTGAGCCCTTCGGGCCGTGACCAACTTTCGCCTCCTGGTGACCGAGCCGCTCGACGGCGCCGCCAACATGGCGCTGGACGAGGCGCTCCTGCTGGGCCGATTGCGCCACGGCTCCCCGCCCACCCTTCGGTTCTTCGCGTGGGCGCCCCCCACCGTTTCCTTGGGCTACGGGCAACGCCTGGACGGGCGTATCGACGAGCAGGCCCTGGTGGCGATGGGACTGGGACTGGTCAGGCGCGCCACCGGAGGCAGCGCCATCCTCCACGAGGGACCCGACCTCGAGATCACCTACAGCGTATCGGCGGGGGCCGGAGACTTCGAGGGCGCGAACGATCTCCTCGAGACCTATCGCTGGATAGGGGCGGGGCTCCTGTCCGGTCTCCGCGCCCTCGGCGCCCCCGTCGAGATGGTGTCCGTGCAGCCTTCGGATCCCGCGACCATGCCCGCTTTCTGCTTCGCGCGCACCGGCTCGTTCGAGTTGCAAGTCGCCGGCCGGAAGCTCGTGGGCAGCGCGCAGCGACGGCAGGGCGCGGCCTTTCTCCAGCACGGGGCCATCATGCTCGGGGCGGAGCCCGTGAGGTTGCGCCGCGTTTTTCCCGGGGAGGGCGATCCATTGGCGGGCATGACGACGCTGGAATCCGCCCTGGGCCGGCGCCCGTCCTTCGACGAGACCGCCGCCGCCCTCGCCGAGGGCTTTCGAAGCGCGCACGGGCTTGCCCTCGAGCCGGGTGGCCTCTCGGAGGAGGAGGCGGGCCTCGCCGCCATGCTCGAGCGGGACAAGTACGCGACGGACGAGTGGACGCGGGCCGGGCGCGCGCCGCGTGCCCTGACCATCGTCTGATGGGGGCGCCGCGCGAATTTCCCGATGCGCCGCGGGTCGGAGTGGGCGCCGTGGTCCTCGATGGAGAGCGCGTGTTGCTGGCGCGCCGCGGGCGCGCGCCGAGCGCGGGCAAGTGGAGTATCCCGGGAGGCCTCGTCCACCTGGGCGAGCGACTCGAAGAAGCGGCCGTGCGCGAGGTGCAGGAGGAAACGGGCCTGCGCGTCCGGTTGCTCGGGCTGTGCGGGGTCATCGATCGCGTGGTGCGGGACGAGGACGCCGTCCGCTACCACTACGTGATCATCGACTATGTCGCGGAGAGCGTGGGCGGCCGGCTCGAGGCCGGCACCGACTGCGCCGAAGTCCGCTGGGTCGCCGTGGGCGATCTCGGCCAGTACGATTGCACCGAAGGCCTTGCCGATATGATCCTTCGGGCCCTTGCCATCCAGCGAGCCATGAGCTCCCAGCCAGGAGGCGCACACTGATGAAGCTTTCCCTCGAGAGTCGCGGCCTCACCGAGGTTCGCACCGATGCCCTCATCGTGGGCCGCCACTCCGGAGAGTCCAAGCTCTCTCCCGCCCTCGCCGCCCTCGACAAACAGCTCGGTGGACTGCTCGGCAAGGTCATGACGGCGGAGAGATTCGAGGGCAAGCCAGGACAGGTCTCCCAGATCCACACGGAAGGCCGATTGCCCGCCACGCGCGTGCTCGTGGCCGGGCTCGGGTCGGCCAAAGGCGACGCGGAAGCGGTGCGCCGCGCGGCGTCCACGGCCTCGCGACGGGCCCGCGACCTCGGCGCGAAGAGCGCGGCGGGATACTTCGCCGCCGCCGGCCTTTCTCCGCGTGTGCGCGCGCAGGCGACCGTCGAAGGCTCGATGCTCGGCACCTACCGCTTCGACAAATACCTCAAGGAGAAGAGCCCGAAGAGCCTCGACGCCTTCGCCGTGGTGGAGCCGGAGCGGCGCAGCCAGAGCGCGGCCGAGGCAGGGATGCGGGCAGGGGGGATCTGGGCCGCCGCGACCTGTCTCGCGCGCGACCTCGTCAACGAGCCCGCGAACGTGGTGACGCCCGCCTATCTCGCGAAGCGGGCCCAGGAAATCGCCCGCTCCGGGCACCTCGGGCTCAAGGTGCTGGAGCGGGAGGATTGCGACAAGCTCGGCATGGGCGCCTACATCGGCGTCGCCCAGGGAAGCCTCGAGCCGCCGAAATTCATCCACCTCACCTACCGGCCCAAGCAGCGGGCGCGCAAGCGGGTGGTCGTCATCGGCAAGGGCATCACCTTCGATTCGGGCGGCCTCGATCTCAAGCCGGCCGACGGCATGTACCGCATG
>WNFP01004603.1_pt1 | contig 11091 bp, 10 predicted proteins | sample 5400201 | NCBI WGS metagenome assembly WNFP01 (sample SAMN13153355, study PRJNA577476) | soil metagenome | isolation source: 115 cm saprolite under Madrone tree | place: USA:California | collected 2016-06-14
AGCCAGGCCGAGGCCTGCGCCATCGGAGCTGCGCGATGATTCGGCACGGTAAAATCGATCGAACACGCGCGGCAAATGTTCTGCACCTATTCCGCAGCCGTTGTCGCTTACGGAAACTTCGAAATCAGTGTTGCGTTTCGCAAGCCCAATATGAATTGAACCATGCGCGGCAGTGAATCTGAGCGCGTTGTCGAGCAGATTTCCGACGGCGCGTTCGAACAAGTCGGGGTCGGCACAAATTTGTCCGTCGCCGCTGCAGCTGATAGTAACGTGATGATCGTCTGCGACCGTTTGATAAAACGCTGCGATTTTTTCAACTGCTGCGCGTGCATCGAACTGCTTGCGTGCGATCGGTTCACGCGCCGCATCCACGCGAGCGACAAAAAGCAAATTATCCACAATCCTGGAGAGGCGCTCGCATTCGGCAACGGTGGATTCGATGGTCTCGCGATAGTCCGCAGCGGTGCGATCTCGCGTGAGGGCAACCTGCGCTTCGCCCAGCATATTGGCGATCGGCGTTCGCAGCTCGTGCGCGAGATCGGCGGAAAATTGCGAGAGCCGGGTAAACGAATCGTCGAGGCGTTTAAGCATTTGGTCGAAAGCGATTGCGAGCGGTTGCAGCTCGTGCGGCCACCCGGTGGAACCGATACGCTCCTTCAATTGGTCTGGCCCGATTCGGCCGAGTGACTCCGTCATTTCTCGCAGTGGCCGCAACCCGCGTCGGGTAACGATGATCGCAATCAAAGCCGAGGCCACAACGCCGCCGAAGAGGACCGCGATGAATAACAGAGCGAAGTTCTTTTCAACTTGCTTGTCACTTGAGCGGTCTTGCGCCAACTGAAGTGTGTAAACCTTGCCGCCGGGATGCTCATTGAAGGCCACCAAGGAGAACAGCTTCCCTGCGCTGCGATAATCCTTGCGAATGCGGAGAGCTTCCGTCGATTCTCGCCCTACTGGAAAAATCTGTGTCGGAATCAATCGATCCATTTGCGGTGTTTCCGCAATGGCGCGGCCCTGTGAGTCGAGAATCCTGATCCAGTAAGGGGTGTGCTGACCGGCGCGATGCGCCGTGACCTCTTCAGCAAGGATTTCGGGTCCGTTCTCGCGCAGATCCGCGCTTAAGGCGAACATTTTGTCTGCCAGAACTGCGTTGTCTTCGGCGAACGCGTGGCGCACGACAATCGAGTAAAAAATGCCAAGCCCGCAGGCGAGCAAAAAAGCTGCGGCCAACGTAAACAGCAGAATGAGCTGGAATGCGATGGAGCGTGGTTTGTTCAAGGACGACGATGAAGACGCACTAGCGTCCTTTGAGAACGTAACCGACGCCCCGGATAGTGTGGATGAGCTGCGTCTTGAACGGGTCGTCCACTTTCGCGCGTAACCGGCGTACAACCACATCGACGACGTTCGTGTCGGTCGTGAATCCAACCTCCCAAACGTGTTCTGCAATTTCCGCGCGCGACACCACAGCGCCGGTTGAACGAACCAGATGCGCAAGCAAAAGGAATTCCTTTGGTGTGAGGTTCAGCGGAACGCCCGAGCGCGTCGCCTTGTGCCGCTCCGTGTCGAGTTCCAAATCCTCGATGCGCAAATGTTCCGGTTGCTGCTGGGGAGCACGCCGCAACACCGAGCGGACACGGGCAAGTAATTCCGGAAACGCAAATGGCTTGACCAGATAATCGTCTGCACCTAGCTCGAGTCCTTTCACACGATCGCGGACGCTGTCGCGGGCGGTGAGAAACAAGATGGGCGTGCGGACTTCATCGCGCCGCAGTTCCGCGACCACATCCCAGCCGTCCTTGTGCGGCAACATGATGTCGACGATCAGAAGATCGAATTTGCTCGCACGCGCCTGTTCCAGCCCGGTTTCGCCATCAGGCGCGACGTCCACAGCAAAGCCGGCTTCGCGCAATCCTTTGGCAAGAAAAGCCGCGGTTTTCTTTTCGTCCTCGATGACCAAAATGCGCATAGGGCTCATTGCCTATACGAGCATGCGGCTCATGCGCCCGACCGGCGTTGCGAGGGCGGTACAGCGATCAGCAGCCCGGCGATAAGAAATGTGATCGCCGCTGAGAACAAACAATATCGGCAGTACGCATGCAGCAGAAAAGCTTGCACGTACAGCAGCCAAAGTGTCATCAGAAACATTGCACCAGCGGTCAAAGCAAGGAATTTCGGCGCCCGTGGGTAACCGAACGCTGCGAATATGGCGAAAGTGAACGCAGTGAAATAGGCGAGCGCTCCGAGCATGGCCAGCGGAATTCCGCCCAGCTTGGCATACGAACTGCCCAATACGCGAAAACAATCCGGAGAACCTCCGCAGGTAAGGGTCTCGCCGGTGAGTGCCTGCACGGTCAGATAAGTTGCATCCGCCAGACCGACCACGGCAACAATGGCCACTATCGTGTAAAGAATGGTGCGGAACCGCGATACGCTCATGATCGGAATGATGAATGGCTTCGGCTCGTTAGACCGTTAGATCGGGGAAGGGTCAAATCGTAAACCCGATGTAATGCTTTAGTCATGTAACGAATCACTCGGGCTTCTCAATGCTTCGACGAAGTTACGATTGCGATTTTTGGTTCAGAGCCGCATTAATCGCGGCGCGGACGCCCTCGGGGTTTTTCTCTTGTGGCTCCATGGGGCGCTTGTTGATGAACAGTGTTGGAGTGACCTTGATTCCCAGAGAATCGCCAAGCGCATGGTCGGAATCGACGCGTTCCCTCGCTTTGTCGCTGTCCATATCTTTCTTAAACTGATCCATATTGAGGCCCAGCGTGCCCGCGTACGATTCGAACAATTCCCGCGCGTTCGGGGCCTTGCTCCAGGATGATTGTTCCCGGTAGAGCGTGTCGTGCATCTCCCAAAATTTTCCCTGGAAACCGGCGGCTTCCGCGGCGTGCGCGGCTTCGCGCGCGTGTTCGTGGGCAGGGAGAGGAAAATTTCGAAAAACGACGCGCAACCGCGAATCGTACTCCCGCAGCAGTTCCTCAGCGAACGGGGCGAATTGGCCGCACGGCGGACACTGGAAATCGGCGAACTCTTCCAGCGTAACCGGGGCGTCAGGGTTACCGCGCACGTGTGCCGAGGCATCGCTTTTCGCCGCGACACTCTGGCCTTCGGGAATGTTCTTAACCTGCGGACGCTTTGCGCGATAGAGCATCGTGCCGCTTCCAAACGTGACCAATGCGACACCGACCACAATTATAAACGGCAGGTATCGTTTCATGCGCGACAGAAGCGGAGAATTTCGACGCGACGATTCCTTCGTCAAGTCCTAGCCCTGTTAAGATTTCGCTTTGTGTTTCGAATCGTTGACCATCACGAGGCCGCGCGAATATAGTGCGCAGTGAGATTTCGCAACTTACTCATCGCTTTCGGGCTCATCGTCATGGCTGTTTCCACTTCCACTGGGCAAACTCCTTCTGCGGGAGAATCAGGAATTGAAGGAGTAATTGCGATCGGCCCAGCTAAACCGGGGCCAATCAGAGCTGATGCTGCCGCTTCAATGCCGCTGGCTAACGCCACTTTTGCGGTGGAAAAGAATAATGGCGAGGTGACCTCATTCATTACGGATGACCAAGGCCGATTTCGGGTCTCGTTGCCGCCTGGCCACTACAAAATTTCCCTGAAGGGAAGGAAATCCAGTATCGGCCGCTTCGGCCCCTTCGAAGCTGATGTTGCGGCGGGCAAGATGACCAACGTCCAATGGGAATGCGACTCGGGTATTCGATAGTTGTCGAGCGCTAGCGACGAACGCAGCGGCAACGCGTTGTCGGCAACGCATTTTCCTGGATATATGTGGGGTCATCGAGCGTGATGAACTGATGCCCGATCACTTGCGCATAAATAGCAAACGTCACTACCCCCAAACCCAGCAGGATGAGAAGATCGGGTCGCCCGAATGTTCGAACGTGGCTGAGCCGCACGGCGCTGCGTCCGTTCGCTGCAACAGTGCGCGCGGTTTTTCTTTTTCTCGCTGTTCGTTTGGGCATGCTCTTTTGCAAGACTAAAACAGCGTGAGCAACCGACCTTTTGACTGCGGCACGAATCTGATCACGAACAATTCGCGGCAGTTGGTGTAATTCGTGTCTGTTTATCCGCCGCTGGCGCGAACCGCTTTGAACGTGCCGTGTTTCGATGGTCCGTCTCCCACGAGCGGGGAGAATTCCGCTTCGCCGGTGATCAAATCGGCAGTTTCAAATTTTCCCCTGCACGTCAATGTCCCCGCGTCGACGCCAACGTTGCCGAGCATAAATTCCACTGGGCCCGAAAATGTGACGGAGTTTCCGTCGCCTGGGGTCCACTTTGCCTCCGAACGTTTGGCACCCGCCCAAACTTTGGACTGCGGATCCGTCACGGTCAGAGTGCCTTTTCTTTCGCTTTGTGCATCAAAGCGCAGGAAACGATGTTGCTCGTTAGCAAAAGTAATCTCGACCTTCCAACTGCCATTCACGTTCGGAGACTCTGCCCCGGCCAGGACGAAGGAGAATGTGTTCACGGCCATTGCCAGAATTATTGCGCGCGTTGCCTTCACGTTTTTTTCTAGTCGTGATTTGTTATCCGGGCAAGGTGCGTTTTTCGGGGCTGCTGGTGGCGCATATTCTGTTCTAGCGTAAATTCGCCAACTCTGTGAAAAGTGGTTGCATCAGCTCGGAATTGAAAGCAGCTGGAGCGATTCCTGGGCGAGCCAGTGCTGGGATCAACTTTCCTGGCTACAGCCGCACCGGCATACGTAAATCGAAGACCAGCCAGTGGCGCGCGGTCGCATTGATTCTTCTGAACCTGTTCATGATCGCGCACATCATCCAGTGGCGGTTAGGGGGCAGAACGATTTCGCCCATCGAGCCCTCGGAAACGATGTACACGCTGCAGAACGGGTTCGTGAACGCGGGCTTCATCTTTTTTAGCCTGGCAATTTTGGCGACCCTTATCTTCGGGCGTTTTGTTTGTGGCTGGGGTTGTCACATTCTTGCGTTGCAGGATCTCTGCGGCTGGCTGCTCAAGAAAATGGGTCTTCATCCGAAGCCGTTTCGGTCGCGGCTCCTGGTGTATGTCCCGCTCGGCGCCGCGCTGTACATGTTTGTCTGGCCCGTAGCCTATCGATTGTTTTCGAAACCGGGGCACGAACCAATCCTTCCTAAATTCACCAATCACCTGGTGACCACAAATTTTTGGGCGACGTTCCCTTCCGTTGCGGTGGCCATCCCGTTTCTGTTTATTTGCGGCTTCGTCACCGTTTATTTTTTGGGGCAAAAAGGCTTTTGCACCTATGCGTGCCCGTACGGGGGTTTCTTCGGTCTCGCCGACAAATTCTCACCGGGAAAAATCCGCGTCACCCCTGCGTGCAATCAGTGCGGGCATTGCACTGCCACGTGCACTTCGAACGTATTGGTGCATGCTGAAGTGAAGCAGTACGGGATGGTGGTCGATCCGGGTTGCATGAAATGCATGGATTGCGTCAGCGTATGTCCAAACGATGCGCTCTATTTCGGCTTTGGAAAGCCGACGCTCCTGGCTCCGAAATCGAATGTCATTAAGAGACATTATTCGTTAACCTGGCCTGAAGAGATCGTCGGCGCGTTGGTGTTTCTGGGAAGTTTTCTTGCTGTTCGCGGTGTTTACGCGCTCGTTCCATTCTTGATGGCGCTTGGCTGCGCCGCGGTCACAACGTTTCTCACTCTGAAAACGTGGCGATTACTTCGGGCAAGGGAGTTGCCCTTTTATCGGTTCAATTTGAAATCGTCAGGAAAAATTCACATGGCTGGCTTGGCGTTTGCAGGCTTCGCGTTCGCATGGATTGGCTTAAACGCGCACTGCGGCTGGGTGCGCTATCACGAGTTTCTCGGCAACGTCGCATTCAACAAGATCCATTTGCCCGACGAACTGGCCCTGGCGCAGCTCGATCCAGGACGCTGGCTCAGTCCGGCGGATCGGGAAAACATTCTTCAAGGAAAAGAGCATTATCTGGCGGCTTCGACGACGGGGTTGTTTGTAAACAACGAAGCTCTGCCGAAGCTGGCTTGGTTTCACTATTTGTCAGGCGACGCTGAACAATCCGTACAAACGCTTGCCACGGCTGCAGCTCACCAGAAAGACGAGAACAAAGCTTTGAGCCTCTATTATCGCGGCGCGATCCTGAATCGTCTGGGCCGTTATGACGAAGCGCGAGCTACTCTGGACGAAGCGCTGGCGGAACGAGATGATTTGATTCTCGCGCGCCAGGAGAAAGGCGAATCATTTTGGCAACTCGGTCGAAGGGACGAAGCTGTTTCGGTTTGGACCGATGCTGTGCAACGCAACCCCCAGCTGGCACTGGCCAACAACGAGCTTGCCGGAGCGGCGCTTGCATCAGGCAAGCGTGAAGAAGCCGATGTGTACGAAAAACAAGCCGACAAATTCACTCCCAACAATCCACTTTACCATTGGATGCTCGGCCGCCGGCTCCAGGACCTCGGTATGACTCAATTAGCCGAAAAGCATTTCGAGCAAGCCGGGCAAGTCGATGGTGGTCGCACCGACCCGCCTGGACAGCATTGAAGGTCAGGGCCTACGGTCGGGGCGCTGGAGTGGGCCGAGCCCGTGGAGTCGGCATCACCCTGGGCCCGGGTGTGAATTGAATGGTCAGCATAGGCGGGCTGGCGCTCTCACGAGTGTCGAACCGCTTTGCCGTGGCGATGGCGGTCTCGTCGCCTAACACCAGCCAGCCAAAGTTACTGGCTGGGTTGTCCAGCCATGATTGCACATCCGCAACCATCTGTGCTGAATTCCACATATACTGTCCAATACCGCCAACCGACTGGCTTGCACTTACCGTGGCCGAAAAATCTCCGCCCTGCGTTGTCCAAAAGACGCTGTCGAAAAAACGGTGTCGCCATGTAGCGCCGTTAGGGGTAGCCGACGCTCCGTCACCTTCCCCCAATGGGCGCGTGGGAGGTCCCTTCGCCCCAATCGGCAAGCACCTTGTGCAACTCGACGATTAGCGCGCCAGCGGGGGTCATAGACATGTTCATGGTCAGGCTTACGGCTGTGATCGTAGAGCCGGCTGGAATAGTTGCGGCTATGTCGAATGCTAACACCCCACGGCGAAGTTCACCCATGCCGTTCTCACCGGCGAAGAAGTGAAAAACAGCGCCGTTGCTGTGATCGCCTTCAGCCGGATCGTACTCGTATAGTGTATTGTCTTTGCTGCGGTTGATGACGATGATGGCCGCGCTTGCGGATCTGACACCGGCACAGCCAAGCGCGGTGATGAGTATTACCGCGAGTAGAGTCTTGGAAGTTACCATCGGATGTTGACGTAGATATTAACGGTTAAAAACGGCTACTCAAATCCAGTCGCTCTGTAACTGATGAGTAACAACTCATTGCTCACTAACCGGTTCTCACCATTTCGACTCAGGGTCTCGGCGCCGGAGTGGGACGCGGACGCGGTGCCGGGCTAGACCTCGGTGTGGGAGTCGGACGTGGAGTTGATGTCGGTGTGGCTGTGGCAGTCGCGGTAGGAGTAGCCGTCGCTGTAGCTGTCGTGTTGGGGTAAACGTGGCAGTAGCTGTTGCGGTGGCAGTTGCTGTAGCACTAGCCGTGGCGGTCGCGGTCGGTGTGAACGTAGCGGTGGCCGTAGCTGTCGGAGTTGCTGTTGGAAGCAAAAAACATTTTTTTAAACAAACTTCTTCCTTCGATCGCTATACGGAAGCAGGGTAAGGGTTACCTTTGGCTTTGACATGGTGTGATGAATTCCTCCGTACCCCGATTTTACTGAAGTCGATGGGGCGATGTCAAAACTTTTCTCTTCAACTACTTGCGGGGGTGATGTCTGACCGCCGACGGCACAGATGCTTTCAGTGGGCGCAGCGCGCGTCTGACAGGGACGCCTTGCGCGTGTGTTATTTCCTGCCTTCCACTAGAGCGGCAGCTTCCCGATCAAGCGCGGCAGCATTTATCTTGCGGGGTTGCAAATAAAATTCGTCGATGACGATTTGCACCAGCGCCGCAGCAGGGACCGCGAGGAACAATCCCAATAGCCCAAACAATTCGGCGGTCGCGAGAGTAAAAAACAAAATGTTGACCGGGTGCAATCGCATTTCTTTGCCGAGCACACCGGGCACAAGGACGTTCAATTCAATCTGATAGACCAGCACGATCACCGCCAATGCGAGCCAGAATTTTGTCGCGCCCATGCTTAGTGCGACCAGCAAAATGGGAATGGAAACGAGAAAGGCGCCGATGTTTGGCAAAAACTCACCGAGAAACGCGAATACGCCGAATATGAACGCCGGTTGCACGCCAACCAACCAAAGCAACGAACCGATTGAGGCGCCCGTGATAACGCCGTTGATCGCGACGCCCCGCGCCCATGCAATCATTTGTCGCATCATTCGTCCGAGAGTACGACGCGCCTGGTCGCGATAACGATCGGGCGCAAGCGCCAGATATGCAGTTACGAGCGGGCGCGGGTTCGCCAGTACGAACACAAGCAACAGAATCGCTAACAGGGCGCTGGCCACACCCCCCACCAAGCCGAGCGTCGATTGCAGCAAGAAATTTCCAACTGTAGCCGCAGCTGTTCCAATTTTACCGGCCATTTCGTCCGTCCGTGGTAACGCCTCGCGAACTTCCGGATAATTTTTCGTTAGCGACTCGATCCGGGTGCGAATGCCTTGCCACATGTTTGGCGTGCTGTGCATGAGCTCCTGCAGTTGTCGGCTCATGGGCGGAATGGCAAACAGGATGATGGTCGTCGTGACAGCAATCAGCGCTAGCATCACCAAAATGACACCCACAAAGCGCGGCACGCGGTGTTTCTGTAGCCAAACGACGATCGGGTTCAGGACCATCGCGAGAAGAAAGACCAGCGCGAACAGCAGGATTACAGGTTGCAGCGCGCGCAGCATCAGCCAGATGATGAATACGAAAAACACCAGCCAAACGATGCGCCGCGCGCCATAATAACTCAGCGGCGCGTGCGGGTCCTCTCGATGCGTTTCGTTCATAATTAAGGAGCGACGGCTTCTCAGCGCCAGTGTCGATCGCCTTTGTAACAACGAATGGGCGCCCATGGACACTAATTTTTTCGCGGTGTCCGCGATGTCGCTGCTTACTGTAGCGGCAGCCGTGCCGACTGCTAAGGTGATTCAAGCAGGCGACACGCCTGCCTCTACAGTTCCAACTACGGTCGCGGTTGCGGATTCGGACGCACCCGTGGTGTAGGAGTAACTCTTGGCGCAGGTGTCGGAGTCTCGATGGGCGTGGCAGTTGGACTTGGGGTGGGTGTTGGGCTGGGCGCTACGGGCACCATCGCATACGCGTGAGTCTCGCCGTTGTGCACACCCGTGCCAACGATGACGCCGTCTTCGCTAATACCGTCTACCGACGAAGAAGTATTCATCGACGAATCCCAGCCCGAGTTCGGGGGAATGAGATCGGCAAGGCGATAGGCGTTTGTGCCGTCATAAAGAAACGGGATGGGATGTGTGCTAATTGGTGGTTTTCAGGTTAGGTTAAAGCCGTGTCATTTAATCGTTTCGGATTCTTGCCCGAGGTCGTGCGTGGAACGCAGGCCATGGGATTCGTGGAGCCGACCGCGATCCAGCTTCGCGCGTTTCCGATTGTCCTTGCCGGAAAAGATTTGATCGGCACCGCACAAACTGGCACCGGCAAGACCGCGGCCTTTGCTTTACCCATTCTGACGTTGCTGGCAAAGCACGGCGGCTTGCGTTGTCTCGTGCTGGAGCCCACGCGCGAACTGGCCGCGCAAGTGGAAACGGCGTTTCGTGATTATGGCCGGTTCACAGATTTGCGAGTGGGACTCGTGCACGGCGGCGTCGGTTACGGGAAACAGCGTGATGCGTTAAAGCGCGGCATCGACATCCTGGTGGCGACACCGGGGCGCCTGCTGGATCTGCTGGAGCAGCGTGCCATGAGTCTCAAAGAGATAAAAATTCTCGTGCTCGATGAAGTGGACCGGATGCTGGATATGGGTTTTCTGCCGGACGTGCGCCGGATCGTTGAGAAAATCTCAACAAAGCGACAAACTTTGCTGTTTTCGGCCACGTTGCCCCCGGAGATCGAACGTTTGGCGGCATGGGTGCTGCGCGATCCTGAGTTAGTGGAAATCGGCGTACGTCGGTCGCCGGCGGAAACGGTGACCCATGCAGTCTACCCAGTGGCAGCGGAACAAAAATTCGATCTTCTTACAGCGCTGTTGGAGCGAACGAATTTCGACAGTGTCTTGATTTTTTGCCGGACAAAACAGAACGCCGATCGCGTCGCGCACTTTCTCAAACAGGCTCAGCACGCGGTGGCGGTGTTACACTCGAATCGCACACAGCGTGAACGCATCGAGGCGCTCGAGGGATTCAAGAGCGGCAAATACGAAGTCATGGTCGCGACCGATATCGCGTCGCGCGGGCTCGACATCGCCGGTGTAAGTCACGTGATCAATTACGATGTGCCTGAGCACCCGGAGGATTATGTCCACCGCATCGGGCGCACCGGCCGCGCGCAAAATGTCGGCGACGCGTTCACGCTCACGAGCGGACAGGAACTGCCCGCGTTGCAGGCGATTGAACGTTTCATCGGCCAGAAAATTCCGCGATTGAAGCTGGAAAACTTTCCATACTTGTACACGGCGTTGTTTGAATCCGAATCCGGAATGAGCACTCGTCGCGGAATCGGCGGAGGCAGAACCCATCGCGGATATTCATTTGGGCGACGAAGATAACGCCCAACGCCTGGGACGACCCATCCCGGGTATCAACTCCTGCCTAAATCGCTCGATTTATTTGGGAGATGAGGTTTAATAGCGCGCTTATGTCAGAACGAGAAGTTGCCAAGGCATTTTCGGCCGAGTTTGACCGGCTCCAGGAGAAGCTGGTGCCGTTGTGGAAATCAATCGAGCGATTCAACCAGGACCCGCAAACCATCGTGGTCGTACCCTCGATGTCGATCGACGCGATTGACTCGGGCGCGGTGATCCAGGCGTACGAGGAACGGTTCTTATTTCTGTTACTGCTACTGCGCCAGCCGCGGGCGCGCCTGATCTACGTGACGTCGCGAACGATTCTGCCGAGTATCATCGATTATTACCTC
>WNFP01015367.1_pt1 | contig 11090 bp, 7 predicted proteins | sample 5400201 | NCBI WGS metagenome assembly WNFP01 (sample SAMN13153355, study PRJNA577476) | soil metagenome | isolation source: 115 cm saprolite under Madrone tree | place: USA:California | collected 2016-06-14
ACGTAATGTTCGCACTAGCAGGTGGTTATTTCTGTTCCACTTCTCCGCCCTCGCATTAGAGATTTAGGCTGACAAACTCGCGGACTGCGGGGCCACGGGTTCCGTATAGCCCAACACGGTCTGCTTCAATTGCGAATCCACTTCGTCTGCGATCACCATAACATCCAGCAGGACAGTGCTGAAATCCACGGTCTCTAGATTGGACTGAAGCTTGTGGAAAATGCTGATCTGCAAGATCCGCGATTCTTCCACCAACATGGACATGGTGTAGCCTTGTGTGCGTCGCAATATGCCGTGAAGGCGCGCTGCCCCGGAAATGGGAATTTTGACATTCGGAACAAGGCGCAGGCGGTAGGCGATGTCGCTCAGAAGCAGTGAGAGATGGCCAGTGCGCTCTTCGCCACTCAGTCGCGTGGTTATGAGTTCCTTGTTTTGCTCCACGCGGGACAACCACTCGCGGATAACCGTATCTTTCTCGCGTTCCAGAATGGAAGCAACCGTCTCTTTGACTATTGCCATACGGGTCGCAGGATTTGAGAGCTTCCTCTCGATAAGGTCCGCAGTTGCGGCTATGCCAACCGGTTTCACAAGCACCTCCTCAGCCTGCAGGAGAATTGCAGACATGGCCTCTTGAAGCGCGGGGTAGCCGCTCATGACGAGCGTTACTGCATTTGGCTGGGTATGACGCATTGCGCTGACTACCGTGAATCCATCGCCAGCATCCGGCAAGTGCAGGTCGGAGAGCAGCACGTCGAATTTCTCCCCAGCAATGAGGCTCAGTGCCTGATTCACCGTGGCGGTGGGTACAACTTCAAGGCCGCGGTGTTCCAACCCTTCCTTAAACACGGCGCGGATCTCGTCGTTGTCTTCCACCAGGAGAACGCGATTCGTTTTGAGCATCAGCTACCCCATTCCACTGCAGGATGACAGAAAGGAAATGAGACAGCCTGTACGATTTTGAACATGGGTACTCTTTTTGAGTCGGGATTAATTCGCAGCCAGCTCCCCGTTTGTTGCCTAATCGTAAACTTATTTGCCAACACCGAATGTGTGGGCAGGCCGCCGGCCTAGGTTTGGGAAGCATGTGGGGAAGCATCGACGTTTTGCGAGAGTGAATGTAGAATTGCGGCGGCGAGGTGCGAAATGGAAGAGTTGAAACGATTGAATATCACGGCGAAGAGCGGTGCGTTTATTGGCGTGGGGGCCCAGGGATTGCGCGTGATGCTGCACTTTTTGAAGGAGCAGGACGTGCAGGGCGTGGCGGTGTGCGATGTGAATAAGAGCGGCGTGAATTATCCGCAGTGGGATAGGCATGAGTTTTGCAAATCGGTGCAGGCCTTGCTGGGAGTGGACAGCGGGTGGGATTGGCTGAGTCCGGACCTGCCGATTCAGTTGTCGCATACATTGCGGGTGACGAGCGGCGTGGCGGGACGCGAGCCCTGCCAGAAAATTGTGAATGGATATTACGGATCGCAACGGCGGTCGGGGGATTATAACGGCTGCGCGGCGTACACGGATTTTCGCGAGTTGCTCGAGAAACAGAAAGATGTGGATGCGGTCGTCGTGTGCACAACGGACAACTTGCACGCGGCGGTTTCGATTGCCGCGATGAAGAAGGGCAAACATGTTTTTTGTCAGAAGCCGCTCACTCACACAATTTACGAGGCGCGGAGAATGTCCGAAGTCGCGCGCGAAACTGGAGTTGCAACGCAGATCGCCGTGGGAAATCAGGCATCGGAGGCGACGCGTCTTCTGTGCGAGTGGATTTGGGATGGAGCGATTGGTGCGGTGCGAGAAGTTCACAACTGGTCGAACCGGCCGTTCTGGCCGCAGGGAATCGAGCGGCCTAAGGAAACGCAGCCCGTGCCAGACGGATTGGATTGGGACTTGTGGCTGGGCCCAGCGGAGGCGCGGCCGTACAACGAGGCGTATTTGCCGTTTGTGTGGCGCGGCTTTGCAGATTTTGGCTGCGGCGCGCTCGGCGATATGGGTTCGTACAGTTACGACACGATTTTTCGCGCGCTAAAGCTGGAAGCTCCGGAAGGCGTTGAGGCCAGTTCGAGCGACCGTTATGCGGAGACGTATCCGCTGGCCTCCATCGTGCGGTACAGCTTCGGAGCGCGCGGGAATATGCCGCCGGTGAAATTTAATTGGTACGACGGCGGGCTGAAGCCTCCGCGGCCAGAGGAGTTGGAGGAAGGCCGCACGCTCACGCATGAAGACGAAGAAGGCGAAGGGCTCCTCTTTGTGGGAGACCGCGGCAAGATTCTGTGCGGATTCAATGGCTCGAATCCCAAGCTCATTCCGCAAAGCAAAATGGATAACTACAAGCAGCCGCCGAAAACGCTTCCGCGGTCGCCGGGAAACGAGCGCGAATGGCTGAACGCATGTAAGGGCGACAAGACAAAGCCCGGCGCAAATTTTGAATTTACCGGGATGGTGACGGAAACGCTGCTGCTCGGAAATGTCGCGACAATGACCGGGGAGCGGTTGCATTGGGACCGCGCCGCGATGAAGGCGAGTTCCGACGCTGCGCAGAAATTCGTGAAGCCAGACAGGCGCAAAGGCTGGGAGTTGTAAGAAGTCACACCTGCCAGGCCGCGCGCGATCGAATACGTCAAGCTTCGTGAAGGTTGCGAACCGCGTCCGTATGTGTAGCGCGCCAAAGCGGGACGCTAGCCGCTAGCGCAGCGATGGCGATCACCGCTGCCCCTGCGGCCAGCATCATCAATGGGCTACGCTCTGTTACACCGAAGACCAAACTCTTCAGCCAGCGAGATGCGCTCCAGGCACCGATCGCACCGAGAACAATTCCAATCACCGCGAGGCGAGTGGCGTGCAATCCGGCCCAGCGCAAAATTGTGGAGCGCTGCGCTCCCACCGCCAGCCGAATGGCAATTTCCCGCTGCCGCGCGCTAACCCAATAATTCAGCACACCATAAATCCCCACCGCAGCCAGGAGCATCGCGAGCCCGCCGAAGAGCCCAAGCAGCAGCGTCGCAAAGCGCCGGCGCTGCAGCGTGGCGCCCAACCAATCTTCAGCAGTTCGCAGCGATTGAATGGGAACATTTCGGTCCAGACCCGAAACCTGCCGGCGGGCGGCGTTCATCCATTGCGCCGGGTCGCCACTGGTGCGAACCGTCACCACCATCGCTGGCGAGGGCTTCTGCGAAAACGCATAGTAAAACGTCGGCGATCGTTCTGTGTCGAGTCCCTCCTGGCTGACATTCGCTACGACTCCGATGATTTCAAGCGTTGGCCCTTCCCTGTATGGGCCGCCAACCTTGAGATGCTGCCCTAACGCCAGGCGCGGATCCGACCACTCTTGACGTGCGAGCCGCTCGTTGATCATCGTGACCCGCGAGCCGCCGGCGCGATCCGAATCGTTGAAGTTGCGTCCTGCGAGGACGCGCATCCGTGCGGCGCGAAAATACCTGGCATCCGCGACGTCGAATAGCGAGAGAGGGACATCGTCGCGCGTCGGGGTCGGTTTTTCGAGGATCGAATACCAATAGTCACCGCAATCGCCCCCGCCGGGAGGGCAATTCACGAGGCCGACATCCTCAATGCCCGGCTCGGCGCGCAGGTTCTGCGAAAGCTGCCCGTAATATTCCCGAACGCTGTCGTCGCTTCTATAGCGCGATTCCGGCAACTGCAGTTCAATCGCCAGCAGATTTTGAGGATCGAAGCCGGGGTCGGCACGTTGCGCAGCGATCAAGCTGCGAACGAGAAGCCCCGAAGCAAACGCCAGCATTAGCGTGATAGCGATTTCCGCGATCACCAGCGTGCTGCGAAATGCTTGGCCCCGTCTCCCCGCTCCGGCTGTCGGCGAACCTTCCTTCAGCGCGGTGGTTAGGTCAACTTTTCCGGCATTCAAAACAGGAGCAAGTCCCGCCAGTAATCCGACGGCGACGGAAATCACCGCCGCAAAAAGCAAAACGGGAATATCAAGCGTGGCTTCTGTGAGGCGCGGAATATCGCGGGGGCCAATCAGGATCAGGGTGCGCAAGCACCACCCTGCCAGAAGCAACCCCAATGCGCCACCGATTATCGCGATAACAATATTTTCGGTGAGCAATTGGCGGACAAGGCGCGCACGCCCAGCGCCGATCGCCACGCGAATCGCGATCTCCCGAGCGCGCGCCGTGCTCCGGACCAGCAGCAAGCTTGCGACATTGGCACACGCAATGATGAGCACAAGGCCGACGGCGCCCATCAGGACAAGCAGCGTCGCGCGGAGGTCTCCTCCGGTCATTTCGTCTCCGAGGTAAGCCACGTAGGAGCGATGATCATCTTCGGGACCGGGGTCGCTCAACGCGAGGCGCTGCATGATGGCATCAAGATTAGCCCGCGCCTGCGTCGCGGTTGTTCCCCTCTTGAGGAGGCCTAGCCCACCGATTGAGCGGTGGTCGCTGCGTTTCGCAGACGGGCTTTCCGTGCGACCAAGCGGCAGATACACTTCCCCGGACCGGAAGAGATACGTCCGCCTCGGACTTAGCACGCCGATGATTTGATATGAGATGCCGTCCAATTCGAGCGATTCGCCGACGACATTGGAATCGCCGCCGAGCCGGGTCTTCCAAAAATCCGCAGTTACGACTACGGTTGGCGCGGCGCCGGGTTTATCGTCGGCATCAGTAAAAAGGCGCCCCAAGGCGGGGCTCATGCTAGTCAGTCCAAAAAAATTACTGGTCACCAGCCGCGCGTGCGTCAGTACGGCATCGCCTCTGCCTGTGAGCGTAAAATCAGCGCCTGTCGCGGCCGCCATGTCCTCAAACGCGGTGCTCTCCGCGTGCCAGTGCTGAAAATTAATCCAGGTGACCGCGATCCCGGATGCTTGTGCCGTGGACTCACCGAGCCTAACCAGACGCTCGCCGTGAGGGTACGGCAGCGGTCGCAAGAGCACCGAATACACCACGCTAAAGATCGCAGTGTCTGCGCCTATGCCGAGGGCAAGCGTCAAAATAACGACCAGCGAAAAGCTTGGCGACTTGCGAATGCCGCGCAGTCCATAGCGGATGTCCTGAAGAATGGTTTGGTCATCAAGTCGAGATGCGCTTGCATCTCATCGGAAAGATCGCCGTCCAGCCCACGGCGAAGATGCAAGGCGCTGCAAATCTTCGACCACCATTCGCGCATAGGGTTCACCTTTGTGGAGCCAGCACACGCGCCATGGCTTCGACGAAACGCATCCACTTCGATTTGGCCGCGACCAACTGGGTACGACCGAGAGACGTCAGCCGGTAATATTTCGCGCGCCTGCCGTTAGGGGATTTCTTCCACTGCGAACTAATCCAGCGCCGTTGCAGCAGACGCTGCAGGGCCGGGTACAGCGAGCCGTTGTCCACAAGGAATTCGTATTCCGATTGTTGCTCGAGGAATTGCGATATGCCGTAGGCGTGGTTCGGAGCACCTTGCAAGCTGCGAAGGATCAGGACTTCGAGCGTGCCCTGCAAGAATTCGAGTGCTTTCCGTGGATCGTCTACCGTAGACACTCTACCTGTTTACGCCTGAGCGGGATTCCTGTCAAGCGGGTTCGGTTGCCCAGTAGGGGGACGGCCTGTTTACACCTGAGCCTCGAAGGGGCCGTGCCCGTCCGCATGGCTTAGAAGCGGTGGATTGGGCCAATCAAGTTCCAGTGAATGGAATACCAGGTCAGGAACATGCAAGCCACGGCTACCAGTGAGAATTTTACGCGGGAGACGGTGCGCACGTCTGCACGCGCCCAGATGCGAAGTCCCGCGACGAGCGCCGAGATGCTGAAAAGGGCCGCCAGCGCCGAGAACCACGTTATCAGCGAAAAATAGCGTTGGATAACGGGGAACACGGGTAAAGTTTCGTTCTGCAGAGTCATAGCAAGAGCGGCGAGCCAGATAGCCACGACGATCCACAAAAAAGCAGCCAGGCGCGGTCCGATGCTGATCCACAGAGTGCCTGGTTGAGCTTTGAGCGGCGGACGATTGCGGAGGAATAGTCTTCGGCCCAGACGGATTAAGCTGGCAATGACGACCGGAAGCAGGATCAGCAGGCTCAGAGCCGCCGAAATTCCGACAAAAGATTTGTTCTCGTACCACGGGACGCGCTGGAGTTGCACGCCGGGAAAGTTGATGGCCAGCCGGACGATTTTTCCTGACGAATCGCGAATGGCGAACAGTCGAGCTTGATCGTCCTCGACTTGCCAGAGATCTTTGCCAATGGGTTTCCATTTGCGCGTGTGGCCGCGCATGTCTTTCGCGGTGTCGATCGTCAGCACGCCTTCTTTGTCGACGCTGAAGACGGATTGACCACCGGGATTGCCAATGGCCAGCTTGGTGCTATCGGCGCGCCGCGTGGATTGAAAGTTGCCGACGATGTCTTTGAGTTGAGCGGCGGAGACAGTTTGAAACGCGGGTGGCGTGTAAGCGGGAAAGTAGCGGTCCGCAAAGCCGTCGAGGAGTTCGGCGCGATTGCGGCCCGCGGAGCCGGCGGAATTGTACGAAACGAAGACAGCGAGTTTTTGTGTGGGCTCGAGCAAGAACATGCTGTGGAACGCTAGGAGGTCTCCGTCGTGGCCAATGAAGTGGAGATTATTTCGCCAGGTTTGGTAGAAGCCCATGCACTGAGGGGGAAGGGAATCGGAGGCGCCGAATTGGCGGGTCCACATGGCGTCGCGGGTTTCGGTTTTTAGGATGTGGTGGCCGTCGAGCTCGCCGCCGTTGAGAAGGGCTAGCGCGAATTTCTCCATGTCACCCGCGGCGGAGGAGATGCCGCCAGCAGGAGCGGGATTGAATATTTCGAAACCGATGGCGGGTTTTTCCGTCGTGGCGCGGTAGCCGTCCGAGACGAACGGAGCGAGTTCGGCGGTCATGGGTTCGTTGAAACTGGAGTGCTTCATTCCAAGCGGCAGGAAGATGTGCTCCGAGACGTATTGTTCGAACGGCTCGAGGCTGACCCGCTGGACGATATAGCCGGCGAGACCGACGCCGTAATTCGAATAGGCCGGGATTTCGCCGGGAGGATACATGCGACGCGGCTGATTCGCGATCAGGAACTCGCGGAGAGAGGTGGTTTTTTTCAGGTCCACGTAAATAATGTCATGAACCACTTCCTCGAATCCCCCGGTGTGAGTCATCAAGTTGCGCAGAGTGATGGGCTTGTTGAAAGCTGGCGCGATTTGAAAATCGAGATATTTGTTGACGTCGGCGTCTATGTCCAGCTTCCCCTGCTCTGCGAGCTGCATGACACAAACCCAGGTGAAGAGTTTGGAGATCGAGGCCAGGCGGAACATGCTTGTGTCTGGATCGACGGGCGTCTTTTTTTTGATGTCCGAGTAGCCGTAGCCTTTTTTCAGAAGTTCCTTACCATCTTTCATCACAAGCACGGTGGCGCCGGCCACATCGCTGCGCTCCATTTGGAGCGGAACGAGGCCATCGAAGAAAGACTCGAGATCGGCTTTTTCAAGAGGATGCGCAGTCGGCGGTGGAGTTGCGGGAGCTGGCTTTGTTTCGGTGATTGACGAAGGCGCAGTGGCTTTCGCAGGAGCTGGTGTTTGCGGAGAAAGTGCGGGCGCGGGAAGCAGAATGCACAGGGCCAAAAAAGGGAAAAGCTTGCGAAGCCGGGTCATGTCGCCTCCGAACAATAAGAAACAAAGGACAGAGTGTCTTGGAAACGGGGAGCGCACGCAACAAAAATCTGTGATTTCAGCGGAGCAAAGAAGCTACCGAGCCGAGAGCGACTGCCTGCAACGGAATTATTCGTACCGCAAAGCGATGAGGGGATCGACGCGCGCGGCACGGCGCGCGGGAATGTAGCACGCCAACAGTCCTGCCCCGACGAGCAGCAACGTCACACCGCCGAAAGTCAACGGATCGGTGGCAGTGATGCCAAAGAGCAGCGACTCCACTGTACGCGTCAGTGCCAGCGAACCGGCAATCCCTATCGCGACGCCAATGAAAATAGTGCGCAATCCCTGGCCGAGGATCATCCTCAGAACGTCGCCGGAGCCCGCCCCCAGGGCGACACGCACGCCAATCTCGCGCGTGCGGCGGCTAACAGAATAGGCCATCACGCCAAACACGCCTGCTGTAGCGAGAAGCAGCGCGACCATTCCAAAGAATCCGATGAGAATGACATTGAATCTCCGCGAACCCAACGAAGCGGAATAGACTTGCGAAAACGTCCGGAACCTCGTCGGAATCTCCGGGTTCAGGTCTTGCAGGATTCCGCGCGCAGGCGAAGTGACGGAACCCGTGTCGGCATCGCTCAGCATGGTCACGGTGATCGCCGAGCGTGGGCGCTGAAACAAATTCACGTAAACGGTCGCACGCGGAGGCGCGTCGAGACCGTATTCGTGAATGTCGCCAACGATCCCGACAATCGTCAGCAACCGTAAGTCGCCATCCATGTTTCCAAACTCAATCGTGTGGCCGATGGCGTCCTGATTGGGCCACCGGTCGCTCGCAAGCGATTCGCTGATCACCGCGACGTGCGGAGAATTCGCGCCGTCGTGCTCGTCGAAGATTCGCCCTCGCATCAGCGGAATTCCGAGAACTTGGAAGTAGCCGTCCGTGGCGACGCAGAAATCCGCGTCGCCGATGCGTTCTTTTTGCTGGAGCAGCGGACCAAAGCCTTCAAAGGTCTTAGGAACCTCATTCTGCGTCATCAGTAGAAACCTCCCGTTGGGAAGGCCGCCACCCTCCAGAGGCAGGGCGCTAGCCGCGCCAACCTTGCGCACGCCCGGGATTTGCTTGAGCCGGTCAATCAGGTTTGAAAAGAAAATCGCCTGACCTGCCTTTGCTTTGGGATCTTCCACCCAGGGAAGCGAGACATCCATGGTGACAATTTTGTCCACGCGGAAGCCAGGATTCACTTCGAGCACTTTTACTAGGCTTCGCCCGAGCAATCCCGCTCCAATCACAAGAACCAATGTGATCGCGATCTGCGCCGCCACGATTACTTGGCCAACGCGCTGGCTGCCTTGCGTACCCGCCTGTCCACGCCCGCCTTCCGCAAGACCCTCGCGCGGGTCACCGGAAGTCGCGCGTACGGCGGTGAACGCTCCGAGGCCGGCGGCGACCGCTGTGGAAAGCAGGAACGCGAACCCAAGTACTGGAATATTGATCGAGACGCTGTCCAGCCGCGGCAGATCTTCTGGCGCCAGCGCAACCAGTCCCGCAACGCCCCCGAGCGCTCCTAATACGCCAAGGCCACCGCCAGCCAGTGAAAGCAGAAATGCTTCGGTAAGGAATTGGCGGATGAGCCGCACGCGCGCCGCACCGAGCGCGCTGCGAATGGCGAGCTCGCGCTCCCTCACCGACGCTTGCGCCAGCAGTAAATTCGCCACGTTCGCGCACGCCACCAGCAGCAGAAATCCCACGGCACTGAGCAGGACCAGCAGCGCCGGGCGAGCCTTGCCGGTAATCGAGTCATGTAGCGGGACGACAATTCCATCTTTGAGGAGATAGTCACCTTGCTCGCTCGATGTTTCGTGAATGCGCCGGGCTATCGCGCTGATATCACTATTCGCTTGCTCCACGGTCACACCATCGCGGAGGCGCCCGACCGCCTGGTAGTTATGCGACGTCCTGCTTTGGTTTTCGCCGTCCAAATCCGCCGGCAACCAAAGATCCGCGTCTGTTGGGAAACGAAATTCGGCCGGGAGCACGCCGATAACGGAGTAGACAGCGCCATCTATCTTCAGATGCGCTTGCGAGAGGTCCTGCGACGATCCGAGATGTTGCCTCCAGTACCCATAGCTAACGAGAACGGTCGGCGCGGCCCCTTTTTTCGCGTCACTGGCGCTGAAGTCCCGCCCGAAGATCGGCTGGACTCCGAAGACCTTGAGAAAGTCGGGAGAGACTCCCGCGACCGTCGTGCGCTTCGGCTGCGAGGTACCAGAAACGGACACGACGTTGTCATTGTACTTTGCAATGGCCTGAAAGCTGCGGTTTTGATCGCGAAAATCATCGAAATTCGGGTCCGCCAGGCGGTTCGGCCTGCCCTTCGACGTGACCTCGAAGACGGCCATGATACGGCTCGCATCGGTGTACGGCAGGGGTCGCAGCAACACGCCGTACACAACACTGAAAATTGCCGTGGTCGCGCCGATGGCCAGTGCGAGCGTAAAGACCATGATCGCGGTGACGCCGGGGTTCTTGCGGAGTTGTCGAAGACCGTAAATGAAGTCCTGCCAGAGTGAGTCCATCGGAGTACCCCCCACAGGTGCGGCGTTAACGGCTTGTGCCCAGAGAATATGCCATGAAGGCAAGCCGTTCAACTATAAGGACGAAGGAGAAGCAGGCTAAGTTTGTTCCCTGCTTAGGTTATTTTGCGCCCTTTCGTGTCGACGGGCATTTCCGTATCGAAGCCCGCCGTTTGAGCCGACTGACGCGATCCCGGGCATCCGCTGATAGCGGGGATTGATGTAACCGAGGTAGAGCAGATATGATGCATTCGCTTGGAGGCTTTGCTGACGAATTGGCTGAGGCGCCGGACGCCGTGGCCAAGGGTAGGAGAGAAATGAAGCATATATTCTTTGCTTTGCTGATTTTGGCGGTAGCCGAGACGGTATCTGCGCAGGACTGGGCGAAAGAGAAGCTGGCGAAGTCGCCGCGGCACAGCGAGTGGGTGAGCGTGAAGCACGATGGGCGCGCGGTCGAGACGTTTGTCGTTTACCCGGAATCGAAGGACAAGCGGCCGGTGGTCCTGATCATCCACGAAATTTTTGGGATGACGGATTGGGTGCAGGATTTGGCGGACCAAGTCGCCGCAGCTGGTTACATCGCCGTCGCACCCGATCTGCTCTCCGGCGTGGGTCCAAATGGCGGGCGAAGTTCGTCGTTCCCCGAGGGGAAGGCGAACGAGGCGGTGAGCAAACTCAATCCTGACCAAGTGACCGCGGATTTGAACGCGGCTGCGGAATATGCAAACAAAATTCCCGCGTCGAACGGCAAGTTGTTCGTCGCCGGCTTCTGCTGGGGCGGCGGGCAGACTTTCCGTTTTGCGACAAACCGCGGCGATTTGACGGCCGCGTTTGTGTTTTACGGGCCACCGCCGGATAAGGATGCAATGGCGCGTATCAAAGCTCCCGTCTACGGATTCTTTGCAGGGAA
>WNFP01018869.1_pt1 | contig 11089 bp, 7 predicted proteins | sample 5400201 | NCBI WGS metagenome assembly WNFP01 (sample SAMN13153355, study PRJNA577476) | soil metagenome | isolation source: 115 cm saprolite under Madrone tree | place: USA:California | collected 2016-06-14
CAGCTATTTCAGCAAGGCGCGCTTCCGCGGCGCGATCTCGATTCCGCCCAAGTCGCACTGGCGCAAGCGCGCAGCCAGTATCAACAAGCGCAGAAACAGCTCGACGACCTAAAAAATCTGGGCGAGAAGCAAGCTCTGAAATCTGCGGGCGGCCAGCTCTCCGCCGCCACAGGGAAATATCAGGGCGCCGAGGCGCAACTGAGCTATTCCAAAATTCGCAGTCCCATCAATGGAGTGGTTACGGACCGCCCGCTTTATCCCGGTGAGCTCGCCACTGCCAATCAACCGCTCCTCACCGTTATGGACATTTCGAAGTTGATCGCCAAGACCCACATCGCGCAGTCCGAAGCGTCCATTCTTAGAGTCGGCAACCCCGCGGAGCTGAGAGTCGCTGGCATTGACGAGCCGGTGAAGGGCCGCGTAACTCTCGTCAGCCCGGCGCTCGATCCCGGCAGCACCACCATCGAAGTGTGGGTCGAAGCGTCGAAGCCTGATCCTGCATTGCGCCCCGGAATGACCATCAATCTCTCCATCACCGCGAAAACTGTGAAAGACGCTATCGTTGTGCCCGCCTCTGCCGTCTTTAAGAGTCCCGAAGGGGCGGACATCGTTCTACTCGCCGGTTCGGACGGCCACGCGCATGTTAAACCCGTGCAGATCGGCGTGCGCGCACTGGACCACACCCAGATTGTCAGTGGAATCAAAGCTGGCGATGCGGTGATCACGTCCGGCGGTTACGCGCTGCCGGAAAACACGGCGATCAAGATCGAAGCGCCCGCGCCTGCGGAAAATACTGCCGCCAAGAGCGACAAAGCAGATAAAGCCGGTGATTCGGCGAAGCCCGCGGAAAAGGACAAGGAGTAGACGCGGATGGAGCCTACTTCCGATTCCCTTCGCACCGCGAATTCCCCTGCCAAACCAGACGTACCCTGGTTTCAACGCCTGGCGAGCCCTATTTTGTTTTTGATCGTCAGCCTGACCCTGGTGGGCGGATATCTGGCATTTGCGATTCCCGTCTCCGTTTTTCCAAACACCGATTTTCCACGCATCGTCATCGGCGTGGACAACGGCGTCATGCCCATCGACCAAATGCTCGTGGTGATCACCCGCCCGATCGAAGAAGCCGTCAACAGTGTGCCTGGTTTGTTGAGGGTTCAGTCCATCACCAGCCGCGGCTCCGCCGAAGTCGATCTTTTCTTCGATTGGAATGCGGACATGATTCTGACTTTGCAACGAGTCGATGCGGTTGTGGCGCGCTTGCAAGCTGAACTTCCACAGACCGCGAAGGTGGAAACGCATCGCCTCACGTTTGCCGTGTTCCCCATCATTGGCTACAGCCTGACTTCGGACACCGTTCCGCCGAACAAGCTATGGGAAATCGCGACGTACGACATGAAACCACGCATCAACCGGCTGGACGGCGTCGCGTCGGTAATCATTCAAGGTGGCCTAGTTCCCGAATTTCAAGTGATGCCCGATCCCGCGCGCCTGCTTGCCGCCAGCGTCACGGTCACAGAAATACTGGATGCGATCCGCCGCACGAATCTGATTGATTCTCCCGGACTTCTCGAACATGAGCACCACCTCGTCCTTGGTCTCATCAGCGGGCAGGTGCGCAGTCCCGAGCAGATTGGCCAGATTGTCGTCAAGAATTCGCCTCTAGGTGTGCCGATTCGGCTTGGCGACGTTGCGACCATCGCGCCCTCCACGGCGCCGGTCTACACGATCGTAACGGCTAACGGGAAACCCGCGGTGCTGCTCAATGTGAATCGGCAGCCGGAGAGCAACACGCTCGACGTGGCGAACGAAGTTCACACGCAAATCGAGCAGCTTCGCGCTTCGCTTCCTCCAGGAGTTCATCTCGAGCCTTTTTACGATCAATCGACCATTGTCCACGATTCCATCTCCAGCGTACGTGACGCCGTGCTGCTTGGATTGGTGCTCTCTTCGATCATTCTCGTTCTTTTCTTGCGCGATTGGGGCAGTTCGCTTGTCGCTGGGTTGGTCATCCCAGCCACTTTGCTCATCACCTTCATCGTGCTAAAGATTACCGGCCAGAGCTTTAATCTCATGACCCTTGGCGGTCTCGCCGCCGCCGTCGGCCTGGTTATTGACGATGCTATCGTGGTGCTTGAAAACATCGTGTTGCACCGCGACGCGGGCCAGAACCGCTCACAAGCCATCCAGAGCGCGCTGCGCGAATTGACGGTCCCCCTTATCGGTTCGACAATCACGCCGATTGTCGTTTTTCTGCCCCTCATCTCCACGACCGGTGTTACCGGCAGCTTCTTCCGCGCCCTTGCCGTTACCATGACTGTTTCTCTCTTCACCTCGTTGCTTCTTGCGCTTACCTGGACTCCGACGCTAAGTCTGTATTTGGTGCGCCGAAAAGACACTGCTGGAGCCTCGGCACCAACCTCCGCAGGCGGTCCCGACGTTGCGGCCCTTCTCGCCGCCGAAGAAGCGCACCTTTCCGGTTTTTTCGGGCGCATCGTGAACTTCTATGCGCGAACGATGAAAGCGGTGCTGAAACGTCCCTGGGTTCTGGCCGCGAGTTCTGCTGCGATCGTTGTTCTTTCGATTGTCTGCTACCTATCATTGGGCAGCGGCTTGCTCCCCGAAATGGATGAAGGAGGATTCATCCTGGACTATGACACTCCGCCGGGAAGCTCGCTGGCGGAAACCGATCGCATCCTTCAACACATCGAAAAGATTTTGCATTCCGTGCCGGAAGTCGAAAACACTTCGCGCCGCACCGGCTTGCAGCTCGGCCTTGCTGCCGTTACCGAAGCCAACAGGGGTGATTTTACGGTCAGGCTTAAACGCGACCGCAGCCGCGCTATCGACGAAATCATCTCTGACGTCAGGGCGCAAGTCGAACAGACGGAACCCGCCACAAAAATAGAATTTATCCAGGTGTTGCAGGACATGATCGGCGACCTCACCAGCGCCCCCGAACCCATCGTCATCAAACTCTTTTCGCAGGATGCCAAGCTTCTCGGAGATACGGCTCCGCAGGTCGCGGATGCCATCGGCAAAGTTCAAATTGGGAAAGCTCACCCGGTCGTGGACATCCTAAACGGCATCGAAAACACCACCAGCGGCCCGGCCGTGACGTACCAGGTAAATCCCGCCGTCGCTGCTCGCGCCGGCTTCACGCCGGAGGAAATCGCTTTGGACGCCGCCGCCATATTGGGAGGCGAGCCTGCGGCAACGCCCGTAATTCTCAATGATCGCGCGTATACGATCCGCGTCCGCTTTCCCGAGCAGAGCCGTTCTTCGCTCGACCGCATGAGCAATACGCTCGTGACCAGCTCCACCGGCCGTACGGCCACGCTCGGCTCGTTGGCCACGCTCATTACCGAACCCGGACAGACGGAAATTCGGCGCGAAAATCTTCAGCGTGTTGTTCAGGTGACCGCTCGCCTGGAGGGCGCGGATCTTGGCAGTGGCATCGCCGCCGTTCAGAAGGCTGTCAACGATCTCCATCTGCCCTCTTCCATCCGCGTCGAGTATGGCGGCTTGTACCAGGAGCAGCAGAAATCGTTCCACGACCTGGTGATGGTGTTGTTTCTTGCGCTCCTGCTTTTGTTCGTCGTGTTGATGTTCGAATTCCGCACATTCTCGGCGCCCTCCGCCATCCTGGCTTCGGCCTTGCTCTCCACTTTTGGAGGGCTGCTCGCGCTTCTTGTCACCCGCACGACTTTCAACGTCGCCTCATTCATGGGCATGATCATGGTTATCGGCATCGTTGCAAAAAACGGTATTCTTCTCCTTGATGCCGAGCATAACTTCCGTTTGCTGGGTTTTTCCGCCGAAGATGCCATGATTCAGGCTGGGCGCCGCCGGTTGCGTCCCATTGCCATGACCGCGCTTGCGACCATCGCCGGAATGTTGCCATTAGCCTTCGCCATCGGCGCCGGCTCGCAGATGCTCCAGCCGCTGGCCATTACAGTAGTCGGCGGCATCCTGAGCTCCATGGTGCTTTCGCTCATCTTCACGCCCGCCATCCATTTCTATCTGCAGCCGAAAAAATCCGCCGAGGCTTGATTTCAAGCCGCAGAAGCGGATGATGGACGCATTCTCGGAAGGCCGTTAGTTCAAATGAAGATCCTGGTAGTCGAAGACGAAAAGGGCATGGCGCAGGTGCTCCGGCGAGGGCTCGAACTCCAACAGGACATTCCCATTTTGATGCTTACCGCTCGCGACTCCGTCCCCGATATCGTCAAGGGACTCGATTCGGGAGCCGACGATTATGTGACGAAGCCGTTCTCTTTTGCCGTATTGCTCGCCCGTATCCGTGCGCTGGAGCGCCGGGTTGCCGAGCCGCGAACTCATACGCTGCGCGTCTGCGACCTTGCATTGGAAATCACCCGGCGTCGCGTCTTCCGCGGAACTCGGGAAATCCAGCTCACCCCGACGGAATTTCGTCTGCTCGAATTCCTTATGCGCAACGAAGGACGCGTCGCCTCCCGCCATGCCATTCTCGACGCCGTATGGGGGCCGTCGGAAAACATCGAAGAGAACACTCTCGACGCCTTTGTGCGCCTCCTTCGCCGGAAGATCGATGAGAACGAGCCCGTAAAATTGATTCACACCATGCGTGGTTTCGGATATTCTCTCGGCCCCGAAGCCCGGCCATGACGCTGCCCCTTCGCGCCCGCATCACCGCCTGGTATTTCACCGTTTTGGTTGTCGCTTTTGCGTCATTCGCCTGGATCAGCGATCTGGGCTTTCGGCACAGCATCGAAACGACTGTGAATGATGCCTCCCGGGCAAACCTCGAGAGCGTTCAACGCGTACTTGTGCGCACCACGCCAAAAGGAATGCAGGAGGTAAAGGAAGAATTGAACGAACTCGATGGTGTGTGGGCCGACGCTGCATTGCTCGAAGTGGCGGACGCCGATGGGAGAATGATATTCCAATCGGAGCGTTTCAAGAAACCATACAGAACGCTTTCCCCGGTTTCAAAAAGTGAAATCACCTTTCTCACTACCAATCTTGACCATCTGCAGTACCGCATCGCCATGCGAGCCGTTGCAGTCGACGGCCACACTTTTCATGTCCGGGTCGCCGTTCCAACGGAACCCTTCGATCAGGCGCTCGATCGCTTTCGTCTCATCCTCAGAGAGACTTTGCCCGTTCTCGTGGTTCTCGCGTCCCTGGCGGGTTATTGGCTCAGCGGGCGAGCCCTTGCACCTGTCAACGCCATCATCGAGACGGCGCGCGGCGTGGGCGTTCAGAACCTCTCCAGCCGGCTCGCAGTACCACCGGCGAATGATGAATTGCGGCGTCTTTCCGAAACATTGAACGCCATGCTCGCTCGCATAGAGGCTTCTGTAAAACGGATCACCCAATTCACGGCCGACGCATCTCACGACCTGCGCACGCCCGTTGCCCTGATTCGCACCAGCGCCGAGCTGGCGCTGCGCCGTCCTCGCACGGACGACGAATATCGCGAAACGCTGTCGCGCATCCTGGCCACATCGGAAGAGACCACTCATCTTATCGAAAACTTGCTGACATTGGCCCGCGCGGATGCCGGGGCGGCGGATCTTCACTTCGGCGACATCGATCTCGTTCCGCATCTGGAGAAGATTGCGGAGGAGGCCGGCATTCTTGCGGCGGGCAAGGGGATTCAAGTCACAAGCGCGCTTGCAACTCAGCGGAATCGGCATCAATGACAAAGACTTGCCGCACATATTCGAGCGGTTCTACCGTGCCGATCAGGCTCTCTCCCGATAAACCGGCGGCTCCGGCTTGGGTCTCGCGATCGCCCGTTGGATCGTGAACCTGCATGGCGGCTCGATCGAAGCGCAGAGCACACTCGGCAATGGCTCTGTCTTTCGAATTACACTCCCTATCGCTACGAATCGCTAACCTAGTCCCCTCTTCCCAAAATTAGGCCGGTTGCAATTCGATGGCTCGTTCTGAATCTGAAAATCCTTTCATTCTCATTTCAATGTTTCGTGAATAGCCATTCATCTCCCATTAGCATTACACCCCCCAAATAGAGGCCAAGGACGGGGCGTGTTTGCACAGATTGCCGATACTGCCCCAGTGTCCTAACTGCTGGCCTTTCAAAAGCTTAGTGGTTTTTCAAGTGGAGGGTGTGCAGATGTTGAATGTGAAGGGGATCTTCTTGGTGCTCATTGCCTTGGTTGCCCTTGGCCTGCCTTCTCTCGCGCAGGAACGCAAGGGTGGCATCAGCGGCCACGTCTCGGACAATTCCGGCGGCGTTTTGCAAGGCGCCCGGATCGAGCTCCAACCGCTGGGAACCAGCATCGCTTCCAACGCCCAGGGCCAGTTCTTCATCAACGACTTGGACCCGGGCAGTTTAACCGTCAGCATTACCTACGTCGGATTCAAGGAATTCACAAAGCAGGTAACCGTTGTGGCCGGACAGACTGCCACCGTCGATGTCAAACTCGAAGTCGGGTCGCAAAATCTCGAAGTCCTTGTGACTGCCGAGCGCGCCTCCGGCGAAGCCGGACAGGTCAACCGCGAGATAACCTCCGATAACATCGTTCAGGTGCTCAGCGCGGACGTCATTCGCAGCCTTCCCAACGCCAACATGGCCGACGCCCTCGGCCGCCTCCCCAGCGTCACTCTCGAGCGCGACGAAGGCGAAGGCAAGTACGTGCAAGTCCGCGGCACCGAGCCACGCCTCACCAACGTCACCATCGATGGCATCAACGTTCCTTCTCCGGAGAACTTCGCTCGCCAGATCAAGCTGGATGCCGTTCCTGCCGACATTGTCGAATCCGTTGAAATCAACAAGACCCTCCAGGCCAATATGGACGCGGACGGCATCGGCGGTTCCGTCAACATGGTCACCAAAACGGCCGGTGAGCGTCCCACAGTCAACCTCAGCGGGATGGGCGGCTACACGCCTATTATTGGCGGACGCGGGCAGGTGGAAACCACCGGTACGGTGGGCCAGCGCTTTGGTTCAAACAAGCGCCTGGGCATGCTCATCGGCGGGTCCTACGATTGGAACGGCCGCGGCATTAACGATATGGAGCCTTCTCCGGATGCCATCAACAATAACGGGGCCCCAGGAGCTCCCTTCTACGATGGCGCGGACCTTCGCAACTACCGTTACTACCGGACCCGCTGGGGGCTCGCGGGCAGCGCGGACTACAAAATCGCCGAAGGCTCGAGTCTCTACATCCACGGTTTCTACTCGGACTTTAAGAACTATGGCGATCGCTGGGTCTACAACGTCGAGGACAATACCCCAGGCGTTAATCTATTCAATGGAAGCGGCGGCAATCCGAGCTTCAACGCTTCGATTCGGCGTCCGGACTATGCCATCTCCAACCTTGTTGCAGGCGGCAAGCACGTTCTTGCCACCACCTGGTTTTCCTGGGATGTTTCGGCGGCTCGTTCGCGGCAACTTGAGCGCGGCGACCCGCAAGCGAATTTTAAGACCACGGCTGCGTTCAATGCGGCGGGCGGCAGCACTTGCCAATACGATCCTGCCCGCACCACGGACCCGTTTCGCCCGCAATGGTCAGCGAGCTGCTTCGCGGAAATTAGCAACCCCGCAAATTTCGAATTGGGGAACGTCGATCTGCTCGGTCACGGACTATCGGCACAGCTCAATCTGCAAATCACTGGAGCCGGCGCTAAACGCTACCACTTGGGTTCGCGCCTCGCCACCATCGAGGTCGGCGGGAGGTTCCGCAACGCGCACAAATTTGACGATTCGTTCAGAACGAACATGGCGCCCATCGTTTCCCTCCCGTTGAGCATGTTCACCAACAGCGTGACGAACTCCGATTATTACGGCGGCGGCTACCAACAGGGGCCGTTCGTGGACTACCTCAAGGTGCTGGATTATTTCAACGCCAATCCGTCGCAGTTCAAGCTGCGCCGTGGCCAGGTCGGGCCGGGTTTCAATTCGACCAACTACGACCTGATTGAGAAAATTTCGGCCGCCTATGTAATGAATACCCTGGATCTCACCAATCGCATTCGGCTGGTGGCGGGTGTTCGATTTGAGCAAACCAGTCTCGATACCGCCGTTCCCACCTTTGATGCCAACAACACGTTCCAGGGCCTGGCCCTCAGCAGCGGTTCGTATCTAAAGGTGCTCCCCAGTGCCTCCCTGCGTTTCAAACTCGACAACGACACGGACTTGCGCGTGGTTTATAGCCGGGGGCTGGGGCGTCCCAACCCAACGGACATCGCCCAGTCCGTCTCCTTTGTGAACCCTTCCGGTAGCACTCCCGGCACCATATCACTGAGCAACCCAAACCTTAAGGCGGAGACCGCCGACAACATCGATTTGCTCTTTGAGCGTACGCTCAAGCCTTTCGGGATGATATCGGCCGGAGTCTTCTACAAGAACCTCACGGACCCCATCGTCTCCCAAAGCTTCAGGGAAAACTTCCCCAACGCCCCAGCGCCTTCCGCCCAGCCAGGCCCCTATATCGTGTCGCAATCCATCAACGCGGGCAGCGCGACGGTTGCCGGGTTCGAAGCTGCTTATTTGCAGCACCTTTCCTTCCTGCCCGGCTTGCTGGGCGGCTTTGGAATTTCCGCCAACTACGGATATACCTACTCCCGCGCCAACAGCCTGCCTGGACGCTCCGACCACCCGAGACTCTTGCGGTCCGCGCCCGATACGTGGAACGTCAGCCCCACCTATGACCGCCGGCGCCTCTCCATGCGCCTCGGGCTCTCCTACAATCAGGCCAACATTTTCTCCTATCAATTCCAGGATGGCACAGGTGGTTCGACTGCAACTGTCGGCGGTCTCAACGGCCCCGACAGCGACAATTACTTGTACTCGCATCTCGAAATTGACGCTCAAGGCAGCCTTCGGTTGACACACGGCCTTAGTCTCGTGGTCTACGGCCTTAACCTCAACAACGAAGTATTTGGTTTCTACAATGGCAGTCCGCAATACTTCAATCAGCGCGAATACTATAGACCGACGGTCGCCGCCGGCTTCCGCTGGTCGCCTACCCGCGAGAAATAAGGAACCGGCAGAGCCGTGGCGAAAACCAAATGCGTTTTCGCCACGGCCACTGCGGCCTACATGAAACCGTTACCGCTTCACCTCCTCCCGATAGAGGTTCCGGGTAGATCTCAGCGCGGGTCCTTTTCGCCTCTCGGCCGATCTCTTTTACTGAATGAGGAATCATTCGGCCATGATTTAAGCTTTATTTAGATTGCTAGTTGCAGTGTTTAAGACATCAGCCTTCGATGGATTGCGAGGTTCTCTTGAAGTCAACTCTGACCGTGTCGATTCTTCTAATCGGATGCTTCTTCTCCGGCTTTCCCTTGAAGCGTGCGAAATCCTCAAGCGTATCGCCGGCTAACGATCATTCCGCAATCCTCGTCGGTGCAGGAGACATTGCCGACTGCAAGGACCTCTCCGGAGCCGAAGCCACCGCCAAGCTCCTCGACCAACTCCCCGGCACAGTCATGGCCGTCGGCGACCTCGCCTATCCCGACGGCAGCAAGGAAAATTTCACCTGTTATGACAAGACTTGGGGCCGCGCAAAAACCCGCACCCGCCCCGCGGTGGGCAATCACGAGTTCCATTCCACTGGCGGGACGCCCTACTTCGACTATTTCGGAGCGGCTGCCGGTGACCCGAAGACGGGCTACTACAGCTACGAACTCGGAACGTGGCACATCATTGTGCTGAACAGCGAATGCCAGGACGTCGGCGGCTGCGAAGCCGGTTCGCCCCAGGAAAAATGGCTTCGTGCCGATCTCGCCGCGCATCCTGCCGCCTGCACCCTCGCCTATTGGCACAAGCCGCTCTTCAGCTCCGGCAGCGCGCACGGCAACGACCTCACCGTTAAGCCGCTCTTCCAGGCGCTTTACGACGCCAACGCCGATGTCGTGATCACCGGCCACGATCATGATTACGAGCGCTTCGCCCCGCAAACGCCCGATGGCGCAGCCGATCCCGCGCGCGGCATTCGCGAATTTGTCGTTGGCACCGGCGGCAAGAATCACCGCCCCTTCGGTTCGCCAAAACCCAACAGCGAATTGCGCGATGCGACAGCCTTTGGCGTCTTGAAGCTCACGCTCATGCCCAGCGCCTATGACTGGCAATTCATTCCCCAAGAGGGGAAGAGCTTCACCGATTCCGGCAGCGGTGCCTGTCACTAAATCCAGAGGCTTTCCACGGACGCAAACCAACCCTTGCTCCACGCTTCCATGGTTCTCGTGCCCGTTTTCGTTCCTGGGCCCACTCGTCGTGACTGGGTTATGGGCTTGGTGCGTTCCTGAGTTGCGTCACGCCGGGGAGCGCGCTAAACCAGCCGCCTAGTCCGGCAAATTCGATTTATTTCTTTTTCACTGGCACGGGGCTGCTCGGTGGCATCGCCATCGACATAGGAGTCATGGCGCCCGCCGCAAGCTCGCTCTTCACGGACGCCGAAATTTTGTCCGCGTTTTTTACCAGCACGGCCACCTGCCAAATCTGCGTTTCCGTCAATTGCCCCTTGTAGCCCGGCATGCCCGTCAATCGAATCCCGTTTTCCACTTTCCAGTACGACTCCCACGCATCGTCGTCCGTCACGCCAACGCCATGAAAGAGTTGCGGCGGCGCGGGATACATTCCCAGCGCGATCGCGCCTTTGGGCTCACCGGGAAGCCCATGGCACGTGGCGCACTGTTCCTTATAAACCTTTGCGCCCGCAACCATGTTGGCTTCATCCGCCGGCACCTGGGGCTCCGGGTGCGGCAGCTTATCTAGATAGGCGTTCAGTCCCAGGCGTGCAAACGTCTTTTCAAACGGGATCGGTGGTGCCGAAGTGGCTACCGGGGCGCGCCCCGAAGAGATGAAGAAGTAGGCGCCTCCCGCTATCAGTAGTATTGCCAGCAAAATCCCTAGGATCAGGCCCTTGACCATGCGTTTTTCTCTCCTCGCCATCCAGATATTTGGTCCCATGTTCCGGAACCATCGTCGTGCGGCGACAGTCTACTTTCTCTCGGCCATTTCTGCACGCCCCAAAATGCCAAAATCTCACGAGTTCCTATGCTGGCATGACCACCGACACCCCGTCCGATGCCTGCGCTGCCCTCAGAGCTCTTCGTAACCATTCGCCCCCAATATCCG
>WNFP01006141.1_pt1 | contig 11088 bp, 16 predicted proteins | sample 5400201 | NCBI WGS metagenome assembly WNFP01 (sample SAMN13153355, study PRJNA577476) | soil metagenome | isolation source: 115 cm saprolite under Madrone tree | place: USA:California | collected 2016-06-14
GACGGAAAGCCGAGCGGGTAGGGCCCGTGCACGGACCCGGTCCAGCTCGTCACCCATTTCTGGCCGCTGGCGGAAGACTGCGACAACGCCTGCGGCGCGGACAGCAGGAGAACACCCAACGTGACAAGCCCCAGCGTCCGAAGTGTACGGTGCATGAGAATAGCCAACACTAGCACTCTCCGGAGGCGTCCGCCGCGCCCCTAGGCCCTGTCCCCGCGACATAATCTCCCAGACTCGGACGCGGAACGCTGCAGGAGCCGATGCCACAGCTCGGCGTGGCGCTGAAGCCGGTGCCGGTGAGCGTGACCACGGTGTTGACGGAGCCGCTGCCGGGCGTGAAGTCGATGATGAGGACGGCAGTGGTCGCGTAGCGCTGGATGGAGAGGACGTTGCCGACGGCGTCGTAGGTGTAGAGGGCCGTGCCCTGGCTCGGGTCGATCACGCCCATGAGCCGCCCCAGCCCGTCGTACACGTAGGTGATCGTCTGGGCGGATACGAGGGAACCCCACGCGAGGACCAGGCCGAGGACAAGTCCAGCGAGGCGGGACGGTTTCCGGATCCGGAACCAAGCCATGAAGCGCCCTCCGCGGATCGGGCGTGCACGTCTACAACGTGAGAAGTGGCGCGATGCTGCGGCCCGCGAGCCGGGTTGTCAAGATCCTTTCCGACTAAATCTCGAATAAATCCCCGACTGCCCTGTTTTCTGTGCAATCAATCGGCCGAGTTGCACAGAAAACGGGGCACTCTTCGACCAGGCCACACGAACAATCGCGAGGTTGCGAGGCACGGAATAAGGACACGGGCTACAGCGCGGCAATCAGTAGCGTTGGAACCAGCTGCGTGGCCGAGCGGACCTTACGACGTACTCCTTGAAGCGGTCGAGGTCGTCGTCGGAGACGAGGTCCGACACCATCACGCAGACGAGCCCTGACTGCTTCCAGACGATCAGCGTGAAGCCGTCGTCCTTGGTCACCAGCGGGCGCCACCTGGGGCCACCAACCGTTCTTCTCAGGCAATGACCTCGAATCGGAACTCAAATGGCCTGTTTGCCTGCAAGTGGTTGCGGGCCCCTGCAATCACCGAAAGCGCGACCCAGCCTGAACCTTCGCCTTTCTGTCCGATCCCCGCCCAGTCCCGACGCGAATCCTCATGAACTCGGGCAAGGGAAGCTATGAAGAAAGTGCCTAGAAACTGAAGTTCTTTCCCGGTGACATATGACATTGGCGTTTCATAGCAGACCCCACCGCGTTCTGGAAGTGGCGATGCGAGCAGCGCTTCTTTGAGATGGCAGTCCTGTGGCACTCCCCATGCTGAGAGTAGGAATGAGACGTACCGGAAGGCCCGAAGGAGGGTATGGACATGAGACTCAAGACGCTGCCGCCCATGCTCACTGCTCTGGCCGTTGCCGGGGCTCCGGCTTGGACTGATGCGGCACAATCCTCCATGCACTCCTCGCGCTCCTCAGCCGTTCGCTGGGGAACATCATGTCGGCGCTCTTCGGCTGGGCGGCCATGGCACTTATCGGAGAAGCGAGCGCTCACGAGAAAGCGTGGCTGTCTGCACTGGTTGGCGTCGCCGCCGCGTGGCCCATCCTCGTGGGGGTGGTCTGGCCGCGGATCGCGACGTTCACCCTCGTCTTCATCCCGCTGCCGCATTGAGGTAATGACCATTGCGTTCTGAGGATACTGCGCATCCCATCGAGTCGGCGCTGGTGCCCGGAGCAGAATCCGGTTGGCGAGCCGCACAACCTGGACAGCAAACCATCAGGCTGATCTTCGATACGCCGAAACGGCTGAGGCGCATCTGGTTGCTCTTCATCGAACCTGACCTCGTGCGGACGCAAGAGTTCGCCTTGTCCTGGTCGCCTGATGGTGGGCGGTCGTTCAGGGAAATCTGCCGCCAGCAGTGGAATTTCAGCCGCCCTGACGCGATTCGAGAGGTCGAAGACTATCACGTCGAACTCTCCGGCGTGACCCAGCTCGATTTGACCATCGTTCCAGATCAGCGTGGGGGTGATGCACGGGCGTCGCTCGCGCGGTGGCGCCTGGCCTGATCTGCTGCAGTCATCAAGCGGGGGAATGAGCGCGCCCACTGTCGTGGGGGAGGAGTAGACGCCCGCGGCCCTGTCGACGTCGGACGGTCGACGCCGAGCCTAGACAACAGTTGCGATCGGCCGGCGCGGTGATAGTGTGGGTGTCGCTCTCGTCAGCCCTGGAAGGCAGGTGCGATGAAAGCTTCACGCTGTTCTTGCGGGATCGTTTCTGTCGCGATTCTCGGGGTCGTCGCCTTCTCCTGTAGCCAAGCGTCGGCGACGCCCAATGGGGTCGGCGAGACGAGCGCTCCCCGCCTGACATGCAGCTTCATTGCGCATAGCCTCGGCCGCCTTTGAGCGACTCACCTGAGCAACCGACCTGACGAGGTCGATACAACGAAGGGAGCGGGGACGATGGAGACGATGGGCCCGATCCCAAATCCCGGTTCAAGACTATGTGCTTTTCTAAAGATGACACCAGCGATGCAGTGGGCACGGGCGCACGAGGTGGGGAACGGCTCGGCACGAAGACCAGGGGGAAGGAGCGTCAGTCTCGCCGTCGGGACTATGCTCGCGGTGATTCTGACCTCGAGCCTGTCCAGCGCTGAGACCTCGCCTCGCGGCGAGCTTGAAGACTTCTTCGGACAGGTGACAGCTATCCTGAGCGTGGCGACCAATTCGAAGCAGGCCCGGGACGACGTGCGCAGCCTCACTCGCGCGTTGTTTGACGGGCGCGGGGCTGCCCGCCAAGTCTTGGGTCCCGAGTGGGACCGGCGCACAGGGGAAGAGCGTGAGGAGTTCAGCCAGATGTTTACGGGTGTCGTCGAGCACGCTTACCTCGAGATCGTTCAGAGCCGACTGCCGGGGGATCGGCCGCCTGCGATCCGCATTGTTGGTGAGGACATCATCGGGGAGCGTGGCGCGGTCGTCCGCACGGAGATCCAAGCTAAGTACGGCGACGACATTCAGTTGGACTACCTCATGACCAGATTGGGCAAGGGCTGGCTCGTTCGCGATGTCGTGATCGACGGCATCAGCTTGGTCGAGAATTACCGGGCACAGTTCGCGCGCATTTTGCGTACCTCATCCTACGCCGAGCTGATGCAGCGGTTGCGGACGGTGGCAGGCGCGGGGACGGGAGGGCCCATCGCGGCGCCCCCGAGCTTTGAGGTCATCGTCGCCTACTTCGACACGAGCCGTGCCGAGCTCAGTCCGTCGGCGCGGCGTGACCTCGATAGGGCCGCCACGTGGCTCGCAACGAATGGATACGCGCGCGTCCTCGTCGAGGGGTATTCGGACCAGCGCGGAGAGGCCCGACCGAACGAGGCGCTCGCTGAGCGGAGAGCCAATTCGATCCGTGATCATCTCGTGGGCCAGGGCGTCGATGGTGATCGCATCACCATCGTTACGTACGCTGGGCGGCGACCGGTCTGCCAGGAGCCGCTGGAGACGTGCTGGATACAGAACCGACGGGCCGTTGTCCGGATGATGCGCTAGGCGTAACCTTTCGCGCACGCGATCGCGTCGCCTGCGCGCGCCGAGCCTGACATTGTTGCTCCGTGTACCGGCGCAGGTCCCCCCTTGCACACCTGACGCCGCCCCCGCGCGTGCAGCCATCATGATCGCAGGAAGGTCAGAAAAGGACGCGAGGGGCCGCGGGTCGTGCCGCAGCCCTCCGCGCCCTGGAGGGAACTGGCGCTCGGCTCGCGCGGGCGGGGCGCGATGTGGACGCTACTTGAAGGGCTCCTTCAGGACCACCTTGACGCCCGCGATGACGCCAGTCACTGCATTGCGGACCTGCTGGACGGCTTGCTGGCTGATCTCCGCCGCCCCTTTGATGGCCCCGGTGGCGGCCGCCGAGGCCGCCTCCTCGACATTAAGGCCAACCTGCTTGGCGCCGAAGATGGCGCCCTCGACGGCGTTCCTCGCGACAGTGCCAATATCGCCGCCGACTTCGGCCGCGCTCTTGACGAGGGTACGCGCGCTGCCGCTGACGGTGTCGATCGTCTCGGCGCCGACCTCCTTCGTGCCCTTGAGCACGCCGACCACACCTCCCTTGGCGGCGGCACCGACGTCGCCGCCGACCTGGGCCGTGCCCATGATGGCGCCGCGAAGGACGTCGGATACGGTCGACGTCAACGCGGTACCCACGGCGCCAGTGCCCTTGATGGTGGTCACCAGTGTGCCGCTGACGGTGTCGACGACAGCGTTGAGGACCTCACCGGTGCCCTTGATCGAGCCGACCACCTGGTCTTTCACCGACTCCATGATTCCCTTGCCGCCCGGATCCATCTTGCTCATCTGGAACCTCCTTTTCCGGGGACGAACTTTGGTCACTCCCGGGAGACGGGCCCACACACCCGACGTGGATGCCCGATACAGAAAACGCTACACCCACCCTCTCGAGAGAGAAGCCCCACGTGTCGCACTGCGCCATGTCGGCTGTTGACATGTCGGCTGTTGAGTTGACGAATCATCAGCGTCACAATACCTTCGCCTAGTCGGTGACGCTGGTAATCGTCCTGCGACCCCCGACGCTATTGGTTGACGATACGCCCTCCATGCCGCTAAGCGCACCCAAGAGATCGCTGTTCTCCTGCGCGCCGACCTTGAGCAAAGGCGGGCTCTATTCCAGGGACGAGTAGATATTACCGAGACGACTACGAGGCTCGCGGCGCGTGATCGCCGTGGCACGTGAGATGCTGGACTTGTTGCCAGTGCTCCTCAGGTTGAGGGAGGGCACATCGAGGAGGAGAACCATGCAAGACGTGCTCGAGAAGTTTCTGACGGCCTCCGTACTCTTCATGCCCCGGGTGCTCGGAAGCCTGGCGATCCTGGCGGCGTTCTGGATCGCCTCCATCGTGCTGCAGGCGCTCGTCGTCAAGATCGGGACCGCTCGCCGGTTTCACGCCGAGGTCGTGACGATACTCCGTCAGCTCGTGAAAGGAGCGGCCCTCGCGTTCGGCGTCGTCACAGCGCTGGGGACGAGCGGATTCAACGTGTCTGCGCTCGTTGCCGGTCTCGGCCTCTCAGGTTTCGTGCTCGGCTTTGCGCTGAAAGACGTCCTCGCCAACGTCGTGGCCGGTGCCCTAATCCTGAGCTACCGGCCGTTCCGGACCGACGACCATGTTTCCGTCGCCGGCTTCGAGGGTCTCGTCACCGAGATCGACATGCGCTACACCACTCTCCAGGCTGACGATCGTCGGATTCTCGTTCCCAACTCGACGATCATGACCAGCCCGGTGAGCGTGTTCAAGAAATAGCCTGTGACGAGGTTGCTGGCCCCACCCTTCCCGGACCAGTCGAGAAGAAGGGCAGCACGCCAGAGCGGGCATCACCGCTTCCAACGCCCGGCTCATCAAAGGTGACGCCGCCTCAGGCCCGCGATGCGGTGCGTTCCGATGATCCCACAGGGGTGGGGTCTGAGCCACGGAAGGACAAGCGAGCAGTTGCGGCCCCTGAGCATGGCCCACAGCAGGCGCCATTGCTGCCTGCGCGGTCAACGCAGGAGGGCTTGGCGTTACGTCACACGCCGCCGCCTCCCCCGCGCCTCCGGTCACCCAGAACGGCGCGAGCAGACGTGTGCGAGGGGAACCTCACGCTACTCACCCCGGCTCCGTGGAACCACCCACTCGAGGCGAGCGGTAAGACCGCGTCGAGTCCTGGACGGAATACGGGTTCGAAAGAGCAACTGACCTACACGCTCGAGTCCCGATCACCACTGGCGTAAATACGCGGGTGCTGCGCCTGCACCGCGTGGAAAGGATCTTCTGGACTGTCAGCGGCGGCGGAGCTTGCCGGCCTGCGCCTGCTTGTACGCGGCGAGCGCGGTCTCGTGCTCCATGTCGCCGGGCGCACACACGTTCCTGACCACCATTCCCACACCGGTGCGCGTGTTGCGCATGGAGCCGTCCGGCTGAAGCGCCCAGTCTTCAACGGGGGTTGGCTTTGGGCCAGGGCTCCCTCCCTGATGGCTTCGGTCATGGCCTTTTCCGAGGACTCGGCCGGACGATTCGACAGGTTCAGGATCACGGACGAAGGTGACGGCTGAAAGGCGTCTTCCGCTCTCGCGGTATTGAACGTCCCTAACCCGGTCAGCGCAGCCAGGAGCCCGCCAATCAACGCCCGCTCAACCATTGAACGCTCCCCGTGTCATCATATCCGCCGTGGGATGATTCTAGGCCGGTACGCTCAAACTTCAACTTGAAAATGGCCTAACTTCGCAGCGATCCGAGTACAGGCACGGTCCGCGAGAAAAGCCCGGTCCCGATTCCCACGTTCCCACGAAATTCTCCTGTTCAGTCCCAGCCAATTCCCAGGGGGCGAGGTCACAGGGAAGCGGTTCGGACACGGATGGGATGGGCTCGATGATCAGACGACGTCCACTTCGAACGGCAGGCGAGTCGATTTCGGTGATTGCGGGCCCCTGATTTGAACCAGCGATTTTTTCGTTACGGGTAGTGCAAGTCGTCTTACATCGAGTGCCGGAGCTCACTCGCCTTTCCTCATGCGGTATACCGCGACGTTCTGAAGTTTGCCGATGTTTTTGAGCTTTTGGCGGGGAGACCATAGGACATGACCCCTAAGGGGCCAGGTGTCAGGACGGTGAAGAGCCCTACATCGAAGTCACGCGCCACTTGACGGCCCCGGCGTACCGCGGCCACCATGTCCCGGCGCCACGCTCCCCAAGTCCTTTTTCGCTCACGGTGTCCTCTCGCTCGTCGGTTTTCCACGATCATATCGACCCGGAGGTCGTGACACTTCACTGACCCGCAGGTGGTGACACTTAGCCTGGCCGCGTTGGAAGCGCTCGCACGCCACGTCTTGTCGGGCTCGCAACCGGCCGTCCAATTCCCACGAAGCTAGAAGGAGAGCGCATGGCCCAGGATCAATTTATCTTCATGGAGGCGGGGACGCTGGGCGAGCCGTCGAAGATTGAGGTGCGCAAAGACGGCCGCGCGATCGGACGGATTCTGCACGTGGGCTCGATTTTCGAATTTCACCCGGGCATGACGTCGTTCGCGCTCAATGCCGCCGCGCAGTACAGCGACCTCGAAGAACTCAAGAAATGGATTCGGGGAGACGCAGTAGCCTGAGGTCAGTCTGGGCTAGACGTCGAGGTCCCCGATCTCTTCGAGGGATCGTCCCAGGTTCGCTTGGAGGAGATGTTCGACGGCCTCGATGCTTGGCGGCGGATCCCACGTGAGCATGCCGACATATTCGCGCGCCTCGAACCGCATGGTCAGTTTGAGCAGTGTACTGTCCTCGATCCGCTCGACGGACTCCAGCACCCCGTTTCTGGGCAGCGGCGTGAGGTGCTCGAGTCCGGTCGATGCACCCCAGCGAAGCGGCCATGCAGGCACCGTCACCGGCCCCGATCGCCACGTGAGCTGACGCATCTTCATGTCGCCTGCTGCTGCCAGAGAGCATCGCAGGCGACGTGTAGACGAATTATCTTCCGATCGGCATATGTGTAGGACACATTCGGGCCGGGCTCGTCGCAAATCAGACACGAGCCCCGCGTTACTTGTCCGATGACGATCCCCGTTAGGCGGGCGACCTGGGCAGGAAGGATCTTGTCCGCCAGCGGCGGGCCTGGTGGGAGCTCGCTCGAGGCCATGAGAAAGCGGATTCTGGCGCGCAGCTCGATGTGGTCCATACATGAGTTGAATAGGCAAGAAAGGGGCCACAGGCAACACTGCAATAAAGACCCATGGTTGGACTGCACCGGCTAGCGGGCCGGCTAAGAACCGATGGCAAATTTTGGCAGTCAGCTCGCGGATCTTGGCGCGGAGGCCGGTCGCAGTCATGTCGCGAAGCTAGAGGTGCTTCATCCATTCCCGCCTCGCCACCGCGGCGAGTAGAGTGCGCGATCCTTCGATAGAGAGCTCCGCCGCTCATCCCCAGCATGTTCATGTCGTAGCTGTGCCCGGCGAGCAGTTCGAGCGCTTCACGTCCACGCATCAACACGCTGGCCACGCCACCCCAGCGTGAAGTCGAGCAAATCCCGTGTATCAGGTTCATTCTCAACGACTAAGGTGCGGTAGGCCATTGCCTTCACCTTCATCTCATCCACCGCCACCGCTCCATTTCCGGTCATTGGGTGTACCTTGCTTTGGCGGGAGCCCTCTCAGCCCTACTTCAAGGCTAGATTGACCCAAAACCTGTGTAAGGATATCGAGAAGGGTTCGTGACCCCAAGCGCCAGGCGATGTTCGGACCCACCGCGGGGCCGCTGGAGGAGCACGTCACGGCCTCGGAGCACGTCGAGCAGAAACGGCTGGGCTGGAGTAGGTTCACTCGGAAGGCTGGCGGCCGCGCAGGATCGGGGGAGCACGATGGAGCTCAGGCGTGTCTGGACGGATACGGCTGCCGGTACGATGCACGCGCGAGTCGGGGGGGAGTGTACCTCCGAGCGCCCGATCGTCCTCGTGCACGGGATGATTATCTCGAGTCGATACATGGTGCCGACGGCTGTTGAGCTCGCTCCGCTATGCCCTGTCTATGCGATTGATCTGCCCGGCTACGGCGACAGCGTCAAGCCCCGAGCGATCCTGCGCTTGACAGAGCTTGCCGACGCCTTGGCCGGCTGGATGGATGCCATGCGGTTTCCTTCCGCGCATCTCGTCGCCAACTCGTTCGGCTGTCAAGTCCTGGCGGAGTTCGCCCTGCGTCACGTCGAGCGCGTGGATCGATTGGTGTTTCAAGGGCCGACAGTGGACCCGAACGCTCGCTCCGTGCGGCAACAACTCGTGCGCCTGCTCCAGAATTCGTCGTCAGAGGCATCGGGGCTGGGCTGGATTACGATCATCGACTACGTGAAAGCGGGAATGCGGAGAATACGGGCGACCATCCGAATGGCGATAGAGGACCGCATCGAAGACAAGCTCCCCGGAATTGCCGCCCCGACACTCGTCGTCCGGGGCGGGAAAGATCCGCTCGTTCCCCAGGGATGGGCGGAGGAGGTGGTCCGCCGACTGCCGAGGGGCGAGCTGCGGGTTCTTCCCGGCCTGGGACACACAATCAATTACACTGCCCCCAAAGAATTCGTGGCGGCCTTGCGCCCGTTCCTCCACCTGTGAGCGGCTGATGGCCGAGCAAGTCGATTACGTCGCCGATTTCGATTCCGCCACCGGTATGCTCCGCGCCCTCGCCGCCTCTCTGCGGGGCGAGGGTCTCCCGCTGCTCGGCGCCATGCGTCGATCGCGGGCGCCGCTCATGAAGCTGGTCGCGTCAGCAGTCAACCGCTTGCCCACGGCCCTTCAGGAGCAGGTCTACATCTGGAGCGGGTGGCTGGAAGCGACGTCGTCGCGGAAGCTCGCGGCCGTGAGCGGCGACGAGGTTGCCACGTGGATGGCTGACCTGTATCCGCGGCGACAGTATCCTGCCATCGCGGTCGGCTCGTCCAATGGCGCCGCCGTCCACCTGTGGGCCGCCCTCGGCATCCCGTGGTTGCCCCAAACGTTTCTGGTGCCCGTCGCGCGTTCCGGCATTCCCCCGGACGAGCCTCGTGAGGAAATGCGCTGGGCGGAGCCGCATGCTGAGCTGGTTCTGCGCAGGAACCCAGATCTCGAGCTTCACCACATGCAGGATCCCGTGCAGGATCGGTTGATGGTCAAGCGCATGAGCTACTTTCGGCTCAAGCGCCGAACCCTGGGCCCGGCCTACGAGCGTTTCCTCCGCGAGTGTCTCGCGCCGGGCGGGACCATCATTCTGGTGGAATGTGGGCTCCAGTGGCCGACGACACGTCGTGGCGATCGGCATGTCTTCCAGTTCGGGGCGCTCGGCGGCGCCACAGCCGAGGAGATGATGCACGGCGGGGAGCGCGTCGAAGCCTACCTTCGAGGCCACCAGTCGCGACGTACACGATGGGAGCCGCCGGAGGCGGACGGGATGAGCCCCGAGGCTGAGTGGGGATTCGCGGCATCGCTGCGAGAGGACGTGGAGCCCTTCGCCCGGCGCCACGGCTACCGTGTCCGACGCGTCGTGTTCGAGCAGCCGGAGGACATGAGCCCGCTCGTGGCCGACCTGTATCGCTGGTGGTACCAGCGGCTCGGCGTCACGGACAATCGCCTCGTGGTCGATTCCTTCATCCTGATGGAGCCATACTGGACGAACCGCACCCGCTCTGTCCCCTTCTGGATGGTCTTCAACACCGAGGGCTCGTTCCAGGCGCTCGAAGGCTATCTTGGTCAGGTCCCCGCCTTTGACGAGCTGCTCATCACGCTCTTCTCGCACGGCGTCGACTCGATCGGACTGGTGCCGATCCGACAATGGCGCAGCCTCTTCCCGCGAGCCCGGAAGCGCGGGGACTTCATCGGGGTTGACGAGGCGTCCTTCCCTCGGGACTTCGCGGTCTTCGTTCGATACCACTTCGATTTCTTGCGCAAGATACCCGCGCGCCATCCGAGCCCGCCCGCCTTGACCCTCAAGGAGCTGGACGAGTTCCTGAGTCATACCGGCGAGCGATATCGGGTGGCGTGGCTGGGCTGAAGCGGCAGAACGCGCACGGCCAGCAGCTGGGGTTCTAATCGGCCGTAGTCAACCAGCCTCCGGTTAGCTCGACAGGTTGACCGCTTACTTCACTCCCGTCTTCCGGGTGTCTTCTTCGGTGAACTGCGTTTGTTTGCTCCTCATCTTCTCGACGAGGCTGTTGTACCCGCCCGTCTGGATGATCCTGTTGAACTGGGTCCGGTAGTTCGACACGAGACTGATCCCTTCGATGCTGATGTCGTAGATCATCCATCTGTCGCCGCGAATGAGGAAGCGGTAGTCCGCCGGCACCTCGGCGCCGTTCTTGGTGATGATTTTGGTGCTGACGGTAGTGAGGGGGCCCTCCACGCGCTCGCCGCTGTACATGATCTTGTCGCCGCCGTAGAGTTCGATCTTGGAAATGTAGGAGCGCTCGAGGAGGTCACCGAAGAGCCCCACGAATTCCGTGCGCTGGGCCTCCGACAGCGGCTGCCAGTAGCGCCCGAGGGACCGGAGCGCGACCTCCCGAAAGTCGACGATTTCGTTGGCGATCTTACGGACAGCCAACCGGCGCTCGGGGACCTT
>WNFP01009732.1_pt1 | contig 11088 bp, 10 predicted proteins | sample 5400201 | NCBI WGS metagenome assembly WNFP01 (sample SAMN13153355, study PRJNA577476) | soil metagenome | isolation source: 115 cm saprolite under Madrone tree | place: USA:California | collected 2016-06-14
CTCGATCGCCTCGTCGAAGGTGGTCTCCGGACGGGCGGTCACCGCCTCGAACGGGTAGAGGTTCACGACCACCATGTCGATCGGGCCGATCGCGTGCGCGCGCATCTCCGCCTGGTGGCGCGGATCGTCGCGGCGGCCGAGGATGCCGCCGTGGATGCGCGGGTGCAGCGTCTTCACGCGCCCGTCGAGGATCTCCGGCGAGCCGGTGTAGTCGCTCACGGCGGTGACCGGAATGCCCCAGTCGGCGAGCGCGCGCGCGGTGCCCCCGGTCGAGAGGATCTCCACGCCGCGTGCGGCGAGCGCACGGGCGAGATCCTCGAGCCCGCGCTTGTCGCTGACGCTCACGAGCGCTCGCGTGATCCGTGCCATGTCTCCTCCTCTCCCGCCACGACCCGCGGCACGCGCGCGCCGACGCGCGCGAGCAGCTCGTAGGCAATCGTCTCCGCGCGCGCCGCCACCTCCTCGACCGGCAGCGCGCCGCCCCAGAGGACGACCTCGTCGCCGACGGCGACGTCCGCGACGTCGGTGACGTCGATCATCGTCTGGTCCATGCACACGCGCCCTGCGATCGGAGCCCGTGCACCGCGCACCACGACTTCGCCGCGATTGGAAAGCGCGCGCGGGTAACCGTCAGCGTAGCCGACAGGCAACGTCGCAATGACGCTCGGACGGCGCGCGACGAACGTCCCGCCATAGCTCACCGCCACGCCGGGCGCGATGCGCCGGCAGGCGACGATGCGCGTGACGAAGCGCATCGCCGGCTTGAGCGTCGCCGCGCCGCATGAAGCCGGCGATGGGTGGATGCCGTAGAGCGCGAGGCCCGGTCGCACCGCGTCGAAGCGTGCGCGTGGCGCCGTCAGCGTCGCGGCGCTGTTCGCGGCGTGGGCGACCGGCGGCCGCAGGCGCGCGTCGGCGAGCGCGGCGACGAGGCGCTCGAAGTCGTCGAGCTGGCGGCGCACGTTCGCGTCGTCGACGGACTCCGCGTTCGCGAAGTGCGTCAGCAGGCCTTCGACGGTGATGCCGTCGACGTCGGCGAGCGCGCGCAGCAGCGCGGGCGCGTCCTCCGGCGCGACGCCGAGCCGGCTCATCCCGGTGTCGACTTTGACGTGCACGGCGAGGACGCGTCCGGCGCCGCGAGCGGTCGCGGCGAGCGCACGCGCCGCGTCGACGTCCCATACGACCGGCGTGAGGCGCGCGGCAACGACGCGCTCGTGCTCGGCGGGATACACGCCGCCCAGCACGACGACCGCGCCGTTCAACCCCGCGGCGCGCAGCGTCTCGCCCTCGGCGGCCGTCGCGACCGCGAACCGCTCGGCACCCGCGCCGTGCAGGATGCGCGCGACGCGCGCGAGGCCGTGGCCGTACGCGTCCGATTTCATAACCGGGAGCACCGCCGCACGGCCGCCGGCGATCCGCGCCAGCTCGGCGAAGTTGTCGGCGAGCGCGCGCCCGTCGATCTCGGCGACGGTCGGCCTCGCCTGACTCTGATGCTCCATGTGCCGGACTCGCGGGAAGAGCGGCAACGATTACCGTACACCTCCCACCTTGTAAAGTTGGGCGAGTGAGGCCGATTTGCGTCGCGCGTGGGTCGATTTGCGTCGCGATACTTCGTTGCTCGGTCGCTCCGCTGCTCGGCGTAGCGCTGCTACGCCTGCGCTGCTCGCTTCTCTCGCGCCTCGTCTCGCTCGCAACTCGACCCGCTCGCAGCGCAGTGACAAGACTCCCATAGCGTCGGCCAACATCACCGGTGGGGTGCCGGCGGCGCGCGCGCGTTGTAATGCACAGGCGAACCGGGTACCGTTTTTCGGTGCGCGTCACCGTCAACGGCGAGTCGCGCGAGCTCGACGCGGATCTCAGCGTCGCGGAGCTGTTGGGGTCGTTGCGTCTCTCGGCCGGCCGCATCGCGGTCGAGATCAACGAGGAAGTGGTGCCGCGCGACGCTTACGGCGAGCGGTGCCTCGCCGCCGGTGACCGCATCGAGATCGTGCATTTCGTCGGCGGAGGCTGAATGACCCACCCACACTCGATCGAGACCACCGCGGCGCCGAGCGCGCTCGACGATCCGTTCGTGCTCGCCGGCCGTTCGTACCGCTCGCGGCTCATCGTCGGCACCGGCAAATACCGCGACTTCGCAACGACGCGCGACGCCGTCGAGCGCTCGGGCGCCGAGATCGTCACCGTCGCGGTGCGGCGCGTGAACATCACCGACGCCGCCGCCGAGAACCTGCTCGATTACCTCGACCCGCGGCGCTACACGATCCTGCCGAACACCGCGGGCTGCTACACCGCCGAGGACGCCGTCCGCACGTGTCGTCTCGCGCGTGACGCCGGGGTCGGCTCACTCGTGAAGCTGGAGGTCATCGGCGACGAGCGCACGCTCTTCCCCGACGTCACAGCGACGATCGCGGCGGCGCGGACGCTCGTCGCCGAAGGCTTCCAGGTGATGCCGTACGTGATGGACGATCCGGTCGCGTGCAAGCAGCTCGAGGAGCTCGGCTGCGTCGCGGTGATGCCGCTCGCGGCGCCGATCGGCTCCGGGCTCGGCATCCGCAACCCGTACAACATCCGCATCATCCTCGAGCAGAGCCGGGTGCCGGTCATCGTCGACGCCGGCGTCGGCACCGCGTCCGATGCCGCGGCGGCGCTCGAGCTCGGCTGCGACGCGGTGCTGATGAATAGCGCGATCGCCGGCGCGAAAGATCCGCTGCTGATGGCCGAGGCGATGCGTCTCGCCGTCGACGCCGGACGAAAGGCGTTCAGGGCCGGCCGGATCGCGCGCAAGCTCTACGCCACGGCATCCAGCCCCCTCGACGGTCTCATCCAGTAGCCGCATGGCGGCGCCGCGCTGCATACTGATCGTGAGCGCCACCGACGTGCAGGCGCGGGCGGCCGCGATCGATGCCGCGCTCGCCGCGGGCGTCGACGCGATTCAGCTTCGCGACGTCGCCGCCGCCGGCAGCGATCTCCTCGCCGCCGCGACGGCGCTGCGCGCGTCGACGCGGCGCCACGGCGCGCGGCTGCTCGTGAACGACCGGATCGACGTCGCGCTCGCCGCCGACGCCGACGGTGTGCACCTTCCTGCCGCGTCGTTCGCCATCGCCGACGCGCGACGCCTCGTCGGCGCGGCTCGTCTCATCGGGCGCTCGACGCACGCGGCCGTCGATGCCGCAGCCGCCGTCCGCGACGGCGCGGACTACGTCGTGCTCGGACCGATCTTCGCGACGCCGTCGAAGGCGCAATACGGTGCGCCACTCGGCGTCGATGTCTTGGCCGCGGTCGGGACGCTCCCCGTCGTCGCGATCGGCGGCATCACCGCGGAATGCGCTGGGGCGGTTCGCCGCGCCGGCGCCGCCGGCGTCGCCGTCGTCCGCGCGATTCTCGACGCCGCCGATCCAGGCGCCGCCGCCGCGGCGCTGGTCGAGGCCGCGGCTGGTCCGGCATCGCCACCGACGTCGCGTTAACGACATTCCATACCGACACGGCGTGGGATCGCCTCCGCAGCCGGCGTCCGGCACGTCACCGCGAGGGCCCGCGTACCTCCGCGTACCTCCGCCGCGCGGTAGTGGGTCAAGTTGCCCTACGGGGGCGAGCGAGACGAGGCGCGAGGGAAGCGAGCAGCACAGGAGTAGCAGCGCTACGCCGAGCAGCGCAGCGACCGAGCAACGAAGTATCGCGACGCCAATTGACCCACTCCCCGGTGTCGTTGGAAACTCCGGCGCCTCTCGCTACACTGCCGCGCCGAGCGACGCCGCCGCGCCGCGAGCACCGCCGCCCGGCGCCGGATCGCCGGCCACGTCACGACATCGGAGGTCGCATGTTGCGTCTGCTTGCCGCGCTACTCGGAATCTATGTGCTGCTCGTCGGCGGTCGCGTCGATGCGACGGACGCCGACAGCCTGCGCCTGCTCCTGCTGTCGGTGCAGGACATGAACACGCCGCAGACGCTCTTGCGCGCCGACGTCGCGATCGACGTCGAGTCGCCGCAGGGAAAGCGTACCACCACCGCGATCGCGCTCTTCGCACCCGGCAAGGACGCGCGCTGGTACTGGCAGCAGCGCGACCCCGCGCTCCGCGCGCTCGTCGTCGGCGCCGACCGCAAGGTGGTCGAGCAGCAAGGCAGCACGACCGCGACGGTTCCGATCGGCGCGCCCCTCGACACGCTCGGCATCGCTTACGAGGACTTGAGCCGCTTCATCCTCGACGACTTCAAGACCTGGCAGATCACCGACGAGGCCGCCGACCACATCCTCGTCGGCATGCATCCCGCCGTGGATTCCGGCTACGTCTATCGCGCCTATTACATCGACAAAGAAAAAACGGTCCCCCTCCGCACCCAGCTCTACGCCAAAACCCTCAACAACCTCGTCAAAGTTCGTCTCGACGCCGACCACATCCTCATCGGCAACAAATGGATGCCCACCACGATCGACATCCAAAACTACCCCGACAACACCACCGCCCACCTCAAGATCAAATGGACCCCCAACACCACCGCCCCCCCCGAGCTGCTAGTAGCATCGAGCTTCCCCGCGACGTCGCCCATCCCCTGGGACACCGCCCCCAAACCAACGTCGACGCCCGCCAAGTAGAAGACCCGTACACGCCGGCACGCCCCGATCCCGCGCGTTAGATCCCCCGATGGCGAGCGTCGCCCCAGCGACGCTCGCCGAGCCCCTCGCCCAATTATCGCAACCGAGCCAGCAGACGGCCGAGACGGATGCAGCTGCAAGGCGCGACCGAGTGAGGGCGGAGGCGTAGCGGGAGCTACGCCGCACAACCGAACGAGGGAGCAACGCAGCAGATGCGTCCGTATCGGCCGTCTGCGGTCGGCAGTGGTCGCTATACGGAAGCGGCGTAAGGCGGCGCGGGATCGTATTGAATGTACCGCTGCACCGTCCGCGCAAACTCCTCCCCATGCAGCTGCCCGACGAGCCACAGCGCCATGTCGATTCCTGCGGATATCCCGGCCGAGGTGACGACGTTGCCGTCGCGTACGTACCGCACCTGATCCAACACCGTGATGTCGCCGCGCGCGCGTAGCGTCTCGATGAAGCTCCAGTGCGTCGTGACCCGTCGTCCTTTGGCGAAGCCCGCTTCGTGCAGGAGGAGCGCGCCGGTGCAGACGCTCGTCACCCAGGTGCAGCGCGCGCCGGCGCGGCGCAGCCATTCGATGAGGGCGGGATTATCGACCTCGGTGCGCGTGCCCTGGCCGCCCGGCACGAGAACGACGTCGAGCGGCGGGGCATCCGTGAAGGTGTGATCGGGAAGGACGCGCAAACCCTTGTTGCAGCGCACCGCCGTCGGACGCTCGGCGATCGTCACGACTCGGTCGCCGTCGCACATCTTGGCGGCGGCGGTGAACACCTCCCATGGGCCGACGAAATCCAGCTCCTCGGCGTCATCGAAGATCAGCATCCCGGTGGTGATGGCCATTCTCTTCTCCTTCTCATGCACGGGCCGCGATCGGCGGTGCCGTCGCGGCCACGGCGCGAAATCGACTGCGATACGCGCTCGGTGTGACCCGCACGGTGCGCAGGAAAGCGCGCCGCATCGACTCGGCCGAGCCGAAGCCGCACTCGACGGCGATGCGGTCGACGCCGTGCGTGGACTCCTCGAGGCGGCGGCGCGCGGCCTCGACGCGCACCGTCTCGACGAAGCGCGCGGGAGTCAGTCCCACCTCGGCAACGAAGACGCGCGCGAAGTTGCGGGGGCTCATGGCGACGCGCGACGCCAGCGTCGCGACCGAAAGGTCGGCGGCGACGTGGTCGGCGATCCACGCTTGCAGGTCGCGCAGCGGTTCGCGGTCGGCGGCTTGCGTCGCGAGCTGAGCGCTGAACTGCGATTGCCCGCCCGGACGGCGCAGGAAGAGGACCATCTCGCGCGCGACGTGCAGCGCGACCTCGCGTCCCTCGTCCTCCTCGACGAGCGCGAGCGCCAAGTCCATGCCCGCGGTCACGCCGGCGGACGTGTAGACGTTGCCGTCGCGCACGTAGATCGGGTCGGGATCGACACGCAGCGCGGGAAACATCCGCGCCAGCCGCGCGCACGCGCGCCAGTGCGTCGTCACCCGCCGGCCGTCGAGAAGTCCGGCGGCGGCGAGCACGAACGTGCCGGTGCACACGGAGGCGAGGCGCCGCGCTTGCGGCGCGAGACGACGAAGCGCGGTCAGAATTCTCGCATCGCGCATCGCGGCCTGCGTTCCGGCGCCGCCGGCGACGAGCAACGTGTCGACGCCGCCACGCACCTGCGCGACGCCGCGATCGGCGACGAGCCGCATCCCCGACGACGTGCCGAGCGGCCCCGCGGTCGGCGCGAGCAGCTCGATCTTGTACGCGTCATCGGCGCGACGGCCTTCCTCGCGCAGCCATCGCGCCGCGCGCGCGAACACCTCGAGAGGCCCCACGACGTCGAGGATCTGCACATCGGGAAACGCGATCATCGCAACGTGACGGCGACGCGGCATGACCGCACCATCGCGGATTTGGCATTTGGCAGCAAGGCCAACAAACCCACAAATCCTGCCATGAACGATCGACGATCGGTGCGTCAGCCGGCATTCGCCGCGGGCGGTGCGCTCGCGGCCGAAGAATCGCTCCGGAGTCCGCGCGCGAAGCTCGTGGATTGCGACGATCAGATCGACCGCGGAGCGCGCAGGCGACCGCGACGCGACGGCGTACGAGCGGCGCTCAGCTCCCTTGCAGGTCGGTGACGCAGGGGAACATCGTCGCCGCGTCGAGGTCGAGCTGGCTCAGCAGATCTGCGGCCCTTGGCGTCGCGCGCGACACCGTTCCCTCGGCGATGCATGTCGACGTACGGTAGACGCAATCGAAAAGCGTCGCGTCGTCGATGGTCTGCCCGCCGGTCGCGGGGCACGCTTGCGCATTGGTCGCGAAGCCGAGGCCGGATACGACGTCGACGAGGCTCGCGACCGCGATTGGGACGGGCGGCTTGCCGGTCGTGCACTTCTTGGCCGTCTTCGCGAGCTGCTTCGCGAGCAGACCATCGCGCTTCGCCGCCACCTTCAGGCAAAGCGTGTTCGCGCGCTCGAAACACGCATCGGATCTGATTCCATCCGGATCGGAGTCCTCCGAGATGCCGAGCGTGCACTGGAGAACTTTGGAGACGCAGCGCTCCTCGAGGGCGACGGTGCGATCGTACGTCGTACGCGTGCCGTCGAGAATCGCCGCCTGACAGCGCACGAGGTCGTCATGCGACGACATCGCATCGCGCGCGCCGGCGTTCGCCGTCGCGACGCTGGCCGGTAGGAGCGACAAGCAATCCGCGGTGCAGAGAATCGTGCCCGGCGGCTCGCACTCCTCGCCGTTCCCGGGATCCACGACGCCGTCGCCGCAATACGGGTCGGTGCAGTCGCTGCGGCAGGCGTCCGGGGTCGTATCCGAGTTGTCGGGTCCGTCGTCGCACTGCTCGGTGTCGTCGATCGTGCCGTCACCGCAGAAGCCGCCTGCCGTGATCGTGCAATCGGAGTCGCAGCCGTCACCGTCGACGGCGTTGCCATCGTCGCACTCCTCGGTCGAATCGACGACGCCGTCGCCGCAGTACGGATCCTGGCAGTTCGCCCGGCACGCGTCGGGAGTCGTGTTGGAGTTCGCCGCTCCGTCGTCGCACTGCTCGTCGGCGTCGATATTGCCGTCGCCGCAGGCCGTCGTCGCACTGCTCGCCCGGATCGATCGTCCCGTTTCCGCAGGGCGTGTTGCCGACACAACCCGTGTCGTCGAGCGAGAGGCCGAGTCGTGCGATGAGCTCCGCGCCGCGCGGCACGGCCGTCGTGAACTCGAGGTCGGCATTGCAGCCGAGCACGTGCGCCTGGCATTGCGAGAGCGCGTCGAGGGTGAGATCCGCGTCCGGGCAGAGGGCAATCAGATTGTCATACGCGAGCCCGTCATCGCCGGTCACCTCGTCGATCGGGACGCCGACGCTGCCGTCGATCGGCTGCGTGCATGCCGCGAGCGCGGCGAGCAGCACCGCAGCGCTCTGCGCCTGCGCGTCGAGCTCGGCTTGGCACTTCGTCGCCACGGCGGCGAGACATGCGTCCGAGGCGGCGGTGGCGCCGCTGGTGAGGGCGTTCGGACATTGGAGCGCCTTCCGCGCGCAGTGCCCGAGCGCGCCGCGACGGCCGCGCTCCAATCGTGCGGCGAGCGGCGTCACGGTGCGTTGGCATTGGACCAACAGCACCCCGTCGGCGAATTGCGCGTGGACCGACGGGCTCACGCCGACGAGAGCCACGAGCGAGACGAGCAGACGTGTGAGAGATCGCATGGGGTCGCGCGCTCCTTCCTCGACGGTCGCGAGAGCACGAAATATGCCCGTCGCCGGACACGCGACAGCCGCGGAGACTCGGCAGAAATCGTCACGCGCCGAGAGCGGCAGCGTCACGAAATGCGCCGACCGTCGGTCGCTGCAACGGTTGATCGCCGCCATGGTGCCGCGCGGTAGCGTATCGGTCGCGCGTCAGCGCGGCCGCCGCCCGCGCGCACTCCGGCGCACGGGGATTGCGGCGACGTGGCATCACGTGACAATGGGCGCGATGCGCCCGCTCCGGTCTCGCGTCGCCCGCTATGGCGTCGGCTGCGTCCTCCTGCTCCCCGCGCATGCGTTCGCGACCGACGTGCGGGTCGTCGCGGTGACACCCGGCCGGAGCGCCGACATCGCGATCGATCGGCGCGAGCCGATCACGATCGAAGTCGGCGACACGATTGACGGCGTGAAGGTGCTGCGCGTGGATCGCGATCGCGCCGTAGTGGACGTCGACGGCGCCACCAAGACGCTGCCGCTCGTCGCCGATCCGTCCGCGGGGCACATGGCCGCACGCAGTAGCGTCGCGCTCGCGGCCGACGCCGGCGGACAGTTCGTCGCACACGGCAGCGTGAACGGCCAGCCGATGACCTTTCTCGTCGATACCGGCGCAACGCTGACGACGCTCTCGCGCGCCGACGCGGCGCGCATCGGGCTCGACTACCATCGCGGCACACCCGCCGCCGCGATGACGGCGAACGGAATGGTTCGCGGGTGGCGCGTGTCGCTCGAGTCGGTGCGGCTCGGCGATGTGATCGTGCGCGACGTCGACGCCATGGTGATCGACAACGACAGCCTGGCCGCAGCGCTCCTCGGCATGAGCTTTCTCGGGCGCTTCGACATGCAGCGCCAGGGCTCGACCCTCGTCCTGCGCCGTAATCGCTGACCCGGTAAAGCTTCAGTAAGAGCGACACGCCTGGGGGAAGGGCGATGGCCGTCGCAGCCGAACGTGCGGCAGAGTGTGCGTTCAGCGACGCGGCGCCGGCGCGCGCTCGACGGATTCGCGGAAGCGGCGGTGCCAGTTCGCGACCGTGCCGAGCTGCTGCACGTACGACTCGAGGCCGAGGAGCGCCCGCACGAGGAACACGCGATGCCCCGGCGACTTGAAGATGCGGTGCTCGAACCCGATGGACGCCACTTGCATGGCGCGGTCGACGGAGCGGTACTCGCGCGGGTCCCAATCACGGTCGACGAGCACCGGCTCGAAGATGATGCGCATGATGCGCAGCATCGGCTCCGGGTCGTCGTCGCGATCGAGAAAGCCGAGGCGCACGAACGCGTCGCCGGTCGCCACCGCGTCGTCGTCGAGGAGGCCGCGAGCGAGCGCGACGTACGCGGCGCGGATCGGCTCGGGGAAGACGCGCACGCTCCCGAGGTCGAGCATGCAGAGGTGCGGGTGGTGCGTCACGAGGTAGTTGCCGGGGTGCGGATCGGTGTGAAGGATCCCGAACTCGAAGATCTGCCGCCACAGCACGCGGAAGTACTTGATGGCAACCCAGTCCTTCAGCTCCTGGTCGACACCGGGGGCGAGGATCTCCTGCAGCGGATAGCCGTCGAGGCGGCTCATCGTGAGCACGCGGCGCGACGAAAAGGCCGGGTACGGCTCCGGGATCACGACCTCGGGATCGTCGGCGAAGCGGCGGCGGAACTCGCGCAGGTTCGCCGCCTCCTGCACGTAATCGAGCTCCTCGCGCAGCCGCTCTTCGAGCTCGGCGTAGACCTCGGAGGCGTCGATCTTCTGTCGCATGACGTCGCGGCCGATGCGCGAGAGCGTCTGCAAAAGCGCGCGCACGTTGCGCAGATCCTGGACGACCGTCGCCTCGACACCCGGGTACTGGATCTTCACCACCGCCTCGTCGCCGCCGGGCAGCACGGCGCGATGCACCTGGCCGAGCGACGCCGCGGCGAACGCCTCGGGCTCGAAGCGCTCGAACATCTCTTCCGGCGGCGCCCCGAGCTCGCGCGTCACCTGCGCGCGGATGACGTCGTACGACATCGGCGGCACCGACGACTGCACCGTCGCGAGCACTTCGAGCGCCTCCGGCGGCAGGAGGTCGCTGCGCATGCTCAACATCTGCGCCAGCTTCATGAACGCGCCCTTGAGCTCGGTCGAGCGCTCGACGATGCGCATCGCGTTCCGCACGTGCACGTCGAGGAGGTCGCGGTCGGTGCGCTCCTGCGACTGGAACGGCCGCTTCAGCGCCTGCCAGATGTAGCTGCCGCCGAGGGACGTCGTAAGCGTCCCGACTTTGAGGACGCGGCGGGCGCGCCCGGTCGTGAGCGTGCTCGCCGCGCGCGGCCGCGGACGCGTGCGCGCGCCTGTCGGTCGCGGCAAGACGCCATCGTGCGACGCCGCGGGCTTCACAGCTACGGCGCGCGCCGGCTTTCGGTGGTGTCGCGGACGCGCCGGTGTCGGCGTCTCCTGCCGCTCGCGTGCGGGGCCGAGCGTCTCATCGTGCCGCTCGCTCGCCGACACCGTCGTCTCGTGCCGCCGCTCGCCTATCGCAGCCGCGGCGCCGTGCCGCTCACGTGGTGTGATGCGTTTCCCGGTCGTGCTCATGGCGTGGAGGATCCGCAGCAGTATGGCGACGGATGCGGCACGCTAGCGTGCCCGGCGCAGATCCACAATCCACCGCCGCCGTTTCGCTCAGTTCAGCGCCGCACCGCCATGTGGCGTCGGCGGCTGCTGAGCGAGATCAGCGCCGTCACCGCGATTCAACGCTTCGGAAGCGCGGTCAATCTGAACGTCCATTTTCATACGCTCGCGCTCGACGGC
>WNFP01015549.1_pt1 | contig 11088 bp, 9 predicted proteins | sample 5400201 | NCBI WGS metagenome assembly WNFP01 (sample SAMN13153355, study PRJNA577476) | soil metagenome | isolation source: 115 cm saprolite under Madrone tree | place: USA:California | collected 2016-06-14
CCGCGGAGGAGCGCAAGCTGAACCTCTCGGCCGTCGCCGAATTCGATGCGCCGACCGGCAAAGGCGTGGTGGGCGTCGTGGAGGGGCGGCGGCTCGCGCTCGGCAATGCAAAGTTCCTGCGCGAACTCGGCGTTCAAACACACGCGTTGGAGCAAGACGCCGAACGGCTTCGGCACGAGGGAGCGACGGCGATTTTCCTCGCCGCCGACGGCAAGGTTGCGGCGGTGATTGCCGTCGCCGATCCGGTGAAACGCACGACCCCAGCTGCCCTCAACGCGCTCTCGAAGGAAGGCGTCCGGGTCGTGATGCTCACCGGCGACAACAAGACCACGGCGGATGCCGTGGCGCGGCGTCTCGGCATCACCGAGGTGGAAGCCGAGGTGCTGCCGGACCAGAAGAGCGCCGTCGTCACGAAGCTGCAAAAGGAAGGACGCTCGGTCGCGATGGCCGGCGACGGCGTCAACGACGCGCCGGCGCTGGCGGCCGCCGAAGTCGGCATCGCCATGGGCACCGGGACCGACGTCGCGATCGAAAGCGCGGGCGTCACCTTGCTCAAGGGCGACCTGACCGGGATCGTGCGCGCGCGTCGGCTGTCCCAGGCGACGATGCGCAACATCCGCCAGAACCTGTTCTTCGCCTTCGTCTACAATGCGGCCGGGGTGCCGATCGCTGCCGGCGTGCTCTATCCTTTCTTCGGCATCCTGCTCTCGCCGATCATCGCCGCGGCGGCGATGGCGCTTTCGTCGGTCAGCGTGGTGGGAAATTCCCTGCGGCTGCGACGCGTGTCGTTGTGAACTCCGCGGCTGCATGATCCGCTAAGCTACAGGTGGACCTCAAGACGCCGAAAGCTCCTTGATGCAGATCGAATCCACGCTGACGTGCCCGCGCTGCGGGCATCAATCGACCGAGCAGATGCCGACCGATGCCTGCCGGTTCTTCTACGTGTGCAAGGGCTGCGGCGAGACGCTCAAGCCGTTGCCGGGCGACTGCTGCGTGTTCTGCTCCTACGGCACGGTGCCGTGCCCGCCGGTGCAGGCAAGCCAGCGCCGCGATCAGTGCCGGTGATCGTGATGCATGTCGGGCACGTGCGGGTGTGAGTGCGTCAATGCGTCGTGCTCGTGCGCATGGGTGTGGGGCTCGCCCGGCGGATCTTGCGGACCGTGGGTGTGGCGGTGATGCTCGTCGTGACTGTGAGCATGGGCGTGCACCATGCGGCGATGGGCATGCGCGTGCGCGTGCCGCTCGGTGAGGTGCAGCCAAACGCCGACGGCCATCAGCGTTCCGGCGGCGAGGAGCTGCACCGTCAGCGGTTGCTGGAGCGCGATCACCGCGGTCGCCGCGCCGATGAAGGGGGCAATCGAGAAATATGCGCCGGTGCGCGCTGTGCCGAGATGACGCAGCGCGACCACGAACAGCGCGAGGCTCACGCCGTAGCAGACGAAGCCGACGAGCCCGCCCACGAGCATTGCGAGCGGGCCGGGAAGCGAACCTCCCGCCCACAAGCCCAACAGCAGATTGACGGGGCCCGCGATCAATCCTTTCCATTGCGCGATCTGCAGGGGATCGGCGAGCGAGACCTTGCGGGTGAGGTTGTTGTCGATGCCCCAAGCGACGCACGCGCCGATGATGGCGAGCGGGCCGGCGAAGCTTTCGATCGTCGGCGTTCCCGACCACGACACCGTGGCCGCGCCGGCGACGAGACAGGCCATGCCGAGCGCGATGCGCCGATCAAAGTTCTCGTGAAAGACGAACCAGGCGAGCAGCGCCGTGGCCGCGCCCTCAATCGTCAGCAGCAAAGACGCGGTGGCGGCCGGGGTGCGCGCGAGCCCGAGCATCAGCAACACCGGGCCGGCGATCCCGCCCAAGGCGATGGCGCCGGCGAGCCAGCCATAATCTTGGCGCGCGAGCGGCTGCTGCCGCGCGGCGGGCGCGTTGAGACCGAGTGCCGCCAGGGCGCGCAGCAGCGCGATGCCGATGCCCGCGCCGCAGTAGAACAGGCCGGCCAGAATCACGGGGTGCACGACCCCGAGCAGCGCCTTGGCCGCGGGCGTCGAGACCCCGAACAAGGCGGCCGATGCAAGCGCAGCAAGGACGGCGGCGCGATTCATGCGTTCGATCGATGCATGTGTTCACGACATCCGGGGGAAACTCATCGCGCCCCCAGCGATGATCGGCTCTCGGAATCGAGCCGCACCTCGGCCTGCCAGCTCGCGGCGGTGACGGCTGGCTCGAGACTGAGCCGCCCCACGATCTTCTCGACGTCGGCATCGACACGATGAGGTGCTGTCAGATGCGCCGTTACGCAGACGCGTTCGCCTCCGCCGACGTCGTTGCTGTCGAGCCCGCGCAGCGCCAATCCGCTGCCGACGAGCCCTTGCAAGAGGAGCGCGCGAACGTGGGCTTCGTCCGGCGCGCGGCACGTCAACGACACCACGTATCCAATCTCGAGCTCGGTCGACACCAGCGGCTGTCGATTGATGAAGTTGACGACGGGCCGCAAGAGGAGGTTGACGAACACGACGAATCCGGTCGCGAGCGTGGCATAGGCCAGATAGCCCGCACCCGCCAGCACGCCGATCGCCGCGGAGCACCACAGCGTGGCCGCCGTATTGAGCCCGCGTACGCTCATGCCCTCGCGAAAGATCAATCCGGCGCCGAGGAACCCGATCCCCGATACCACTTGTGCCGCGACACGGGTCGGACTGCCCTCGCCCGGAACCAGCGCAGCAAATACGACGAAGCTGGCCGCGCCCAAGGCGACCAGCGTGTTCGTGCGCACTCCACGATTCGGACCATCCCGAGAGCCGCGCGCAGAGCGATGGGAGGAATTCTATGCCGTTCGTAAAGCCCGATGCTGCCGCGTAGTATCCAGGACGCGAACCGAAATATAGCATGTGCTTCCCAACGGCGCGTCTCATCGAAGATGGAGGGCCATGACGTTGGCCATCCCTATAAAATCGCCATCCCCATAAAATCGTCATATCGAGCTCGGCGGCCAAGTGGAGATTTGAGACGCGGACGCGGTCTGGTCGGCGCCGCTTGCATGGATTCGATTGCCGAGTAACGCCTTGGCCGCAGGCGTGGAGACTGGACGCATGCGGGCCGGCTCGATAGCGATATAGTGTCTACCCAGACGCTGCTGCTGCAGTTCACGAAAGGTGGCCGCGGCTATGCTTCGACGCCGCCATCGAAAGCAAGAGAGTTCCCAATGAAACGGCTTAGAATCGTTCTCATTCTCGGCTTGGTCACGGCCGTGAGTTGCGCGGCCAGAAGCCAACCCCTGCCGAATCCCGCGCAGCAGTCCCCGCCATCGTCGGCGCCGACCCAGGAGCTTCCGAAAAACTATCTTCCTGGCCTTGGTGAATTCATGGGACGAATTCAGACCGATCACGCCAAGCTCTGGCTCGCCGGGCAGGCCCGAAACTGGGAGCTCGCCGGATACCAATTGAGCGAGCTGAAGGAAGTATTTTCCGACGTGCAGGACCTCGTCCCGCGCTATCAAAATGTTCCGGTCGGCGACATGATCGATGCGCTCATGACCGGTACAATCGCCGATATGGAGGGCGCAATCGCAACCCGCGATTTCAGCAAGTTCTCGACCTCCTTCGACGAACTGACCGCAGCCTGCAACTCCTGCCATCAGGCCGCGAATCGACCCTACATCGCGATCCGACGGCCGACGCGATCAAATTTCAGCAATCAGGACTTCTTGCCGGCGAAGAAATGAGCGTCGTGGGCGCATTGAAAGGCCCACGCAGTCAGAGGTTGCTTCGAATGTCCGCCCGCGCCGCGCTGTGTAGCGCCGTCATTCTCCTGAGCTTGCCCGCAAGGGCCGAAACCCCGACTGAGTGGATTGATCTCGGGGCGCGTGTGCACGGGGCCTTCGGCGCGTTCATTCCCATTGGCATCCGCATCGGCCTCGACGCCAAGGAGCGCATCAAGGCCGACCCCCGCGGGCTTGCGGTGACGTATTACACCGGCGAGAAGGCGCCGTGTCCCTGCATCGCCGACGGCGTGATGCTGGCGACCAACGCCAGCCCGGGGCAGGGAACGCTCGTCATCGCGCCGGAGAAGGCGCCGGCTGGAATGCTTGCGGTTGTCGTCGTGCGCAACCGAAAAACCGGCGAGGGTTTGCGCTACACCGTCGCCGACGCGTGGCTGCCGAAGGTCTTGGAATGGAACAAGACCTTTGATCCCGCGGGGCGCTTCGACGCCGCGATGAAAGCGGAAGGGCTGTTCGAGGTGGCTCCGGCTCCGGCGCCATAGAGGCGAAATTCAAATCACGCATGACCTCTGGCGATCGCCGTGCCGGCGCATACACTCGCAATCCAGTCCACTCGGATGCGCTTTAGAACTGGGCATGGAAGCGTCCGGCGAACGTATTCACCGGACCGCGGTCCCTGTTGTAGGCGGGGTTGGCGATGAACTGGTAGTCGAAGCTGACGCGCATCTCGGGTGAAAGCGCGTAGCTGTTCTCGAGCCCGGGATTCGGCAGCTGTCCGTCGCCGATGAGGATGCCCAAGCCGCCGGCGTTGAAAAACGCCTGGTGCACGCCGGAGATGTTGTTGATCACGCCGGCGATGCCAACGGTATCGTCAGGCCGGCCCCAGTTCTTGCCGTTGATCGAGACGCCGCCGGAGACCGTCCGGTCGATGTCGGTGAAATCCCACGGCTCGATATTGCCGTCGGCCCAGCCGCCGCGGGCGAACACCCCGACCGTGTCCGAGATTTGCTGCTCCAGGTTCATGCTGACGCCCGGGCGACTGGTATAGCTTCTCACTGCAATGATGTCGGCGGGCTCGCCGGTGATCTGGGCGAGCGTGATGGCGTCCTGGAATCTTCCCGCCCGGCCGCGGTTGAGGAAGCCGGTGACCTTGAACTTGCCGGGCTGGCCCCACAATTCGTAGCGCTTCTCGATTTCCGCGACCAACGCGTACTGCTGAAAGGTCGGGTCGAGGACGCCGCCGTCGGGACTGTCGGCGCCGGCCGGAGACGCCGACAAGTCGAAGGCGCCGGCGCGCAAGGTCCAGGAGCCATGGTACCATTCGGCGGCCGCGCCGTAGGTATAGCCCCAGCCATCGCCGGCATAGTCGAACGTGCCGGCGTTGATCAGCGACCAGTTCAGAAAGTCGGTCTTCGGACTGTTGGCATATTTGTTGGTATCGAAGATGTCGACGATGGCGAACTTGCCGACCGTCAACACGAGGCGGTTCTCCGTGCGCGTCCCGGCGAACTGGCTGATGTCGGCGTCGACCTTCTCAACTTCGCCGCCGAGATTGATGGTCTGCCGGAGGAATCCGCGCTGCATGCGCGTGTAGGGGTAGGATGACCCGAGCTTGTAGGACTCGCCGCTCGGAAATCCGGCGACGCCGTGCGTGTTCGCCAAGCCGAAACCTTGATCGATCTCCGGGCTGATCCACAGCTCCGCCCCTTGCCACAACCGTATGCCGGCATAGAGCGTCGCGTCGAACGTCTCGCGGCCGAGCCCGCTGCCGGGCAGGCTGTTGGTTCCGGCATAGGGCGATCGGATCGCCGGGTAGCCTTGCCACACGACCGTGGTTTGACCGTGAAAGTTCACGAGGTCCGTCGCCGGCGTGGGCAGCCCGGTCGAGCCGCCGTTTGCGTTCGTCCCGCCGCCGCCGAAGCGATAGTTCAGCGATGCGCGCGCCTGCTGCAGGGAAAGATCGGATGTGAACTGCAGCCCTGCGTTCGGGAACATCACGCTGCTGTTGCCATACTTCGTGTACAGGTACTCGAGATTCACCGTCCAGTTCGGCGCGAATGCCCACTCGACGCCGAGCCCCGCCACCCAGCCCAGTCGCCACAGGAATGGGGAATCGGTTGTGTCGTCGGCCAGTTGCGTCAGCGTCAGCTGGTTGTAGGTCCAGGCGAAGCCGCCGGTCGCATAGAAGAGCCAGTTGTCGGGGGCGTAACCGATGCGACCGCGCACCGTGCCGGAGTGCAGCACCGACTCGCTATAGCTCGCCAGGCCGATGTCCGGCGTGGAGAAGATCGACGTGCCGCCGATGGAGACGCCGTGGCGTGGAAAGCCCGGAAACGAGGTATCGAGCTGGACGCCGAGCACGACGCGGTTCGCCAGCATGAAGTCGTAGCCGATTTGCAGCCCCCCGAAGTAGCTTCCCGACCCGGTGAAGATGTCAGAGGGCTGATTGAGGTCGAGCGAGCTCGCGAGATCAGGTGGCGTGCTCCAGTTCGAACGTCCCCAGGCATAGCCGAGATGACCGCCCACATAGAGGCCGGTCCAGTCGTAGGGTTGGACTACGGGAGGCTGCCACGGCGCCTTCAATTGGGGCGGGGGCACAGTCGCGTCTGCCGCCTGCGCGGTGGCGAATGTCGCCGGGAGCCCGGCGGCGAAAGCGAACGAGATCGCGACGCAAATGCCGACGACCCTATCGCGCACGCGCGCGGGTTCGTCGCTCGCAAAAATCGGCAAAAACGTAGCCATGGCGGTCGCCCCCTTCCGCTCGACAGTTCCCCTCTGTCACCACAGCGGAAGACCGCCCCATGCGCGCGCCCCGCACGCCGGAAGGATGACGTGTTCAGGCAGGTCTCCTGGCTCGCGGGTCATCGTCCTTCTCCGCCTTCCCGGGCTTTGTTGCACAAAGCCCAGTGGCAACTTGAAGAAGGACTCGCCGCCGACAGTTGCGGGGGCAGCTCCGGATTTGACTCGCCGCCGAAACGGCGGATCGCACCGGATTCCCTTTTAGGCCGATCAACGCGACCGGCGCACCTGAACGCTCGTGATGGAAGAAGGCGGCGCCGTTTTTGTCAACGCCCGAAATTCATTTCGCCGTAAGGTGTGACATTTAAGTGAGCATTGTGCGGGCCCGGCTTGGGGCGCTCGACCTCTACGGCCGCGACGAAGCGGCGCCGACCGCCTCCTCCTCGTGGTCGGAATGGCCGCAGACGATTTTCTCGGGCCAGATGAGCTCTTCGCTCGATGCAAAGACCTCGCGCACGGTGGAGACGATGATCCACGTGGCGATGCCTGCGGCGATGAGGGGATCGAAGATCGAATAACCGGTCAGGCTGACCAGGAGGCCGGCGGCCACCGGCGCCAGGGATACGTAGACGTCGCCGATATTGTGAATATAGGCGAGGCGGATCGCGGCGTTGTTGCGGCTCGGCGCGAGCAGGAGCCGCGCGACGCCCCAATTGGCGGCGGCGGCGAGGAGGCCGACCACGATGGCGATCGAGCCGACGACCGGGGCGGGATGGAGGATTCGCTCCGCCGCCTGCCACAGCAGCAGTGCACTGACGAGTAGGAGGCCGAACGAGTTGAAGACATTGGCCGTGCGCAGCAGGTGCCGTGAGACTCCGTGCGGCAGGACGAACGCCAGATAGAGGAAAACGAGCGCCATCTCGTCGGAGAGATTATGCACGCTGTCCATGATGAGGCTGAGGCTATCGGCCTTGAATCCGGCGACCGCTTCGACCACGAAAATCGCGGTGTTGAGCGCGGCGGCCGCCGCGAGTGGTCTGCGATAATGGGCCATGGGCAGCTGTCGACCTGCTGATCCGCGGAATTGGGAATTATCGCCAACTCGATATCACTCGCAACCGAGATGTTTGGCGCCCGCCAACGGGGTGCGGCTATTCGCTTGCGAGAGTTCCACACGCGATAGTGGGAACCATCGCATTGCATTGTGCCTACCGGAGCGCCAGTGATCGGCTCTCGAACGACGACATGCGCGGCTTGCTGGGCCATCTGCCGCAAGGGTGGGTGGACAGAAACGACCCCGTTTGCTAAGCAACTCTGCATTGAACGGCCGAGATCGCGTGCCTGCTCGAAGCACCGCGGCCGTTGTTGTCTTCGAGACAACGACCGGCTAGCGCAGGCAACGCTTGCTCCCAGCAGCGACCGTCAATTGCGACATTAATGACTGCGTGGCTGAGGAATGTCGGATGACCGCGGTATCAACCGAAACGCGGAAGACCGGGATCGAGGTCGTCGGCGACATGCCTTGGGGTACTCACTTTTGTCTCTTCTACGAGACGAAAGAGGATCTCCTCGAGATACTGATCTCGTACTGCAAGGCCGGATTGGAAAGCGGGGAGTTCTGCCTGTGGATTGTCGCCGAGCCCCTGACGGTCGAGGAAGCGACAGGCGCGCTGAAAGACACGGTCCCTGGATTTAGCCGGTATCTCGCGGACTCCAGCATAGAAATCGTGTCGGCTCGCGATTGGTATCTCTCGGGCGGCACGTTCGATCTCAAGAGAGTAACCGCCGGTTGGCTGGAGAAACTCGCTCGTGCATCGGCCAGAGGTTACGTCGGGGTGAGAGTGACCGGGGATACCGCTTGGCTGCAAAAAAAGGACTGGAAACACTTCTGTGAATACGAAGAAGGCCTCAACGAGGCTGTCGCCAACCAACGTTTGGCGGTCCTGTGCACGTACCCGCTTGCGGCGTGCGGGGCTATGGAAATCCTGGATGTGGTGCGGACACACCAGTTTGCCGTTACAAAACGACACGGAGACTGGGACGTCATCGAAACTGCCGGTCTCAAGCTAGCCAAAGAGGAGATCAAGCGGCTCAATGATGAGCTCGAACAACGTGTTCTAGAACGGACCAGCCAGCTGATGCTCGCCTCGGAGGCCTTGCGGGAAGCCCAAGCAGAGCTCGCGCACGTCAATCGGGTCACGACGATGGGACAACTGGCGGCTTCGATCGCCCACGAGGTCAACCAACCGCTCGCAGCATCAGTCACCAACGCTCATGCCGGCTTGCGCTGGTTGGGCCTCGAGCCGCCTAATCTGGAAGAGGTCCGGGAGGCCCTGGCCGCTATTGTCACGGATAGCAACCGAGCCAGCGACGTGATCAACCGCATGCGTGCCCTCATCAAGAAGGCTCCTGCACGGAAGGACGGATTGCAGATCAACGAGGTGATCCTCGAGGTCACCGCCTTGATGCGTGGCGAGTTGGTCAAAAGCGGCGTCTCGTTGAACACGCAACTCGCGCAGGGCTTGCCGCTCATTCAAGGCGATCGGGTCCAGCTGCAGCAAGTGCTGGTCAACTTGATCATGAACGCCGTCGAGGCGATGGGCAGCGTCAACCACGGCTCGCGAAAGTTGCTGATCGGCACGGGCGCCGATGAAGCGGGCGGGGTACGAATCAGCGTGCAGGATTCCGGGCCGGGACTAAATTCGCAGATCTTCGACCGCGTCTTCGATCCGTTCTACACGACCAAGGCCGACGGCATGGGCATGGGACTATCGATCTGTCGCTCGATTATCGAAGCTCATGACGGACGGATATGGGCCTCTGCGATGCCTGGCCCAGGCTCGACATTTAACGTCAGCCTGCCTGGCGCCCTCGATAAGGCTACCGTGTTGATCGGGGCGCCCGTTGCTGAAACGCTCTGGTCCGGTCCGGCTCGTTCGGTTCCAGGCGCCTCCGTTTGAGCTCAGCGCCATACGGCAAATGAGGCAGGTCCAGGATTGGACCGGAGCCTGTGAACGACGTCCCGAGCAATTTCGAATTTCTTGCCGCCCAGATGGCCGACCCTCGGTCGAACTGGAGCCTTGGAACGTTCGGGGCGATCGCCGAGTTCGCACGCGACGCGGATGAGCCGCTGACCCTGTCGCGCAGCGACGTCGCCCTTGCCGCCATGACCGGTCGCGGAGGTATTCGCATCGAGCCCGGCAACGGGGTGCGGCTATTCGCTTCCGAGAGCACCACACGCGATAGTTGGAACCATCGCATTGCATTGTGCCTGCCGGAGCGCCAGTGCGCTATGAACCAACGAACGGCGCTCACCGAGTTAGGACCGGACAAGGAGGCGCTACGGGAACAGCATCGGGAGGCCACGCTGTTCGATCTTGGCCTTGGCGCCTTGCAGGTCGATGTCTGCGTCCGTGTGGCCGATGCCGATGTGGCGGCAGAACTGCGGTCGCATGCTGGACGGAGCCTGTTCGACCCAGGCAATCCGGCGATGGGTGTGATCCTCGCCGCGAACCCCCACCGTGTGTTCGTGAGCAAGCTGGGGCGGATCGAGGTGTATCAGCCGATCCCGCGTCCCGACGGCAAGAGTCCGACGGGACCGCACACGCACGTCCTCCCGAAGCTGCTCCAGCACCAGCGGACGCATGCGGCCACGGAGCCGGTCCCGGAGGGCTGGATTCCGTGCGCGCATCTTTATCCCGCCCACCCGGCAAAGGATGCATTCGGGCGTCCGCACCCATTCGAGCCTGCCCGTCACCATGCTTTTCAAAAGATGTTGCAAGATTTCGGGGATCCCAAATTCTACGCCCTCAAACAGCAGGTGCTTGCGGCAGTGGCCGCGGGAGAAGATCCATCCGTGATCGCAATCGCGGGCGATCGCTTTGCACGGACGAGCATCCGCGTGGCGCTCCGGCAGCTCAAGGCCGCTGACGGCATGTCGCCATCGCTCATGATGTGGCTCTCGGCCCACGATGTACTCATAAAGCGATTGTCCGCAATCGCTGGCTGATGTCCGCATGACCCGAAAGCGGCCGTATGGCGGATGTCGGTGGACGTCTCAGAGGTGCCGAGAGCAGACATTGGCCCGCACGCACCATCAGATAGTGCTATTGGCACTGTAATATCTATCCTTGCCCAAGATGATCAGGGACGATTATGAAATCGTACATTGAGACCGCAGCACTGATCACCGGGTGTGGTTCCGCTGCATTTTGGTTCGCCTCCGCAATGTGCCGCTTGCGCGGCATCAATCCGGGCAAAGACGAACTAGATAAAGTAACTGAATTATCCAATAGGCTGCAAAGAATGAGCACTTGGAATTTTTGGGCCGCAGGATTAATGGGCGTGACCGCCTTGCTGTCAGTATGGATTAGATTTCTGGGATGAAGGTCGAGTGGAGGACGCTTGAAGATGCGAAAGGTTTTCATCATCGGTATTGGTGCCGGCAATCCCGACTACATCACGGTGCAGGCAATCAATGCGCTCAATGAGGTCGACGTTTTCTTCGTGATGGACAAAGGGCGTGAAAAAGAGGACCTGGTCCGCCTTCGCAAGGAAATCTGCAAGCGCTACATCAAGAACAAGTCGTACAGGACCATCGAGGTCCGGGATCCGGAGCGCGATCG